>Ga0065711_1027914_pt1 | contig 45000 bp, 34 predicted proteins | sample Hoacrofraction12_FD_59098 | JGI IMG/M metagenome (GOLD analysis project Ga0065711, IMG submission 59098) | Hoatzin crop microbial communities from Cojedes, Venezuela - Epithelial fraction 12 v2 (version 2) | ecosystem: Host-associated > Birds > Digestive system > Esophagus > Crop | place... | reverse complement strand
TCAAGACCCGCCTGGACAAGGTCCTGTGCAGCCTGCTGTAGGTGACCCTGCTTTGGCAGGAGGGTTGGACTAGATGACCCACAGAGGTCCCTTCCAACCCCTACCATTCTCTGATTGACATCAAATCTATCCTTATCAGACAGGTGACCTGAGCTGCACACTCACCTCTAGCAGTAGCTCTTCCAGGGTCACCACTGGAAAACCTCTGCTCCCAGGCGTGAAAAGAGACTTCTCTTTCCACAGCTGATACTGCAGCACTCCTTGTCCCCAGGAAACCTGCCCAAGAAACAGGTAGGACCTGATGCCGAGAAGAGCGGCTGCTGGAGGTTGATGGTGCCCGTGCCCACATGGGAACATGCCGTGCTGGGAGCACTGGGTGTCCAGAAAACTCTCTGGCCCTTCTGCAAGCGTGCTCTGAAGCACTGGGCACTATCTTGAGCTCTGCTCTGAGCCTTGATTGAGGCAATTTGGCAGGTACTGGGGGAGGCTGATGCAATCCTTTCTTTTTTCCCTTCTCTGGTCTAGTGCTGTAGCCCAGCAAAGGCCTGCCTGTCAGAGTCGGGAGCAGCCTGCAGCCCTTGCAGGGGCTCTAAATAAAACACCTGGTGCTGCTCAATGGCTCCTCAATTCCTGTTATATTGTTGCTACAGAATCGTACTTTCTTTGCTCATTTGTATCTTTGCCCTCCCTACCCCTTTTCTTTTTAAAAAAATCCACTGAGCAATTAGATTTGCAAATGAACGGGCAGGGAAGTGACAACAAAAGGGAGCTGGAGCTGAGGAGCACAGGTATAATTACTGTAATTAACTCGAGCAGCAGGGGCACAGCCAGCGATGGGAGCATCGCTGAAGAGATGCCGTGGGCGAGAGATGGCAGAGGAAGGCTGGTCAGCCGTGGGGATCGCCCTCCGCCCCGCGGGTCCCCACGGCCCACCTGGGCACGTTGATGAGAAGCGTGGCCGTGCCCTGGCCCTGCAGCAGAGCCGCTCGGACAGGCTGCAGGGACCCGCATCTCGCCAGGTGAGGTGCAGCGGGACCTCGTCCTGCCTTGGACCGAGATTGCTCCGCGCGCTTCCTGGGGCGAAGGCCCAGGGTCACCCCGAGCCCTCTTTTGCCCTTGATCCCCAGGCCAAGCGGTCACTCAGCGTGGGGCAGGACCAGCCCCTTGCCAGGCAGACAGAGCCCAAGTGTGGGGAGGAAAACCCTGCAGCAGCTCAGGCCTTGCCCGAGGAGCTGGGACAACTGGGGCCAGCTGACAGCTTCTCTCAGAAGCTCTTTAGCGTCAAAATACGTTGCTCGCTGACTCAGCTGAGTGCTGGTCTGGGATTTTTTGGTTGATTTAAGAAATGGCATTAATTATCCTCATCACTGGCAGACAGAATAGGGAGCATGACCTTCTGAAAGAAAGAGTTGCTATGGGTCTATATGGACACACATCTATGGCATGGGGGGCGATGTTTTGTGTACTCCTGATCATCTGAACACCGGAAAAGTTTTATGATCGCTGAAGAAGGAAGGGATATGTCTTTGTCTGCCCTACTTCTGCTAATCATAGCCCTGTGGTCACTTCTTCTGCTCTTGGTACTATACACATCTACAACCCATGTCCTGTTCAGCTGGGAGAACTTCAGGGCACGGTGTTGCCAGCACCGCTCCGTCCCCATTTCCAAGGGTGAGCTGTGCGTGCTGGCAGGACAGTGTGGCATCTGCCTGCGCGATGGGGCCTGCAGCGGATCGAGCTTTTGGCAGAAGGGCTTCTCCTAGTCTCATACAGAGATAGGGGGGTGGCTGCAAATACAGGTGTTGCAAATGTTAGTTGCCATTGATCCTGTGCTTAGAGTCTGAGACCGATACTGGTTTTAGGGCTTTATAATCTCTTTAGTTAGGACCTTAGTTTATTGGGTGATGGAATAAGTTTTAATGTATGAGAAGTTTCCACAGGAAAACATTAAAACAAAAAACCCGAAGCCTCTTTATTTTTGGGACTGCACGAACCAGTGAGCCTGGATGTAAACACTCTTTTTTTAACTGGGACTACTGAGTGAGGAAGGCATGTTCAGGGAGCTGCAGGGCTCTGTGGCTTTGTGGTCACCCCTAGGAACAGTTGCGCAGGCTTCTTAGAAGAGGACTGTGTTTTTGTTCCTGAAAGATTAATGTCTCGCGTTCTGCTCCACATAGAGTTGAGCGTATCTAAATGTGTGTCTGGTGTATTTAGAAAATAGATTTGCTGAAGCCGGGTAGGGACTGGTGTGAATGTTTAACTGCACTGTAAAAACTTCAAAACTCTGTCTTTTCGTGGTGAAAAATATCTGATATGAGGGACGGGAAATGGAGAATTCTGTGAACAGCTTCTCTTTAAACTTGCTACTATTGATCAAAAAAGCTATAGGAAACAGGATTGGAAGGGCCTTTGAGGGATCATCTAGTTCATCTCCTTGCCCCAGGCATGTTCAGCTGCACCTCCTTTGCCCTTGACAATATTTTGACTGAGAACTGGGCAATCTATTCCAGCGCTTCCCTGTTCTTAACAGATTAACCCAAATCTTCCATGTTGAAGTTGAATTTACTGCCTCTTATTCACCACGGGCATGGAAAACAGATTATTCTTTTCCTTGTAGCAGCTGTTCAGATATTTGAAAACCATTACGGTGTCCTCCACCAGTCATCTTTTCTTTATCTAGACATACTCCGTCTGTTCGCTGTGCTCTTGTTGGCCACGGATGCTAAATATTTGACCATTCCTCCTCTTTGCTCCTGGGCTCTCTCCAATTGGCGTCTGTCTCAGAGTGGGACACCCAACACACGGCTGTCAGACTAACCTTAGCGTCCCAGTATGATACTTGCTTGTCCTGTGGCAGTGAGACATGCTTTTTACTGCTTTTCAATTTGTGATGTATGGTAACTTCCAGACCCCTTTCTGCAAAAGTGCCACCTATCCAGCTGTTCCTTTTTCTGTATTTATGAAGTTGATTATTCCTGCTTAAGTCTAATTATATGGATATGTCCTGGTTGAGTTTCATCTTGTGTTCTCCGATCACTCGTCCAATTTGCTGTGATTGTCTTGTATTCTATTTCTGTCCTCCAGCATATTCAGTCCCTCCCAGCTTGATGTCATCTGCAGATTTAATAAGTATACTCTTTATTCCATTATTCAAGTCATTAATGGAAACATTGACTAGTGCTGGACCCTCCAAAGAACACCTGTAGGATCCACTCAATAAATCTTTCATCTGGCAATGAAATAATTATAACTATTTTCAATAAATGTTTTTCTAACCAAATGCTATTATCCCACAGCAGGTTCACCTAGACAATCTTTTCTTGAATATCATGAGTCACATGTCAAAATGTCAAAAGCTTCACTGGAGTTGAGACGTAGCACCCGCTGCCTCCCAGTCCCTGTTACTCTGTTGGAAAAGGAAACTAGATCACTGTGACTAGAGCTGCTCTTGCAAATCCATACTGGCTGTTGTGCTTCTCTTTAAGAATAACTTCTCCTTTAGGTTCAGAGCCTGCCGTGTTGAAAGGATATGGCTCAGCACTTCAAACCAATAGCTCTCAGTGGCTTCAGTATACTCAAAAAATTCACTTCATGCTTGGAGGTGGTTACTTACTAATTATATTACTTACACTGAGGAGAAGGCAGAGTCCCAAGAAGCACTGGTGACCTGACCAGTTGCACGCAAAGGTTGAACCTAAGAACTGACCCAAGGAAACTTGTCCCTTGGTCCTGGTCCAAAAATGGAACTCAGGTGAGCCAGGATGCGTGCCCTAACACGTGGGCAGCACGATCCTGCAGCACCATCAGCAGCTTTCTTCAGAGATGCAGCCACCAAATGGGGCTGGTTGTGGCAGCCAAACCTCATCAGGCTGAAGAGGCTCGCTGCCTGGGTCTTCAGCTCCCCGGCCAGCTGCGCTGGGTACTGGGCTACTTAACAAACACTATGTAGGGGCAGTACTTGAAAGAAACAAGAGTAAGCATAGTCCCATATTCCCTAAAGAAATAACTTGCATCCTAATCCAGGACTGGGGGTCAGGCTGTGCATTGCAGTTGCTCAGAGGTGTCCTGGGCTGAGAGTCTGGATAGGCAACTTGCTCCAGGCGTATCCTCCCTCCCTATGCATGCCTTGTGTTGGTTTGGTGGCCTGTGGCCCCGTCCCCTCTGCCTTGCCCGAGGTGTCTCAGGTGAGGAGCAGTTCTTGAGACCAGTGGATCTCCAGGCTGAGTACTGGCCCACCTGGTTGTGCTGCCGAGCACCTCGGCTGCGTGCTAACCCCAGCGCTAGCCTGCTCGACTGGGTTCCTTGCCGCCTTCTGCCAACACGGCATTTAAATGTTGTACTTTCAGCAGACAACTGTCAGGGAATCTCAAATTGCAGTTGTCTACCTCTCTTGTTGCTGGGATAATTGGATGGTAAAAAGCAGAAATGCTGATTCTCCCACCCCACCAATAAGTGCATTTAGGTATTTTTAGCAAGAAAACGTGCCAAAATGCAGAAGCTACTAAATATAGAAAGTCTAAGCTTTTCTATTTTTTTTTTATTTTCTTGAGATGTTATTGATGAGAACTCTGCCTCATGTACTTAGGAAAGAAATGAAGCAATTCAACAGCAATACATAATTTTCCAGTTTGGGGAAAACTTTTTGTTATGACCCATTAATTCCCAGCTGTATTCCAACATCACACTGGGCAGTGTTAGTGTGACTGAAGGGACTCTTTCATTTTAAAGTTAAGGTTTTCAGTTTTTCAGCTCTGCTAAGGAAAGACTCACCTTTCACAGCACCATGTTGTGAGTGGGTGAGAGCTGGATGGAAAATTCAGGAGAAAAGGAAGAAAAAAAAATTGTAACAACCAACATATAAAATGCTTTCTTAGTCATCCTAGGTTTTGTCCCCTTCGTGCCTGTCCCTTGTCCGTTTTTATATCTGAAGCCCTGATGCTGCAGTCAAGCCTCCATATATATGTGCAGATGGAGCTTTTCAGGGCAAGGATTCCCTAATTAGATGCTTGAAAAACTCATAGAACACTTTTAGAAATAATTGGAAAAATAAGGGCTGATGCAAAGTTGTGATAAAATGGTGTGACTCATCAGAATGTCATCAAATTACATGCAAAAATGTTATCGTGTTGCTTCTTAAAGTGAATTTAAGCCCAGTAAATATCTTGTAAGTCATGGGTACTACTGGAGCATATAATAGTGTCAGCAGAACTGGGATGCCTGTTTGCTGCTACAGCAGGTCAGGTGGCCACAATGGATCTAGTTTTCTTGTGGCTTATACTATTAGAAATTGAGAGTACTATATAGTAGAAAACAGGTGCTCTGCTATACAGAGGAGAGCATCTGGCCATGGATGCCAAAGACCTGCTTTCTTATGACCTATACTTTTCCCCCACACGTTTCTGATGTTGGCATGTTGTTTACTTTAGCCAGAGCTATTAAGGCAAGGCTGGGGAATGGTATTTGAAAAGTGTGAAGCATTGCCCTTTTTGGAGCTACCTGAATGTAAAGGGAACTTCTAGAGGTGCTTTTGGAAGCACAGGCTTTCCCAGCTTGCTAGGAAAGTGGGAGCTGGATGTGGGTGTGACCAATTGCGCCTTATTTCCCTTCTGTACTGAAAACATCTTCCCTGGCTGGGTGCAGACTTAGCAGCAGAGAACAAAAGATTAACTGGGAAATGTGGAAAGCGGTAGAGCCCCCCTCTTCCCTCGCTGGCATGAAGCACCCTGGCCACACGCAACCTCTCGGGCCATACCTCTGTCAGAGCTGCACCGATTCTTGGTGCAATGCAAGATGGTGCAGTAGAGGCCCTGCTGCCTGGGAAGCTCTGCACAGATCTCTGCAGCGATCCTTCGTAGCATGCAGGTGTCTTCTTGTGGGGTGTGTGTGTGGGCTCAGTGGTTGCAGGGCAGGGAGAGCTTCACAGAAAAAGATTACTGAGCACTTGGGTTTGCACTTGTTCTCAGCCAGATTCAGCTTGCTGCCTTCTCTGATGTACGCCTCGGAGCGGACATCTCTGGGGAATGGGCTCAAAAAAAATCAGAGGGAGAGCAGATATCAGCATGGAACAGAATCTGGGGGTCCGGTTTCCGCAAATCATAGCAGTTTTATGCAATTGCTGGCCAAAAACCTACCATTCAGACAGCTGGAGTTTGATCTTTGTTATGACACATAGTCATAGCACCACTTCGCTGTTTGGGCTTTCTGCTGGGTGATAATACCATTGAATTCACATTTGAGCATGTCCCTTCATAGAAACTTGGCTTCCCTCCGCTATCCATTTGCCTGTTTTTATTAAACTTGTAAAAATATAATACCAGATGGAGATGTAGCCGTGTCAAAGATTTAGCTGAAATTTGCCCACAAATTCCAAAGCTCTGGGGAGGTGGGGCAGTCTGCTGTAGTTGCAAGCAGTATACCTACGTGAGCCAGGCTTCCCTGGGAAGCTGGCTCTGCAAAGCCTTCATGCACTTAGCAGAAAGTCCCGAGCAGGCTCTTCCTTGCTCTTGCTGTTAGTTCCCAGAGGGTGCTTACAGCCTGGGGATGGAGTCTTCTCCCTTTCATGCTGTCAGCTCTTGCAGGGACTCCTGCCTCAACACACCTCCATGGCCTACATGCTTCCCTTTCCCTAGCTATCGTGTTGTTTTCCCTTCCCTGCATCGCTCTTTCTTCTCTCCTTCTAACAGCCCCTTGTTCTTCTTTCACTCTCTACTCCCTCTTGCCACTTCTGCCTCCCCTCTTACAAAAAGCTGCCGTGGGGAGCAGCAGAGAGCATTAAGCCTGCAAGGTCTCACGGCAGCAGAAGCGCTGGTGGCCTCATGCGTGGTAAAGTGCCTTTTTGGCATGCAGAGCTGTGATCAGCCTCCCTCTCCCCCTGCTCCTCCTCAGGCTCCGCGCCAGTGGGCAAGCGTTTGCAAAGCAAAATTACAGAGCTCTCTGGGAAATGATCTGCCCGTTCCGTACAGCAGGTGGCTGGAGGCTGAATCCACACCACTCCCTCTCAGCTCTGTTCCCATGCACATCAGGACGAGACGGCTCTTCCTCCCGTACAGCTGCTCCCAGCCGAGCAAGGCCAGGGGAGTCACCCTCCTGACAGGAGGAAGCCGCGGGGTGATCCTCTCTCTCTTGTCAACAGCCATGGTGGGCTCTGAGCACAAAGGGGCAGATCCAAATGCCAGCCACGTGCATGGGCGAAAAGGAGATGGCTTCACCCTGACTGGTACAACATGGCTGTGCAGGAGAGCAGCGTCACTTCACGCCTGCCTATTCCTCTCTGGGCGTCAGGGGCGTAGAGGGGAATTGGGATGCATCGGACAGGACACTTCTAAACCCCCTGTAAGTTAGATCCTGTGAATCTTAGACTGACTGCAGGGACTCATCAAGCTCTGCTGGTGTTGCTGGGGAGGGGTTTGGAGACTGTCTTACTTCCCTGCAGAGCTTCAAGATAGTCCACAGTGCTCACTTCTAATCATAACTGCTTAACCTCTTGCCTTTATCTGTATTTCCTCTGCCATTTGCTTACCCAAAGAAAGGCTCAGCAGATGTGTACACAGCCTGCAGGCTCACCAGCAAACGGGCCGTTTCCTAGCTGTGCTCCATCCCTGCGATTTCCGCCTCTCCCCTTCCCTCCGTACTGCTGCTGAAGGCTTCCTACACCGGTGCCATCCTGCTTCCCCGTCCCGTCCTGCCAGACCCTTCCTGCAGCAGCAGCCACGATAAACCTGGAGGATTCCCTTCCCCTGTGTTGGGAAGTGTAGTCACTTCACACCAGTGGGAGGGAAGGAGTGTCAGGCCCCAGACGAAGAAGGGCACAAGACCCCAAAGCGTGTCAGACCCACTTTCTTTTGGCTGCTGGGGATAAACTGAGAATTAGGAAGATGGAACTGTGCATCTTTTACACTGTTAGGAAGCATGGGTGTTGTGTGCTGTTCTGGGTAAAAACCCAACCTGGACCTCTATACCCATTTTATCGTCTGAGTCTCTTGGCACTCTCTCCTCCCAGAAGGAATCCTGAAAGGAACCCTTTATCCACATTTATCTTGCAAAATAAATATTTAATAAACAAAGCCAAATATCGTTAAAGGGCATCCTGAGACAGTACGTTATTCCCCTGAGCAACAGAACAAACAAAGCCACTTAATTAGAAGTAATATATAATGTAGTGCCTGAGTGTCTCCCTTTAGGCAAAAGAACCAGGCTTGCTCAGGTAAGCCGGGGTGGCTGATGGACCAAATTACACTCACAAGGGTGGAGGCTTGCCTGCGGCATGAAGGTGAAGCTCTCCTTGAAGAGGACTTCAGCCTGGTCCCTGCAGAAAATCTGTGTGGCCACAGAAGCGACACATAAATCTGGAGTCCCAGATTCACAGCCCTGTCATGACTCCCAAAGGCAGTCGGTGCGTCGCGTCCGGAGGAGGAGATGCGCATGCTGCTCTGCCAGTGTGGTTCCCTCTGGGGCTCCATGTTACTTCTGATGCTTTTTGGTTTCTGTGTGAAAACAAAACCCAGTGAGCAATAACTTCACAACAGCAGACAGAGGAAGACAGGGTGAAGTAGCAGATAACAGAAGCGTGGATTGTAGTGAAAGAGGAAGCGCGGGGGAAAAAAACACTGTGTGGAGGGGATGAGTCCAGGGGACAGAAATCTGTGAGTTACGACCTCTCCTTAGTTTCCCTCCAGAATTTTAGTTCCTTTTAATGCAGTGTGGGTCCTGTAAGAAATCATGTACGATAGAGCACATCTTTTATACAAGGTTGGTGCATGAAGTACTTTAAGATTTGTTATAATCTGATAAAATGTTACATGTATTGCAATATTTTGCCTGTTTCTTGTATCTTCTGCATGGTGATCTTAAAGCATATTGCAAGCTTTCCATTCATTAAGTTTCCCAGCATCTTTGTAGGTCAGGCTTATCTCTGGTTTACAGATAGCAAAATTTAAACTAAAAGTCCAAATGGCTAAGCTGAGAAAATGACCCAGCATCCCAGGCCCCAGCAATGCTAGTTAACTTGAAGCCTTTCTATTGAGGCAGTCACCTGTACAGGAGGGGCAGTGACTTGTACAGAGCACAGGGAAGAGCTGAGGAAGAGGAGGTTAGTGGTGCTCCCTGCTAGCAAACACCGCTACCTTGTATTTGCGCCAGCACCTTGTTGGGAGAGCTTCGTTCACTGGCGTGGGGCTGACTCCGGTGCAGATCCAGCCACGTGAGCAGTCCCCAGAGGGAGCTGCTAAGTGTTCAGGAGGTGGCCACTTTCGGCTTTGAAGTCTGTGGCTGTGCTCAGGGCAGGCCCCTCATCGCTGGGGCTGTGTGAACTAGCTCTGGCTTCTCCAGCCCTTCTCCAGTCCATTTGTTCCTGTCGCCTCTGCATCGCCCAGCCCAGAAACGCTGCTGCCAGGGAGTGGGGTGCCTGCATGCGCTGCCTTGTTGGTGGCAGCAAGACAAGCGGGCCTTGGCCAGTGCTTATTTTGCTGTTGGCACTATCACCCTCTGGAGAAAATATTGCAGCATTGGAGTAGAGAGGTCTGTCTCCCTTGACACGTGACATACCGCCGGCAGATGAAAGTTTCGTGCTCTCAACACAAGAAAAGGCGAAGCTAGGGATGGGTAATTCAGTCCCTTTGAACCCCTCCCCTATCTCTATTTTGTTTTTGAGAGCTCTGTCTTCTCTGCCTCTCTTTGCTGCTGGACAGTCCTGTCACAGCCTGTTAAGTCAGCGGCATCTCGCAGCACTGCCCTGGTGCTCCCCGTGCTCCCTCGTGCTGGCGGATGGCCTGTGTCTGCGCTGGAAAAGGACAGGGGCTCCTCAAGTCAGATGCCTGTCCTGGGAGACTGCTCCTGACTAGCTTGGCCAGGCTGGGCCAGCAGCGGTGGTTTGGTGGTGACCCCTGCGGGCAACGAGTGGGCTGTTTGTGGTCCTGTTCCTGGGTCACCTCATCTCAGAGATTGTCACCTACAGCCCCCCTTGCCTGAACTGCTCCTCTCATTGCTAGGCTACTAATAGAAAGCAGCGATGTGGGGCTTGCTGCAACGTTGCTCTTGGGGTCCAAGGTTGGGCGGGCTTCCTGCACCCAGGGAGCTCCTGCTGCTGTCTTGGGGCTTGGATCTTTTCTATGCTCAAAGAGAGAAGGCAGGATTGGATTTTGATCTCGGATATAGCTGCACTGAGCCATTACCATTGGTCTTTGGTAAACCAGAGCTGGCACAGGTCCTTAGGGCTATCAAAACAATACAATTTCACCACTATCAAATTCTCCTGAAAACTAAAGATGTTGCCACCCCCTGGGAGGGCACACTGCAAAGCCAAGTCAGTCTGGCTTGGAAATGTGTACTCAGTCTAGATCCCGGTCCTCCGACTGCTCTGCAGCACTCTCTCCCAAAAGTGATTCTTCTCAATCCTCTGCACATGTGCCACTGAATAAGGAACGGGAGATGCTGCCAGAGTTCACACTGAGTGCCACAGGGATCTAGAATAAATACTGCCATGTAATAGATTTTTATCCACTGCCTTGCTGTAATCCCCATCTGAATCCCTTCCAAATTGCAGTCAGGCGGCTGTTTGTACAAGTCAAACATTGATTCAGCTGCTCTCGAAAGGGATTCGGGGAGCGCAGGCTGGAGGGAGTGCTAGCCAGGGAGCTGGAATAATGGGATTTATTTGTTGTGTGCCAAAGGGTTAAACTCTTTTCACACTGCCCAGCACCAGAGTGTCTCCCCTTTCCACGCACAGGGAGGAGGTGTTCACAGAAAGGATAACCACTTAGGCAGGGAGCCTGTCACCTCGAGGAGCTCTTGTCTCTCTGGTGTCCCTGCTCGACAGGGCTGTGGAGGGCAGGATCGCAGCTGCCCATGGCTGCCTTGCAGGGGCTGCAGGCTGGGGCACCTCCTTGCAGTGCTGGGTAATCACCCGCTCCTCGGAGGTCAGAGCAAACCGTGGTTTCCTCAGCATCCCGGATAGCGTGTGTGGGGCTTTCCTTCCTGGGTTGCTTCAAATATTCTCTGTTGACACTATTAGGTGGTATTGCTTGTCTGCTTAGGTGTGCTGGGTGGCAGGGGCATGGCCTGGTGCCCAGCACACAGGGCCTCTCCCCGGCTTCCTTAGCTCATCTCAGAGTGCCTGCATGAAGAGCAGTAGTCAAGAAAAAGTCCTGGAGTCCTGGGCAGTGGCTACCAGCACCTCCTTGCTCACACTGTCTGGCTTTCTTGCCATCTGCAAGCATTTTCTTGGGGACAGACCTTTCAACCAACTCCTCACTGTGTTTTATTTCTGCTTCATTTCCTGCCTCCTCAATGGGCTTCAGCATCACGCTCTTCTCTTTGCCCAGCACTTCCCTGTCATTGGTAGGGTCAAAGCACAGGGCTGTCACAGACAATGGAGGCCTTGGCCCTTGGGATTGAGGCAGTTTCGGGCAGCTTGTACAGCGGTACATGTGCTCTGGTTCAGGCCAGCTCCTCACACCAGCCTCCCAGCTGCCAGAATGATGGAGGGCCACAGTGAACTCCGAGCAGCCCAGGACCAGGACTGTTTTGCTCTACCAGTGGTGACTTCTGTAGGGCTCAGCCTCTTGCAGAGTGCTTCCATCCCCATGCCACGCTCAAGAGCAAGGGAGGAAATCCAGCAGAGCCAGTTGCAGGTTGAGTAAGCATATCCCACTTAGGGATTATAGGTCATTGGGGTAGAGACTAGTTCTTGGCCTGTGCTTTGTACAGCACTGAGCCCAGATTTTAGTCATTAGTGAGTAATTTTACAAATCCTCTTTCCTTTCTGCTTGCTCCAAATGGCCATGCCTGCCACTTACAAGGGTCCTGCTGGTGCTGGATTAGCTATGCAGCATCTCCAGCAGGTTAAGAGCTTGGTGGAGGTGTTTTCTGTGGTCCCCATGGTTCATACATGATTTGTGAGCACAAAGATCTTGGGGACCGTGCCGTATGGTCCTAGGCACTGGAGCCTCTGGTCAGCAGCCACTGCTGCTGCCTGCAGCAGAGCAAAATGAACAAGACAGAGGTAAGCAGGAGGCATGGATGCAAAGTCCCTGAATGACTGCTGAACATTGTTTTAGAGATGAGGGATAGATAACTGGCAATGACGGTCTGCTGGAGCAGGGGAAAGAAATTACCCTGGCAGTTGATCACCAGCAGACAAATCACAGAGGTTCAGTATAACCTAAGCCAGATTTGAGCAAAATCTCAAGTTTGGCCTAGGAGCAGTGTTGAGCTATCAGTGAAATGGCTAAAAAGTTTCTATTTATTTATTTATTTAATAATATAAATAGGTATTTAGGCTCATTTCCGCACTTGCAGCAAACAAGCGGAATTATGGTGCCAGCCAGAGTGGCTGCAGCTCAGGGGCTGGGGTGCGAGGGGATTGCTGGCAGCATTTGGCTCCTGCTTGGCTTGAACTTCGCAGATCAAGTCGTAATTTGTTGAGGGAAAGGAAATAAATGAATCACCTGATTCACAGAGAAACCTGCTGCAACCAGACTGGCCACAGACTCAGGGTCATCTCAGGCTGGGGAGGGAGAGGAATGGGGCTGCCCACTCTCCAGGAGAGTGAGAGCAAGAGGCTTAAGGCTTCTCTGCACTAGAGAAAGTAACGGAGTGCCCCGGAGCTCACAACCCTGCTTGAAAATGATGGAGGCTGACAGATCTGGGATTAATCTAAAGGTTTCGGCTCTCTGAGCACCGAGTGGAAATTCGCCTGGAAACCACAGCGCAGGACTCAGCATGACGAAAGCACTAACTGGAAGGAGGGAGGCGGAGGTACGCGAGGGTCAGATAGCTTGCCCCGCCTGATTATGCACAAAGGCTAGAGCCCTTGTCTCCTGCTCCCCCAGTCACGTGTTTGGGTAGGGAGGGAAGGCATTCAGTGCTAATAACAGCATTAAAAAATAGGCCACTATTTTTTTGTACATTAGACAGGCTCTGCTGTGGGTGCAACTTTGCGTTGCTAATTAGATGTAAAGGCAAAGCTATACTCTCAATGCTCAGCACTCCCAATTGTAGCTGGTCACACTCTGGGAGCAGCCGGGTGTTTGACCAGGTCGAGCAGCTTGCACAAATGCTACAGGCTGTGGGTTTGCCTATGCAGGTATTTGTAGGTGCTAGACTTGCGGGATGGGCAGGGAGAGTGGGAGGCTGGCTAAGAGCTGGAGCCAAGGTACGCTCTGCTGATACAAACTTGGACTTGTCTTGTTCAGCTTCTCTAGCTGCGTAAGGCTACCTCCCGCTGTGTCTACAGCTTTCCTGCGAGGCTAGGATGCTGGTCTGTTGCTTAGTCCTGAACGTGGAAGACCAGGGCACTCTGTTTTGTCTGACTCATCTTCCATTAAAACTGCTGCATTAGCCCATAGAGTTACAGGGACACACCAACCTTCATACCACATCCAGGTGCAGTCTGCGAGGGAGGAAGCGATGTGGACACGCATATGCCCCTCCTTGCCCTCAGACACCAATAGCCCTCAGCTGAGGCTGATGAAAGTCTTTTCTCAGTGCAAGAAACCCACAAATTCTTGTACATCCTGCACTACGCGAGCCTCCGAGTATTAGGGCGGCTGTCAGGATATTTAGCCACATCTGCACGTTCAGGCCTTCATATCTGATTCCAATACAATGCCATCACCCCGGTTGCTCACATTAAAGGACTGAATGCATCACAGTGCACAGTCTTAACTCCTTTCAGTTACCTTGCTCTGTAAATACATAATCCACAGTGAGTGGGCATGTGTGATATATACCTGCGTATGGTTCTGCTAAGCGCTGTGGATAGGGTTGCTGATCTGATTATTTTAAAGTCACTGGGCTACATCTTCTGCAGGAGGTAGAAATTGGTGCAGCACAGTTGTGTTACCAGTTTATGCTAGGTGAGAATTCAGCCCATAATGTTAATCTATAATAGAAACTTGTGTTTCTGAAAAGTGGATATATTTTGAGTGTGGAATCAAATTGGCATTCTTATCCAGGCTTCTATTCTACATGGTATAATTGTAATTTCAAGACTATAATTGTTATTAAATTATTAAATAATGTAGTAGTAGAAGGTTAGTTTAAGGCTGTGGTGTGATTTTTATCTCTTTGATGTGATATTGTCGAACTGAAATCAGCATGATGATATGTCCCAGTGCACAAACTGGATATGTAGCAGAGATGAATGAACACAGGCACGGTTTCAGACAAACCAGCCAAATCTGAACACGTCCTCTTCTAAGAAAGGAGTTTAAGAGAAATAATTTTCAGCTTCATGATCTACACACCCAGTCATTATCACAGACATTATGCTGGTCTCTCCCTGCTTGTATTTTAGAAAAGCTCGAAGGCTGAATTGCAATACAGTCGTTGCTAATTCAGACTAAGTGGGCGAAGCTGCAGCTGGTGTCTGTTTGCCCATCTGATATATGAATAGCAATCGATTTGGACTTTTTCTCTAAACATGATGTGATATTGAGGATGAAATCATTGCCAAATCTCCATGAAGCATTATGCTTGGTTCCACTAGAAGACCAATGCAGCTTGGTCACCCTGTTAAGGGGTGAAGCATACAGTCACCTCCAGCCTGGGCAGTTGCTTCATCATAGGCATCTTCCTCTGTATTTAGCTTCAGAAACTATAACAACCTGTAGCAAATAAAGGAAATAAGTGCTCCAGTTCTGATTCCTGTACTAGGTGAATTTTCAAGAAGTGTATGCTAATAGTTATCCTAGGTTTGTTTTATGACTGTCTTTTTGTTCTTTTCAATTTAGATTTACCCTCCTGTAAAGAGATCTTATCTCTTCTTCAGAGAGTCTGCCAAGATCTGGAGATGGTTGTCTTTTTATTCTGCTGTCATATGGTTATTTTGTATAATGTATGGTTAGTTAATGGTAATATTATTAACTGATATCACAAACATCTTGTATCATGGGTACACCAACTGGGCTTTACAGCTATTTCAAGCTCATCTGATTTTAACTTACAAATCAGCTTCTTCAGTCCCATCATCATTGATTGCTCTTTTCTGAAGTCTCTTCTAAGCTGTTAATCTCATTTTGGGACTGAGGTGTGGGGAGAAGCCCTTTTCACAACCAAGTTGATAGCAAGTCTGCTGCCTTGAGATCTTAGGAGACAAAGCACCACTTCAGTGCTACGTGCTGTTGGGAACTTCAGAGAAGTAACTGTGAAACAGCACTGGGGTTTGTGTTTATTCTGCCTTGGTGATGTCCGCATTAAAGCACTTTGTTTACAAGTGATGACAAAGTTGTTTTCTGCCGCAAGCTGAGCCTGAAGGCAGGAGGCCAGTCTGTGATGGAAAAGACGTAGTTTCTCAGAGCGATACATTGCCTTTGCTTTCTCACAGCGCATAGTTTTGGGGAGGAAATTCTTTGGCTTGATGTTTAAGTACCGAAGACAGAGTCAGTGATGCTGGGAAGAATTCAGGGGTGGGAGGGAGGTAAATGGGCTTGGATGAACCAATAACAAACTTGAATCTTTGATCAAAACACGAAGTGACATGCCTGCCTCCTTCCTCTCCCTGCTGCTGTCTGTGCCGGGCTTGGGTGGAGCTTGGGGAAGTTGGGGAGTTAACCAATCTTTTTCAGCAAGTGACTTTGCATCTCTACGCTATCTCCACGTATGGGGATATATTGTGCTAGTTCCTAGGATGATGTGATGTGGCAAGCGAAGAGATGAAAGACCTCCAAGCCTCATGCCAGACACCATGTGCGATTTCTGTCTTTCTTTTCCAGCATGCGTAGAGCGAGCTGTACTGCCGACAGGCTCTCCAGCAGGGGGGTGGCAGAGCTCAGGCTTGGATGGATCCTGTTTTCTTCCGTGCTTGCTGCACACTAGGTTGGAAAAAAGCTGGGCAGCTGAGACCCAAGTTTTGGTGCTTTCCTTCAGCCCACTGCTGCTGTTTCAATGCTGGCCTTCCTTGCTTAGCTTCTGCTGTGTCTCCCGCTGTGGGTGGTGAGAGTCCAGTGCTGCCTCCCTGCCCTCTGCCAAGCCTCACGCTCTGTGGCAGGACCTCTGGTGCTGCCTCTTCCAGGTGGAGCTGGAGATACCAACAGGGTGTTGGCTCTTTCCCATCCAGCCCCGCCAGGGCCAAAATGGCAGCACTTAGAGCTAATGTTGGGTTTTGCAATACATGAAGCTCTGAGGAGTTGCGATGGTACTTGTCGGAAAAGCAGTAATGTGCATCGGAAGCAGAAGAGGCTGTCACTGCAGGCCCTTGACCGGCTGGATGTCTGCTTGCTGGCGTGAGGTCACTGTTGAATTTTGAAGACATGGTTTTCCACACAGATTTGAGAGCTGCTATGATGCTCTAGCCTTAGACTTTTGGCATTGTGCTACTAATGCCATGATTTTGCATCATCAGTGTGTCAGAAATTTATTTGTGACATTGCAATGGAATTACAAGCAGAGAAGAAAGTGAGTACACCGTAGCCCAGTGTACCTGACCTTTGAACACAGGCTTTGATTCCTGGAAGGCTCCGCTTCCAGTGGAAGCTCCCCTGGGCTTACACTGATCTCTGAGGCAAAGCCTGGGAATATTCCACGGAGGGACTGAGAATAGCAGCCGTTTATATAGGGCTTAGGAAGGGAATTCCAACTGTGGAAATGCCCTCGTGTTGGCAGTCAAAAATCTGATGACTGTAAGTGCTGACTAAAACAGGTCAAGTTTGCATCCCCAAATCTAACGCTGTACTCTGAAGAAGTTCAAGTTTAGCTTTATTTCAGCCCCAGAAGACCTACTCTGCAGGACACCTTTGAGTTCATGCTGTGTCCCCAGTCACTCCTTTCTGTGGGCGCGCAGAGCAAAGAAGCCATTCTCACAGTCCTGCTTGTGCCTCGGTGCCCTGTTCTGCCACCACCATCGCTCCTGTGTGGGCATCACTGGTGAGAGCCTGCACTGGAGGCTTTTGTTGATTGATTGTAGTACTCCATCCCTGGCTGTGTAAGTGCACGAGAGCACCCAGCTGTCACCAGGTGGTCAGACAATAAATCACCTGCATTTGCTCCCTGGATGAGTCTGTAAAGCGGGAAGTGCAACAGCAGGCTGCGTCAGTGATGGAGAGTCACCCGCAAATACGGACACAATGGGAGCAGTGTGTCAAAGTTTCTCCTTGAGCTGTAGTAACATCCAAGCCAATGTGTGGAAAGGTGCTAAATGGCAAGGAGAAGCTGTCAGAGTCGTGGCTGGCACAGCTGGTGTCTCCGACACAGGGAATATGCTGGAGTTGGCTGTAGCTAAGTTTCTCCAGTGTGATGCCTCTGGCAGGTCTGAATTTGCCTCTGTGTTTGGAAAGCTCAGCAGAGGTGGAAGTCGTGCAGAGTACAGGAACCACTGCCTGCCAGCCTGCCTTCTCAAGAGCCTTTGAAACTGGAGCCAACGAGCCAAACATCGCATGAAAAAGGGTGACATCTAGGACTTTTCATCTTCATAGCAGTTCAGAAATATTACAGAAATAAATCTCCCTACATTGTTGGGCTCCATGCTTGCCTCTGCTGTCAAATGGATATTTTCCCTCTGTGTGTGCCTTAGTTTCCCTATTTGCCCAGTGGTGAGAATAAGACACTGCCTATTAGGATGAAGGACTTTGAGAGCCCTATATCGTATGCTTAGTGTTACTGTTATTTAGCGAGTGAGAGTCATCTGATGCTGGGCAGGGATGAAAATTAAGAGGATAAATATGACAATAAATGAGAAAAATTAAAATCCAGCCAACATTTTCACTTAATTAGCTCATGATACCAACTATGCAAGGAAAAGCAGTCTTTTCCAGAGGCCATTGGCTTCTCCTTGAATAGAATTTCTTTCTGATATGTTGTAATACAGGCATACCCAGGATGATGTCAGCTCCTTCTTTGGCTGATGTCTTATCTCAGGCCTTTCTGGAAAAAATTGTTGTCATTTATATTAATTTGGACAGTAAAATCAGCTTGTTGTATTTATTAGACCTTAACCAATTTGAGCATCTCTATTTAACCAATGAGCATTGTTTCTCCTATTGATTTGGTGGGAAACTGAGGCACGAAGTGTAGAAATGAGGGCCCCAGCACTACCCACTGAGTCACTGCCACTGCTTCGATCAGCACTGTGGATTCTTCACCTTCCAAGTCATCAGAAAATTAATCCTTATTTTATACTCCAGGTCAGTTTTGAGTTATTGATATTCAGCTATTTAGCTATCAGAGATCTGAGCAAGAATTTAGCAGAACACTGAGAGGTATTAGTTGCCTATCTGGATAACAGAAATATTTGCAGTCACAGTATATTAAAAATATGCATTGGTTAGCTGTTGTTTGGTGTTAAGAAAGAATTTCCTGATAGGCAACTTGTTAAATAGTTATTCTTTACTTGGTGATTGAAGTTTCCTCTGACCAATCTGGTGCTTATCAACATGGAAGATACGAATAAGGTGGACCAATGGACCCATAGATATGAAGATTCTTGTGTTTTCTTTAACACAGAGGTGCTGCCTATAAAATGGGCCTCTCCAATATGTAGTATGTTGTCATGATTTTGGTCACTCTGCATGCAACAGTTTTTGAAGATTACTGTCTTGTATTAACAATAAGAATGCTGGTTTCTGGTTCGTGTTATACCATGATGTGCTGTCCTGAGCCAGGGTTGCAGCCTTGCAATGGTGTAAGTATATTCAGTTGTGCCTTGGGGCAAGGGGATGGATAGTAAAACCCTTGAAGTCTCCCTTCCAGACCTATTTTCTGTGATTGCAATGCAAATGGACCTTGGAGGAGTAACAAAGTAACAGAACTGCAGCCCCGCGACACTCTCTCCACCAACCCTTCCCTTGGTGCCTCCTTTGTAGGTGCAAAGCCCTTATCCATTCTCGCCCCTTGTCTGCAGCTCTCTGCTTCTCCATAAGTGGCTGCAAAGCCATTGCTGAGGGAATAACAGCTGCCTGTTCCCACGGCGGCAGCACGGCTGTGTTCCCCACCCCACGGTGGGGCACCCCAAGGCCGGAAGGAAGATGCTCCAGAAGCAGCGTCAGCTTTTTTCTGCTGCTGAGCTGTGCTCCAGCCCCCCTTCCCTGGTTGCTGCCAGCGAGGTAGCAATTATGCTCCCATTGATCCCTCCTCTCCAGGAATCGCCCCGTGCGCACCGGCACACTGTCACAATCAATAGCGCAGCCCTTGTGCAGAGACGGCAAGGGGGCCAAAGAGGCAATTTTCTCACTGGACAGTTTACGATGAAATAATATTGTGTCAGGAGGTAAAGCAGCAGAGCGTCTGGCACTAAACATTTCCCTCTGTGGCCACAGGGAAAGCTAAGGCTGGATGAGATTCAAAGTCGGGCTCAATAGCTGCTGCTTTGATCCTGCTGGAGATAAAGTGTAACTGAAAGAATGCGGGGAAATGATTGTTTAGGAAACAAAAAGCGATGTGGGCCTTTAAACCCATCACTTCAAAATTGTTCTGACTGGGAAGGAAAGGAGGAGATAAAATACCTTTCATTTTTGACTGCTAGCTGGTAGGTATTAAATACATACAGGGTTCATTGTGGACAAAACTCAGGGCTTCCAATAGCCAAGCTCGATCAAATAGCTTATTAGTAAAAGACAAAGACTGCATTCAAAGAAAGGAGGCACTCGCCTTGACAGTCACTGCTGTCATCCTGTGTTAGAGGCATATTGCAAATTAAGCAAAGGTACCACTTACATTTTCTGCCAATTTTTGACAGGGGAGGGGAGTTTCAAGACTTCTCTGAAATGTTTTTATCTTGTTTTAAGTAGCCCCTTGATGGTGTATCATCTCAAATGAAATGAGTAAATAGCTTTATGCCTGTTACTCCCTGATGCAGAGCTCATGCTTGATACGTGATAGTTATCTCTCCCATGCAGAGTGTGTTACAGTCTTCAGCTTTGCTGTGCATAAGCAGAGGGCGCTGTGGGTGCTGCCTACCTCAAGGGCCTTGGTGCCCATACTACCCATTTGCACCCACTGCCCTCTTCCCAACATATATCAAATCCTTACAAATACATACAATTACTTAGAAACATAGTACTGATCTCTGTCATGGAATCTATGTTAATACATTTATATAGAATTAAAACAGAAGTTAGCGTAGGCATGGAAACAATGGATAACAAGGTCTTCAGTCAAAAGTGGGGTCACAGGAAGAGAAAGCTTAGTGGTTAGACCTGGGAAACGGCCTGAAGACTGCTGCTGCTCCCAGCTACACCTCGCACACGCTTTGCCACCCCAGGCACATTATTTAGGCCAGAGTTTTTGAAAGTGCCCAATTATTTGGAGTGCCTCATTAGTGATAACCCAAGTGTGGAGCACCTGCAGCTGCCCTTCCACCAGCACCTAGCAAGGCTCTGCGTGTCTGCTCCGTGAGTCAGCTTGCAGTTAGGCATCTCGCAGTTACAATGGAGGCTCTCTGCTTTCTGCACCTCTCAGCTCCCACCCCTGTGAAATGGAGGGAACGCTGCAGGGTGTGAACAGCTTCGTGGGAAGCCTCCAGGTCAGAATAGCCTGTTCATGCTACACGGCAGCGGGGAAACCTTGGGGTGGACCCTGGTGCTGTGGTTGAGAAGGTCCCTGGGTGTTGGAAAGCACTCTATGGCCGGTCCAAGTGCAGGCTGCCCACAGGGCCTGTGGATGCCTTCTGCTGGCTTCCAGATTAATACTGCTCCACAGTCACCCTGTGCAAATGCAGCAGAGGGCTGCTTGCCCCTTTGTGAATAAATGGGGGCAGCAGGTTTGAGCTGGGCCCAGCAATGCAGGGAGCAATTGCCTGGCAAGCAGAGAGCACCTGCCTACTCCTGGCTCTGCAGAGGGGGAGGGCGAAGCGCGATCCACCCTCTCCACACTGTACAGCTCCCGTCTCCTCCAGTCTAATGGCGCTTGTTTGTCACCATGGAAAGGAGAACCCAGCCATGTGCAGGCGTGACATTTGCTCGGTGGGCTGCCTCTGCTCGGCACTGAGCAGCACGCAGCACGACACTGCTTGCTGGACCCTCCGCCTTGGCTGGGGTGCTTTGCAGCCGCACTGGCCGCAGAGCAGTAAGGGCCAGGGGTGCGTGTGGGTCCCGCCAGCCAGCTCAAGCTGCTGTCACCGAGCCTAAGGCAAAGCCTCTGGGTGGCTGTGCGGGAGTGTGAGCAGGGACTGGTAGGCTGAGGCCAGCGGGCTCTGCCGGGACACATCTGCCCGTCCACGGGGGTGAGGAGGAGTTGGGCAAAGCGGGCTGGTAGCTGACGTGCATTTGGCTGCACTTCCAAGGGCGTGCTGTGACAATCTGGATGATGCCTCTCTCTCCCTGTGGGGCAGCTTCTACCTGGAAATGCACTTAACAAGGCATTTGGAGATTTCTTATTTATTGTCTTCCTTCCCAGTCCAAATGGATCTGACTCAAATCCCTAATACTCAACACTTTTTGGGTACTGATCTAGCTCCAGGTGTGACACTAATGTCTCCCCCTCTCCAAAATACTGTGGTTATGTTAAGCCATAGCATATTCCTGCCTGGGGGCAAAGGGCAAAAGGGATGGGTTCCTGTGCAGGGCAGGAAAGCTCTGCCCCGACCGTGGGGCAGCATCAGGCCCCGAGATGCAGGGCATGGGTGGGGAGCAGGTCTTCCCCGCTAGAACTGAAGATCTCATGGCTCTTATCTGTGTTTGTGTAGTGATGAGGGCTTTCCACTAGAGAGAGACATGAGTACACACAGAATACCTGTTTGCTGCTTGTATCACACAGTCCACCTGGCCAACATGGTGCAAAAGGGAATGGCTGGAGCTGATCAAGAAATGAGCTTTTTTCCACGCTAAAATTTTTATTTATCTTTCCTAACTGACACTTGTCTTCAAGACTTTTGGGTTTTGACAAAGAAAATCTGCATTTTTTTTCATTTTTGCTTTAAAAACCCCACATTTTATTTTGTTAGTTCTTCCAGCAGAGGCCAAACCATATTCAAATATTGGACAGTCTCACCAAAAAGTCAAGAAACTTGCCAAAAATATTTTAATTAGAAATATGTTTCTAGAGAAAATTTTCAGCTGTTTGCTGTTTGTCTGGCAGAGAATTGGATATTACCTAGGCAAAAATTGGTAATTCCCATGTACCTTTTTGTCTCTAGTGACAAAAACCCGATTCAGTGACCTCTGAAATAGGAACATCTGTGGGAGGACCATAGTGACTATTGAACACAACATGTTTTAAGAGCAGCAGTAAAGAATAACTTTCTTAGGTGAAAGTCCCAGGGAAATAGAAATGTGGCCAAGGACAGTGGTGTTAATATTTCTATATTTATGTGTCATGCCTTAATGCCTGCAGGCAGCCAGGCCTGCACTTTGCACACCAGAGGGAGCTGATCCTCTCAACTGTTCCTTACCAAAAGAGTCGTGCAGCCAGCAGAACCAAACCTTCTTGTTGGTGTTGGAGCACCACCCACTTGGAGGCAAGAGCACTTTTGGGTGAGATGCCTTTAGCACATGATGTGTGGTTGTGTGTATATAGTGTAGGTTTTTCTTTGGGGTGACCTGCAGTCACCTAATGGTGCTTTGCCTGGGATTTCTGGTGAGCGTACAACTCAGGGTGGCAGGGCTGTGAGTCAGACAATTTCTTCTATTTTTGGGTCCTGTTTGTGAATGCTTTCCCCTGTGGTATATGGGTGGTTGAAGGAAACACACACAGGCACGCTTCACACACTGCAAATAGAAAGTCTGCGCTTAAAGGCCTCCTGTCGCTTTCTTGCAGACCCTGCCAAACTTCAATCTGCTAGTCTTAATAAACACGCTTTCCTGGGGTGTCGCTCACTGGGAACAGATGGTCCCGGGGGGGACAGATGGCCCCAGAGCTGGGAACTTCCAAGGGCTTTTGGTGGGAGATGGGATCCCATCCTTTACCTCAAAGGCCCGTCCTAAAGGCACAGTGAGACGTTCTCCTCTGGTACATTTCTAACCCCATGAAAAACCCCTCTTCATTGCCATCAGGTGTGAGTGGGTAGGTCACCCTCATAGCCCATGCTCAAGCAGGGAGATCCAGCATACAGGCGATGTCCTCCTTTCTGCTGGACACAGAATAAAGCTGAGGAGTGAAGAAGGAAATAGGTAAAACACATAGACTCAAAGACCATGAAATAAGGGCCTTTTTCTTTGGTACCACCCAAATGGCTTCTTGCCCCCAAATATGCCTCCTGCACTACCCAGGGTAAGACCATCGCAGATCTCCACTATGACTGGAGACTGGGGTGTAAATCCATTGCTTTAAGAGTCTGTTGTAGAGTCAATGTGGATCTAAACAAGTCTGTTTTCAATACTCACTCATAAGTTACAGTCTGAGCTTTGCTCTACCTTATCATCTTAGGGAAGAGAGGGGTGGGATTTAACTGATCCCTTCACCATCAGCAGCCATTCCTGGAAATGAATCACTGCCTCCAAGATCATTTCCCGGATTCTTTCCATAGAACATCTGATATCTCAAAGAGACATCTTTTCCTTTTCTATTTGTCTGCCCCAGATATATTATGATCATAGTAGCTGCTGAATTCATAACACCAGGGGCAGAAAGCCTGGCTGCATCCTGCCCAAGGCACCCGCTCTCCTCCTCTACGCTGGTTCCCTGTAGCCTTTTCTCAAGGTTTATGGCTTAGGCTCAACCAGGTGGTTAAGCTCCCAGTTCCTATTTGTTCTTTATTTTCCCTTTGAGCGTGGCCCTTGGCTAGTGTGCTTTTCTCAAAAACGGCAATCCTTTGTTGTACCAAGTTTTTGTTTGCTCCATCTTGAAGCCCAGCCTTCCTGTGGGGTGATACACCACACATAGGGGACTAACCGTTGAGAGGTAATATAGTTGAGAATTTTTACCTCAGGGTCATCTTTTATTGTAGATTACTTTCTCCCTTTGTAACACCGCTCTGGGCCTCCTAATAAACCCCTCTCTCCACTTGTTTATGGACTCTCATTCTGTTTCAGAAATTTTGTAAATGCAGAAGCCTTTAGATGGAAAATGTAGACTAAAAGCTGCTCTAAACCAATGTTTCTTCCCTCTTCTTTGTAAGCCCAGCGCACATTAAATGAAACTTATATGCTTCTTGAAGCTGCCTGTGTTATTATTGGAACTGATGCACATTCACTCCAACCAATCTATTTTTATTTGAACCACTTACGCTGTATGAAACCAAGCATAATAACTACAGTCAATATAGATATATTTGTTTTTATTTAAACTCCTAAGTGTGCTAAAAGCAATAAATGCTTTTCCCCCTGAAAACCAATATATACATATAATAGGCAGAAAATGTATGTATCAGTCAAAGCAGGAGTGAGCGGTGGCCCAGGCAGCCGCTCCTGAGGTCCATCACGCTGTCACCCACGCAGGCAGCTGCAGGGGCCCAGGGGCTGCAGGGGCCCGAGAGGGAAGGCGGGGAGCGGGGCTGCAGGGGCTGGCAGCGCCTTGCTGGGATGCCCGGCTCAGCGGGAACAGGAAGGGCAGCGCTGTTTGTCGCCAAGGGCCCAGGACGCCGGCCCATGGCGGCAGCACCTCTGCCCTGTGGCCTGCAGGCCTCTGCCGGCGGCGTGCTGGGCCACGGGGGAGGCCACTCCCCAGGGCGTGGCGGGGCTGCGGGGCGCCCCCTGTGGGTGCCGGTCAGCACTGGCCCGTACCAGTTCCAGCCGGTTCTAGCCGCTCCCAGCCAGGTCTGTGGCGGCCCCAGGGCAGGAGGCGGCAATGGCTCTGAGCCTCTGGCCCCTCTGCGAAGGCCTGTTGTAGGAAGGGCAGTAAGCGCTGTGCTCAGGGAACAAGGAGGCCAGAGCAGGAGGGGAGAGGAGACGGAGGGAGAGACAATGGCCACGCCGGAGCAGGTGGGGAGGGGAGAGCAGCAGCCGAGGCGGCTGGCCAGGCTGGGGCGGGGAGGCACGGCTCTGAAGGGGCTGCTGCTGCTGTTGGAGGAGGCACAAGGCATGGCCCCCGTTTTCCTGCATTGCTCCTGGGCTCAGGGTCAGTCCCTGCCAGGGGGACAGAGTATAATGTGTGGGGAGGCGACTGAGGAGCAGAAAGTAGGGAAGAGAGGTTTGGCAGAGGCAAGGAGTGTTTTTCCTGTGTGCCCCTTTCTTTGTTTAAGTACCAGAATCAAAAATTAGAACTTTGTTTGTTGACAGTAAACTACAGTGGTTGAAAATCCCCCCAAATCAGTAAAACGTTTTTGCCCACAACACCAAAATGTCTCTATCAGTGGACAGAAATTAACCACTTTGGGGATGGCTTTTTACCCTTAGATGTGGGAAACAGGCAGTTAACACACACCTTCCTTCTGCTCTGATGGGATCTGCTTTTTTGCTTTTGTTCATCAGGCAGCTTGTCACTTTTCATCATTAAGACGTTAATACGTATGAGAAAGAGAACTTCAAGAATAATCAAAATGGCTGATCAAGGTTGGAGGGACTACTCAAGGCAAAATCCAAGATGGTCTGTGTCTATCCTGGTTGCTTTTGAAATGCAAGGTCACATCTTCTAGCCTGACCACACACCTCATCAATTACTACTTGTGCATAGTACAAGCAACAGCTTTTTGTATCCTTTCTCTACAACAGTATAACATGTCAAAGCTAGGAAATGATATGATCTTAAAAGTAACCGTGGCTGGGTCTCCTCCTAGAGCTCACAGACCATCACCTGTGTTTTGCTACACTCAGATCTGTCTTTTCTATTAGAGTAGTAGAGTAGTCCTCTCTTCTTGTTACAGCTTTGTTATGCCTACTCTTACACAAAGAAGATTCAAAATCTCCCCTTTAGTTATTCTGTCCCATGGCTCCAGGCAGCATCGATGCTCATTACCAGGCCCTCATTTACCACATTGAATTGTGAATGGCATATTTCCTGTTTTGTGGCCTTTGTTGGGTTTTTAAATAGTTGCTGTAGCAAGAAAGCTTTTGGGGCATTTCAGTTGTCTAACAGCTGCGGTGTGTCTATATCCCGAATGCCACATGTTTTTTTACGTGACTTCTGTGTTACCTGGTAGTGCTCTCCTTAGCCCAGTGGCCCAGTTCAGGCAGCTGTATGCAGCTGGTTCACACTAGTTGGTCTGTGGCATGAAGTGATACACCAACAGTTGTCATTCAATGCAGTTTCTAGCTTTTTACCATGTACCAATCTTTCTGAGACAGATGTGCATATTCAGCTGCTGGAAGAATGAAAATAAGTTCAGTGTTGCTGGGTGAGCCTGCAGGTAGCGTTTATGACCTACATTATTATAAGCACTAAATTTACACTTTGCCTGTTTCACATGTGTTGTAGAAAACAATACGCAGTGGACTGCCACTCCTAGTGGTCTGGGTGCCGGGCGTGGGTGGCTCGTGCCACATTCTGGCTTACAGAAAGTTGTTTATTAGCTTTAAAAAGTGAGACTCACATGCGTGCTAGACAAGTTGGTGCATAATTAGTGTTTGGTGGTAATCAAAGACCTAGAGAGCATCAACATTAATGTAGGTTTGGTTTGGATGAAGCCTTTTGTTTAGAGAGCAGGTTTGTTTAGATAGCAGTACCTATGCTGCCTACTTAATCTTTGAACCTTTGTATAGCTGTTAAGTAGCATAAGTGCAAGTATACTTCCTTATGTGGGGCTGTTTTATTATCTGTCATTAGCCACCTCCTTTTGTGTAGTTTGAGGCACAATTGTTTTATGCTAGGCCTGTTATCATCATATGTGGGCACTTGGAGTGTGGAATGTGCCACCACTCATAGTAGGCATGTGTGTATCTGACTTAGCATCATGGTGCTGAGCAAATCAGAAACACTGCTCTTTTCCCTTTCCCTTAAAAGCCCAGTTTCCGTCTGTCACCCACCTTAGCACAGAGTGAGACTGTATGTTTTACCTAGTTTCTCTGGTGAGGGTTTCCATCCTTACTATGTCCCCACAAGAATCATAGAATAGTTTGGGTTGGAAGTGACCTTTACAGGTCATCTAGACCAACCCCCCCAGCAAAAAGCAGGGACATCTTCAACTAGATCAGGTTGCTCAGAGCCCTGTCCAACCTGACCTTGAATGTTTCTAGGGCGGGGGCATCTACCACCTCTCTGGGCAATCTATGACAGTGTTTCACCACCCTCATTGTAAAAAATATCTTCCTTATAACTAATCTAAATCTACCCTCTTTTAGTTTAAAACCATTACTGCTTGTACTGGAACAATAGGCCCTGCTAAAAAGTTTGTCCCCATCATTCTTATAAGCCCACTTAAAGTGTTGAAAGGCGGCAGTAAGGCCTCACTGGAGCCTTCTCTTCTCCAGGCTAAACAACTCCAACTCTCTCAGCCTGTTGTGGAATCGTAGAATCACAGGTTGGAAAAGACCTCTAGGATCATCAAGTCTGGTCATCAACCGAACACCACCGTGCCTACAAAACCAAATCCTGAAGTGCCACATCTACGCGTTTTTTTAACACCTCCAGGGATGGTGACTTCACCACTTCCCTGGGCAGCCTGTTCCAATGTCTGACCACTCTTTCAGTAAATAAATTTTTCCTAGTATCTAATCTAAACCTCCCCTGATGCAACTTCAGGCCATTGCCTCTTGTCCTATTGCTAGTTACTTGGAAGGAGAGACTGACACCCACTTCACTACAACCTCCTTTCAGGTAGTTGTAGAGAGCAATAAGGTCCCCCCTCAGCCTCCTCTTCTCCAGACTAAACAGCGCCAGATCCCTCAGCCGCTCCTCGTAAGACTTCCTCTCTAAATCCCTCACCGCCTCGTTGCTCTTCTCTGGACACGCTCCAGCACCTCAATGTCTTTCTTGTAGTGAGGGACACAAAACTGAACACAGTGTTCGAGGTGCAGCCTCACCAGTGCTGAGTACAAGGGCACAATCACCTCCCTACTCCTGCTGGCCACACTGTTCCTGATACAAGCCAGGATGCCATTGGCCTTCTTGGCCACCTGGGCACACTGCTGGCTCATGTTCAGCCGCCTGTCAACCAAGACCCTAAGATCCTTTTCTGCCTGGCAGCTTTCCAGCCACTCCTCCCCAAGCCTGTAGCGTTGCATGGGGTTGTTGTGACCCAAGTGCAGGACCCGGCACTTGGCCTTGTTGAACCTCATACAACTGGCCTCGGCCTATCAATCCAGTCTGTCCAGATCCATCTGCAGAGCCTTCCTACCCTTGAGCAGATGGACACTCCCACCCAGCTTGGCGTCATCTGCAAACTTACTGAGGGAGCATCCAATCTCCTCATCCAGATCATTGATAAAGATGTTAAACAAGACCGGACCCAAAACGGAGCCCTGGGGAACACCACTCATGACCGGCCGCTGGCTGGATTTAACTCCATTCACCACCACTCTCTGCGCTTGGCCATACAGCCAGTTCTTTATCCAGCAAAGAGTATACCCATCCAAACCATGGGCAGCTAGTTTCTCCAGGAGGATGCTGTGGGGAACAGTGTCAACGGCCTTACTAAAGTCCAGGTAGACAACATCCACAATTTTTCCCTCATCCACTAGGTGGGTCACCTGGTCATAGACGAAGATCAGGTTGATCAAACAGGTTGGTCCTACTTTCCTCATAGGAGAGATGTTCCATTCTTCTGATCATTTTTGTGGCCCTCCTGTGGGCCTGCTCCACCAGGTCCATGTCTTTCCTGTTCTGAGGGCTCCAGAGCTGGATGCAGGACTCCAGATGGGGTCTCACCAGAGCAGAGTGGCAGAATCACCGCCCTTGACCTGCTGGCCACGCTTCTTTTGATGCAGCCCAGGATATGGATGGCCTTCTGGGCTGTAAGCACACATTGTCTGCTCATGTTCAGCTTTTCATCCACCAGTACACCCAAGTCCTTCTCCTCAGGGCTGCTCTCAATCCTTTCATCCCCTGGCCTGTACTGATGCTCGGGATTGCCCTGACCCAGATACAGGACCCTGTACTCAGCGTTGTTGAACCTCATGAGGTTCACACAGGCCCAGTTCTCGAGCTCGTCGAGCTCCCTCTGGATGGCATCCCGTCCCTCAGGCATGTCAGCCATACCACACAGCTTGGCGTCATGTGCAGACTTGCTGAGGGTGCACTTGATCCCACTGTCTATGTCATTGATGAAGATGTTAAAAAGTACTGGTCCCAATACAGATCCCTGAGGGATACTGCTTGTCACTGATCTCCATCTAGGCATTGAGACTATATGAAAGCCCTATGTATGAGCCCTATATACAACAAAACATGGGTGGCATGTGCCAAGGCAAGCCTTGGCCCAGCTGTTATTGTAGACTCCATCAGGACGAATGACTAGTTCAGAAGTCAGCTGACCGAGTGATGTCTCATCCCATTTCCAGTGTGTTAAAGCCCTCACAAACTGTAATGCACTGTGGCAACCTCCTTGTCCATATTAGCAAGGGTCAAGGGCTGAATAGACCTTGCTGCTCATTCTGAAGGGATTCCATTGCACTGAAAAAAATTAGATGGTCTTTCCCACACTGCTCTTAGTCTACAGGGAAGGTTTCAAGTAGCAGAGGTCATCCCACTGCCCATCTTTGGTCCCGGAATCATAATGCCTCGCCTGCCTCTGCTGTTTGCTGCTAGTGTGAGTGTGAGTCTCTGAGGACAGTTTTGTGCTGTCTGGGGAGTTGGGCACAGAGCCACCAAAAGCACTGCTGGCCTGTGCTGCTTGCTCTGGGGCAGAGAAGAGCTCTGTGGAGAGCCCGGCTCCAGTTCGACAGCAGGGCACTGCAGCCCAGCTCATAAGCCCTCCCAGCCAGCTGGATGTACGAACCTGTGCTCAGTGCCAGCGTGGACACAGTTTTTTTGGTTGTGCGAGGTGCTGCGGTATAGGGATGCCTCAGTCTCTGCCTCAGGTGTCTCAGCCTTACAATGAACTAGACACCAAAATAACTGGTATAATATAGATGGATAATATAACAACAGCAACCAACAAGGGATGTTTGGAGGCTAAATTAATGTCTGAAAAACATGCTGTAAGGACTTAAAGATGGAGGAGCATTATTGCTATTATTGATATTGCAGTAATATCTCGGGTCTCATTCTGGGACCTGAGTACCACTGTGCTAAGCTCTCTCTATGCACAAAAGAGAAAGACAATCGCTGCCCCAAACATCTTTCAAAAGAACGAAACGACAGTTCCCAGCATGTGGCTATTAACCAGAAAATGGGGGAAGAGGACAAGGTAAAAGTAAGATGATGAAATCTGGCATAATAATCTGCAGTCGTGACACACCCACTCCCTTGCCATTTCCATGTGTTGAAATCCTGCAGTGGTTCATAACATTACTGAGTAACTAGCTCCTTCTTACAGACCATGTATTTTTCTCCCCTCCTGACTTTCCTGAAAGGAAAGAGTTATACCCAGCATGCCACTGGACCAGTGCTGAACCCCCAGAAAGATCGGGAGGAACTCAGACCTTTAGTGTTGGTACACAGAGCCGATTGATCCAGGAGAGTCTGTTTGGTCAGGCTTCAGATCCCAGTACCTCCCAGTTAATCCATTTAGCATTGTGTTTGCATGTTTGCTGAGGTATTCAAAGGGGCTTTATGAAAAGGAGGATTTCTCCATAATGAAGGGAAGCAAACAAGATAAAAAGGCAGAGGTAAGCAAACAGACAGGATTTCAACACTAACCTCCATTTAAACTGAGTGTCTGTCAATACTAATAACATAAAGACAGCAGTGAAGTGTGGCTGACACGCGCCAGGTAGAGAATGCTCAGAGACATCTGAAAATCCCATCAGAAATTGCAATGGCAAATGTAATCAGCATGTCTGGAATTGTCTTAATTCATTGGTTTTGTACTGTCTTGAGAAGCTGGTAGGGATCCTCTGCACATAGCTGGTGCAGGCACAGTGGTGTCCTTTTTCCATCCTCTCACCCCTTCTTGGTACTTTACAATAGGAGGCAGGGGGTGATGTCAACACAAGGTGTTCCTGCCCGTGGCTATACGTGTGAGCCACTTTCTCAGTGTATTCAGGGTTCAGGGCTTGTTGAAATCGCAGACCCTACATGTCAGTCCTGTGTGACAGAAGAATTCAGTCTTGATCTGAGTAAACGGGATGTGATGCAGGTCAGGGGAGAGAGGCGTTATCAGAGTGGTGTGGAGGCCTGTGGCTGGGCTGGCTGGTGGCGGTGTGGGCTGGGAAAGCAGAGCTGTGTGGGGAGGCACCACAGAGAGGCCAGTGGTGCTGTTAGTCACTACGGAGGGTGGCTGAACTTCCTGTGGGTTAGCAGTGCCTTGGTAGGACCATGCCCGCATGTAGACACAGCAGAGTGAGGAGCAGAAAGCCAGCAGGTGGGGGGACAGAGCTGAGAAATCAGTTACAAGGGAAATGCAGGAGCCCAGACTGCAGCTTAAATATCCGTGAGTGCACATTTAGCAGGTAGTGGTTGATGACAACATAGGGATTTGGGGGCTCCACAGTAAATTTCCAAAGCCATTTGCACAGTAGATTAGTGTGTGACCCAGGAAATCAATAGACAAAAAGTGTGTTTCATGCTGAAGCTGGCAAACAGGTACAAAATCACAGGAAAGTTATATAGACTAGTGACCACCTATGGCTGACACTGAAAACTGGCTGTTTCACATGGAAGATGCAGTTTGAGATACGCTCTCATGTCTTGTCAAATACATCTGGTGGAATTGCAGGAAGGCTATAGCACACTCAGCTAGCTACATATTTCTGACAGGGCTTTGGCAACAGAGGGAGAGCCTCTGCTGTAATATTTGGCAGGATTTGAGATAGTGGTGGTGGGAGTACCTTGTGAGTTCAGGGTGTAGGGCAGACTGCTTCCAGTGTCAATCAGGGTGCTGGCCCTATACAGGGAGGGTCAGCAGCACAAAAGATCAGTTGGAAGGAGACATGGATTAATTAATCCATGGGACTACAGGACCAATATGACCCCTTGAATACAAACACTACAGGGAAATCTGTTAACAGTGACTAAACTAAAAGCTGAGCTGGGAGCAGATCACAGACCCAGCTGTCACAGAGCAGTGGCTCCTGGCTGCTAAGCTATAAGCACAGTACACAGCACTCAAGCCAATGGGCATTGCTAACCCAGAGACTCCTCACTAGTTCTGGAGAACCTCTGCTGCTTCCAGTCAGGTTTGCTAGCTCAGTGTCAGTGTTGGCACTGCTGACATCACCTCCAAAGCTGGTAAAGAAAAGAGGAGGCAGCACTGCAACACCAAGCCAGGAAGGAAAGCAAGGTGGGTGAATGGCACAGGTTGTATGGGAAAGCAAAGGAGAAGACAGACAGCTCTGACAGTAGCTGAAGTAGAATGAAAGGGCTGAGGAGGTCAACCAAACAGATGCAGAACATTACTTGATTTCTAAATGAAGCTCAGCTGCAGAAATGCTTTTCTTGAGCAGACAGGGACTGCTGCTGTAGCCTGGACTCACAGGTAGGGAGGACTGGTGAGACTAGTGGGCAAAACCAGATTTGTGATGAAATACTTGGCTGGAGCTGAAGACTAAGCCCTGGGTGAGTAAGACCAGACAGAAGGAGGCTGGAATAAAGAAAAAGTAGTGGGAAGCTGGTAAGAGACGACAGACCATCTTTCTAGGTAATTTCTAGAGCTGGATGATCCATGGCCACACTGGCATTGCAATATCAAGTGAAATGCCGATCTTGCTTCCTTGGGGAAGGGCCAGAGCTGGAGTAACTCAGCAGCCCTGTGCTGGTGAGTTTGCTTTCATTTCAAGCAATAATGATAATACTTCTCCTGCTGCCCTTTTCTCTCAAGTGTTTAGAGTCAGTATTTCTGTTATAACTAGGTCAGGGAACCTAAGTAGGTCACGGTGACTCTCTAAACGTAGCCAATCTAGAAGCAAAGCTAGGGAGGGAAGGCCTGAATGCGTGTAAACAAAAGGCAGCAAGCTGGGCCTAGTGGGAGGAATAATCCTGGGGTGAACTGAGGAGAGCCTGACAAGTGCCCGTGTGGGAACTGAGGAGGGAAAGCGAGGTGTGGGGCAGGGAACAGGGGCTGAGGGGGCAAGAGGGTTGGGGAATGGAGTAAAGGTGAGCAAAAGAGGAAGGCAGGGAATGGGATTACAGCTGTGGGCATGAGGAGAATGGAGAAAGGTGTTAGGGCTGAAGGGTCAGAAAGAGAGGAGTTAAGGCTGAGGAGTGAGAGCGCAAAGAGATGTCTAGGTGGGAGCAGCTGGGAAAGGGCTTGCATGGAAGACAAAAGGTGGTAATAGGTGGGGAAAAAGGCTGCGATGGTTAAATGCATTTGAGAGAGAAAGGGTGTGATGAGAAGAGCAGGGACAATGTCTAACCAGTGGTGAAAAGTGGGAGATCAGGGAGAGAGGGAGCTGGTATTCATGTAGAATGAAGCTGCCGATCCCAGCAAAGACCGTGGTGAAGCCATCATTGTGTGCCTTCCCTTCTGTCTGGGAAGGGTGAGAATGTTGAAGGCAAAATTACAAAAGAAAATGAGGCTGTGATGCTGCTTATGCTTCTTAGTAGTACCTGATTTTGCATGGACATTGCTTACTTTGGTTTCAAAGCTCTGACTCCTATCCAAAGTTTGGTGTTCTTTCACTGGAGTCATCAAAATCTGTTTCCCTCGAAAGCAAAGAATAATGAAGCTGCAGCAACAGGAAGAGCTATTTACACCAAAGGGAGAAACCCCCAGGATTTGAAAGTTAATCATTTTTATGTGCCTAATTTTGGGTCTTTGTCACGCAATGCCTTGCACATTTGGGGTTGGCAGGTTGAAAATGATGCATGCTCCCCAGGCTGCCCTGCGGGATCCCTCAAACTAATGTTCCATGGAAATGTGAAGACTTTGTTTCCCCATCTGCAGCTTCTCCATCCTTTTATCACCATGCCAGTGTGTTCGTGGGTGCAAAATCAGTGCATCCATGCAGGGTACATCTGCTGCGCGGGGGCATTCTGGGTCTGTTTCACATGCTTGGGGACGCTTCTTTCTGAACCAAGTAGGACACTGAATTGCATCATATCTGGTGGTCTCTCAGGCAGCGTATGCCTGCATTCAGCTCACGCCCACAGCTCCTCTCTTGATAATGTTTAGGCTGTCCCATTACGGTATGTGTACTGCTGCTTAGAGGAGAGTTAGAGCAGCAGCCTGCAGGGAGGGATGTCCCATCTTATTGTTACTGTCAGTCATGGCTGTAAGATCTGCTGGGGTAGCATCTGCGGTGGAGCCACCAGAGCTGTCCTTTGCAGCTTGTACACAGAGATCTGCTGCACCTGAGCTCTTACCCACAGTCCTTACTCCCAGAGTTCCCCTACCAATACTGAAAGCATTTTAGTTTTCTTCTTCCATGGAGGTTATTAGTCCTGACCTAGCTGCTGATCAAGTCTTACTGGATATAGCTTTTTCTATTTGTTTTGGGTAGGCGTTATGTGAAGTTTTATAGAAATTTACCTCTTAGGGCAAAGAACAGTGGATTTTGAGGAGAAGGAAGAAAGGCAAAAGGGAAATATGTTTTGGTGGGGGTTGTTCCCTAATGATACCAACCTGGTGAGCCTGCCTTCCCTTTCTCATTAGCAGAAATTTTGCTGGGAAGGGGGTACGCAGCTTTGATTCTAGCAGCAAAAGACATTGATCATCTTTGGGCCATTAGCAGTTCTTGTCTGTAAGATCTATAAAGTTACCTGTGTATAGGCATTGTAAACAGATGTAATCAGTTGGAGTCAGTGCCCAGTGGTTACATAGAACTGAGATGAATACAGTGCTGTACCGCTGAGATATTAATAAAAATGTCTGAGATTATATTCATGTACCAGCATATACATTTTCTAAGAACAGAGCAAGAGAAGCTTTAGGGACATTGACTTTGTTTATATTCTTTTAAACTAAAACCTCTCAGTGAATATAGGAGCAAGACGGCAGCAGTGTGTACTCTTCACTGACAGCAGAGCAGAGTTTTGTCGGAGGACGCTCTGCAGTATTCAGACAAGAACAGAGGGAAAAGTCATGTTCTTATACACAGCAGTCAGATGTCTCATCTGGGGATGCACTTTAGGATGAATTTAGCCTTTGGGATGATTCTAACTTGATTGTATTTCCAAAGCTGCAATTTGATGACACCCTCTAGTGACCAGGTTAAGATTATTAAGCAATAGTTTAAAAAAAAGTCCAGGAACATAAAAATACGTTTTCCCAGTTATTTCAGAGCAATAAATGCATTGTTCCTGGGTGAAAATTTTCCTCAGTACTTTAATTTACTAGGAAAATTGAAGTACAGTTGTTAAAATCCCCTTTGAGCTATAATTTATAGCCATTTGATCTTTTTCTTTACTCCAGATACTTCTCCTGACCATGAATGCTTATATTGCTTTAAAAAGCCAAAACAAATACTCACTTTTTTTGAAGGTGGAGTGTGTCTGGAACAAAAATATGATAGAATTTTTTCCAAATGTTTTGTCTGATGAAACACCATGAATTTATGTGGGAAGTGGGATGTAGTATGAAAAGCTGAGCTGTCCAGGTGAAGCTGGGAATTAATGCCACAACTTTGTGACTTGAGTTTTTTTGAATACAAATGCTAATTTTGTGAAATCAGTAGAAATTTGCCAGAACTGTGATGACAGCATTTGATTTCTTATTATTTCCCCAACTATTATTATTATTATTATTATTATTATTATTATTATTATCAGAGTTAAGCTTTACCCATCTGCTTTCTTCTGCGGACACATTAAGAACAAGGGCCACTCTGGGACTTCACAGCAGAGTTCAGGCAGCAGCGAAGCAGTGTAGCTGCGTGCATTAAACATAAGGAAGACTCACTGCTGAGATGAGGCAGACACCTGCGATTGGTGATGGGCAGGGCCACTGAAATCTGTCATGGTACTGATACCTCTCGAAAAGCAGTACCAATAATCAAGGAATTACAGAATACTCTTGTGCTTTGCTTGGTTGTTCTGAAATCAGAGATGGGGCTGGGATCCAGCTGGTGCTGGTGCTGGTCTCTGCCTGGATGAGTTTCTTCTTTACTGTCCCAGCTCTCCACTGTTTCTCTTAACTGCTCCCCTCTTAGTGCCTCCAAAAGCACCTCGCCCCTGTCCAGTGCCACTTTCGTAGCAGCTTAGCCCTGTGCTGCTGCCTGGCTATATTCCTGACACCCTGTTGCTTTCCGAAGGAGATTGTGTGGGTTACAGTGCCCCTACATTTCCACTCTAGTTCTGTGGAGACAGTGGGAATATGTGTTGTGTCACTCCTAGCTTAAAAAAAGCACACGAAAGAGGACCCACGCAACTACCAGCTAGGATGATTGTTTCCTTCAGAAAGCCTTAGAGAAGAAAGCTTTCTAGAGAGACATATGAAGGAAACATGTTACATGCATGGAAGGGGATAAATCTGAACATATGGATCAGTGGGAAGCATCTGCAAATGAAAGAGGAGTCGGAAGGTTAAAAGACGGTGCTTAGCAGGAGTTTGTATAGCAAGAAGACAAGAAGGTGCAGATACTTGGTTATTAAACTGTAAACCTGAGACAGTCTGTAGCGCTATTAAAATCTTTACTCTGTTAACAAGCCTTATGTTAAATTGGGAAGATAACTCCATGGCTGCATTTTGTGACTTCTGTGCATTAAACATGGTGTCAGATCTTCCCCTGGACTAAGTAGTATGTCCAATTGGAGAAGCCTACAAGGGCATCTTTGCCTTATACAAGATGTTGAAAAGGTGTTTCATAGCTCTTCAGGTAGATTCTGTGTTGCTTTCCTGTTTCCTTGATCTCTGATATTTACCTGATTCTTCGAAATGTATCCAATTATTTCTACAGATGAAAGGCACACAAGAAGTTCAGTTCATCTCTCATAACACACATTCCTACAGAGTACCTTGTGATATGCTGGGATTCTGATCTCTGGTGTGCCAGCAGGGCAGAAAGATTTTGTGTTCTGGGCCTTGACCTGCAGCTCTGGAGATCTGCATTTAATTTTCAGCTCTGCCACATACTTCCCAAGTGACCTTGTGCAAGTCATTTATTCTCTCAGCATTTAATTATCACCCTTTTGCAGATGAGAAGTTGACACTTCTCTGCCTTCCAGAGAGTAATGTGAGGATAAATTCATCAACCTTCATGTTCTGCTGTGAACAATGGGAGTTCACTGAGGCAAAGCAAAGTCCAACAGGGGAGATGAGGCAACACAGGGGAACAAAGCAAGGATGAAGCCCATTTTAGCTAGTTAGAGAGCTATCTTGTATGAACTGAGTGTATGGTGTCTTGAAGGATTTTATATCAATCCTCTGAGTGTGCAGTGCTATGACTTTATTATCCTATCCATCCACATAGTACAGTGACAAAACTAGAAGGTGGAGGGGAGCACGAAGTTCCTTGCTCTCTTTTAGTAAGCAGTCATCAGATGGCTCATTCACTAATGTCACTTCTTTATGTAGCTCCTGCCTTTTCATTTCTGTAGCTAGTCTGAGTCAAGCATGGAAAATGGTCATTTACTGAGATTATGGAATGTGGGTTGTATTGCAAATAGCAAAAAAATGTGCAAAGCAAAAAAATGCTCTCTTGGAGAGAGAATGTTCCATGTTAGTCTGTGTTATTATTATGCTTTACTGTCCTAGAACGGCTGAGCATTTCTACTCTCACTGCCAAAGACCTTCAGCTCTGTGGGTCATCTCTAGCATTTCTTAGGGAGATGGCTTTAATTTTTACAGGTGACAGCGGTGGGTCTGGATTGCATGAACTGGCGTCTTGACATGGAGGTGAAATTATTAAAAAGTAGGTGCAGCTGAGAGGAGCAGGACTTCCTGCTGAGGTGTTGGAGTCAGCTGCCTATGTATCTTGTGAATCACTGTGGTTAGTCACTAGCAGTGTCTGTTTTCCAGTCACTAAGTGTACACCGTAGACAGTTGATAGCCCAGATAGTGCCTCCCTTGATTGGTTTTAGCTGGAGACTTCCAAGAGCCGCAGAGGACTAGCTGCCCCTTCTTCCTTTGTAGCTGTTCTTGCAAGTAAGAAATTCAATCATGTTGGTTGGTCTTTTGCAGCTGTTGCTCTGCCTGTGTTCGGAAGGGTGGATTTCAAGTGCCTGCTTCATCTTGCTTCTTCAAGAGCAGATGAGCATCCTTGTGCATAGATAGCGCAGGAGCTCAAGCCTGAAGTCATTTGGGATGCCAAGTTACATACAGCAGTTGGCTTCCTTTCAGGTATGGACGAAGGCCCCCAGTATAGCAAAATACTGTCAGACAGCTCTGGTCTAGTTTCTGTTTTGTTGCCCACAGCTTTTATTGAAGCTAAATAGAGCTGCAGGTTTTCAGCACTTTGGAAAGTCACATTACAAGACAGACCTCTCTGCTGTTAATGGAGGTTACTGTCTGTGTGGATGGAAAACAGTTATAAGAACTAGATTTAATTATTTTTATTATTTTTTCAGGTAGTGAAAAGCTACCTTTCCCACTTGCTGCTTATTATTAGATTTAAAAAAAAAAAAAAAAAAGCCTTGGTAATTGATTTAACTTCAGAATGAAGTTCTCTTGCTTTGCAGCTTCCAGGAAATACAGGTAATCTGTTCAGATGAGTGCATTTTGGGATCTTTTGGAAGCCTTCTGCTTGTGAGTCTCAGGATTTTATACGACGATATTGTATCTGGGCTAGTAGGGTCCAGGCTGTCAAGTGAAAAAGAGAATAGAGACCTTGGGGCACAGATTTTTGAATATTCAAGTGGCTAACTGTAATTATTTCAGTTTGACTAGGGTACCTGTATATCCTTAAGATCTGAGATCTAGCTGGGGGAAGCAAGTTTGGGGTTTTGTGGTTTGTTTGTTGTTTTTCTTTTTCCCTGTCCCAGTGGCATTTTAATATCTTATGGGTTAAGGATTCTCTGTTCCTGAATTCATGATCTGAGCAGACTCTAATCAGCAATTGCTTTCTCAGCATTGCTAAGATGCATTTGAGGAAAATCAAGCAGCCTGTGAGAACTAGATGCTGTCTTTTCTTCATCTTCATCCTGGTTTCTCTGGAGTAACATTGGAGGGGTATAAAACATGTTTCCCGTTAGGATAAAATGTGCTGTAAAGAAGGAAACCTAAGTAAATATACAATAGAGAGATGTGTAAAAGTGTCTGTGAGAGACAATTCATGGCTCTGTTAGTATCACAAGGAGATTTTTGTCTTGGCTTTCTATAGGCCATTGCTGTAATTCAGGGAATGACTGTGATGCCAAACTTTACTTTTAAACCCCATGCCGAAAACAAACAGCCAGCACTGTCTCAGCTTATTCAGCATCTCTCTTAAAGAAAGGAGAATAAAGAGGTATGCTGTGGGTGTTAGAGGTTTGGCACACTCGTGATATTGCTGTCATTGGGAGACAGTGTTTGTAAAAAGTGCAATGGAGGAACTATGGTATTGCTGCTAATAGTGAAACAGGCCTAGCAGAATGCCTTTGGAACTCATGTGAGGTATGAAAATGCAACGAGACCTTTCACCGAAAGATTTTTAGAGTGGGGGATGAACGAAACATTCCACTTCCTGCAGTGCGAGTCAGGTCATATGGGTAGGGGCAGCTGAGACTTAGGCACCTGTAACAAAACTTGGCAACGGGAAGTGAAGGGAAGTCACATGCCTAGCAGGAACTTCAAGGGCACACTCAGGAGACAGAATGTAATTACTCAATTTGGACTTTAGCCATGACACTGAGTTAACCCTCAGAGCAAGTATGATTTTATTTATCTCTCTTCCCCCATCCCGAAAGTTTCTAAGATTAAAGGTAGGCACTGAGGACCCTGTATTTAATTTTCTTGATAAGCTTTTTCTATGACCTGCATTCTTGTAATATCTGAGCCTTACAAACATGAATGAATTTAGTCAAATATCGTCTCTGTGAGGCTGGTTTTTTGTGCTGAGAAGTACAAGATTGAGAGGTTTGGTTCATTCCTTGCACTGGGGATCACAGTTTTAGTTTCTGTCCTTTTCCACAAGGAAAGGGCATAAATATCGAGGTTAGGAAACATTTCATAATTTAATGACCCTCAAAAGACTTGGTGGGAAACAGGGCATTTCCCTTCACTGCTATCCTTGCTCATAGCGAGTGCAGAGATCAGGCAGAATGAGGGGACAATCACTGCATATTTCATGAACAAAATATCAAGTTTGTTCTTGTGTAGGGTATTGTATGTTAGGCAGCTGGCCTGTCCCTTCTTCCTCCTGGCTGACAGTGGGATTCTCTGATCAGGTAGATTTTCCTGTTATGTGAGCCCTACCTGTGGAGGGCACATAGAAAGGCTGTGCTTCCTTTCACCCAAATGTTTCTTTTGATCAAAAGAGATAAGATGCATTTGCCCCCCCATTTTTTCAGACTATTCCCTGCAGAACAGCTGCACAGTTTCTCTGAGGCCTGCTGCTGGCCCAAGACCCTGTGATCACAGGAACAGCTAGACAGCTGGTGACCCAGAATAAAAAGAAAAGGCAGGCACGCTGGGGACACAGAGATGTCTCTCTCTTCCCCTTCTCCAAGTAGTATTTTTTAAAAACTTTTTTTTTTTTAATTTTGAAATCCAGAGCACACAGTTATTCCTCTTGCCTTTCCCTGTCGTAGGAATGGACAATGAGTTAGGCTTTAAGTGAGGCCACCCTTCCGGGTGCATAAAGCTGTGTTTGAAGTGCTCCACAGCAGACTTCTGTACCCAGAGAGATGTAGACCCACGCAGGCACACAGCTCTGTGACTTCAGTGGAAGGAAAGATGCCCATACCATGAAGTCTGGTGAGATAACAGATCAGTTACGACCTGAGCCGTGACTCTCACCAGGGAGCGATCAGGCCAGCGAGGGCAGGCTAGGATACACTATCAAGCCACGGAATCTAGACTTGTAGCTCAGGTTTGCCCATTGAAATAACCCAGCGACACCCTGCAGAGTTATTCGCAGCCGCTCTGCGGTGCGGCCCAGCCAGCGTGTAGCGTGGAGTAAGCTGCCGCCACGGGAAGGGCACTGGCGAGCGCCTGGCGCTGAGGGGAGCGGCGGCAGGAGGCGGCTTGGCGCGGCGCAGAGCCCGCTCGCGTTCAGCACCACGGAGAGCGGCGCCGCCCGCCCAGCGGGAGGCCGCGCCCCGCCGCGGAGCAACGTGCGCGTCCTCTTGAGCCGCATGGTGCCTTTGCAAACTCTTCGTATTCTGAGGGCTTGCTGAACACCCAGATGTTCGAGGAGAACTGGAAAAAAACCTCGAAGTTCTTTACAAGAGCGCGCAGCAAATTGACAAGTTTAACAGTCAGTACTTGGGCAGCACTTTTCACGCAAGAGTCCCCAAGAACTTTATGAATATTAATGAAGCCAGCTCCAAAATGAATCGTCCTTTTATAATCTAGGTAGGTTTCATTAGCCTTTTCTTGGTGGGGAGACTGAGGCAGACAAGGATAATGTGGTTTGCCTCAACCTGTTCAGTCAGTCAATATTGTAGCTGGGAAAGAGAGACCATGATATTTAGGCTGTCATTAATACAAAGCCATACAGCTCCTATAGCTCTGCCGATTTTTGATTTTAAGAGCAAACTGCCATTCACTTAACTGATCCAGGTTGGCAAGCTTATGGCAAAGCATTTTCCAGCTAGCCTAATTATAGCAGTTATCTGGAGTACGCTGTCCAGTTCTGGGCTCCCCACTTCAAGAAAGATGAGGAGCTACTGGAGAGAGTCCAGCGGAGGGCTACAAGGATGGTGAGGGGACTGGAGCATGTCCCTTACGAGGAGAGGCTGAGGGAGCTGGGCTTCTTCAGCCTGAAGAAGAGAAGGCTGCGAGGGGACCTAATAAATGCTTACAAATATATCTGAAGGGTGGGTGTCAGGAGGATGGGGCCAAGCTCTTTTCAGTGGTGCCCAGTGACAGGACAAGGGACAATGGGCACAAACTGAGGCACAGGAAGTTCCAGCTGAACATGAGGAAGAACTTCTTCCCTCTGAGGGTGACGGAGCACTGGAACAGGCTGCCCAGGGAGGTGGTGGAGTCTCCTTCTCTGAAGATATTCAAGACCTGCCTGGACAAGGTCCTGTGCAGCCTGCTGTAGGTGACCCTGCTTCGGCAGGAGGGTTGGACTAGATGACCCACAGAGGTCCCTTCCAATCCCGACCATTCTGTGATTCTGTGATTCACCTACTGTCCTTCTGTATCCTGAATATTACTGCTGTTTTCAGAAAAGGTAAAATAGAGTCACTAGCCTTATTTCAGATGCACATCAGTACACGTATGGGTGCTGGGTTTGTTATTCTTGAAAATGTTAATTTGCAGCAACAACTTGCCCCTTAATGCTTAGAAATATATAAATATGTGTGCTATTTTGCACTTAATTGTCAGGCATGTCCCATGCTGTTTTGTTGTTCCCCTGGACAGGTGGAGACAGAGCAGTTAGGCACTGACGGCTTCTGTCTGGTGAGCTGGCTCTTGATTGACTGATTAGCTTCTTTGTATGGCAGGCACTTCTCTTGGCTCCATCATTAAAGATGCATCATAACCCCTTGCAAAAGCCTCTTTTTTTTTTTTCTTTTTTTTTTTCTTTTTCTGAGACAGAGGGAGAGAGAATGAGTAATTTTGAATGTTTTACAGTGGGGAAACTTTTTTTAATAAAGGGGGGTCTTTAGAGGTAGGGTGTAGCCAGGTTTCTGGCTCCAAAACCTCCAAAGAGCCCACACAGTGTGTAAAACTGGTGCATGTGTGTGTAAGTAACTTTTCTGACAAAGAAAACTAAAAAAAATCTGACAGTCAGTGTAGTAACTTGTATGTCTCCTCAAAAGATTTTTACTTATAGCTTCTACAAACAAAAATTAATGGAATGCTATCTTTAGTATTAAATAGTTAACCTTTGTAAAATACATGGGAAGGGGTTGGAGAGATGCTTTTCATTTTACAGTTGAGTAAGATGAGGTGTGGAGATGGAGACTGGCTTATAGACATGGTTGCAGGTGTCTGGACTGTGAAATCCCAGCTCTCAGTCACTTCAGCTTGATACCAAACCATGCTTTCCTTCCAGAGGTAGGAGACAAGACCCAGGAGATGACCCCAATTCTCTGTCAATGCTGGTATCTGATGTAGCTTCTTTCCATTTTGCTGTTGATACTGCTATGAAAGTCCCTTATCTAATACGTTTTATGCCTGGAGAAGTGATACTGGTGTATATAGAAGTGTGAACTTAACTTGATATACTAGTATAACTTCATTGTTTCTTTATAAGATAACTTTCCACAGGTCAGCTTGCATCGCTTTAGAAGGAGCTTAAGCTAAGGAAAACAAAAAAGCAGTTCCTATTCTGCAGCAAGCATCTACACGGGGAATTATAATTGTTGTTTAACAAGATTTATGAAGTTATACTGATAAGCCCAGTAAAACCCTGTTTCAGACAAAACATAGAACAATTTACTTGTGATGCAGCACTTTTTGCATCATCCTTGCAGATATTGTGATGAACTTGGACATGACATGGCTGTGGTGATCAGTAGTGCCACAAGTAGATTGAGCTGTAGTCCTAGGATTGGGTCTTGCAAGAAGAGACAATATAATCAATGTCTTCTGTCTTCAGGTCAGTATCTTAACAGTCAGCTGTGGCTTGTAGCTGAATGGGGAAAGGGTGGAGTCTTCTGTGGTTATGAGTTTGCCTGTGCATGGGGTGATCATAAGCATGCTTTATACAATCACTGTGACTCCTTGAGAAGAGTTGAGCACAATATGTTCAAGACACTGCAGTTCAGCTGGGACTGACACTTGCCTAGCTGTGTCCAGGTTGTAACAGTCCCCTTGACTTAACCCCTGGGGCCTCTTGCTGAGACAGTGACAGGCTAGGCAGAACTTTGTTAATTAGAACCTGTTGGAAACCTTCTCCTTTATTAGGATGGTAATATGAAATGTAGATCAATGGGTCTTCTGACTGTATATCTGCCCTTCAGTTGAAGGATTGGTTCCCACAGGAAGATTCTGACTTCTGTTTATAGGAGGCCAATGCTGAGAGGCACTGCCTCATCTTTTAACCAGGTACACCCATTGTTTTATTGCAGTTCACATCCTGATCCTAGCTCTGAAGAGCAGAAAGTTTCGGTGCCTCCAACGCTAAGTATAGGCATCCAAACAGCATTTTGCCTAACAGGAATTTGCTTGTTACAGAAATTTAATGGCTATTCTGTATTAAGCCTGCATAAGGTTTCACATATCTTTCTGCATGATGGCAATCAGGTCTATGCAGGCATTTAGACATCAACATATGGAGCTTTGTTGGGTTCTATATGTGGCCTAAATCTAAGAGATCTGTAGGTCTGTGAAGTTGTGTTTTACAATTGTAGAAGAAATCCTGTCACTTCAGAGATCTGCAGAGCTCTCCATTGAGAGCTAGACATAGCATAGATCCACCCTGGGATGTAGCGTGATGTCTGGTTTAGAAGGGTGGAGAGCTGAGAGAAAGCAATAATTCAATGGAGCTCAACATTGGCTCTTTTTTAATTATAAGCCCTGTTGATTGGCTGCTAAGAGTGTTTTATTAAGTCATCTTCAGTCAGGGGAATATTGATGGCAATGGACTGTTATGGAGCTGTATTTGTGGTGGTGTGAGAGGTGCACTGTGGGAGGGCTGTGAAGGCTACTCTATTTTTGAGATGTAAAATTGCAGTGCAAGGAGGAATGGATGGCACCTTGCTGTGAAATAATAAATTCATACCCATTTCTTTACAGTATTGCCCTTTGAATGGGCAGTGGCATGGCAGTCTTGCTTAAAAGCAGCTGCCCAACCTTTGATCATCCATGTTTAGTGCGGAGTTTCAGATCCGTTAGGGATCGTTTGCATGCAGCAGATCTCGTTGTCTCTGAGTTGCATTGGTGCAGTGCCAGTCAGCTTGGGAAGGAAAGGCAAACCTGCTAACTGGAGCTTTTGCTTGTTTACTGTGTATTTTTATCTAGCCTTCAATCTTTTTTCTTTTTTTTTTTTTAATTTAAATATTTGATGACAGTTATTTTTATGACAAATGATTTTTTCATTCCAGAAACAGAAAGCAATAGAGATGCCAGCATCATGGGGGCATCTGTTCTCTACTTTTAATTAGTCCTCTTCCCCCACTCATTTCCAGCCCATATACAGAGATGCATGACTCTTTTTTTTTTTTTTTTTTTTTTTTTTTTTTTTTTTTTTT
>Ga0065711_1027913_pt1 | contig 45001 bp, 17 predicted proteins | sample Hoacrofraction12_FD_59098 | JGI IMG/M metagenome (GOLD analysis project Ga0065711, IMG submission 59098) | Hoatzin crop microbial communities from Cojedes, Venezuela - Epithelial fraction 12 v2 (version 2) | ecosystem: Host-associated > Birds > Digestive system > Esophagus > Crop | place... | reverse complement strand
AGGTTGTGGAGTCTCCTCCTCTGGAGATATTCAAGACCCGCCTGGACAAGGTCCTGTGCAGCCTGCTGTAGGTGACCCTGCTTCGGCAGGGGGGTTGGACTAGATGACACACAGAGGTCCCTTCCAACTGCGACCATTCTGTGATTCTGTGAATGCCTCACAAGCTCCCACACAGTATCAGGTCTATCAAGCTAATACAGTGTGGGATATTTGGAGAACCACGCCATGTGATGAGCCCTCCAGATACTCTGAGCCTGACTCTTGATAGCCTGTAAAAGAGCAGGCCTCAAGGTCACAGACAAGGACAACTGCGGTCTGAAGCCTGTTACAACACGAAGAAATGAGGAACTAAAAGGCCTGCATTAACCGCAAGAAGCAAGACAGACAAAATCTTGAGGAGGAGTTTGATGCTCGTGGCTGATAATGTCACATGAATCAGAGACTGAGAAGTACGAGTGAACGGTGCATGGACAGTGTATGCATCCAATCACATTAGAGCTATCGCGTGGCAAGGAAGTAATGTGTCTATATAAACATGGGTTTGTAGCGCAATAAACTGGCTTTTGTCTGATCATATTGATCGTATGACGAGTCCTCGATCCCGATGTGGCAATACAGAATTTAGTTATGCAAAGAACACATACTCTTTCATGAGACATTTAAGGCCACTTTACTTTTTTTCTGATAGTCTTCCTTCTTGAGAATATTTTTGCTTTTAGTAATAACACATCAAAATAGAATTTAAAATAATATTTAGTATGAACTATTACATACCTCAGCATTCTTTCCTGTTAATATTATGCACACACTCTTATTCAAAGACTATGACAGAAACTATATGCAAAGTAGATGCTTTTTATATGTAAATACTGAATGGAAGAGAGAAAAAAGATGTTTATTTCTATCACAGCTCTCAAGTCCTTCAGGCATAAATATTTCTATCTTTATTAAAAATAACAATCCTGGTGCTGACTCAACAAGGAGACAGAATGCATAGCTGTTTCTTTGGGGTTTTTTGTCCTGTTCTTTAAATTGCTAGAAAAACTTCTAATGGCACTGACATTTTCATTAGTTTGGAGTAAAGCAAGTTACGTATCTTCCATTTCATTAAAATGGAAACATTTACATGGGAAAAGAAACGTTGCATTGAGGTTTAACCATCTATCTGACATTGAATTTGTTATTGTCAGGTACAAAACAGTGGTGTCTAGGGCGTTATCTGTGCTTGGCATTGTAAAACTAAGCAGTGTGAGACAGTCCTGCGCTGCAGAGTGTACAGCGTAAGTACAGCGGGATGTAAAGGCTGAAACAGTGGCACAAATGCAGGTGCGATGATCCCAAACCCGTAAAACGGGTCAGAATCCGAAAGAGAATCTGAGTCTTCTGAACTCAATTACATGCCCTGTTTCTTAGACTACGCTTATTCGCTAGATGCATTTACCAACACTACTTGACCAGTACAGAAAAACACCAGCAGTACAGTAGTTAAGGGTCTGCACAGTTCTGGAAATAAAACAATTCAAAGTATTTATGCATGATAGCTGCAGCTGAAAGGCTACAGTATAAACGTCCTCACACTCTTCTCCTTAATGAGCTTGCCTTGACCTCAAAGAACCAGTCTGCTGGGACAGAAGTAATTTAGCCTTCATGCACTTCTGAACTTACTGGAGTTGAGAAACTGCCAGTTCTGACTGTGTGTGTTGGAGTGGTGATGGTTTATTATAGAATGAGCTAAGACAACAGATTCTGTGATTCTGTGAAAACATTTCACCCGGGACTAAAAGGACTGTAATAGCAAATGTGAAAAGGTGTAGGCAATGGGGCCAATAGGAACCAGTGTTTCTGGCTGTATGTGGTTTTACTAACAGTTATATAGCTGCTAATTAATCACGTTGACATCAGGAATCCGCTGGCATAGAAAAAAACATCTGGATTTACAGAGTTTCCCAGAATTTTGTGGTATGCTTAACGTTCTCTGCATGTAGAAGTTCTAATCCTTATAGGTACAGAGCTAGCTATCTGTTTTGCCTTGTTTATTCTGGCAATAACAGACAATAGGTTATCATAATATGGCACATATGAAGATACTCACATGAAATCTTAACAGGAGTGTTATATTTAAAGTCAGAAAAACCCAGCAATAAATATCTAATGAAATCAGACTCCTGTCTTAGATTTTTCACATACGAAAAAGAAAAGAAGGCTTCTATGCCACATCAGTGCCACAGAGCCACAGCTGATGCTTTCTTTTGGTCTGATCTCCACTCTTGTGTAAAACACTGGGTCAGATGTCGTTGCTGCTTTTCTCATGGAATAGTATCCTAGTACCGGAGATCAGTGTGGACAACGCAGGCTTGCCTATCGATTTAAAGTCTCTTGGGAAAAGGACCAGATCATTCTTTGCATTCTATGGGAGAGCTTTTTAATGCATTAAAATAGCAATAAGTTTTTGAACATTAGCAATTTTATTAAGTATGCACTAAGCAGACTCAGTTCAGTCAGTTCTGAAATTGAGGATAATTATTTCACATCCAAACATAGGCTTGGGAGCCTAACATCAGGCACCTAGCATTGAAAATCACGATCTGCTATAATTAACTCTGATACACTTGACATGAACGAGAATGCTATTTTTAAATTGAAATGTTGAAAAAACAAAGCATAACAAATTATATGAGACAGTCAAGACAACCGAAATTAAGCACAGATACGCACTTCAAGTTTACATCCTTCACTTCCTCAAAAGGCCTGCTAGATTTCATGCTATTGCCACTAGAATTTGCAAACTTAAAATTCGTATAAATTACTATGAAGGCCTCTAAGAAATATGCTATTGTTAATATCTATTTAAACATCTTTCCCCTTTTAAGCTTCTCAGTTTTCCATTTCTGTAAGAAGATTGAGTGGATGATCAGAAAAGTATTTTTTAGTACCTTTTCTGCAGTTTTACTTCTTGCAGTTTCCCTTTTCCATCCTTCTGTCCCACTTTCCTGGTTGCTGCCTATTACTTGTTCGTTTCTTTTTGACTCTTCTAAATACTGTATGCTTTTGTTTCTGCCTTTCTATTTTGGCATCTTTTTATTCTATACATTAAACATTTAGGATGACTTCTTGTTGATAAAGATAAATGCAATGACTTTTTAATCATGCCTGTATTGCAGTGGAGTTTATTTACTCTGTGTATTTAGACAAGTTTTAGTAATGTCTTAGATTCAAATGCCCTAAATATGAAGGAATTCAAAATCCTGAAAGCCGCACTGTGTTCTTTATTCTTTGGGTGTTTTTTTTGGAAGGGGTGCGTGTGTGAGATGTTTTGTTTTTTAATAATGACTGGATCAAAACCTGGATTCAGAGATTGTTCAAATTTGCTGTATTCAAAATCTGGAAGTGAAGATTGTGACTTCGGTCAGGCTTTAACAATTAGGCCTGAGCATTGCTAGGAACTGTGCATTAGTCTGCAGAAGCACCCTTTACAGTTGATGGTATTTAAATCCCCGTGTGCTATCAAGTGCATCATTTTTTTTAGCAACATTCAGAATGCATTTGGTAATAAGAGGAGGAATTTGCCACTGAATACAGAGCAGTTGATAACATCTTTTCTTATGTGGTTTGAAATGAAAATGAAGGGAAAGATAAATCCTAAATTGTCAGGGGAACCAGTAATAAGAAATACAAAACAAATCCATAGGAATACTGAGTAGTAAATCACTATTCAGGCATTGCAAACTTTTAATTCCCTCAGTTCAAATCACCATACAGTCAACCCTGTAGAATAAACCCTCCCCTTTCTACAATGAAGCCACAAAAAAATGTATAGACTCATTTCTTCACAAGGATCTAGGCATGCAGAGCAGAACTTTTGGTGTCTATGCTTACAAGTGTGATTCAGCCCTCCCTCGCCTTAGGTGATAAGAAATGTGGAAATAGAGACATTTCTCTGAAATCTGAATTCTAATTACTGAAATTCTACTTCTGGGCTCGTATAGGCTTTTCTGTATTTTGCAGACCAGAGCCCAGTTCACGCGAGTTGAATCTTGCTTGCAGTCCCACCTACTCTAGTTTGCACCCGCCACACAGTCTCACTTGCTTAGCTGTGCTCCAGGTGAAGCAGGCAGGACTGCTTTTATTTGAAAATTAAATAAAATTTAATGGTGGTGTGAGAGCACGTAGTGGATTCCATCCCCCTTTTATTTAATGATTGATCAATTTGAGTATCCTGCAAAGAACTGGGAAACCTGGTTTCATCAGTCACCTCAAACTGAGGTGATTCCACACCACACCGCTCAGCAGTGCCACAAATACTGGCCTGAGAATGGTATGGGTGGTGGCACTATCCACTGTCCTGCTCATATTGTTCTCTTGTACCAAACCTCTTTCAACTTCAAGCACCAATGAAGCCCCAAGAAACAGTTATTTATATGCGTGTTATTTAATGCAGCTAATGAATTAATGAACAAAACGTCAGGCTTGGGAAAGTCCGTGAGAGAAATGTTTCTAATGTAACAATCTTCCCTGATCCAAGTGTATGATGGTGAATGTGTACATGATGGACTATGATATTACAGAGCTGTCAGATAAGGGTCACAATTAGCCATTTCTCCTCTACGTCTTTGTCTAGATCAGTAGGGAAACAAAGGCAATTCAAGAGGTGGAAAGTCTGGCATCTCTTTCCGTTTCTGGCCTCATACTATAAAATGGGGATAATAATACTTCCTCCACCCCATTGCTCATCTGTTTTGTGTATTTAGTTTGTAAGTGCGCATCCTTCATTATGTTTATACAAAATCTAGGTTAGCAGAGCTATGATTTTGTTTAACGCCCTAGGAGCGCTGCTGTAAAATCAGCAAAGAAGTCAGTATTGTTATTAATTATCAAAGGTTTTTACTGGAAGAATTCACCTTCTCAGTGCGATTGCCTCAGCCTTCCACTGGCTGTCTCACTGTAAGCAAAACAGTCTTTAAGCCTCAGCTTATACCTCAAAAAACTGCACATACCAGGAAGGGTTTTCCGAGTAAGTGATTTATAACCCAATTCTCAAAGATGGCTATTAAACAGCATTTGCAACAAAAGTCTTGAATATTTTTGCATGAGTAAATCTGAAGCTTGTAGCTATCCATTATCAGCATATTGCATTCAGTACAGAATTATTAACTGTAAAGACTAGAAACATGAGCAAAATCCAAAAAAGATTGTTTCACCGTCTCTAATAAATCATTACAATTGAAATTAAAAAACCTTCAGGATAAATAATGATTGCTCAGGTCATTATTCTTGTCCATGTGGCAGTAAGTATGATGTGTATTCCTAACAAATTGACACCTAAAATCTGCTTTTGCTTCTAGATTACTAGATTGCTGCTACATATTACTATTGCTGTGGACTGCTGCTGTCAAAAACATCTGCATTTTTACAGTACGATATTGATTGACATAAACCCTACGGAGAATTATGGCATGAGTACAGATCTTCAAAATTCAGCTTAAGCTGATTTTGCTAATGAATGAAAACACTTCAGTTCAAGCTTAAGGCAAGAATAATCACTTGTATTTCACAGCAGAAAGAATAAACCAGTTTAATTTCATGCTGAGAAAGGTTAAAATAAATTATCAGGTAAACAATGTTTCCTAAATGGTCGACAGCTATTTGTCATGTGGCTAATGCTATCTTATCTACACAACACACTGAAACAGAACAACAGTAAAATCTTAGATCTGTAGAATCATGTGAGTAAGAGATAAATGTGCCATAGTTTGACTTTTGAACTTGTAAATTCATAAAACTGGTATGATAATTTTTTGGGAAATGCTACTGCAAAACATTAATCCTACTGTCAAGGCCTGTGGACCTGTGGAGAACTACTTGGTTGCAAAGTTGGCAATTAAATCAAATCAATATGGTAACTGTATAAATGCCTTCCAAGTAAAGAAGGGCTGTGATGCATTAAGAGAATGTGTAAATGCAAGTAGAAGATATGGTTGAAGAAGGAACTGTAATGGTCTATAAGAGATCTACAAGTTATAATCTCTAGATGTAATCTTAAGTGTCAAAAAGATTATGAAATTGTAGATAACGTCACTGCATAAAATTTTACCAATTACTTACAGCCTGTGCGGCTGTGTGAAGTAAAATGCTAAAATTTAAAAATAGATTATGGCTTACATTCACATTTACATCATACATTTATGTGGATAGTAACTAGAATGATGAACTGGATCTTTAGATATGTGATAATTCTGTTAATCCTATTTTATCTTTATATTGGAGGGAGCATTAAAATAGTTTGGTTGCTTTGAAGTAACAAGGTACATCTGTATGGCAATGCAATATTAGATGTCTTATGATCATGACAGCATGGCACTCAAACTCAGGTGTTCTGAGGAGCAGTGATTTACATGCCTACAATTCTTCTGGCACACGCAGTAGATTATGTATGCCGTTGTGCTACATGAATATACCTGGAGTGAGGAATCAGGCCTCTTGCTTAAAAATGTGAACCAAAGTCGACTAAAATGAGCATAATTTAAATTTTGTGTAATTTTTAGAAATCATAATTTGTCATAGTATCAGTGCATGTGAATAGAATTGGAATAAAATCAGCGTGAAGGTTGGCAGCAATCGAAATAACGTGAACTTCTGTGTGGCGACTGTGTAAGAACTGGGACTTGTTTTCAGATTTAAGAAAAGATCATTGTAGTAGATTCTCAGTCTAGAATAAGAGGTCTTTGTTATATTGTGCATTACACTATGACACATAGCCTTGTTACACCAAAGATTACCAAATCTAGCTGGATGGGAAATGCACGTTGTGTGTTTACTCCATTGACACAGTAATTGCATGAATTAGATTTAATTCCATGTCAAATAGGAAAAATAGCAGCCACAGACTCTGCCAAACCCACTCTGCACCCTTACTTTGCCCTAATGGCATACTAGTTACAGGTAACTAGGCAGATTTAACTTGCAGCACATTGCTGTAAGTCAGTTTAGGACTTTTTCATATTGAGGCAGTGGGCTGTGTGTGATTCCCATTTTAAAGCTTGATTTTGAAAACTGTAGGGCAAGGCCATTTTACATTCATGTGTATATATGCACATGCATGCAGTCTTTTGGGATCCAAACTCACAGTACTTCTTGCCTCTGGTAGTAAGTGAGTGCATGAGAAATTTGATTTCTGTGCTTTCTCTAGAATTGTTTTCTTGGACTTCACAGGAGTTGCCCAGTTAAATACCTTCAATGTGTGGCCCATAGACAGCTGGTGACACCCACGGACCCTTGGCAGCAGTGTTAAACATCCACTCAGGACACCAGCTGATCAGCACTATTTTGCTTTTCTGTACTGATGGCTCTTCTGTGAAACTCTCTCTCACTTTACTTTTTTTTGTCCCCTTCATTTTTCATTTTAAATTTATTTTTGGTTTTCTTGTTTTTATGCATATAGTCGTCTGTTGTCCCCGTGCCTGTCATTGCACTGTGGTATGTGATCCAGCCATAACCTTCTACTTCGCTGTTTATAGCTGTAACTTGCACAGTAACAATTCACTTGCATGTTTTATTTTTCTACTCCTGCCTTAGGGAGAAGAAAAGTCTTTCATAAAATGGTATTTTTAGTAGTCCAGATTTAGATTAATAAACTTTCTGGTTTAAAGCATGAGGAAAACTCCATCAGCCTTGCCCCTTTTTTATATCCTTATCTGGAAAACGCGTATCTTGGATGCAATTGTTTTTCTAGAAACCTGGCAGTGTTCAGACCCCTCTGGCAGTTCGGCAAAGCTTTGCTTTGTTCCCCTTACTTTAGTAAGGACTGGACTGTATTTTGTGTGCTCGTGTGTCAGCCTATCCTCTCCCCCCCGCTCTAAAAGAGCAGTTTTTCTTCATCCTTCCTTTTGTGAAGATGCGTCCCGTGGTTTTTGTGTAGATGCGGAATTGCAGTGTGGGGGGAGGTTTCCACAGGGCGCTCAGCATGCACCTAACTGCTCCTGTTCAAGCCAATGTCACTGGTGTCATTGACTTTGAAAGGAGCAAAGCTAGACTAGCACTGAGTGTTTCCAAAGAGCCTGTCCTTAATATTTTGCCATCTCTCAGCATTCCTGAGCTGTACAAGGATGTCGTGGTCATTTTAATTTTTGACATCATTGTACTGTTTCTCAGCGAAATAAATCCTTTCACGTAGCTCATTTATGTAAAAACCGAGATCTATAGAACAAGGTGAGCATTTTACTGCTTACTTTTAAAGACTTTAAATTCTGTCTCTAAGTTCCCTCTTATTTTGAAGATCAAGAAAAGCAGAGAGAAAGCCCAGAACAGTGTCATAAAGCTACATAGCCACTGCCCTTCTCAGTCACACTCTTTACTTGCTGAACAGGTATGTGATTGCTTGTAGGTAATCAGACATAGATTTATGGGCAAAGGATGGGAAAGCTTGAAAGGACCGTAATCCTCCTAAATTTTTATTTTTAATCTCAGCTACAGAAAAAACCCAACCCCCAAATCCTCTCAGCAAGTCTAAAATTTGGGGTAACTCCATTGCTACCAGCAGCCTTCTAAAATGAAACTCTTCTGCTAACAGTATAATCTTTAATATTAAAATGTTCTAAAATTATTAAAAACTGGGTTTGTTCTAAATTGGAAAAAATATTTTCAGACTCATTTGAGATGCAGATATGTCTGGAGAAAAATGTGGTTACAAGGTCACCTCACTCAGGAATACTACATTGCGATTAGAGACACTGGAAAATGATAACACATGAAAAATAATGTAACTTGAATAATTTTCTAAAACTGCAAGGAAAGTTTAGACATGAGGAATGTGCATGATGGTGGCTGGGATATACAGTGCAATTATTACTTTGTTAGTAAGGGTGCAGTTTGCTATTTAGTTTTCACCTGAATTTTATGTCTCAGATGAGAGGTGGTACTCCTAGAACAAGAGAATCCCCTCATATCATATTACAGCATTGGTGCAGTGTTGATTTAGGAGTAAGGGTGGGATTTGGTACCTGTTTTGGTAGCTATTTCTTCTGAGTGACAACCCAGTAAATCCTAACAGACTTGAGCTTTTGAAATATTACTGGATCAGAGCACAGAGTGGCAAGTCTGTCATGAGGTGACTGTGATGCCTCCCATCCAAACTCTTTACCCTGTAACAGTTTTTTGGGAAAAAAAAAAAGGTATATTTTGATTTCCCTGTAAGCCAAATGATCTTTTATTTTGCATAGCAGCTGCTGAGACTGATACTAGCCCACATGTGTTAAGGACAAGTGATCATGCAGAGAGGAAATACTACTGATGACAGGTGTTTTTTTGCTTTAACTTAAGATGTTGCAAAATGGAAATGTATAAACACACACAAATGCATCTCTGTACCACCCTTTCAATGAGACGCAGTACACAAAACACAATACTGATCAGTCTCCATATGCTTTAAGAAATTCAGTATTATTACTATACCTCTCCCCATGCTGTGAGTAAGTGTATAGATCAAATGCTCTGTACGCAACTCTGAAACTGTATTAATAACCCTCCCTGGAATGTTATTAAAATGCATTTTCAGTTAATTTAAAAAGACAGAAACACCACTGCATTACAAAAAGTATCATTTTTGCACATAGCAAATGTCCTAAGCACTCCTTTTATGAACTCTATAGAGATGAATACAGCTTTCAAAAAAAAAACAAAGCCAGGAATTAGGCCATTTTGTTGGCATCTACTTAGAATACTAATGAGCTTTGCCAGCCAGGAAAAATGAGAACTGATTTTGCAAAAGATCTGTATGAGGAAAAGAACCTGTGCTCAGATGTATTCTGACAATTTCCTACAGATGAGGCTAGTTAATTCTTGGCTCAGAAATAACAGTTCCCTCCAGTGAATTATGTCAATGATTTTTAGCGCAGTAAAATGTTTGTTCTCTGAATCACTTTAGGTGTCTGTTCCTTTATTTTCCTTGAACATAAACAGCACAGCTTTGGAAAGAAGCCCAGGCCATTGTAGATGCATTACATTATTGCTAATGTGATTAACCCTAAGTAAAACATTAAATGCTCTCAAGGCATTAGTCTAAAAAAATAAAATGACCAACTTGAAGTTCCCTGGGCTCACAGCATGGGGAAAACATATCATGCACTTCATCTTTGGCATCAACATTTAAATTAACCATATAAATCTGGTACTGGGAGCAATTCTGTGCATAGTCATTGGAAGTGAAGAGTAAAGCTGGTCAAACTAAAGGTATGCTACAACGAAAACACTAAGTAAATGCTACTGGCTTTGCTGCTGAGAACTGGTGACAAGGTACCTTGCGTGAAAGCAGTCACTCATCTTTCCATTTAGGCTGGTCTTTTCACAAGCAGTTTGTAAATCAGCTGCATTGCTTAATTTCATATTTAATTCCCAGTTTGAAGTATGTTTGCCTAAGTTCTGTCTGAAATGCTCAGAGCAGCACAAAATGATAGTAAGGACTTGTATGGATTGATTGACCCAAGGCTGTGTAAAACAGATATATGGTATTTTGGAGAATGTACCTTCGTAGATATGCTGTACAACTGTTTTGCAAAGGGTAAATCAAAATGGCATTTCTGAATTCTTGAAATGGCCTTAACCTTGCCACGCTATGGCCTTTAGAGCTGAGGTCACTCCATTCATAACCAGATACATTGCATTTGGTAATTTGAGTAAGCGTTGGCAGGATTTTTTCATATTTCCTCATCTAGAAGTAAATATTATAGGACAGAGAGTGCTCAGTTAGCTGTAACTTAGTCATGTAAACATAGAAAAAAACGACTGCTATGAGATTTAAAAATGCTTTTATTTTAATTTTATTTATTTACAGATCAGATGCACACTCATTAAATTTATCCAGCTCTGGGTATGCATCTTGTTTTTATATTTGAAATTAAAAATCAAGCTTTATAAAGGAAGAACCTAGGGAAAAGTCTTGCACTGAGTAAAATGTTATGTACTGAAATGGAAGAGTTTTGCCTAAATTTTCATTGTCTGATGTGTGCAGTGTCAACAATTATTAACCCTTTCAGTTCTAATTGCAGAGAAACACTTCGGCACATTCATGTCAAAACATTCTTTAAAGCCACTTTAAATACAGTAGGATAATCAGTGGTGTCGTTTGTGAAGACAGTGTTCTAAAACACTGCTTAACAGAAAATTTAATTTTTCATTTCTTCTACTCTTTGCTTCTCAACAACAAAGAATAAAAAAATGACTCAAAAAGACAGCCATTTTATTTAATTTTGTTACTCCACCATTAAAAAAAACCCAACACCTGAATTAGATTATTTGCCTCTGATATAGTAAATATCAATTAAAGTGTAATAGTCTTTTTGACAGAGAGTGGCTATATGGAAGTGCTGGAAAAGTATGCTTCCTTTCATCATCTAGTGTTTTTCTCCTTCCATGTTGTTTTTAATTCATAAATTACTTTATTCTACTATAATCTTGATCTGATATTTGCACTGGTTAGTTTAGACAGTGTAAATTTCAGCTGATTTTCAATTTCCTTTTGCAATGTAATCCTTCCTTCAGAAACTGGGCCATCTTTACCAATTTCAGGCAATACATTTAGATCTCACATGGCTGTTCATATACAAACTTCTTGTCTCCAAAATAGACACCGATCTGTAGTCATGCTGTTACAATGCTGGACAATGCAAAAACCATTATTGATAGCAATGTGCAGGCGTGCACACTCACACACAGACTCTCCAACTCTTTGTACTACAGATATTCCAGAGGGGAAAAAATATTTTCTAGTGCATTTGGCAAATTTGGACCGATGTCATTCATGATAATGTAAGTTCTGCTAGGCACACAGTGATAGCAGCAGTATATAGCTTTGATAAAATGTTATTCTGTTGGTTCTTTTCTGTTTTCCTTTTCAGTTTGCAGGAGAGTTTTATTTGTACAACAGCAATGAAGATAGATACTTCTGCCTTAGTTGCTGTATTTATCCAGAACTATAGGAACTGTCCTTCTTTCACAGTATGTAAAATCTCTTTCTAGGGTTCAGAAAGTACAGTAAACACAAATGTTAGCTTTGGTTTTTCACTTTTGAATTTAGTAGTCTCACATTTTAAGATATGCGTGACTTGGTAATAAATTCATTCATCTGGAGAGGATAAGAGCTTAAATGGAATGCAAATAATGCAGAAGCCAGGGTCTGGTGCCCTAACATAGGTGAAATTCTACTTGTATACATACATTTGCATTATGTCATGTTGTATCCAGAAGAATTTAGGAAATAATAGGCACTTATTCTGTATTTGCAAATACTTATTCTGGGAAATCAAAGGTTTCAAATGTCAATGCTAGATTTTTTCCTTTTGGGTCAGCTACTCAGCTGTGGCTACAAGCCTCTTGATTCTGCTAATTCTGTCCATCTCAAGTCAAAAATTTCCTAGTTTTCTTTTTTTTTTTGGTAATGAACTGAATTGGCATTCTTGTCTGGTTTGCTGGGGGCTCTCTCCTAAGCATGTGCTGTTTTGGGATTTTAATGCTGCCTGCACCAGTCCTTACAAGCCTTTTATGCGTACCCGGCAGGAGGGTTAGTCACCCCCTTCTTGAATAGTACTTATTAACTGTGACATTGTAGTTAAGGTTGATAAAACACTTTCATTCTAATTAATTAAAGTCTTTATCTTTTTGCGAAAGCACTCTGAGATACTCTTCAAAGCTTCTAGCCTTTCTTTTGTTAAATTTTTATTCTTCTCCTTATAACCATATACAGCTTGAGCATAAAGCCTGAAGCACCCAGTTGAAGTTGGCTGCCATTTAAAACGAGTGCAGTGGAAAAGGAGTGCTGGGAGGATGAGATAGGGAGTGTGCTATAAAGATTCTTAGTTTTATTTATGTTTCTTGTGTTGCTTTGCAGTGTGTTGGAAGGTGTTTGCTGTGTTTCGGTTAAGGGACTCCATTCCCATTGTGTTTTTGCCTCCTTGTAAAAATAAGAATAAACTACTGTATGTATCAACTATGAGGCAACATCTGAATTCAAGCAGCGATGACAATGAAAGCAATAGCTTGCATGAGATAATGAAGAGGCAAAGTGAGAAAGTAGAGTGAGAAATTGCCTCAATCAGGGATCCCCAAAACATATTATAGTTCTGCCTACAGGCCAAGAAAATAAATGAATGGTTATTATGATGGCCTGCAACAGCTGAGGATCTGTCCCCATTTATCCACTGCTACTCTGCTTCCCTGGGGCTCTAAGTAATTCTCTGTGGCTAGTGACTTCAGGCGTATGTGATAGTTCTGTCGGTGTATTCATAAATATGTGATACTCTGACATTGGCTCCAGGTTCCTAACTTACCAAACAGAGCAAGAAAACTTGATAGCTGAAAGGCAAGTCTAATGCTTCAAATTCCACATGACCTGCACCCTAATGAATCGGTAAATACTGTGAGATAGTGCTTCTTAAATCTAAAGGATTTGCTATGTGTCTGAGGTGTAACATGGGGATCCAGAGAGAGTTGAGCTGTAAACTGCACAAGCTGGTTTAATTTTTTAAAAGCCCTGTAAAATATAACTTTTCCTCTTGTTGACAGAGAATGCTTATTGACAAAATTATCAATAAATTAAGCTTCTTAAAAAGGATTTTGTGTAGGTTTTTGTTAGGATGGTTGTTGACAGTTTGTTTAGCTTGGCACAACTCAAGAGTGTGGTAGAAAATACTCCAGGGAGCTTGCTATCTAAAAGACAAGACTGGGAAGGCAGGAGACACTGTGAAACTCGGAAAAGATTAGCTAATTTTACATTTTAAACATATCACTGCTGCTTTCTGGCACATGCATCTTCTTTCTCTTATGTAAATGTAATGCAAGTTGAGAAACAGGTAATAAAATGGATTGAAAGCTGTGACTTTTGCTTAACCTAAAATGGAGAACTTGTCACTTGATTATAATTCAGCTTTTCAATGTAAGTGATAGCAAAATGGCACATGGCCATTATGACTTGGATTTCAAAGTGATAGGACAATACAAAGAAATGCTCTGACAAGGAATCCAATACTGTGTTTCTTTTTCCAGTATTACATCATGCATAAATACGAAAGGATGTAGGCTGTGTACTGACTTTTGGAATTAAGTTGGGCATATGGATGATATTATTAGTTATCAATGTGAAAGTGTTAAAACAGTACTTTTGAAGATGTGAAAGAAGGAAATAATGCCACTTTTTTGGTCAGTAAACTAAGACATGGTGATTGAACCAGATTTGGCAACTCATTTTATGGGCTGAGAAGCTTTCTTCATACTTTCAGAATCAGTGAAATGTAAAACCATGCCCAAGCATCAGTTTCAAAAGGAATATAAGCACTGAGGAGCCCAAATGGTGCCCATTTGAAATGGGAGCTAGTCACAAAAAGCCCGAGATCTTCAGATCAATAAAGGACAGTCAGATCAATGGGAGATAATGTCATCTCACTGATTTCAGGACGAAAAAATAACAATCTTTGGTCTTTTTTAAAAGCCTGATCTTAAGTAAGTTCAAATATATGTATATGTAAGGGAGACTAGATCAGAAAGCACGTGAGCAATCATTCCTCTGAAGACTACCGAATAGGGTACTGGAAAACCTCGTTTCTGATCTTTACTACACAGAAGATTACTGTATTTTAGTTGATGACTCCTTTTAGATGAAACAGAAGCACTTATTTGGACAGGAGCAGAAACCTCCCTAGTGAACACATTAACCACTGGTCTTCAGGATAATTTTATCTCATTTTCTGGTTCAGTTAATTGAAATTATTTTCTGCCCTCTCTGCTTTCCTTATCTCATGGATACATATGCATATATGTGCAGAACTGGTGAAGTTTGGGCTAGAGTTCCTCCAGAAATGTGGAAGAAACGTGTGCGAATTGAACGAGACAGAGGAAGCAAACCATCAAGTCCATACCACTAGTTGATGGGATAGAGCAGGCAAGAGGGAGAGCTGGGCCTCTTTTCCTGTGTCTGAAATGAAAACAGAGGCTGCCACAGCAGGAATCCCTTTGGGTGGAGATTAGAAAAGCTCAGGGACTGAGCAAGACTCAGGAGATTGAGGCAGACTACTCAAACCTACGCTGTGATTCCTGACCAGGCTTAATTCATATGGGTAAATGAACAGCAAAGGCAACTGGGAAGTTTCCAGGCCACGGTATACACCGCATTGTCTACTTGTAAGATTAGTTCAGCAAAGTATGGGTTTTTAGGATTTCAGTTTAGAGTATTCTACATAAAGAGCACTTTGTATATAAGCTTTTATATCAGCAGCTGTTCTTGGTATTTAGTTACATAGAAAATATCTTGGATTTATAAAAAGAGAATTTTATGTACAATTTCAAGATTCCTTTACATATTATTTGTCATTATGTAACAAAATTATGTATCTCTGAAGGAGTAAAAAATGCAGAAACTGATAACATATTTTTAAGTGCATTGAAATCAATTACTTCTTGCTGAGATAAGAGGTAATTCTCTCATTTAAATCTTATAGATGTGCTGACTAGCAAATCACTTTTGGGCCATTTCTGCACTGATAATTCACTATAAAAAGCCTGTATTATAGTGTAAATAGCTGTTTACTTAATGCTAAAAGCCCATACTGCTGTACAGAGCCTAAGTTATTTAATATCTACTTTAATTAACCTTTCACATTCAACTAATTCTGGAACAACTTGGTAGGTTTGTTATCAAGGGTGCCAGAGCTTTCCTTCCACTCTACATTTTAAAAAAGAAGAGAAAGTTCAGAATTTCTGGGGGAATGTTTCATGAGAGTTGGAAGTTTCAAGAAAGTTTGGCACACCGTTCTCTACTGTCACTAAGTTCCTCTGCAAACCCAGATACACCCAGCTATACCAATGTATGCTTTTATTTGTTTAGATTTACAAAAAGATTTCTATCACAGCCCATGTACTGTATAAGACCATTACGGCCTAATTCTCTTCCCATTTAGCATCTTTTTTCCTGTTGGAAGACAAACGATATGTTTGTTTTTTTCTACGCTTCCTTTATAGTTTAAAAATGGAATTAAATATTCTTGAACTGTGTGCAATACTTGGTAGTAGAAAGGAAAACCACAGGAAAGCTTAAAAAAAACTGAGAAATTTTGCTTTTTCAGACTGAAATGATATTTTAAGTCAAAATTAAATGAAAACTTTCATCCCTAGAAAATTAAACATTCATTTCACATTTTCTTGCTGAAGAAAATCCAATATTCTTTGTCAAGCAAAATGGGAGAATGAACATACGCACTTTGGAAATTAAGCAAACTAACAAGTGTGAAGACCATATAAATTTCATACCTTTCTATTTTTTAACCCAGCTAGTCAGTATTATTTAAGAGTTCTTAAAATATGAAAATATTAAAATACGAAAGTTCAGTGAGTTTCCAGAGCAATCTTTTGCAAAAAGCAACAGCATCTGGTCAATAATAGAGACAGTTAAGAGGTATCTTGATCGATACCTACAAAGCAGGGGTATAAGATTCACCTCAGTAAATGGGATCGTTGTTTTTTCTAGAGTCAGGATTTCGTACCACGTATTTATCTCAAAATTTAAAGGCTCAAATTATTTTTCTCTACCTTCTATTTATCCTCAAGCAACATAGTTTTGGCATATGCTTGAAGTCAACTGGCTTTATGCTTGCACCAGTTTAATTTTGGTGGACTAGTTGGAGATAGAGGTCCAAATTAATTTGGCATATTTTGGTGGAAAGAAATAAATAATGTTTTGTTCTAAAGTCCCAGATAATTAAGATGTTCCCTAGCAGATAGGTTGGTTTGATCCCTTATTTGTCATTTGAACAACTTCATCATGTTGACTGCTGCATAGCAGCTACCTTTTGTGTGACAGGGAGATACAGTTTAATGGAAGAAAAAAAATGATTGCATGAAATGAAAAAAACCTTTTGTTTGTATACTCAGACATATTAAACCAACAGTTTTTTAAAAGATAATAAAAGAAGTATTTTAATTGACACAAATCCTGCTGGAAGGATTCTATTCCAAGCTTTAGGTTTATTTATAATTTTCTGGAAATATCTATACATTATTCCAGGATTTTTTAATGTGGAAAATTCATCCTATCATTTATTCATAATAAACTGAAAGGCATGAGTCTTCTGATAGCTGTGTAATTTTACCTCTCTCCTGTACCAAATTTTCTAGCACTAAAAGCATATCTTTCATTTCTTCCTTCCTTTCCTGTTTTCAGTAGCCATGTGGAGCTAGAAATACGAGGTATGTGAGGTGGGATTTAACTGTCTGCCATTTGAGGAGACTGTGCCCTAAATTAGACCCCTCTGGCCAACAAAGACCAGCAGAGTTGACAGCAGGAGTCAGGTACATGTCATGCATAAGTCACAACTGCAATCCAAAATCTCCCGTTCAACAGCTGCCCAGGACCGCCTTTCACAGTCAGAGTCAGAAAGCCCAAGTCCTCTGTATTTTGGTCTTTTTATTTTGTCAAGGACTATTACAGCACAAATGTTTATAAACCTTGTTTAGTATCATTCAGGCAAAATGCTATGGTGAATAACTCTGAGAGATCAAATGCACACCTTATCTTAGCAGAAAAGTACCTTGCAAATAAATGGTAGGCATTTCAGGAGATCACTGAGATTCATTACCTGGATGATTTCTCATTTTCAGATAGAAATGAAAGGAAATTATCCAATTCCTCTTTTTATAATAACATCCAATACATTTAATGTCCAATTTCATACTGCTTCTTGATTTATAGCATTTACCAGGCTAACCATGCTCTAGCTACTACTATAAGAGTAGCTATTATGTTAACCCTTTCATTGTGGGTGTGCCCCAAGAATTGTTTTCATTGCTCACAGATAATTTCATGTGTGATGCTAAACATCTCAGGGTTTGAAGCAGAATGCATTTCCCTAATATGTCTTTAGTCAGGAACATCAGACCATTTCCTATTTCTTATGGATACTACATACGCACTACAGGTATATATACCAACAAATCCAGCACTGGTGGCAAAGAATACCAGGCAAATGGAAAGTATCACATCTAGCAATATTTTTGTATAAAAAAAGACCTTTAAGATCTAAACCAATGTTATAGGCTGTGCTACTACAGGACATTAAAGGGGATGAAGTGATAAACCAGAATCTGACCTTCTGCTCTCTGTGACCCATGGCTCAAGTAATCAACAGATTACCGTGAAAATTAGTCAAATGCTTAATCACAGTGATCTCTAGTATGCTTGACCATACTTGAAATTGCTGATAGTTATTTATAGTGCCTAAACATCTTACAGCTGAAACTAAAACTGCCTCTTCCTCTGTCTTCCTGGATCATTTGTTACCCACAGACTGGTGGGCAGAGAGTGACGGACAGCCATGCAGTTTCCTAAGCCAACCCGAAACTACGCTTTTTCTATCGTACCCGGAGTACTGTGTGGAGCAAGGATGGGGCTCATCAGCAAAACTACGTGTCTTGAACACTCCTTCGATAATCGTGGGACAGAGTCTTCTCTGAGCCACTGTTTCGGAGTGTCCATGAACTCACGCAAAAGCTTCCTTGTTAGCTTAGGTTTATTTTAACCATTTTTAAGGTGTTCTTTGCAATTGTGATGTTTACCTTTCAAATAGCAATGTAGATTTTGTGACCTAAGAGTCTGCACATAAATCAGCAATATCCTAGTGCTGAGGAGAGCCTAGGGAGGCAGCAGCATGGTTTCTCATGTATATGCAAATAGTGTTTGTTGGTGTAGGAACATTCAAACCATCATCAGTGTAAAAGACGCTAAGCAAAATGCTGTCCTTTACACGTTCACAGGTGCAGATAGTTGGTGAGTTAAGGACAGCAGTAATTTTTAAATAACTGCAGCATTACTGGTTAGACTTGTTACATTAAATTACAGGTGTTTCTGGATTTCAGAGGGTTTCGTTAGGATTTAAAAGACTTTCCAGGCAAAGACAGTGTGATCCCTATTGAAAGTGTGTCTGGGTTAAAAGGAACTCAGTGAGCTGGAGTGGCTTGGCTGAAATTGGGGTCTCAACAGGAGTGTTTATTGCAGCATAATTTCAAATACTCACTGTACTATGGCTAAAGAGGAATACGACCCTGGATACAAAAATTGTGCTTTTTTTACTGGAGCTATTTCTGTTACCGAGAGAGAATACCAGTTAGACTGATTGTGACTATTCTAAAAACAAAATAATAAACAGTACAAAACGCACAGAAATGTAACTGTACTTGAAAACATACTGTCTTTAATTGAACTGTTCATCTCTATGTTGTGGTCACTTGCAAATTACAGTTGAAGATACATAGGCTGATCCTTCACTTTCGCTGAATTGTTTTCCAGGACTCTAGAGGATATATGACCCAAAGGAATACAGTTATAGAAGAGAGAATGTGCCAAGCCCAGGAGAAAACATGTTATTAAATCTCCTTTTCTAAACTGACCTTCCTTCCTCTTGACAAATGGTGAACGGAAAACATGTTCAAAGGGATGTAAGTGAAACAATTAAGAAGGTTCATAATAATTTCTAACTATTGAATTATGGATCATCTGAAGATATGAACACGTGCTCTTGGCTGTTGCATTCAGAGTGTCTCAAGGACTAGCTATGTTTCAGGAGGGATAATCCTCGTGCGCCTACGTGAGGCTGAAAAAGGAAAGCTAAGATGTATTTACTCAGAGTAAATCTTCCACTTAAATTAGGACTAAACAAGGAGCAGTAGAGATTAAACTCCTAGTTCATACCAACGACTGTCAGGAGATGTACTATTTCACGCTCTTCTCTATGAACAGAGCAGAATTTAGCAATGGAGTACAGTATTCTTATGGGCTCTTAACCAGGCAACAGGATCACTCCTCCTCCCCTCAGCTGACTGCAGCCTCTTTGCTTGGACCAGCTGTCAGGACACCATTCTTTCGAGTGCTGTAGTCACATCTCACTCCAGTAAGGCTAGAGAAGGCGTTGCTCCACTTAGCATCACATGAAGCTGTCTAAATCAAACTTTTGAAAGTGACTTATGAGCTCCAGCTCCATTGAATTTCAATGTACCTGAAATTTCTAAGCCACTTTTGACTACAGGACTTCGCAATATGGCGTAGAACATGTGTTTAAGACTTACTATTCTTTGTTTTACAGTTTGGGAATCTACAGGAAATAGTTACTTTATGACTCTGAAAGTTTTAATATGGTTAAGAGAGTCTCAAGATTCTCACTACTTGTATTTACAGTAAGAGACAGTCTCTTAGGAGCTGAGGGGGCTCAATCACCTACTGGGGACCAGTCCACTTTGCTCATAAAGCTCTGGGGCAGGAGGTTGTCAAGCATATGCAGAAGTTTTCAGGTCAGTAGAAGGCTGAGACCTATGTGACCTCTGCTTGAATTTGCTGTGTTTGACCATCTTCTCAAAGCTCCAAATACCAGAGACAGGTGATGCCTGTCCATTACCCATGGACCCTACTATTGCAGGTTGTGTCCACCCACCAGTATCTGAAAGGCTTCTTCCTTATTATCGGGTAAAGATGCAGAACCTAAACGTAGTTAGTGATGGAGGAAGCCTTACATGAGAAGAATTTCCTGTCAAGTTAAATGTGAGCAGTTTCTAGTAATGGCTTGATCACCGAGTACAGTATTGAGTAATACACAGTGCTGTGCCCACAGCACAGCAGGTGCTGCAGATAGAGGCTGGTATGAAAATCATGAGTTTTAACATTGCCTAGGTCCTGTTTAGATAACTTTTAAGCCCGTTTCTTATCGTTCAAAGGCTTCTGCTTAGCAAACACTGGCGGATTTATCATGGCAATGTAAGAGTCCAGTTATATCACCACCTCTCCCATAGATCCCATTCATACAGATTTCTACAAACGTGGTCTTGAAGAAGATAATTTTCTCTTATAATTGATTTGAGAAAGGAAAGTGAATAAAGCTATCTAGATGCTACAGCCATGTGATGGCAAATCATAACTCTCAGAACTCAGAGACAGGTAGTTTTTTAAATAAGAAAATTTGTATGTCATTATAAAAAAGGATGAAAGTATCAAAAAAATAGTAACGTAGGCAGCACCATCCACCTTGTCTAAAACAATCTGTTAATCCTTTGATCTAAGGTGCATCCATCTTTGTTTTTAGGCTGTGGAAAGTTCCTGCTCAGCACCTCCTGTTCTGGAGCCCTGAGGCTCAGTCATATTTTTACCACCATTTCAGCCCTTGAGATTTCTTACCACAGCTGTTGCCTTTCTAGATAAGGCAGAACTCCTTCCAAAGCCCACGATTTTGTGGTGGGTTTTTTTTTTTTGTTTTTTGTGTTTTTTTTTTTGAATTTGAAGGCCCTCTTCTGGGAGGCAAAAAGAACAACTTTGGAAACTTAAAGTACAGACCAAAACAGATCAAAGCTTCCTACTTGGGAGTGATGAGCACTACCACTGTGGCATTGTAAACTGTCTTTCTGCAGCATCTCTCTGAACACAGCTGAACACAGGGGATACTACTATAGCATTTGGGAATAACGAAAAGAATATTTTTGTTACAGAAACAGTAGTGCTACAATATTGGCCAAGGTCATGTTGTTACTCTGGTTGCTCTATCATAAAGTTCTATCTTTCAGCATTCTACAATCAATTGATAAAGGGTTGGGATAAGCATAGAATCTTATTCTACTAACCATTTTTTTTTGGTAGATGGCCATGGTATAAGTGGTCAAGCCACAGCATTTCACCCTGCTGCCCACACGCATCCCTACTGTGATACTCTGGTAAACATACACGCTACCTTAGCCTTTGATATTGGAGCAATGGATTGAAGTGTTGGATACTGAAGGAGCCAAAATCTTGACTTCTTGAAAGAATAGCTTATCCATGAAACATTTTTATTGTAAAGGGATATCCTAGCATTCTCAATGACATTGAACTCTGCTGGTTAGTGACTTTTGGGTGCTGATGTCTGCTGGATGCTCATTTCCTATTGTATTAAAATATTGCAATATTGAAATAGGTGGGAGTTTACGAGTTAGCAGTCTTATGATTTTCAAACTTTTACACCATAACACTGAATAATGTTATAATTTTATGTTTCAGATGTGATACAGTCAAATAGTTGGCCTTATTTCAAAAGCATCAACAACTAAGCTGGATAATCTGAATGTTTTAGAAACAGCCCTGTCATGTTTTTTCCTTTTTTATTTAGAAAACAGGGCTGTAGCCATACCACAAGGAAACTCCCACAAAAGAATCTGGTCTGTTTATGTTTTACGGTGGACCTTCTAAATGTGGAGCAACAAAAACAAAAACTCAGAATAGAACTTTAAAAACTTTACCTAAAATATTTACTTTGCCAGTATAGCAATAGATAATATGAATTGGTAAGAAGTCCTCCAATAGATCTTTCTGCAACCTTTAGGCTGAGTTCTTATGTTCTGTCAGTGTTCTTCAATGCAGTTTTACCATCAAAACAGATACAGGTAAACCCTACAAGGAATACATATTTGGGTGGGTTGAGTGATTCAGTGTATGAAGAATAAACAGAATAGACCTTTGAGGCAACTCTTTTGACTTTGGTGGCTTCACAGCAGTGATAGAGATACGTCTACATGTAATCTGTAAATGATTTTTCCTTTCCTTTGTTGCTGTAGATCTGGATGGGGGGTTACTGCATACTTGACCCTTGAAAATGTCAGATTTTTTCATGCTGATAACAATATTGCTCCCAGTTTACCCGCACTCTACTCCTAGCCAGTCAGCATTGTTTCCCATACTAAACAGAAAAGAGCTTCCACAGCAACAATATCTCTTTTGCTTATGCACTCATTTCAAACAGGTCTGAGGACTCTTAACTTATAGGACGTGAATCCTTTCCTCTTATTCTTGCTACCTACATTAGATTTTTTTTTCAGTTATATTCTTTTTACACTTGACGCATTTCTATGTTTGGTGTTCTCCGAGATCACGGACTGTATTAAGGTATGCTGTATTTGTCCCAGTGTAGTGTGAATGAATGACCAGCTGCTGTTCACCATCAGAGGCCTTTTGGCTCCATCAATGCAAAGAAAGTTTTTGAAGTGTATAACCTTGACATTTTTAGGTTTAGTTTTGCCTAGATGGGCAAAGAGAAATAGCTGTGTGTAGTTATAAAGCTGGAATCTGAACAGTGAAAAGAACAAGCAGAGCTCTGGGAAACATTTGGAAGTGAATCTGAAAGTTTGGGTCAAATAGAAGTTAGGGAAGGCAATGTCTGAATATTAGAAGAATAATTTGTTTTGATAAATTTCATTTTCTGAGTTGGTGCTTTCTCATAGAAGAACGTAACGATGAGATCCTTCTGCTGAGAACGTGAGTCTGGATAGCCTTGATCATGCCCCCAAAATGTTGTATGCCAGGCTTCTGGCTTGAGCATTTAGAGAAAGGTGGAGGTCTGGAAGTGAAGTTTTAGGTGAACTACAGATGGCATGTTTTTAAGGGCAGCCAGGCACACAGACATAGCCAGTTTCTAAAATACATACCAAAGGCAATGGCTAGATAGGCACAGTATTAAGAGTTACTATTCAATACTGCTTAGTATTTAGAATATGGAATAAAAATCTCCTGATTCACTGAAGAACTGCTGCAAAGAGATGTACAAAGAGTCTGGAAATCCCTTGACAAACATTTACACAGGAGGTGATGATAAACAAACAGGACTTAATACCTAGCACAATGCTTTTATAGGACATGTTTTATCAACAGCTTTGTATTTTTGCTCTGTCTGTCAGGAGAATTCTTTATCGCCAGACCTCTCATTGCAGATTTACTGTAAAATGTACCGCTCTCTTTAATCAGAGTGTGGGGAATGGAGGCATATATCCAAAAGCATTAGCAGGTAATACTCAACATCTCCGAAGGCACATTTATGGAATACTTCAATCTGACTGTGAACTCATGCTTAAATGTCTATCTTTGTTTTGCTCTTGATGTATCATGATATTATTCTCATACACTGATGCAGGTTCATTCATTGTCTGCCAAGAGCAGTAAAAGCAATTTTTTTTCTAGTTATAACTCTCAGATAAGCCAAAAGACTACATATTATTTAGGAACATGATGCAACCAATTCTGCTCTCGGAACGCCAACTGATAACACACTAACAGACTATGCATATGCCTCAATTCTCAGAAACATTATAGTACTGCATCAGACAACTGCGAACATTTAAATACGACCCGATTTTCAGAAAGGGAGCGCTCAACACTTCCTGAAACTCTGTTTCAGGTATCTAGAAAAAGAGACAGCTAAAATAAATAAGACATTTCTGAAAATGTATGTCTCATTCTTCTAGAACAAAGTTAAAAAGAGAATTCGCCAAGAATTTGAAAACTCATTTTGAAGGCTACTCTGTATGGGTAAATATACTAGTAAAATAACGTGAATGATTGGTATGGATTCCTTTTAAAACTGTATTTTGACATCTAGAGACACATAGACATAAATTCTGCTATTAGCAGGTCAGATTTCCAAGGCTGCAAGAACCTTTCTTAGTTTCAAGTTATAATTTAAGTAGGAGCATTTGTTTCATAATTCATTTGCTAAATGAAAGGACCTAGAGTTGTGAACTTTTATAAACTTAGGTGAACTACTGGGATCCATTTAAGCTTCTTTTTACAAAAGCTCTCAGGACAGCTGGCCTTTACAACCTTGTGAGATAGTTGAGTGATATTGCTGTGTTAAATAGGAGATGGAAATGGAGCCTTTTTCAGTAGCACATGGTTAGTTTTGATAATATATCTTACTATATGTTTTGGCAACAATTTGCAAGTGTTGTGTAAGCCACGCATATTCCTGGAATAAATCAGCTGGTAGTTATCTCTGAGGACACATCTTCATCTTTTCTCTAAAAATAGAGTGACAGATTATATTTACATTAAGTTAAATTTTAACTGAAAAAAAGGAAAAGCAGATCAGATGCTGTTGCTGTGAGGAGAGGTGGAAGATTATGGAAATTCCAGTTATTATGGAAACAAACACTGATTTTTCAGAAGACTATTACTACTGTTGTTTAAAAACTGTCATTGTTCTGTTTTCTTATACTCTGTTGATATACAAAGAGTCTTGGCCACCACTATGAGAATTTCACAATGTAAATTATGGAGAGTGCAATAAATCACTGAAACATAGTATAATATGTAGACAATAATATATAGTAAGAAGGCCGTGCAGATCTTGAATACTGCTTTTTACCTTGACTAACACTGCAATGCATTATAATAGAGCAAATGGTAAATGCATTAGTGTTGGATATTTGCAATTTATGTTATTTTTACATATCTTCAGCTTAATGAATGTTAAATTTATTTATGTTTTAAAACCAAATTGTGAATAAGTTGGTCTGTAACATATACGTTCGAGCACTTCTCTCTGGGATAAGACGAACTTGATCAACCTTGAGGGGTTAAGCGTTGCATCTCCTGAAGTACTAATAAGAACTGTAGCCTATTCCACGTAGGTAGAGTGGGCACAAATTAAAAAACGTGTGAATAGATCCAATTCATACAGATAGTCTCAGAAATTACATGTTCCTCTTTACTACCTTCGGAGCTCCTGCTGTTCAATGAAATACATTACCTGCTGGATAATCACGATGAAATGGTTAATTGGCAAAAAAAGCACACTCAACTTTGGACTGCTATTCACTTGACTACTGTATTTTTGACTGTTTCTGTCTCTTAAGAAAGTTTACCTATACAGCAACTCATAGGTTATACAGGGAAATTCAGTGTAGTCACTGTGACCTTCAAGCAACCATTCATATATTTTTCATTTCCTGTAAGTACTTAATTTTGACAATGCGAATAATTTTATTTCTAGTTATTTAGATGAACTGATCTAGCACTTTGCTTTGGATTTGAACAACAGTGGTAAATCTGGTTCCCTAAAGCACTGGGGAATTCTGCAGAAGTGGTGTCAAACTGCCCTGGGATGGTGCCTGGGGTAAATTCACATCAACTGAAAACTTAAGGGCTAGTGTGAGACCAATGTCCCTCTTCTGTAGTTACAGACATAGTTGCAGTATTTCACCAGTTTCACCCTTTTTTTTTTGTAACTGATGACACACCAACACATTCTAATGAGTGTCTTCACAGACAATCACATCATTTTGGTACTCATAATTCAGTTTCCCTTGGCTTTGTGAGCTGAACCCTCCAAACTAGCTTGAACAATACAATCTTTCTCTTTTAATTTTGTATCTAAAAAAAGTGGGGATAGATGCAGCTCAGAATTGCTATTCAGGCACTGCCGCAAGCATACTGGGGAACTGCGTCCGAAGCAAGAGGGTGTAATTCGGAGGAGCCCCATAACTCTCTCAGCAAACCAGTGTCTGTTAGAATCCACACAGGTATCAACTGGCATGAATTACTACCACCTTTAAATCCAATTACTTAGCAAAATTACATAAGACTAAAATGATAAATGCTTGTAGCTAAGGACAAAATTCCATACTGAGGTGTAATAACAAAGACAGTTAAATATATTCACTAGAAAGAGAAATCAGAGCCTCAAGATACATTTGTAATCAAAGATGTCTATTTAAAGTTTTATCTCAGTTTGACCACACACTCATAATTTATGAAGCTGTATGTTCTGATGTCAAGAAATGAAGTGGGAATTGTGAACCTAATAGCTTTATAGTAAGGAAATCTATATCCTAGTTACAAAAATAAATTGATTGGTAAATCTGCCTGGAAGATCTGCTAGGATTCAGAGGAGATTCCCCAAAGAGATGAGCATTTCAGACCAATAATGACTGTCTACTTTCGGTGTCTTTGGTAAAAATCTGTTGTGCAGGTGGGTAAAGAAAGAAGCACATACTTCCATTGAACAATATAAATAGTTAATATGAAAGTCAGCCCTTCACTTGCGGTCTTGTGGGCCTTCCCACCTCTGGGTAGTACTAAGTAGCAGAAGAAATGCCATTGCATCCAGTTAAATTGTTTGTGTGAGTAAAAGCACTTGACAATGTTCATTTAAAAACTAACTAGAGAACTAGACCAGGACAGGCATCAAGTGACTGAAATCCTTACACTAGACATATGACTACTGCCTACCTCCTTTTCCCATACTGTGTTCTCAGAACTATTCCTTGAATCTCCTATTACAGTAATCCAAACTGATTTGGCCCACAAGATCCAATGAGAATATTCTTTCTCACCCACATTTCTATTGCCACTCTTGCTGAGTGACAGTGAAAAAGTGGAAAATCTCAGAAGATGGCTGATAGTGGCGGAGTATATCCAAACTGTAATGAACTTGATTGACATTAGCAGACATAAGAGGGATGCCATGAAAAAGAATAAAACTGTCACAGAAAGAAAAAGCCCTCACGTTGCATATGGATGCCTGCATTTTATGTCTATACAGTATACTTGCATGCTAGTCCTTATTCTGCCTGCAAGCTTTTCTTTATGCTCTTTGTTAAAGCTCTAATTTAGTTATCTTCAGCTGGTATTTCACAGCAACAGTCTGACGCAAAGCCTTGTTAATCGGACATCATTTTGTAAACAAGGAAACCATATGCTATCTATAGAAAAAATGATAAGGAATTGTGAACTACAAGCGTATCTTGATACTGAGGTTTGCTTTGGTGACCTTACAAACCATGGCAGTGAGTTCTAAATGGATTATGAAGTAACCAGAACTCAACAATAGCACTACACTCTTATTGTTAATACCGGGGTTTCAAAAAAGCACACTTGGCAGGACACTACATTTAAATTAGATACTTGTTATTCCAGCTTCCCATTTCCTGCTTTTTTCTCATTTTTTCTCATTGTCATTCATTGCTGCCTGCGTATGAAGTAATTTAAAAAATAATATAGTGAAGGACCATATATAAAACAATGAGTAATAAATTAATGGCTGAATGATGCAACAACGCAGGCTGAATGATACACCAATGCAGGCAGATTTCCTAATATTCACATTTTAAACAGAAATATATTATTTATGACACTCTTGTGTAATAAACAAACCTTTTTAGATGAGGGCAAAATCTGCCATTTTAGCTCTTTCTTCAGCCCTGAGGAGGACACTGCTAACATTTAGTCACAGTGTTTAAAAGGAACAGTAGTGAAACAGACTCTTAGGAAATAAGGATGGGTCTGACCTGGGTCTAAACCCATAATGAACTGTTCGTTGTGGTATGGAGTGTTTACCAGGTAGCCAAATGCTCTCTTTGTGCTTGTAAAACTCTATTCAAAAGCATATAAGTAAGCCTTAGAAAGCTGCAGGAATTTAGTAATTGATGAATAGTGATTGCATTCTATTTTGATGGTTGATAGTGTAAAGAGAAGTACTAACCTGATCTGAAGCCACGTGAGCATTGGTGTCGTGCCCCCACCAAATACCCAGACTGTGAAAAACACAATAAGCAGTGCAGTTGTGAACATCATTTGTTTGGGTTGGGATTCTGTGTCTCGAATAGCCAATGCAAATGCTATCGCACCACGTAAACCTGAAAAAACGACAAGAATGATGAAGTTAATGTGACGGAGAAACAAAATTTTACTCTTTTCAGCCCAAACCCAATTCCAAGGGCAGAGGAAATTTTCAGATTGTGACCATGCTTAAAAAATGCAGAATTGTGCTAATCGAAAAGATGGTGTTCAATGCGATGTAAGCAACTTCGCAAAAGTGGGCAATGAAACTACTCTCGTATTCATGTAATCATACATTTGTTTTACATTTACTGAATTATTTGTCATGAATAATTGCAAATTTAATAATCTGGACTTAATGCATGTTAAAAAAGAAATGTGTTCCCTGTGTTGTTTTCCTGACTTCAGTGGGACTACTCATGAAATCAGGTGCAAGTGAGAAAGATGGTTGGCATTAAAATCTGTACCCAAATAGGTTACCCATGTATTGCTTGAAAAAACAGAAAGCTTCTTTAAAATCTTTCAATGTCCTAAGAGCAGTCTGAAAAATTATGACTCAAAAACAATGAATAGTTTTTAAAATACGATTTTAAGTATCTAAAAAGGGGATGCAGTTTAAATGTAGATTTTTATCTCTTAGTATACTTGAAATATTATAATAGTTGGAAAATTATACACCTACAGAGACTGAATAAACAAAAACTTACAAATGTGGAGAAAACAACTAACAGTGAGTTTAAAAAAAGCCCCATAGGTAGTAACAAGCTAACTAAATAGGTCCTCACAGTGTGACACTTTTAAAAAAAGAAGGGAAAAAAAGCCCGCTAGTGCCTCCAGGCCTTGGAATGCATAATACAAATAATACTCTATATTTTCCAATGCTTTTCATTTATCTATTTAAATTTACTTTATGGTTTTCTAAAAAAAATTCCATACGTATACAATCCACACTGAATCAAAAAAGTACTTTGCAAATATTGAGAGATTAAATCTAATAATTAAACCTCTTGTAAGGCACTGATGGTATATGCAGAATCATTTAATCAGCTGCTAAATGCAGCTATTTTTGGAGTAGAACTCTAAAGCTCTTTAAGATTACATAGCTAGAATGTGAATTATTTTGTATAGAAGATGGACAATTTATCCAGAGAACACCACAAAGCCATTTCTGCAAGGCAGGACCAGACTGCAGTTTCACTAGATGAAAATAGTCAGTGGCAGCAGGTTGAAATGTCTGCTTTTATGGAAATAACACTGCAGTCAACAAGTGGGCTTGTCCTTGACTTTGCTTTTCTGTAAAAGACATCTCTCAGGATGCACATGCTTTACTATTTTCTGATGGGAAAAAATATCGGTTTATTTTAAACACATATTTGAGGAGGGAAGGAACCACTATTGAAATGGTCTTTTCTGGTGGTTATAGTGGTTATCTAGATAACTAGTCCAGATTAAATGCTTAAATTATTGGTGGCTACATTTTGGTGGAAAACAATGCTGCTTTCCACAACAGCACCACAATGGTACGTGCAATATTAAATCTAGAACATCTCTTTTGGCAAGAGGGAATATTAAAAAAAAATGTTAATTAATATGTCACTAAGATTCTCTGATTCTTGAGCAGTGGACTGAGTATTTCTTCAGTGTAGAGAAACAGTGAGTGCCCTCACAGCATTTTTCATTTATAAAAGGCTCAACGTGGTACATGAAAGCTAATTCAGTTTTAACTAAAAAACATGTTTAAAGTAAAATATATAATCAAACAAATCATTTGCTTCCAAGTAAAGCAGTGGGAAGCAGATGAATATAACCTAAAATGTAAGGACTCAATGAAAAGCAAGGAGCACTATTATATATGTCAAAATACAATCCAAGTAACAGCATAAATGAAGGAAGGAAATTTGAACAGTCTCAGAAAATGGTAAGGTACTGAAATAGGCTGAAGATAAGGAAGCTCAGGTTTTCTGTGACACCTCAGGGAAAAATACCAACAAAGCACAATGGAATGGTTGGCTCTAATCGACACTGGTACCTCAGCCACACCTGGAGACAGTGGCACAGTAGAAGGAAAACAATCTGATGAACCATGAGCAGAGATTGTCTCCCCTCTTCTTTCAGAGATGCCACACTGACAGCAGCTCTACAGCTGTGCTGTGATCCATTGAACCTTTGGGCTATATCACAGATTGCCTACCAGATTTTTCTGCTAGCTGTGCTAGTCATCAGGGACTCATCTTTAAGAGATATTCTTTAATGTGTCAGGACCTCCAAAGAAAACCACCCCAAGGGTTAAGCTTCAGAGGCCCACAGAATAGACAAGGTGTGTCCTATTGGGCTTATTGTCCAACCTTTGGTCACACTTCACACACACACGTCACTCTGAACCCACTCCTCTGAAGAGCCTTTGAGGGCAGCAGTGATTGTGGGGAGTGTGGAGAGAATCTGCTGGGAAATACCTTCTGTATGTAGATCTGGTGTTTTGGGTTTTGGTTGCAGCTGTAGTTCTCTCTGCTCTTCTTCCTTGCTTTCTTTTCTCTTTAGCTGATTTCTTTTTATATCTTGGAAAAGTTCACTTCGACACTTCCCACCACCATGTATGCGCAGATGTAAATGCCTGCACAGCCACTGCCTGTACACAAGGCATTCTTTCTTGTTTTGCTTCTCTATTTGCCTTCCACCCTTTCAGACTCCACTGCTGCTGCAATGTCTTATACAAACAGCAACCACCCCTGTAGCACCGTGTCCCACAAGCCTCCCTCTTGCTGATTTATATGCTATAGTGAAGTGGAAAGCACACTAAAAAGTAAATAGAGATACTGGAGAAGAGTGGAAGGTGCAGTACTGTACCTGTGAAATAGTCCCCTCCTGGCCATGTGGCAGTGATGCCCAAATATCAAACACGTTACTACCATTGCTAAGTCCATCTGGATCCATTTATTTTCCTTCCTTTTCAATTTTATTACCAGTTTAAGGCATCATAGCAGGGTCTGAACTGAAATCACGCATTTTTCATGCAGTATTTACCGCTAGTGTATAGCAGTAGCTTAATTATACAAGGACTAATCTAGTTTTGATTGATAGTGGAATATTGTGAGGAATTATGAATAAATATAGTTGTAAAAGTGAATCCACCCTCTATAATATGTTGTTAGAGGAGTGGCATAAGCAGATGAAGTATGTAATAAATCAAAATGCTACGTAAATGCTTCCAAGCCCTAACTCTTCCACCTTTTTATAAATGTATTAATACTTCTCAAAAAGTAGAACTTAATGACTTCAGCAGATTTCTTTGCAGAGTAAGGTATACTCAAATGCTAATTGATAATATACTTGCCTGATCTTAATTGTTTTTTTCAGACTTTGATATTCATGGTGGTTATGGCAGTAAAACACAGTAAAGAAAGCAGCAAACATTTGGTGCATTCAGTAATGGTAAGATTGAAAACAAAACTAACCCTGAATTTGTTGTTTTCTACATCATAGTGTGTGATGCTGTGCTGAGTGAAGCCCAGTTTTCCCCAGGATTGACTAGAATCTGATGCTATACCAGAATATTGCTGCTGATCTTGTGTAGGCAATAAATGTCTTCCTCCAAACTCAAATTCAATGTCTTGTTTAGTCATATCAGAAATGTGTCTCTCTTCTGGCAGTCTTCTCTGTTTATCACTATACACAGTGTGATCAGATTATAGTAAATAAGAATGTTATTGGTAACTGAGTACAAACCTTAGTGCATGTTAAAAAGTACGGTTACTCAGAAAATCCACATATTCTAAGTGTTGTGTGAAGTGTGCAGCTGCTGGCAGTGTGAGAGGCAGTCAGTCTTTATTGCTTTCCTTACAGGTGATGCCATTTACTTTTTTATGATGTTGTAAAGTTATTTTTCTCTGCAAAATAGTGTTTCTTTGAAATGAGTGAAAAACTACTTTTCTGAGTATTTTAACATTTGCATTTTAGAAGTTTTCAATACCACTATTTTCAGTTCTCAGCTGCCAGATTGTACTCGAAAGCTAATGTGTGAGTGTGACTTCTCACGTTCAGTTGTTGGCTGCAGGCTACTTTGGGCTCCTAGTTCTGTGGAGAATGAAATTTGACTGGAGAAAACGAGGAATGAAAATTTGAAGAATAGATATATTTTAGAAGATCTTTAATTCTGTACTTTATCTGATGAAAAATAAAAGCAAAAATGGGGCCCAGAAACTAGACAACTAATGATATGAAGCTGTTTTTCATGCTGTTACCTCGTTGGCCGCCTGCTAGCTTTACTAGTGATCTACATACATGGCTAATAATTGTCGGTGAGCAGGCAGTCTGAAAGCCAGTTCCTAATGGATGTATGTCATCATCTCTCACTACAATCTAGCTGGTATTAACTGACATTTTCAGTGACAGCTTTTAGCAGAAGGATTGAATGGATACAGAAATGAACTACTGTGTTGCTCTCTAGAGAGATGGAATTATACAGGCGTAAGTGAGGCACCCTGATGTGGAGTACTCCTGATGAGGAAGCTTGAAATGTGGCGCATTGTATTTTACTTGTTATCTGGCTAAATAGATCAGTGTATATCAAGGCTGTCAATCAAGAACTTTTATCTATAAAAATTTGGACAAGGTTTTTGTATAAAAAGAAAGAAAATGGAGAAAAAAATGCTGATTTTCTAATTTTAGAAAATTATTTCATAAATGACATCAGGGGATCTGTGTTTCTGTCTTTTACTGAACAAATAGTCTTAGCCTGTAAATGAGTTTTTCCTAACCAGTATCAGAAAGTCAAGTGGAAATATTTCTATCTTGTGCAATTCCAAAGATACAGAATCCAGCTGAGATTTTAACAGTTCAGGGGGTGATGCACAAATCATAGTAGAACATGGCTCCCTCTTCCAGATTTTATTTTTTTTTTAATTCTACAATGTTAACCAGAGTTAAAAATTAATAAAATCTGAATCTGTAAAATGAAGTACTCAAATATCAGGCGGGAATGCATATGAAAAAGTCTGTGGAATTAAAGTCTCCTAGTCTCAGGTTTCAAAGCAAAAACTGTTCCTGAAGTTAAAGCAATTGCCAAAGCTCGTGTCCGATTTGAGTATCGGTATTAACACCTTCAAAGCTGGATATTTATTTGCTGGCACGTAAGCATACTGTGAGATATACCACAGGTGCCTCTAAAACAACACAACATAAAAACACGGTATTCCAAAATAGTCATGGAGGTGTAGACAGATGGGGGATGATGGGTTTAAAGACTGGCTTCCTGGGTGGTAGGTTTACAAAAAGTCAATAGAAATAGGTCCAGAGCACAGTGAAGGTGATGAGAATACATCCATTTGCTTCAGTAGCTTTGAAGAGACCATCTCGGGTTTTGAGATAATGACTTGTTTGTGACAGATGCAGCTTTTTCTAGTGACAGATGACGATCTTTGTCAGTTTGTAAATGCGGACAGGAAAGGTACCAAAATAGCACTTACCTGAAAACATCATCATGTGCTGAAAGTTCCTGGGAATCTTTTGTTTTCGACCCAAATTCAAAAGCAGAGAAAGTGGATATATGTTGCAAGCTCTTGCTACAAAAACTGCCACCTAGAATGTAAGATGTTGAGGAAAATGGTAGAGGAACTACTGATGAAACAGAGTTAACTTAAACCCAATATTTCTCCAAAGCTATTTTAAAAGCGTAATTAAAAAAAATATGAGATTATCTTCCTTCATATTTTACATGTCAGGTACTTCTGGTTCAAATTTCATTATAAAACTGTGCAGTGGCAGAGATTGTCTTCCCCAGACACCCTGGTTTTATATTCATCACTATATATCCCACCTCAATCACTCCACTTTTACTCAGCACTTTTGTATCACGTGACTTCATCTTCAGTCCTTCAGCAAAATGCCCGTCACCAATTGCAGAGATGGCATAATCTCCTTGAGCAGCAATTTGCAAAGAATAAATGTGCTTTTGAACGTGATTACTTTCTTATTTCCTGACAATTCATATTGTCTATACCCAGCACTTTTTTTTTTCCCCTTCCTTTTTCTTTGGAGATTTTTGAAAAGGAGTTCTTTATGACTCCTCGGTGGAACGATCACAAAAGTTGCCTTAATTAGAAATATGAGGCTATTTCAGATTAAAAGAAAAGACAATCAGAGCTCTTTATACATGCTTTTAGCAGGTGCCATACTCCCCTTGTCTTGTGACTCTTAGGGCTCAATTACGGCACTCTTAGTCTGAGACATGCTGTGGACTGTAAAACAGATGAAGTACTTGAGTGGTAACGTCTGAGTGTGTCATCTCTGCTGGGCCAAGAGCTGCTCTAAAGCTCCTACGGGCTTGGGAGGACATGCGTTAGCAGTGGCTGCTTCGCATGCCTGTGCTCGGCTGTCCGGCGCAGCCCTGTCGCAGTCTGGCGGTCCTCTCTGCCACCCAACCCAGCCTGTAGCCAAGGCAGCTGTGATGCAGTTCTCAGTGTTCATTTGTAAATTATGTATGAAAATTACTGCAAGTGAAGAGTATGATCCCAACTTTCAAAGCTCTTACAGTTCATCAAAAAGTGATAAGCAAAGGGCTGCTGCTCTGAGCTGAAAAAGTTATTGTGTGAGTTGTCAGTGTGAAAAGTATTGATACCACTATACAAATAAGCAACAGATTTGTTGAGAAACCATGGCAGAATTAGACACAGACTCTGTCTTACCAGTCTCTTAGATACATGATGATGTAAATAGTTCCACTTACACTAGAGATATCAAATACAAAGATGGAAAGATTTGAGCAATGCAGAACTGTTTGCTTTTTAAGGACTTCATATCATATAAGTAGCTTTGGGAAGTTCTACTTATGGCACATACCTGTCTGAAGGCAGCTCTACAGTTTGTGGATCTGCACTGGCTCCGGACAGGCAAAAACACTTTCTGTGCCTGCACCTGTCCTTATAGATGTGTCCCAATACACATCCGAATTTCCCACCCCCCTTGTGAACCATTGGCAAGAGTTCCTCAGCTGGTTTAAAGACATTTGCCTTGTAGCAGATCTGCAAAACAACAACTTGTCAAAAGGCCACGTGCTTACACGCATTGAGCCGATTATTGAGATATACGTAATAAAGACGATTGCCTTTAAACTTGTAAAAAAATTGATTTTTAGTATGTAAGGAATTGATCGGTTTGCTTGTTGACATTTTTTTTTCCACATGGAACACACATTCTTTATATATATAAAAATACATATATACATGTACATAGACATCTGCTTCTTTAAAGCAAAGGATACAAATGCACCAAATATAAAAAGAGGACTGAAGATATGATTTTGAAATGTGAATAGTGCAAGTCCCATGTAACAGAAGATGACATTCTCAGCCAAAAAATTCATGAACTCGAACAGCTGAAATGAGAGAGAAAGAACATAATTACGACTGTTACTAACTACTGTTTATCACCAGATTCCCTTGGAATACAGAATTGTTTAGACAAAAGGAACGGAAATTGCATCTATTTCATGGGTGGATTTTAAAACTATCTAATCTGCTATACAGTATACATGGTGTCTTTTAGCTTTAAAAATGATAGTTGCTTGCATGTTTTTCTCTGATTTGTGTATCAAAGCATGACATAGACAACTGATAAAATACATAAACAGCAAGTAAGTTATACAAGCTTCAGTGCAAACTGCTATGAAGCTGAGGGAATTTAACTTCACTCATGTTTACACAGATGAGCCTGGGAAATGGCTCCTGATTACATGAGTGGCTATGCATAATACTGTACTGGGTATGGGTAACACCAATGCCAAGAGAGAAAAAAAAAACAATCCTAAATGGACTTTCAAGAACCTGTGCCTGTAAAATATAACCTGATCTTTTTTATTACCACTGATGTTATCCTGCAGATGAAAAATTTTTTTGCACTGTATGGACATCAATATCAATGACTCATTTTAAACCAAAATATTTAAGATATTTTAAACACTTTATAAAATAAGCCTAAAATATATGATTATGGTAGGATTTCTTCTGTGGAAAAAACAAGCAAAGCCAAAATATTAATTTTCCTTGAAAGTATGTTCTTGATTGTGTTTGCAGCTGATTATATAAAAGCTAATAAAATAAATTTCATATTTATCCACATCTGGAAAAAATCAATCATTGCTACCAAATAACTACAGAGCAGAGAAAAAGCGGTCTTTTTGCTTCTGAAGTACTTTTGGGTTCAGGAGACTATGCTAACAAATCCTGGTGCAGAATTAGGGCCGAAGTTCATCAGTCTTTCTACAACCAGTCATACATCACTATCTGGAATGTTACTATGGAGATATTTTATTCATCCTCAACAGGCTAATGTATTTTTTGTAATATGATTGTGCTTCTAAAAATAAATATCCAATAACAGTCACTAAGATCTAACAAAGGAAAAATGAGAGCTGTCAAACTCATTATCTAAAACAAATTTCAGAGAGAAAATGGCATAAAACCCAGTAGTATGTGGGAAGATATTTTGGACCCCATGGCAGGACCATCAGTTATCCCAAGCACACATTCCACAGCCCCATTTTGTGCTGTAATGCTGAGCAACATGAAAACACAAGAAATATTTGCAAGTTGGTACACTTAAATTATTTACATTAAACTTAAATGAGAGAAACCAGTTGTCAAAAAACCTCAAAGTATGGGATCTTGTGACCCTTAGAAATTATTATAATAAATCTCTGCATTTCCATTTTGGGAGCAAATATAATCTGACACATTTTTCTTATGCTTTACACAATGTATCAGGAGTGTTATGACAGGATCTACATATATATAAAAATATATTTGTGTATATATAAAAATATATTTTTGTATATATAAAAATCTTTTGAGGGAAGGGTACTGTTATGAGGAGCCACAACCACACACTTCAGTTGTTGGGATAAGATAAAGGTGCTCCATTGGTTTTAAAGCTGAGTTCCATTTCACTCTTCATTTACAAAATCTCATTCAAGACTTAAACAAATGTAAAGTACATCTACTATTGATGCATTTTAGAAACACAGTTTCTGGAACTAAAGTTTATTTCTTGTATTCTCCAGACTTTTGGTTGACATACATTTTCTGAAGGTAACCAGATTTTGCTGTATCATTGCTTTTGCTGTATACTCTTTCTCAATAATCTTTAGTAGTAAATTCAAGCTCTTGCCTGAAGACATTACTGCTTTTAAACTTGTCACCTCTTGTCTCCCAGCAATCTGGTCAAGATGCAGTCTTTATGTATTTCTTGTAAATTCAGTTTAGTGCATCTTTTACACTTCCCTATAACTTTACCTCCTTTTCTGGCTACGTACATCCTGTTTCTTCCTACTTCAGTGCATCTTCAAACCTCCAGAATAATTTCAGTAAGTGATGCTTAAAAAGAAAAATCCCTAGCTCTTGACTGTGTGCTTCCAATCCACATGAACAATATACACTTCCTTCACTTGCTGGGCCAATGTTTCCTTTGCCACCGGCACAGGAAATTAGTTTTCTTAGCCCATATTTACAGTGTATGTAACGCTTTTAGCCATTTCATCTATTGAAGATAACACACAACACTGTAATCTATTGCAGTTCTGGAATCATATTGCTGGACATCGACTGGTTTGTTTGTAAGAGCAAATACAACCCAAATACCATTTTTTTTTGCTGTGAATTTTGGTGCTGAGCTGTGCTGTATTTTTTTCCCCCCTCTCATCTCTAACTTCTATGTATTTTGCTCTTCCTCTGTCAGAGCACTGCCTACTTGCTAGAAGATTAAATTCAGACTACTTTCCTTCCTTTGTATAGCAAAAATCCAGGTGCTATTTCAATAGTTAATTTAGAGTAGGCTTCTTCCTGTTCCAGGCGCAGCCATGATACGGTCTCTTATGAAAGATTTAACTCCTTAGAATGGAAAAACTAGCTCGTTAGCTTCATTCAGAGTCTTCTGTATTCCCCATATAGTTTGCTCTCTCTTTTTAAAAGTATATCACTCATGTGACACATTTATTCATGGAGTGCAACCTATTCAAATTTCTCACTCTGAGTTAACAAAAGAAATATTAAAAAGTATAAACTGCTTCAGAACTAGTTATTGTCATAAAAGAAGAGATATCTGAATGCCTTTTCCTGGAACACGACACTTGTAGATATAACATAAAACTTCTCCACCGTCCTCCAGACTTCACTTTTATTCCTGTATTCAGCATAGTGTTTTATTTAGTGTTCCTTCAGCTTCTGTGTTTTGTTCAGCAGTAATACAGAGCCCATGGAAATAATCTATTAAGCACGTAACTGTCAGCACTGTGCAGCATAAATCCCAACAGAACAAAACAATTTATTCTGAAGAGATCTTCTGAAAACCATGCTAAGAAACAGCTTCCATAGAAGCATTTTCCCAAGTTGTCATGCCTTTCACACAAATGTTTCTGTCACTATTTTAAAGAAGAGATGTCAGGACCTTTGGTGAGAAGCAGAAGAACAGGAGGAATAGATTTTCATCCGGAATTTATAATTTCCTGGGACACCCAAGGAGTTCCAAGAAGAGTTGCAACAAACACATTAGCCTCTGCAGAACATCCTTGTTTTGTCGAAGTGGCCATAAGCCAGGTCCATGCTGGTCCATGGTCTGCTTAAATGCCACTCAGAAATTTCCCTTATTTTGAATATATGTACTTGCAAGTGGGGTTACTTGCATGGACAAAAAAAGAAAAAAGTGTTAGGATTAGAATCCTAGATATTGAGTCCTTGAAAGTATTTTGTCTATAACCATAAATTCCCTTCCCTTGCCTCCCACACAGACCACTAATCCCTTTCTACTCTAAATGAAATTGGCATTAAAGTGCTCATATGATGCCATTAGTTTCCCCAAGGTTACCAGAAAATTATACCAGAAACCATTTTGATATACACATAGCGATAAGACATTTTTTCTGTATAAAACTCAAAAAATGCATTTGTAATGTGCTATTTCTACCTCTCCATGAAGTCTATAAATCTGCTTATAACTTGAAAGCAAAAGTTTAATAAATCACCAGTGTCAACACCAATCTGGGCACTTGGTTTAGATGTTTAGCTCAGTGAGGTCCTGAATCTGGCATTTGCTTTGCTTTGGTTATTTTCTCTGTGGATATTGCAAAAGATTTACATTAAAAATGTCTATTAAAATTTAAGTAATATCTATTTATTTAATAGCACATCATTCAACAAATATGCTTAGGTTTGCCATTACTCTTAGCAATTGTGATGTGCAAAAAATCAGTTTTAAGTTGGGATGTTCTTCTGGAAAGTACCACTTCCAGTTCTGTTCTCACTGGCAGAGGGAGGAATCAATCCAACACCTTAAGCATTGCTGCAACCACTAACTTTGTCTTATACTGACATTTTATTTTAACTCAAGTGAAAAATTTTATATGATAAACCATATAAAAACTGTATTAGTTTTATCTTTTGAGTGAGATAAGGAAAGTGTCTTCTTTTTTCTTTTCCTTCCTTCCACCCCCACAGTTAAGTTCAAGACATTAGAGAAACAAGCTACGCCAAAATGGGTTTTGCAACTTGATCCATTTTATAGAACCAGTTAAATTTTCACTGACTGTTAGAAAGATTATCTAGGTAAGTAATTAGTGCACCTGGAAGATGGGATGCACTAAGTTCTAATCTCAGCTGCAATAAAAATAGAATTCTTTAAAGGAGCATCAAAAGGAGAAAACGAGCATATTCTATACCACGGTCCCCTTGTGGTTTGGGAGACAGAAAATTCAAGATTTCTCAAATCCTAATATTTTAAACAGCATATTTCATCTTAAGGGAATAAAGTTAGTATAAGAGTACCAGCTAACAGCAGAATTACAAACAGTGTTCTTTCATCTCAAGGGAATAATGTTGGTACGAGGGTATCGGGTAAAAGCCGAATTACCTCCACAGCTTATTTCCAGCAAAACTCAGTGAATTTTACTTACTGATGGCAATATTGCATTCTTTCACTTGATTCAATACCTGCTGAAGGAATGTCATCCACCTCTTACAGGCACCTGCAAGGCTGCTCTAGTTGCATTGATTTTGCTAGCAATATGGAGGAATGCCACCTGTCTCAGGTGATACATTCTTGCATGACATCAAAATAGGGAGAGTTTTAGTAGTCCAACAGCAGCTAGGAAGTTAGGATGTAAAATTGATTATACTTTTTAAGAGAGATTGGAAGGTGATAGAGAGCTATTAAAATCCCAAGTAGTCAATGTTAAGTGATGGTTATACAATTTATTATATTTGAATAATGCTATTTAATTAGAACACCGCTATCAAAAATGTTCCATGAAGTCAAGGATATTGATAAATCAATAGTTGATGAAAATTGCTTTCCCCTAACTATTCTGAATTAAAATGCAGTGAGAATTCAGACTACCATAATTTTTCTGAGATTGCAGAAGCCTTTATTATAGCTTAATTGCTTTATTTAATCTTTCTCTTCTGATTAGAGGTTTCAAAATCAGAAAAAGGTCTGAATTTGAACCTCTTGCCTGAAATCCTTTATACAGCTATAATGAATCTTCACAGCATAGTGATATAATGCTCTTTTCTAGAATAACATGCTTAGATGAAAGAATCAGTAAAAGCAACTCAAATTGATAGAATATAAATTTGTTTATGGTGCTAATTTTGATATCCAAGCATATTTGACTGTAAACTTACAAACATACTAGAAGAGAGAGATTTTTACAAGATCTTTTATGTCTTAGGGCAAAATTCTGGCCTTTTTTATCAGTAGGCTTTGCTTCTGAATTCAATGAATTTCACCCCACCAGATTTATGGAAGGCACACAATAACTTTCTATTTCCCTATAGAGATGAGAGGTTTAAAAGATTTGTAAGGCCTGAGGAGGAACTGAGTAAGTAAAAGAAAAAAGAAGTAAAGAAAACAGCAATCCTTTCTATTATTAAAAATGCTACAGGTCTTGAATGGCTTTGTTGGGAAAAAAGAAGTTTAAACCACAAAAGTTGAAAATTAGGCATCTAAATGAGAATTGTTTTCTTGTTCTAAGCTACTTGGAGCAATGAAAATCAGAGGGAGAATGACTTTAAAAGTAAAACATTCAGAACTTCTAAAAAGGTTTAACCGCAGGGGTGAATGGCAGCTTAGTTTGGTTTGTATTTATAACAAATCTGTCAGCGTAATTAATTACAAGATTCAAATTAGTTTTCAGAAAGAACTTTGTTATTCAGTTTTATCAGTTAATTGACAAGCGACTCCGTTCAAAATATAAGACTCCATATACTAATTTCTGATATGTGTAAGGCATGGGGAGCAGTAGAAACTTTGGTGTGCCCTTGTGGCTGTATAGCCAGATTCAGAGCCTCATGAGAATTTACATGTTGCCTTTAATAGCCTTTGGATCTAGCTGTAGAAAAAATAATTGTTCTATCAATAGTCTTGCTAAGTTGCCTAGGAAATGGGTTTTCTGCAAACTTTGTTGTCTTTTTTCAAACATGGATCAGTTTGTAAGAGAAGGAACCTTTTTAGATGGCTGTCTCCATTTCCTGCAGCACAACCAACTTTTGCTATTAAACATCAAGCATTAAGTTGTACCTAAAAATAAGTCAAGAATGACGCCTTAATGGAAGGTATCGCCAGAACAGAAAGGATGATGCTGTTGCTGCTACAGCTTGTCATCTAAGTTATTATTTGGTTCACAAACTAGAAACACCCTTTTTCAAATTGCTTATTTAACTTAAATTCTTGAACTGAGATGTCACAGGCACAAAGGAAAGAGGAATCATCAGTACTTGCTTGTATCAAGACAATGTGCTTGGGGATTACTGCAGTTAAAGCTCTCTACATTTACTTTAGCAGCACTGTATTACTCTGTAGGTATTAAGGCAGGGTTCTGCTCAAGATGCGGCATAACAGAGTGTACCTGGAAAATTGTTTGCAGGGACATAAAAAACTTTCGACTGGTCAGCAATTAATGGTGGTCCTGGAATCACTGTGTTTAAGGATGAATTTGGAAATTTTTGGGAACATTGATAGCTGTTTCATTCACTGATAGAGGGATAATTACAGTAATGGAAAAATGTGAGGCTGTGAACAGACCGTACTGTCTGGGATTAAGCTAGTATTCTTATAAAGCTGAAATCAGAGAATAAACTGTGTAGAAGAAAAAGAATAAAAAACCCTGCAAAATAATAATAACATCAAGAAAAATTAGTCTTAAGCTTGTGACCTATTCTGAGCAACTTGCAAGATAGTTTCTTGGAAGGCATCTTTCTAGGGCAGTACATCAATCAGGTGAAAGCAGGGACATCATGCACTGGCAGTTAAGCGCTATATAGAACAATGGTCCAAAAAATAAGCAAAAGAAAGAAATAATTTGTGGCTTTGCCAAAGCAAATTGCAGCTAACAAAGGAGACTTAGATGCTTTAAAACATGATTGTTCTTCTGGTCAAAGAAAAGCAGTAATCTCCTCAATGTAATTTAGTCATCTTTAGAATTGCAATGAACTAATACATCTTTTGTGTTTCTGCATTTTTGTCAGAATTAGAGGAACTGCTGCTGATTTTTCAAAAGTAAACCAAAATCAATCTCATCTTTCTCTTTTCACCCCTCTCAAGTGTTTTTTTTCCTGTGACTTGCCATCACAGTCCTAACCTCAAGCGATCAATTCAACTTCTAGGGAGGATAAATGCAATTTATTCTATTTCAATTTGCGGAGAGGAAATATTCTCTAATATTAAGTGAGTTCGTAAAAACAATTTCATTCCTTGCCAAGATTTGGGTGTTGGAAAGAAATTCAGTCAGTCTTTGACTTATTAGGAACTAGTAAGGGTCTTTAGCCTCTTCGGAAGAAAAAAAATGGATTCTTCTGAAGTCTGTAGTGTTTTTTCTGCATGCTTCCCAGCAAGAATCAAGACTGCAAAAAAATTATCTGATGCTCATGGCTATAAGATTTCCACATCACTGCAAATCCAACATACTACAGGACAAATACTCCCTCTCTTTGCACCTGTTCTATAGAAATTATATTGCAGCTTCTATCTACCCATATTGATGCTTCCCTGTACAGTCTGTAAAAGTTCTTCTGTGGAAAAATGCTATAGAACTGTAAATTAGGAAAAACTCCATTTTACCTTTATACAGAAAACAGTGGCAGTATTCATGTTTTTTTTTCCAATGACATGCTGTTTTGTTTTTATTCAATGCCTAATCTACGATAAAAGAGTATTTACTCAGTAATTTTTCTACTTTCTGTGCCACAGTTATTTGTTCAGGATTTTCCATATATATACTGCTTTTTTTAGAAGACTGTTTACAGAGGCTGGAGGGGAATGGATGCAAGACCTTACCTCTTTCTAACCTAGGGAGAGCACCCTCCCTCTAAGAACTATTCTACCTCTAACTGGTGTTGAATAGCATAAGATCCTGATGATATTAAGCTCCATTTTTTATTCTTGAATACTTATAACTGATAAGCCAACTTCTAACTACATTGCCTTGGCAGAATGCTACCCTATAGTTATGTTCAGGAGTATCATTTGCAATTACTTTGCAGGTTCTAGTACCAGTTTCTGAAGTAGGTTAGTAGATTAGTAGGTCCCCTGATCTGCTCTTGTATGGCAAAGTTTAGGGTGGGAATTCAGGAATTTTTTTGTTTCATTTCTACAATCATCCGTAAACAGCTTTCCTGCCTCTTGATGTAAGCTGCTATTCAAGAATCAATGATTCACTTGGACAAAAAGACTGAGAACTGTGAATTGCAACTATGTTGTTCTGTGTCACATTTTTTTCGTGAAGTATTGGAGTACGTGTCTTTATCTAACAGTCCTTTATACTTCAGAATATAACCTAGAGCACATACTGTATGGAGATGAGATATAGGAGACAGAATGTGAGGGGGATTTCCTTCAACAGTAAGTGTAAAAGGTCCAGTTTCTTAAACACAGAAAATGTCAGATACTCGCTGGTGATGTACTTTTTGAAAACAGTACAAATGACCATCTTGTGGATAAAGCACAAGAAAGCTGTCATCAAATACAAGCTGGCTTCAAAGTGGCTGCAACCTTGGTACTTCCACAGTGAGTGAACAATTTCCTGTGGTGAAGGGCTGTCTAAAGCCCTGCGCTTGTATCTGTGAAACATATCCAAAATTTGCAGATGAGAGATAATTGGAGGTGATGAACATAAAGAGAGGAAATTATCAGCGCTGTTTATATGTGCGTTTTACATAGCACAGAATGTATATGTGGGCTTGTGTGTGTCTGCATACACCAACAGTATGTGTAAAAGAAGCCGATGGAGATGAATAGGTAGTATTAAGCACAAACAGGGCAAAGATTAATAATGTCAAAGCTATAAAAGCTACAGAAGTTGGATGCTGTTAGGGTGCAAAGAATGAAAGGTGAAACCTTGCCCCTGAAGCAGGTGTACACAAACCTGTAGCCTGTGGCTACTTGAATATAAACAATAATTATTTTTAATGGGGCAGGTTTGCTTATGGCTATAATGTGACTCTGGCTGAAACCAACAGGATAGAAGCTGCTGGAGAAAGCATTGCAAAGATTTCCAGTGTTTTCAGGTCTACTAAATTACTAGTAGCCTTCTTGGTAATGTTTTACTAATCCCACAACTGCTATCAGCCAAAAAAAAAAAAAAAAAAAAAA
>Ga0065711_1027912_pt1 | contig 45002 bp, 23 predicted proteins | sample Hoacrofraction12_FD_59098 | JGI IMG/M metagenome (GOLD analysis project Ga0065711, IMG submission 59098) | Hoatzin crop microbial communities from Cojedes, Venezuela - Epithelial fraction 12 v2 (version 2) | ecosystem: Host-associated > Birds > Digestive system > Esophagus > Crop | place... | reverse complement strand
CCGCCTGGACAAGGTCCTGTGCAGCCTGCTGTAGGTGACCCTGCTTCGGCAGGGGGGTTGGACTAGATGACCCACAGAAGTCCCTTCCAACCCCTAATATTCTGTGATTCTGTGATACTGAATTAACAAGAATTGTCTCAGCAGTCTGTATCTATACCCCACCTCCCTCCACAAGCTCCTCCTTATCTCTGTTGGGTTTTTGTTTCCTCTACTTGGCTCTTCACCACATGGCGAAAACTGCAGGTTACTGGAGAACAGTGGCTCTGTTTGTGCTGGTGCTCTCCGCGCTGCAGCCAGAGCCGGGGCCATGCACAGTAACCTCTGTGCAGAGCCTTTCTGCAGCTCCTAGCAGAATCTGCACGCTCATTTCATTGCGTGGCAGGAGGTTGTGTCGACAATTCCCCCAGACTGCAGATACCTAGAGGGTAAGTTGCACTGGTGCTGCCTGTTTACTGGTGTAAATGCTTGCAAAGAGTGGCTTCTGGGTATTTGATCTGGTTTTATACGATAATTCCAGAGCTTACTCATAAAGTCCTCCTAGCTAGGAGGAATGTTGGTAAATAGCACTGTGCAGAGCTCTACACTCAAGTAACATCCACTTTTATTGGGGTTAGAGATGCAGGAATGTGACAGGGAGACATTCCCAAAGTGCACTGAAGCAATCTAATGGCACAACTCCTACCCTCGTTAAGAGAGACACAAGGCCACCAATTCCCTGTGTTGTGCTTTGAAATTGTGCCCTGGAGTGCCTTTTAGCACCGGTTGCTTCAAGCCTAATCCACTTTCCAGCGATGCTGTGTCTCTCAACACTGCATACAACCTCTGGAACAGAGCAGCTGCTCAGGAAACGAACAGCATCATAGCCAGTCAAGTTACGCTTCTTCTGCTGGAGATATGCTGATCTAATTTAGAGAGGGCCTAATATTCCCCTTCTAATTAATTTGTTCTGTTCGCCTGTGACTGAACTGGCTTTTGTTCTTTGGGAGCTCCTCAAAAATTAGATGCAATACCTGATGGAATTTAATTATATAGGCTGGGAGAAAGTGATTAAGGGCAAAGGGAGGGCTGATCCCACCGCACACGTGCTTCGAGGGTATTAGCAGAAGGGAAGGCAGAGGCTGCTTTTTCTCAGTTGGAGGGAGAATACTAAAGAGTGATTGTCTCCAGTAGGAACTTTAAGGTTAGAGATAGACATGCTTTGATATCTGAATGCCTTCACAAGGGTCAGATGTGTATTACTAGAGCCGTCCAGATCTGTCTCAGATACCATTCCAGTGCCATTAGGTCTGCACATCACCCTTGGCCTTGTGTGGCAGATCTCGATTCTGATGCTCTTTAATCCACTTGGGAGCTATGTGCTTCCATAACAGGGAGAACAGGCTGCAAGAGAAGGATCCTCCACGGAGCTGAATACAAAGGCATTTGCTCCTGATGTCTATCAGGGCTAAGGCTGACCCAGAGTCTGGGAGGCCCCAGACCACATATCCCAGTTCCCACTGGAGAACTCAAGATGCTAAATATGAAGAGGATTCAGGAATGGGGGCTCTTAGGCCGAACTTCAACAGAAATTCTGCAAAATTGCACAATTCCACCAGTGTCTGGTCACCACATCCATGCCAATCTCTACTGCACGGAATAGGAACAACCCTTATTCACAGAAATTAGTGGAATTGCATAAAAGGGTGGCTAGAGAAAGAAACAGCAAAATGAAGATGAGAGGAGAGAGGAAGAACTGGGGCAAGTAAGAATGCCTGATCACAAGAAACTATTCAGACTCCTGTAAACTGCTTACAGTCACAACACTGCAGGTAATTAATGATACTATGAGTAACCACCAGGCGGTAAAAAGCAGAAAGTGCAGACCTTCCCAGGGACATCCTGAATTTTAAGGTACCTGAACAGCATTGGTGTTCAGGCATCATGCGCCAGCACATCCTATATGGAGCTGGGTTCAGAAATTGTGAGGAGAGAGGTGGTCTGGGATCCACGGTGTCCAGAAAGCCAGAGGCACTCAAAGCAATAAAAAATTTTCCTGTGGCAAGGGTGGCTGCAGCCTCCTAGGGCACTGCGCTGATCCAGGGACTTTAAAGAAAAGTCAGTGGGCAGGAAGGTGACAGAGAATGGGCCTCTGTCCTGGCTTCAGCTGTGACAAAGTTTATTTTACTCCCAGTAGCTGCTATGTTTTGGATTTAGTACGAGAAGAATGTTGATAACACTGATGTTTTCAGTTGCTGCTATGAAATCAAGGACTTTTTTCCAGTTTCTTTTATACAGCTAAAGAGCAGCTATGCAGGAGCTGGGAGGGAGCACACCCAGACAGACAGCCAAGATGACCAATGGAAATATTCCATACCATAGATGTCATGCTCAGTTTGTGAATGGGGATTGGCCAGGGGGCAGGAGGCTATTGTTTTTTTCTTGTTTCCATGAGTTCAAACCCTCCTTTATCTGGGAGTTCAAATTTTTGGGGGAATCTTGTGAAACTCATGATTTAGGGGCTTCAAGATTGCTGTTTGGGGACTGACTGTGAATCGGTCATTGGGTAGTAAGAAAAACATATTATATACAGTATGTTGTGCATATTCGTTATTATCATTATTATTAGTAGTAGTATATCAATAATCATACTATGTATTAGTATTTACTTTGTTGACTTATTAAATTGTCTTTATCTCAACCCAGGAACTTCCCCTTTTTGTCCACTCTCCCCCCTATCCCGCTGGGGGGAAGGGCAGGGGTGAGCGAGCGGCTGTCTGGTGCTGAGTTGCCAGCTGCTGGGTTAAACTAGGACAGTTTCTGCTCCCAGACTGGCGGGATTCTCTTGTGAAGTCACATTAGGGATGCAGGAAGGGGTGCATGTATGGGAATCTCCTGGAAGGGATCTTCTATGCTATACATTCTTACCCTAACATCACCATCCAGGTAAGTCCTAAAATAACTGGAAATGGAAGAAAATTGTGTCAAACTGTTTTAACTTAAACAAGCTGGTTAAAGCACTGGTCCTTAGCAGCCTGCCACATACTAGGAAAGATCTTTTCAGACCCAATACACAAGCCTTGTTCCACTTAGAAAACACTTAACGCATCCTAACTTGGGAATTCAGCAGCAGGGGGTCAGGGGAAGCAGTGCAGAAGCTGGTTTTGCTCCCAGCTCTTGCTCTGGTGCCACAGGAGACACCAGCTCCAGGGACAGTGGCAAGGAAGCTCACGAGGCTACGCTGAACACTTTGAGACCACATCTGCCATGGTGGATCATCCTGTCCCTGTCCTGTTTAATGATCATTAGAAGTAGCTAGTTGAGAAGAGTCTCCATGCTAACGAGCACCTTAGGGCAGAGAAAAAGGACTTTCCTGCCGAGTGAGGACCCCTGAGCAGAACATCAGAACTTCTGTAGTGTGCAGCAAACATGTTCCTGCCTGAGTAATTTGTCTCACAAATATCAGCCCTGTCAGCTTGTATCTGACTGTCAGTGATAATGCTTGTCTGATTGAGGAGCTGATGGGGGTCACTCCAAGCCCATCCTACTGCAAAACAGTGGTCTGTCTCCCAAAATAACCTTTGATTTATGAATAAACTATCTGTCTCAACTCCCACAGGCCTTCAGGAGCTTTATGCTGCTGCAGCCATACTGCTGCTCTTATACCAAGCAGCTTGACACAGTAAGAAGAACTGCCATCCTACTTCTGAGCTGAAAAGTAGACGAGCGCAGGCATACCCAGGTCTGTACGTTCCCACACAAATATCACCTCTTGGCAAAGAGAGAGGTCAAAGCTACTCCACCTGCTGAGCTAATTAAGCACAGCCACACGGTCCAGGAGAGCCTGCAGTAAATGCTCCTTGAGAGAGGATTAGAAGCTGCTATAAAAACATCCATGCATACGAGGTGCTTCACAACTCACCCTCTACCTCTGTTTGCAGCCGGCTGGTGGCTCCCAGACAGCCTGCACAGGTGGAGGTTCCCGGGATGCTCCCGCCTCCTGAGGCACCCAGCTGCTGGAGCTCAGAGACAGCAACCACTCTGGACTGGGAGGTCTGGCTGCTGCACAGCCTGGTTCTGCCAGCTTGGAGGATGGCGTGAGTGAGTCCTTCCCGAGCTCAAGAGCAAAACGAGATGCTCTCGAAGAGCTTGGTTCCATGTGAACATCACGACAAAAAAACAGAAATAAACTAAGACACAACTTTGTGAAGTCCTTTGACACGGTTTGCTCTCAGGTCTCAGAACGACAGTACTGGGTACCAATTTCCTGCTAGCAAAATGCATCCTATACTGTTTTTCACTCTGTAGTCAAAGCCTAGTTCATTTGTTTTTCCTTGGTGTGGAAACAGTCTCTGATTTCACCCCACAGCATACACCAGTCTGGCCTTTTCCAATACTTTTCCAATATTTGAAATGGTTTTAGATGCATGCACAAGATTTTAATGCCATGAGCTTGCTATCCAGGGAGGGAGGTGGGAAGTAGGGAGAATGTGGCAAATTGGGAAGCCTTGAGAAGAAAAAACACTGAGTGGCTTCAAAAATGAAAGAGATTATGCACTAATTAAAAAAGCTAGATTTGGTAATGATTGCTAATGGTACATTAAACTGTCTAATGGAGCTATACATTTGTTTTGCTGCTTCCCAGATTTTTGGTTGGTTGGGTTTTTTGCTGGTTTTACAGTTTTATGGCTGTTGACCTCATGAACATGACAGTTCTGACACAGCTCTGACAGTGGTGACGATAATGGCCAGCAATGACCTCTTGTGCTTAAGCAGTTCACCAGCATACTTGTGCCTAGCCTGTTTTGCTGAATATCTTATGAAAAGGTGAGTGATAGTGAGTATGTAGTGAAACAGAAGAACAAGCTTTGCAACAGAAAGCAATTTAGACTCCAGTTTGGTTTGAGAAATCTTTTCACTAGTGTTATGGCATTTCTTAGGAGGAAAATAAAGATTTCTTAGGCGGCTTATGGTAATTTGTGTCCTGTCACTAGTCCTTATGGCTTTTTTTTCTGCTCAGTGCAGTACTGTGGCTTTTCTGTTCTCCTGTAGCCCACACACCAAATGCAATTCCTCCCATTTTATAGCTGTCTGTAGCTGGAACCTGGACTCCCAAAGCAGGAGAGAGGTGGTATGCAGCCAGGCAGCCTGCTTGGAGGATACCACAGCCTTGTATAGCAGCATTTCTCAAGAAACAGGACTAGCGACAAAGAAAAATATGAGTTCAGGGTACTGTGCAACTACATCCAGACAGTGTCATCCCAGATCAACATCCCCCCTATGTTCAGAGAACTGGCAGCGTGAGAAAAATAAAACACAAGGACTTTGAAGACTAATGTTTCTGCATCTATTTTGGGTTTAAGTGACATTCAGCTGCTGAATTTGTGTGAGATTTGCCTCTCTGTGCCTGATCCACAAGGAAAAAGGAACCAGAAGACATCAAGGAGACCTCGCTCTTTAATTCAGCACAAGGCTTCTAGCCTGGGAGATCTCAGGCAAAGCTGGCTGGAAAGTGGGACTGAAATTGCACAAAAAATAAATTGTCTGATCATTAGAAAGAAAATAAGAAAATCTATCAGGCCAATCAAACACTTCACTCTAGACTTCTGTTATTTTTCTACTATTTTTAGGTGAGAGCTTGTTGAAGTCACAACTTGTTTTGAGCAGGAGACCGTGTCTTTTTCATTTGAAGAAAGTCAACATTAAATGCATCAGTGTGTTGAAAAGGAAACTCAAGAAAGAATACACAGGGAGAAACATAACGAAACTGTCTGCTGCTCTGAGAGAGATCGTCATCTTCTGGTCCAACTCTAAGGGCAGGAGCCAGCATAGACCTGCCACCGTGCTCCACAGCTGAGATCTGAAGAGTGCAACAACCCTAAAAAAACAAGGAAAACTGCCCTTGGGGTCCCAGAGTATCCTGATAATATTGGATGCTAACCAAAGATTCTAGAAGTAAAGAAGAACTTGTGTTTTATAGACTTTAACTATTGGACAGAGGGGTGATGTTCCTAACAGGGCAGATTATCATCCGTCTGCCACCGGTTGGCTTTACATCTTCCTGTGAAGGAGAAGCTGGCCATTGCCACAGTCAAATATGAGACCGGAGAGCAGGTCTGTGCCGGCTGGAGGTGCCAACGGTCCTGTTGTGCTTTGGGAATACAAACAGGGAAACCTAATTCGATCTGTAGCTCTCTCATGGACTCCTCATCAGAATTTCCTGACCGTACAGGGGGCTCAGGAGCAGTTTCAACAGATATGCCCATACCTCACACCCCGGCAGTTCATGTTTGAAGGAAAACTGGGTTGTGCTGTACAAATGGTGGTAATCATGTTGTGAGCTGTACTCTGGGAAAATATACCTGCCCATATCCATGACGTAGTTGGGTGGAGGATGACTGCCTCTGGTGCTGTCTCTAAAAGGCTGCACTGCTCTAAATCCAAGGCAATAGCTAATGGGCATCACAAGCTGCACGCTGCAGGAGATCCTCTATCCCACACACTTCCCAGTGGGAGTTTCTGTGTTGCTGAACTGCTTAAATTTGTGTCTCTTGATTTCTGTATGTTACTTGAAGGAAAGGAAAGATTTGGAAATGGGTAATCCAGGCCTTAATACGCAAACGCTGCTCAGCTGTAAGCACTGAGAGACCAGGGATGGAGCCTGGCTTACACATACCACAAAGCTTTGTAGGCTCAGACCCTGTGATATTGATATGCAGTTGGTGCAAGCCATTGATTAGTCCCCAAAGCAAGAAATAATTAGAGCTGTAGATACGGCATCATCATCACGACGATTGTGTCTTAAAAGCAAAGAAACAGCTGAGAACTGTGGGCAGCTTCCCTCCCTGCACTGCTGCAGCCACTGCAACACGCTGTGCAGCAATTACTCCACCCCAGCACGCTCTCCACCCCTGCTACTGCGGGAGGAAGTAAATGAGTCCATGGGGAGCCTTAGTCCTTTAATGAAAATCAGCCAGTAACAAAGTGTGCTGTTCAGATACACTAATGAAAAACCGTTCCCTTCCCAGAGACAAAGCTCCTCACGCTCGTACGGCACTCTGCTTCCAGGAGTCATTTAATTTCAAGATAGGCAATGAACCCTGAACGACATGGACCCAACAAAGAAAGCCGGACGCAGCTGGAGAGGTGAATTACTGGTGGGGTTACTCCAATGTCATTGTCCCTAGTCTCAGAGTCCAATGGGGACGGTCTGAGACTTGAGATTTCAGTTCTGCTCTCTCCTAACTCCTCCCGTCCCCCCTTCCTCAGTTTCAGACCCAAATTATAAAAAAGTGTCAGGGAGTTTCACTGACTCTTCAGACTTGATCTCAGCAGATCCAAGAGCAGCTCTGGATGAGTCCCTCCTCTCCTTTCTAACATATAGCCAGGGAGCAGTAGAAAAGACAGAATGGAGGGCATGGAGAGACATAGGAGGGAGATGAGAGAGGAGAAAGGAGAAAGGTGAAGAGATGAAGGCAAGAGAAGCAAGAGAAGGAGATGGGTGTAATTTAACCGGAACACCTTACGAGGAGCACTTCTTCCACTCAAATCAGGCTGCAGACTGCCTGAGGCAGTCCCTGAAGGGAACAGGGCATGGGAAAGGGACATCTTACAGCTCACAGATGTGAAAGGTGCATTATTAACATGACTGGGCAAAGGTAATCAGTTATGGGAAGTGTCACACACCAAAACATAGACTTTCCCATTCTTACCCTGAGTTTTGTGGCTGCTGAAATGGTTCGGGTCAGTCAGAAGGTCAGGCTGTCAGAGATTTCTTTTTTCATGCTGGTAGGAGCAAGATGAGACCAGGCATTTTTCCAGGAGTAAAGCAATCCAATGTCCATGTCCAACACATTTGGCTTTTTTAAAACCCATGGCAGGCCTGCACCACTTTGCATTTGGGACAGGTGGTTCAGCCAAAACTATTACATCTCAGACACAGTGATTATTTTTCCTTCTGTCTTTAGGAAACACCAGACTTTTCTACAAGATGCTGGCAGTTTCTTCTAGCAATCCATTCTGGCACTGCATTTCTCTCAGTTTCACAAGCAGGATCAGCTCTGTTTGCAGTATTTATTTCTTTCAGCTCTAGCTGAAGCTGGCACACTGAACTCCACAGGTGCCTCACACCTGTGATAATGTAAACGCTGGCTGAGTCACATTGCCTGCCTCTGGATCTTCCGTGCTGTCGTTCAAGCGGCCCAAAATTCAACACAGCTCTCTTCTGAAGTCCAGAAAGACACCTGACAATTTCCAAAGGATCCCAAAATGTCACCATGAAGGAAGAGTCACAGTTTCCATTGCATTTCTGATGTGATGCTCACACTGCAGCCCAAGCGTTAAGAAAGGGCAAACTATAACACCTTGCCCAGGTCTTGCCTCTACAGTCTAACATCACCTGCTGTGATGAATGATCTAACTCAGCTCTGAAGGGACTATACATGAGGCAAGTGAGCCCTCTGACCAGCCATCTGTACGCTGAAAAAACTAGCCCTCAAGGAAAGAAGGAACGGTTTATCATTTCCAAACGAACGCCATAGCTTGACAGATGCCAGCTGCTGTGGCTGCCTCTGGTAAAACAAATTTGCTATTACAAACTCCAGATGTGCCTGGGTGGAAAGCCCTCCTCGCACCTCCTGCCGTGCCTTGCGAGGGAAGCCTCCCTGCCTTGCCCAACTCCCTGCCTGTGCCTGGGCTGTTTGGGATCATCCCTGTTGCTACATCACTGCTGAGCACCAGAGGTGAACTGGGAGAAGGTGCCAAGTGTGGGTATCGCATGAGAGAAGCACTTTGTTCTTCTGAGCTAGAGACAAGATTCTGGTTGAGTTAAATAGGAATATTTGGATGGCAAGAAGCCGGGATACTTTTAGAGCATGGTTTAGCTCCTGAAAGAGTGGTGCAAAAGCAGTTATGCCATCCAAACTGGAGCCTCTCGTAGGCTGAGTTACGCAACGGCTCGGTGTGCCTGGCACAGGAGGGGGCAAGAAGTGGTCAGCTCAAGGCTCTTAGCTGAAGAATTAAACCTCCCATTATCTTTACTGTCAGATAAATAAGGTTCAGTCTGGTACAGCAGGCATTCATTTACCCTACGCTTGCCCTCAAGACATCTTCAAGTTTTCACCTGGCCACTCCCTTCTACATTCAGTGGAAAAGAAATGGACATCTTTGATGAAACCATCTCCAAGGTTGCCTACTTCACTTCACCAGGAACCCCATGACCTGCTCAGACTTACAGCTCTGAATTTGGCTGTCAAAGAGGAGGTTCTTGGACTTGAGAATCTCTGGAAGTGAGAGAGGCAGCTCTCAGCCTTTGTTTGACTACCCAAGTACCATGAGATTTGATGGCTGTCAGGTGCTCCGAGAGTTGATTAGGAAAACTTTATCCCTTTAATTTTCCTCAGTTGGCTAGAGTAAACACAACTGAAATGCTCCCCATCCTGAATTGTCACCAAATCCAGGAGTATGATGGAAGGGGATGCAGCAGTGGTGGCTATGATGGAAGGAGGTGACAGCCTGGACTTGGTTGTGATGTTGGCCTCCTTGGTGTCTTTGGTCAAGTTGTGTTTCCACCTGTGCTTCAGTTTGACAACTGGTAAATGGTGATAATACTTATTTTCTCAGCTGGGCTTCGGGAGCTTCCTTATAAATATTTATGAAGTGCTCTGTTTATAATTCTAAGCAAATAAACGGGTATATGGAATTGACAGTCTAAGGGTGCCAAGCTGTTCTGTTTCACACACTTTAATGCAGTCACTTATGGTTTCTGCTTTTGTTTGGAAGCAAAGAAGTTAGGAACAACAACTTCAAAACCTCACATCTCAGACGAAGCCCCAGTTAAGAATGAGAAGTCGGTACTTAAGAGGCAAATCCTGCTGACACTGGCAAAGACTGGGAGACGCTCTTGTAGGTACTTCATGTGCCTAAAGATGTAGATAGGTGCCTGTTGAAGTTTACAGAAGTGCTGAAGTGTCTACATCCTTTCTTATATCAATTTGAGAGGGGACATCGTGCTCAGACACTCCAAAGCATTTGGGATCTTATCACCCACTCATTTTCCTGCGACTTCTATAGTAGGTTACCTTCAGGGATGTTCTGGGAATCCCCCTAGTTATCTTTTCACACCTTCCCATCCCCCTTTATCCCGATCTGCAGTTGTGCTTGACCTTGTCTTTGTCCTTGTTTCAACTCATCAGGCAACGGACAGTGCACATTTCTAATAAACCCATTGCTCATGTAACGGTGGAGCTCCTTGAGCATCAAGTGTCTCCTGTTATCTCTGCCTAAACTCTGAGTCCAGTGATGGCCCTTCCCCAGCACCCCTTACTACTTCATCTACCAAAGCTATTGCTGTTTCATAGGGACCAGAAGACCAACTCTTCTTTGAAGGGAGTCGACCCGAGCAGTGTTTTCAGTATCCTGTTCACTCAGGCACTCACCTGCAATAACCCATACAGAACGCAAGCCCTGGATCCAGGCACAGGGTCAAGCATGCTGTTTCTGAACACAGCATCTCCTAGAAGACAGAGATCAAAACCAGGGCTCAGAAGACCTGTCTGCTGTTTCTGGCTTGACTCCATGACGGCTATCTGACTTTGGGGAAAGGCTTCATAACTCCTCCTGACTCAGTTTCCCCAGAAAGCGTGGATATTGATTCTCTCCATCACTAAGTACTTGGAAACACACTAAACATATCACTTAAAAGCAAGGGAGGGTTGTTCTGGAGCGGAAGCCAATACTGCTTTAAAAATGGCTTTGGAATAAGGGGGATGCTGGTCCTGCATGGTTATTAGAGATTCTTTTATTGATTACTAGCTGATTATATTTTCATGCTTCCCTGAATTCCTGGACTTGGACTGATCTGCAGCTGACCCTTGACGATGGCTCCATCCTTTACTATGAGAGCTTGTACTGACAAGCAATGGGTGCTCATGGCACAGCCATGCATTGACACACACTGTGCAGACTGCAGTAGCCGAGATGCTTTCTAGCAGCGGGATCCTACCAGGATCCCAAAGCAGAGATCCCTAAAGAATTCCCCACTCCACAGTTGTGGGAGGTGGTTTTCACACGACAAGTTGCTGCCAGGCCTGCTGTGTATTTTAACCGCTAATGTGAATGTGCAGGGTGTATCCCAATGGAGAGCTGGTAACACACTTGAGATCTCAAGTTGAATAGGCCAAATGTAACACTGATGTCTCGTATGCATTTCATGCTTGACTTTAGTTGCTCCAACAGGGTTTAAAGGTGGAAGTAGAGCAGTCCAAATTGGGCTGGAAATGGCTGAACAGAAACCAAGGGAACAAAGGTCCACAGCTAAGCCCAAGAGACAAGGGTTATGTTATGAATAAAATTTTAGTGAATAAGAAAGAGGAAAACAAGCGTAGGTTAAAAGCCTGCTAGGAAGAAGAGAAAAGACTGGGAAAGCTTCCTGGCGGTGTTTTAACGTGTGCTGGTACTGAACGAAGAGGCTGGAAAGAACTGACAGATGAGCATCTTCTACTAAAGTAACAAAATACTAGTAAATCAGTATGTGTAGACAACTGGAGGAATCTAGGAATTCAGGGGTGTTTAAAGGAAGCAAAGCCTGGGAGGCAGCCTGCCTGGCTGTGAAGGGCCAACATGCTGAGCCTTAGACTGCTGATGCCAAGAAAGGGTACGAACATCTGCAAGCTGCTGGAGGACAGGCACCCTACAGCTCCGGGCTTATCTTGAGGTATCATAGGCGCTCTTCCTCCAGAGATCTACAAGCTCTTTTAGGAGGGGTGACATGACACGGCTACTATATCTTTGTCTCACTCTTGTCCTTCCTGAGCTCCCTAGAGTATGGACACACAGGGGCTTACATCCATTAAGTCAAGTGGGAACATGGGATTTCAGTAGCAACTTTCTGCTCCGAGATCCCTGTGGGCCTCAGAGGAGTTGTTGTTCTACACCCACACTATCATAAGCCCAAGTTCATGAGTTGCTGTGAGCAACAGCACAGCTTTGCCTTTGCTTCAAAGATCTGACTGCGAGCGAGCTCTCCATACACCGGAGTCCCTTTCTCCCTGGCCTGTTGGAATCTCCTCCCTTTGCAGCACAGCAGGATATGCCAGTCTGCCCCATGCGATAGCAAACCCTACGAGAGTGGTATCACAGTTTAAAACCACTTTGGGCAGGTGTTAAATGACTCTTCTGCAGCGTTTACTTGAGGAGAACATGTGGCGCAGCTATACAGTGTAAGCCAGGCTCCATTTTTATGACTGACCCTTTTCTGGACAACCGTGCCCAGCCATCAGGCCACGCTGGCCAGAGCTGTGCATGCCCTATGGCTCTTTGTCTACTGTGTCTTTCATTCTTTGCACCTCTGATCACACATGACGAGCCGCAGTAGTAACTGCACCCACTAACATCTGTCTCCTAAATGGCCGTGCTCGACGCACCCAGACTGTCCCAGCACCTCTGCATCTTTCTGCTCAGCTTAATGGGCAGCTGAAAAAATGCCCCAGCACCTGCCTATTTTACATCAGCATGGGAATGCTTGCTGCCCGTGCTGTCAGGAGATGTCATGGAGCTAAATCGCACAAGACAGCCACTGATGGATTATGGCACCCAAAATTAACAAGAGAGATATTTATATTTTTACTGCCGAAGCCTTGGAATGAGTCCCTTTCTGTTTGGCAGAGCTCCCCCAGAACCGCATTAGAAAGCTGCTGAAGGCTAAGGCAGATGCTTGCAGAAAGTGAGTGCTGGCTTTGTTTACTAGGTAGTTACTCTCACAGAGAGGAATTCAGCCAGTCACTTTGATCTTAAAGGTGACACCATTATTTTTCTGCCTTTCTTGAGTGAAAGTGAGCTCAGCTTTGGCCTCTTTTTCAAGTAGTTTCACTTGGGCACAATGGTTTTCTTGGGCTGAGTCACTCTGAGCCTGTCTTTTTCTAGTCCTGGCCCAAATTTGCACATGATTTTGGTCGTCTCCTGTCAGGAGAAACTCTGTCAGAGCTCCTTGGTGGCAAACTCTTAACAATGAAGCACACGGTGTCTCAGCAAAATCATTGCAATGCTGTATGTGGAAGGATGCCAAAGCCAGCCTGTAAAGTGGGGGCTGCTTTCGGAGCTCCCCGAGTCAGGCTCTGTTCAGCAGCGCAGTCTGCGTGATGGATTCTGCTCCGGGGCAAAGGGTATCGGCAGGGATGGGACAGGCGAGAGTCTGTCCCTTGTGAACCAGGCTGGGATGCACGATTGCCACCACTGAATCAGCTCCTTGGATTGAGCCTGTTCTTCATAAGTGGTGTATTATCTTTCTCTCCCGCTGCTCGAAACAAGAGCTCAGCAGGCGTTTTAATTTCAACAAGCAACTGGAAGCAAGAGTGTTTTTCACCCATGAATCTGCAGTTGGTGTCAGAACCTCTCCCTAACTCCAGGGGAGCGTGACGATGAGTAGCAGAAGCCACCCACAGACCTGGTACATGACCCGAAGGACCCTGTGGCCCGGACAAAGTTTTGTCCATCTGCCCCGCAGTGCTGGCGTTCGCTCTCCCTCCCTGACAGTCTGCTGGCAGTCAGCAAGCTGGCTTTCAGGGCAGATACCATGCCACATTGCTTTTTGGACTATTTTCTGTTTGGCTGAATTTCTAATGCCATAGTAATTACTTAGGAAAATTCCTTAATCAAAATCACATTTGTGGAGGTAATGAGCAAATAGGTCAAGGAGAGCAATGTGCGTTATAAGCAGGATCCGCTTCCCTGAGCATCCGCAGAGCTGGCTGCCTTGAAGGACCATTCGGGAGGCCCTGGGGGAACAGGGGAGTGGTCCAAAGTCTGTTTGAAGTGCGAACAGTTTAACCAAGACTGTGCTTTTGGGTGCTGTACATTGGGGATGCTGCAACACACACCTCCTAGGAGAGCTCTGCCTAGCACAGCCCTGATTCACACAGCGCTCCTTGTTGCCGGGTCTTCCAGGAGTACATTGTTTTTAAGGAGATGCCCTTAGTCTCTGAATGGATCTTACCATCAGCTTCAGTACCCAGAGGTCTTAGAGGAAACCTGGTTGACAGAAGCTGTCCTGATTTCTTGGAAAGGTGAGATCAGTCAGATAGTCCGAAACACTGCAAGCACGGAATAGATTTTCTTCAAGACTTCATATTTTAAACAACTAAATACAAAGATGAAGTAGGCACTACCGAGACCTAAAACCCCAGACAGGTGTTCAGCATCCCCGGGTAGCTCCCTGTCCGATGGACAGCTTGCTGGCCTCCCTTCTCGCTGATGCTGGAAATCGTTTCACTAGGTTATGATCTTCATACAGTTAAGTCCCTGCTGTCAGCCTCAGATTTGAGACTTCAGAATAATTCCACAGCACATACAACCTTTTGTCACCTCACTGTACATCTTTTCTAGATCACTAAAAAACACACTGAGCAGCACACATCCCAAAGTAGATCTTCGAGGACTCTAACCATTTGCCCAGTGCAAAACCTGACTGTTTGTTATCATCCATTGCTTTCTGTCATTTAATCTGTTATTAATTCTTGAGAAGACCTTTCCTCTTATCCCACAGTATTCTCAAGCACTTTTGATGAAAGACCTCACTGACAATTTCCAAAGAAAAATGACTACACTGCCTTGACAGAATCACTTCCATCCACACGTCAGTCGATTCCTTCACAGAGCGCTAGCAGGCTCATAACGCGTGCCCTCCTTTCACAAAAGCCATCTTGACTCTTTTGCTTCATTTTATTGTAATCCCTCGCAGTGCTCCTGCTCTACCAGCTCGTCTTTCACATTCCCAGCATCGTCTCTAAAGCCTTTCTAAAGACGAGTATTGCCACCTTCCACTCACCCGGCACAAAGGCTGATTAAATGGTTAGACTGAACTTCAGGGTAACTCAGCAGCTCTCCTTTAAAATCCCTTGAGTGAATATTGTCTAGTCCAGACCACTTTCTACCATTTTATTCATAAGATTCTGTACAAAACTTCACTGATTCTTCAGTTTTAGGGAGATGATCAGAAACAGCCCCTGCACTGCATGTGGAAATCTCCTGTCCTCTTCAACCACAGAGATTAACAGTGCAAAGATTAAAATGTCAGTGGTTTTGTCTTCCTTGAGTACCCTCATATTTTGAAGACACACACTGCCATAATTTTCTAGCAATCTCTGCCTAAAATTTTTCCCTCCTTTAGATCAAGACATCAGATTACACAAGAAAAAAGATAACATTTTTCTGTTGCAAAAATCTCCTTTCATCTAGCACAGGGGAGATTCCTGAAGCACACATAACCCTTGTCTAGGAGAGAGACCTCCTTCAAGCTTAGCTTTGTCCCAAAAACTAAGAGTAATTCCAGTTTTGAGCCTCTGCAACTCTGATAGTAGGAAGGAATTGTTTTTTTAAGTCTGTTTCTTTAGCTATAGTAAAGGAATTGACATAATTCATGAACAGAAAACCAAGAGCAAAAGCAAAAAGAATCCCCAGACCTACCAAAGCCAGACTTTTCATTGCACACGCTTCCTCCTGGGAGAGGAGAAAACACATGCAAGCCCAAACTGAAGTTAGCTGTGGTCTTTAACACATTGCTGGAAAGCACACGGGCACTCACTTGAGAAGATCCACGCTCCTTTCCCACTTTATCCTTCTCTTGGGGAGGATTCACCTTCTCCAAAGGCATGGTAACATCTGGACTTTGCCTTGTGCCTCCTGCCTACTCCTGAGCTAAGCCAACCTCCCTCAGCCAGGCACTCTCACACCACGCAATACCAGAGGTGCCCAGGACTAAGTGCTGGTATGACAGGAGCCACCCTTTGAACCAGGCAGCGTCCCCAAGCTGCACGGAGACCCTGAAAGGAGTGAACTTGGCATCATGCCAGTGCCACAGTGCTCCGAGGCTCTGTTACTCAGAAGGGTGTCATTAGAGACCCCAGCACGTGCCGTAGGGGTGGGATGGGGTGAGTCTGGGAGGGCTCATGGAAGATTAGTGCTGGGACCAGACTCCATCTCCTGGTTTCTTGCCATGCATGCCCTCACCAGCAGGGCAGAGCAGTTTTTGCTAATTGAAAGTTCCCCAGAAAAGCCTGACTCCCTGATTTATGAAGGGCAGTGCAATTAGCCTCATAAACAATTCAAGAACTTAAATCAGGAAAGGGCTGGCTGGCAGCAGACAGTGAAACTTTAATGATCTTACAGCTGCTCAAAGGTAAATATTTCATTAGCTCCACCAAGTATCGTTCTGACAATTATGTTGACCTAACGTTCACAGGTGTCACCCTGCGACTTCATACAACACTGGGACCATGCATGTGCAAGCAGAATTAAATCCCCACCCAAGTGACCAGGCAGTTGGGGTCTGTCAGCTCCTAAAGAAGTGTATATGCCTGTGAGCCTGGACACGGGTGGACAACTGTGCATGGTATGACAGCAGAAAGGTGAGAACAGGAGTTCAAAAAGCAACATTTGTACTTCTGTAAAGAAACCAGCACTCCCCGAGCTGCCACAGGATCTCCCTGAGTGCCAAGGGCAGGAAAGCAGCTCTTCACATTGAACTCTTGAATAGTAAAGTCCAAGCATGGGAGGACCAAATGTCTCAAGATCATTGGGTTGTCCTACAGAGAAGGAACTAGATCTACAGAGCAGAAGCCTTGCTCTTCTGGTTACTAAACTGCATAACTTGAAAGGAGGAGGACCTGGATCATTTTCTCAGTTGATTCCTCACGCCTCCAGATCAACCACGCTGATCACTGGTACTGGCGTTCACCACTTGCCCTACTTCAGGCACTTGTTCTCCTTGCTCTCCAGTCATATCGACCCTGAACCTGCCAGGTGCTCAGCACGGTGCTCACCCCGTGAGATCCCGGCTGAAGATTCTGGAGATCCTGCACAAAATGTTGACTTTTCGCATTGCAGCCATACAAAAAATAATTAGAGAAACTGACAGACAGACAGACAGACAGAGGAGCTGTCTGGGGGTACCAGCAAGTCTGCAGCAGCAACACTGCTGGGAAATGAGGCACAAAAAGCTGTGTGCTCTTCACAAGAGGCAGAAAGACGGGTGAAAGTGGCACTGAGAGCCGGGTGGGGAGGGAGAATTCAGTTTGACAACTCGGACAGAACATAATCTGTTCAATTCAATTAAAAATGTTATCCTGGACTTAAAAAAAAAGTCTGCTCAAAATCCATTGGTGAATAGTTACGGAGAAGATGTTAGAAAGGAGGATAACTGTAGGACCTGAAGATTGCTGCAAACCTGCACAGTGGGACACAGGTTTCAGTAGAAATCTTTGTAATGTTCTCAGTCATATACCACTGAGAAGTGCGTCATTGTGGGAGAGTTCAGTTCCCACCTCCAGCCCAAATAAATAACACCACTGCTAATAGGAAAGCCCAGTTATTTCTGGATGCAACAGCTGACTTCCGTCTCTCCATTCTCCATCAGTCAGGAGGCCCACCAGAGGTTATGCTGCCTGGGATGGGGGCTTGGCTGCACAACGCAGACCTTCCAAAAAGAATCCAGCTAGAATGTAGGTGCAACTTGACTTTAGAGAACAAAAAGAAAGATAAACTAGGGGGACAGTCTGGGATGTCACTGGACTACAGGGCTCAGAATCTGAATGCTGGAAAACCTGGAATTTCCTCAAATCTTGAGGCTAAAACTATCAAACCAAACTAAACTGAAGGTCTTGGCTGTGACAAATGTCCCATGATACTCTCCAGAATCAAGGTTTGTCCCTATTTTAGATACGTGACTCTTTGCCTCATACAGAAAGTCTGGAATCCTTGGAGGAGCGACTGTTCTTCGGTTGGAAAGTTGCAACCATATCTGTAGAAGATTCTTGACGGATGCTTTGCTGCTGCCTTTCCCTGTATCTCCAGACAAAAGCAGTGGGGAGTTTCACAGTCTGGCTCTGCACAGACCAGGCCCACCAGCCATGGCAGGGGCTACAGAGCTGCACGGCTTGGGCAGTGGAGCGAACCACCTTCCCTTTCCAGCCATGGGCAGACAGGGTTGTTTTCCTTTTTCATCAGTCAAGAACTTCTTGCCCTGCTCAGATGATCCACCTTCAGCACCTGATGGCTACCTCTGGGCAAAGCCTCATAAGGTCCACAGGCAATCTGCAGAGGATATGAGAGCTGGTGTTGGCTTTTCACGGCTGGCACAAGACATTGTTCTGCGTTACTGACAGTCTCCTGAAGGACAGGGCAACCTCCCAAGGGATCTCATAGATGTCAAGCGACAGCCACAGTGCTAAACAATCACTCTCTTGCATGTCAGATGGCATCACAACTCATGACAAATTGTCTAACCCCTCAGTACAACTCTCCCACCCATAAGTCATGAGAACAGCAAGCGCTGATCAGAACCTCTGCTTATCTGCCTGAATCCTTTGATGGACAAGCCCACTCAAAACCATGTTAGGCAAGTGGAGGGTGGAGGCAAGTGAAGAGGTGAGTGGAGCCATTAGTCCAGCTCCTGGTGCTGCCCTCTGCCAGAGAGGAGGAACTGAGGACAAAAAAGGATGGACAGTAAGGTAGGTGTGACAGAAAGGCTCCTCTTCCAACTTAACTCCTCCAGCCACGTCACACCTGAAGTTCTCTGGAGTCATTCCTCTACCTCTTAGATGCTCACCAAGGAGGATGACCCACACACAGCAAGTAGCCTCAGAAGGGAGAGGACATCAGCTATCTCTGTGCTGTGTGATTCTGCCAGTGCCAGGCACTGAAGTGATGCAATGAGGGCAGTCAGAAACCTGGAAACTTGGAAGAAGAACCTCTGAGATCCACAATGACCAACCCCAAGGCAGCAATTGGATGCTTCAGAGATAGAGGTGGTTGGAGCTACCTGACTGTAGTCTGTGCATCAAAAGCCCTTCCAACTTCAGACCCCTGCCCTGCTTCCTGATCACTGAATATATTAATATTTAAGTAGGATTTAATAGAAAAACTTGCTCTGCTGAGCTGTGCAACCTGGGTGCCACACTCCCTGTCTATGATCTCGGGCAGCCTGCAGCACTTCAGTTTGCTTAATGCTGCACTTCTATAGGTTATATTGTGTGGACACATCTCCATATCTTTCTTGCATCCCCCAATCGTCACAAACTTAATTCCCTGAAGAGTTCCCCAAGACCCTTCCTATAAGGGCCCTAGCACTGTTTGCTACAAGAAAGATGGGATGTGTAGGATGAGTGCAGGCTGCCTATGAGAACAGTACAGGGAACTGACACATTGGTCTGAGAAAGACCGGGATTGCAGGTCCCTCTGGCAAGCATGATGTAGACAGGAGCACTGCACTCTGCCCGTGGAGCTTGCCGAGAAGTGCTTTGTCGGTAGAGAAAGCTGTGGATCCAGGGAGGGAAGATGTGAAATGAAAGGAAGTGCACAGAGGTTGCATTACTGCAGTTGGGAGACACTGGGTAGAAAGCCACAGATTTGAGAATTCATATTTATCTCACTGTCTTTTCAGAGGGGTCATTCTGAGCATTGGAGCACCACTCTGTGACTGGCAGCAATTGAACATCTTGTATGGAGTTTGTTTTAGAGAGCAACAGTTATCCACAGAAGTGAGTTAGCACTAGAAGACAGAGGTGTTGGCACAGCTGACAAACCAGGGACAGATTTGGGGAGAGAGCTGCAAAAGGCCATCCACATATATTAGAATTATTTTCCTCAGAAGGATTTGATGAGATGTGAACTATATTATTTGCTAATGTTGCAGTACAGAGCCTGGTCCAAAGCCCAGGAGAGTCAGAAGGAACCTTTCCATTAACTTCTCAGATTGTAAATGAGATTGTGACAGATGTACTCCCTTTTTCTTTCTCCTCAAATATTTTAAATCAAACAGAAAGAGTAGTTAGATTTGTCCTTTTATGGAGGAGAGCATCGTTCCTTCTTAGGTATGCTCATATAAATAGCCACACGGGAGCCTTTTCGTGTACCTACAACAAGTACAACGGTCTGAGGGTAATAAAGCTTCAGAGAAGAGGAAGTGAGGCGAGACCCGCTAAATCCTCCAGCTACCCACACACGGCTGATGTGCCAGAAGGAACGGGGACTACACCAATGATAAAAGCTGCTTGCAGCCAACAACAAACGCTGCCTTCAGATCTTCCACATGAGCCAAACCTGCCTGTTATCTTCCAGTCTAGAAAACACCTCATGCTGAAAGCCACCAGAAAACACCCCTGGCATATCCCAGAAGGTTGAGAATACCCTGGAGATATGAGCACTGTGAAGGAGAAGCCAAGCTGCCTCATGCAGAGAAACACTGCTGAAAGAAATGGGAGGGCAGCCCTGCAGACTCTTCTTAAACCCTTTGCTCTGGCCAAGCGCAGCATGAGACAAGACAGTAAGCGACAACTGGTTACACTTTTAGGATTTAGATGCCTAAACCAGAACACTAATCCGCTCGGTTTTCAGAGACTTCAGAAACATCTTCTGCTGGTAAATGCTCACACTTCCCCAAGCTGGGGTCTTGCAAGGTCTCCGAAAGCTGCACATCTGGATGTCAGATGAGCTGTTCATTACATACTCAAGGACTGATTCATGAGAAGTTAACCGTGATTTTCCCAGTATCATATTGAATCTCAGGTGTCAGTAAGCTGAGCTGGTAGTTTTCCACGACAAGGCTGCAAGAGTTACTTCCAGCTTTGCAGAGCCTGCGTGCCACTGCTGTTCATGGAGGCTGTGGCCAGCGGTCAGCTGTGGACTTTACTGCTCCTGGTGATAATGCCAGGTATAAAGAAGTGAATCTTTGTTTCAGCACATTTCTGCGTAATTTTAAAGTCAGCAAAGTCAACTGGGCAGCAAAGAAAGGAAGGTGATAGTGATAAAAGCAGAGCACAGATTCAGTTGCAATATTTGGGCACAGGTCCAACAAGTGGGGAAGGAAAGTTTACTGATTGTGGCACATTCTTAATGGAGTATTGCTTCCAGCTCCTCACCTCTGTTTACACTTCTACAGAGTGTGATAGGATCAGCAATCATGAAATGGGGGAAGCTCAACACGTAGAGTGTCCTTATAAAGATTTCATTCTTCACAGTGTCAAAAGCAACTAGTTGCATTACTTTCTGGAGGTCAATTTAATTGTTGTCAATACCAGTTGCAAATTGGCTTTAACATTTTAAATTGATGTTTTCTGTAAACTGCTCTGATTAATGGAAGAAAACATTGTGTTTCTGCCTTTCATCTGAAGATCTAATGCATTTTACAAACAATAATCGATCTAGCAAGGCACACAGAGGCAAACAAGGAGAAGCAAACCTGCTACAGAAACGATTTTACCCTTCCACAGCACCCAGTAGAGCTGCAGAATGGTGCAGTGCAGAGCAGCTGTTTAGACAGCGGGCTAAGTTGTTTTTTTCCCCAAGGAAACTCCTGAGCAGCTTAAAATTAAAACACCTTAACTGCAGGCATAATTGTTTTGATTGTAGAATGCCACCATGGTGTCATATTTGAGTTCTGGAAAATCCCAGACCTGCTGGCCTGAACCTCAGCCCACTTCATCTCAAAGTGCGTGTACCCAAGGTACAGTGAAGGTGCTGACAGTCAGTCCCAGCTGGACACCAAGTTCCCAGAGCATCTAAGCACAGGCTCTCCTGCTTGCTTGCTCCCAGGCAACCTCTAAAACTCCTACTCCAGTCCATGGCTACATGGGGGACAGCTCAGTGGTTACAACTTCAGTGCTGCCTAAAAAGGGTAATCCCTCTCAGCCCTGCTCCTGATTGCACGCCTACATTTCATCACATGACCTCTTCCTGAGCTGATTTTGCTGGGTTAATGAGTCAAACCAGCTGATGGAAGAATGTGACAGCACCAGAGTCAGGGCAGAGGATGTGAGAAGAAAAGCACTGAGATCTCTGCTTCAATGGCAGACGTGCCAGTGAAACTGCCACGAGTGCTTGTGAAACTGGAGCTTGGGAGGAAGAATGGGCAAGCTTGCGGATTCAAATCAAGACAACAGGTCAGGGCTCAAATCAAAACCTAGCCAGGAGCACGACTCCCCTTGCCTACTGCATCCTCAAGCCCCAGGCGACCTGCTGCCCTCCCATCGCTGGGGCTGAGCTTTGTGTTGCCCCCTCGTAACCCCCCAGACATATTTCCCAGAGGACCTGAGCCTAAGCAGCTGGTGAGTGCTGAGATGGCATGGCAATGGCTTCAGCTACAACACCCAGCGCTCTCCAGGGGAAGCAGGATCTCCCAGTCCTGCCCTTTCCCATGGCACTCCCAGTTCTCCAGAATACCTGTGCCAGATACCTGCTCTAATGGCCCTCTGCTCCCGATCCTTTCCCAGATCTGGAGGGGGAGACAGAATCACAGAATGTTCAGGGTTGGAAGGGACCTCTGTGGGTCATCTAGTCCAACCCCCTGCCGAAGCTGGGTATGGAGTGAGGGGAAACACCTGGCTTAAACACCGTTCCTTCCCATCACCCGCAACATGGACTTTGTAGCATGAGCAACACGGGACGAGGGCAAGAACTGGCCTTCCCCCCTTAGGTGTTATCCTCCAAAACTGTTTCCATCTCTGCTTTTGTGTGTGTTGAGAACAGTATTTCTGTGCCATTCCCAATCCAGCTGTACAGATTCAGGGGCTGGGAAAGCATCCAAATGCATCAGGTTGGAACTCCTACACACAGAGTCTCCATCCTCCTTAAGTCCTTCTCGCTGCTCCTGACCAGCGTTACTGTGACTCTCCTGCACCCACCAGTCCCCCTTCCCGCAATCCCACAATCCCATCAGCCTCGGGATTTGCTCTTAAAGCCAGAAACCGCTACACATAGCAAAGCCCGGTTCTGGAAAGGAGACCCACAATCCCCCCGCTCCTTTGTGCGTGCAGCAAGCAGGCGGCACGGGGCACGGGGAGCTGAGGCTGCGATCCAGGGCATCGCTCCGCGTGTGCAGCACATGCCCACGGCCACTCCGTCCCATGCAACGTGCAGGTCCCTGGCTGGTTACAAGCCTGCATTAGACTCCCAGACTTTTTTTCCACATTAATGCCTCTTCTCCACTGGAGCATGGTGCCAGAAAAGCCCGCTTCAATTAATTTCTACATTCTCCATGTGTTTTATGTTATTGTTTTCAGCAGGTTGAGTTTCACTGTGAGGCTTTGTTTCAAAGTAAATCTATATGCTTAATCCTCTCTCCTGCTCACAACTTGCATTAGTCTCTCTTAAAAAAAAAAAAGCTGTTACCATAGTAACCTACAGTTTCTAGATAGTGCTGTGGATGATAAGCGCTGCCGTGCCTGGCCTTGTGGCTCCGGGACTGCACTCTGAAGAATGAATGCTGAATTCCACCAAAACACTTTTAGCAGGCACCTGATATTTATTCCGTAGCTCTGGATGTTGTTACTCTGTCATGGCTATGTGGTTCATGTGCGTATCAAGACATTAAACTTACACACATGTATATACACACACATTCCACCTACCCGTTTTTTTCCCCGCAACAGTCAGACTTTCTTTTTTCTTTTATTTTTTTAATTTTTTTTCAAATTTGTCACTTATTACCTGTTTTGACACATGAAACCCTGACATCAGTCATGGGAGATATTTGGACGTGAGAAACAAGAAAATGTTGCAAATGTTGTTGCTTTTTATTCTCCAGTAAATTCACTGGTAAATACATCTGCAGTGGGGATATTTTATTGTCTCATGTGTCTTGTTAGTGGGGCATAGTTTTCCCCAAGGTTCTTTTTCACAGATTACCCTAAAACTTTACAGCTCAGTAAAACACTCAGGAGACCAGAATAAATCAATAACTAGAGGCGGAAGTAGGTGCAGCCTCAGTCTCGCCGAGGGAAGGAGGAGGTTGCGTGGCTCAGGAGAAAGCTGGGGACCACAGGATTAGTGGGCAGCACGTGTTAAACCCTTACGGCTGCTCACCACTGAACAGCCCTACAGCACCAGGTCCTAACCACTGGCAGCAACAGAATCACAGAATCACAGAATCATTTAGGTTGGAAAAGACCTCTAAGATCATCAAGTCCAACCGTCAACCCAACACCCCCATGCCTGCTAAACCATGTCCTGAAGTGCCACATCCACACGGTTTTTAACACCTCCAGGGATGGGGACTCCACCACCTCCCTGGGCAGCCTGGTCCAATGCCTGACCACTCTTTCAGTGAAGAAATTTTTCCTATCTGATCCTAATCCGATTTAAACCTCCCCTGACGCAACTTGAGGCCATTGCCTCTTGTCCTATTGCTGGTTACTTGGGAGAAGAGATCAACACCCACCTCACTACACCCTCCTGTCAGGGAGCTGTAGAGAGCAACAAGGTCTCCCCTCAGCCTCCTCTTCTCCAGCTCCCTCAGCCGCTCTTCAGCAGACTTGTTCTCTAGACCCTTCACCAGCCCCGTCGCTCTTCTGAAGAGGGAGGTTGGATGTCCCAAACAGTAAGATTAAGAAAGGATAATGAAAGAAATATTTAACAGTCAAAAAGATCCATTTGGAATCAGGGCAGTTAAGCTCATTGCATTGTAGCTCATTCACCCGACTTTCCAACCCATCCTTTCTCCTGTGTTTTTTGGATTACAAGTGCTTAGCAACAAAGTCTTTGCTTTCCAAGGCAAGTGTAAAAGCTCTCACTTGCTGTTAGGACACAGGATTGAAGGAGTCGGGTCTGTGCCCCTGTGAGTTGCAGGAGGAAAAACCCCTGAGCATTCAGAGAAGGACTGAAGCACTCCCTGCGGCACCCATCCCCTCCGAGAGGGGCTGACTGAAGGGAAAGCCGTGGTCCCAGGGCACAACCGCTCTCTCAGAACCTGGGCAAAGTGCATAAATTACTCCGGGACAGATATTCACAAGGCTTTAGGTACTTATTTTGAAGTCAAGGGAAGATGGTAACCCAAGAACCTTTGGAAGTAAGGCCCTTGCCTCTCTGTGCTCCATTTCTCCATCTGTAAAATGGAGACTGGCAATGCCACAGAGAGTGGGAGTTCAAGGGCATCAGCTGCTCTGCTGCTAGGGGTGAGCAAACTCCTATGATGTCTAACACTGTACAGGCTAACTTAGGTCCTAGATAAGTGAGGAATCTAGATGCTTCACACCAAAGAAGATAGCAGCTAGTGTCCTGCCTTAGCTGCCCTGCACCAATTCCAGCAGCATCCAGCCCTCTCCACTCTGCTGGACTGATCCTCCCTTTCGGCAATGCTGTTCTGGATGCCAAGACACTGAGTAACTCTTACTCTCAAAATTTTCTGAGACAGAAAAATCGGACATTTTCTGGTGGCTCAGAAAATTTAACCCATTCGGGATTTTCCTGGGAGGGAAAGCTGTGGGAAGCATTGGGGCTTACCACAACAGGGGTGCTCTTGGAGGAAAAAGCAGATGGAGTTGCTCTGAATTTCCTTATCTTCTGCAGATCCTAGAGGTTTCAAAGCTGGTCATGTTTCTTTCTTTTCAAACATCAGTGAATGGCAGCAGGAGTACGGAAAGAAAAACCCTGTTCCTGGAACTCTCTGAGTGTTTTCCAAGTGGTTTCCCTAATTCTTCACCTGCCTGCACCTTAACTAGTTTCTTACAACTGAGTACAGGGGCTGTAAAATGCTGTTGTGGGGACCGGGGGAACATTTTACACCTGCTTTGTATTCCCCTGAACAGCTGCAAATGACAACACAAACTGTGAAGCAGCAGGGAATTTGAACGCCTTCGACATACATTTCTACCCTGATCCTCGGTAAATTAATTCAAATAGTTGCTGGGGATTTTGGGGAGAAGCTAGAGAATTCAGTGAATGAATAAAGGAAGCAATTTGAAGCAGAGACCAGATGGGAGACTTGGGGGAAAGGAGAGAGGGAAACGGGAGAAGGATGGAAACGGAGAAGGCATATATAACCTGGAGGAAGTCTGAGAAACCAACCACGCTGGCTCACCCTGGTCTTTAGAAAGGGGCCAAAGCCCACCCTGAGCCCGTAGCCCAGGGAGAGCAGGGCCAAGGGCAGCGATCTCCTCCCCTACACGATGATTAGGATGGAAGTACTCCCCATGCTGCTCTGCCTATATTTGGCTAGAGACGTTAGCTACCGTTTCCATAAAGATTAAAGACCTCTCCTGCATTTGTTCACATTCAGAACAAGTTCAGAATATGCCTCTGGGTGGAAGGCACTGCTGAAAACAGCACTTTGAATATGTACATCTCTGGAACATCCTGACACAAATGCCTTATTAAAAGCCTTCCCCAGATATATCAGGCTAATCAAAGCGCTACCCTGTGTTGTTTGCTGCATTCAAAGTGGTAATCCTGTCAATAAGCTGTTCTTCACACCTGCAGGTACCCCTGTCCCTAGCGCAGGTGAACAGCAGAAGATTTTTCACACTGGAAAATTATCTCCATTTACCCCTGCAGTCAGCTCTTCGCTGGCACATCTGGAGCTGGTTTCAGACCAGCACATTCTGTTGGTGAGGCAATTTGATACTCTGAGAAGAAAGAGGCCAAAAGTATGTAAAACTAGGCCAGAGTCTTTCCTCCATTAAGTACAAAAAAAGCATCTTGCCATTGTTCTTACAGTCTCCTGATCCTGGAGGTAGTTAGAAGCAGTGTAATTCCAAGCACAGATTTTGCCTCCCTGCTTCATGCTCAAGTAGGTGACATCTGGGGACCCTTCACTGCTGAAAGCATTGAGCAGTGGCAGCAAGGACATCCTTGTCCTGAACATATTTGGAGAGATTCTCCTCCCACATAGCTTCCCACATCAGTCTAATGGTCCTGAGTATCCCCTCTCTCACAGGCTGGCAATACTATCAAGGTGAATTTTATGAAAAAGAGCAAGAATGAGACTGAGAGAATAAGGGCTCAACTCAGACCATGTGCTGTCCCGGAGCATCACAGATTTGCACCAGCTGTAAGGCTGGGACATCAGCCTCCCTGACCCACAAGGGTTTACCTGAACCAAGCCCATGTTCCATCACTATGGTAGCACAACACTGTTTTACATCAGCCAAAGATCTCTTTCAAATTCTTACTTGGAGTCTTCTGTGGTTTGGTCTCGGTTTGGGAAACAGTAATGAGACAGCTCCCTGCGCAACTGTTCATCCTGAGCTGGCTACCCCTCTATCACCAAGGCAGTCAGAAAACTCCCTTCTGACAATTTCTGCAGGGACTGAATCTTGCAGGTGCTTTGCTTAGCCACATTTTGGGAAAAGCAAACCAACCCCTTGCATCTGACTCTCAAAAGGCCTTTGAATATCCAAGGATGGTATTGGAGGTAGTCATCTGAGCCAAGAATCCAGTCATAATTTTTCTACTCATGCTAATGCCCATCAGCATCACGGTCAGAGGAACTGCCCTCATCTTTTCTGACACATCAGTTGACTGCAGATGTTGCAGGAGGATTGCCTCTGGCTCAAGCTCTGTCTCTTCTGCCAAATGCAGCACCTTCCTCTATGGGAGCACATTGCTGCTTATGTATGACGTTTCCCAAGCCTGTAGGAACTACTGACCTTTCTCCCATCTATCCTCGTTCTTGCCTATGTTTGCTGGCCATCCACTGAACAGATGAATGGCACTGACCTTCACAGCAGATGTCAGGATAGATAACATGGCCAAGGAGAACAGACAGTGGAAATGTTGCTAGAGTTTTCCTTGCAACACCCCTAAAGGTGCTACTGTGATAGAGACATTAAAAATGCCAATAGATACCTAGATGAGATGGATTTCGTGTAATCTCAGATTCATCATATTTTACCTGTTAGTCACAATAGCAAACACTGAACTCACAAGAGGTCTGTGTGGGCTGGAGGAGCATTCCTGTCTACAGAGAGTGCTGTACCTCATACTAATCAGGTGGTGCACCGCTGGAGACGTGTGCTCTGACCCAAGCAATCTGTAGGCACAGCTTTCAGCTCTTCTTATCTGCAAAGAGCCTACCACCACCAAAACAGCAGCACCGTATAAAGGCAATGAACAGAAATGTCAGTGGAAGTGAGGGTAGGTGGAAGGGGAGATGAACCGTCCCCTGCCATCCCAAAAGAGGATGAGCTTGATTCTCAGAGGAAAGCTAAAGTGGCGACAAACTCTGGAGAGATGCTCTTCAGACACTTGAGATGCTCAAGCTTGGCAGAATCCAGAAGTATTCTGCTACCAATGAATAGCCAGCTCCCACCTCACCTGGGGAAGGTGGCCATTGCAAAGCAGTAGGCTGAAGCCTTCTTGAAACCAGCACCCTTGTCTGAAGAATGACAATTGCCTCCATGTCGAGGACAGAAAGACCTACTTCTTTCTTTCCCTTAAACAAGCATTAGTTAGACCTGGGTTCTTCTACCTCAAAGCTCAACAGAGAAGCACAGACTAATCCTAACAGCAGTCCCCGCCCCGTCCCACAGCAGAGCGCACTACATAAGCTGGAAGGAGCTGGCTGGGAGGCAGCTATCACTGCTTGGGGATGGGCTGGGAACCGATTACCAGGTGATGAGCAATTGCATTGTGCATCGCTCACTTTTTGTTTTCTTTTTGGGTTTTTTTTTCGATTTCTGTTGTTGTTCTATTAAACTGTCTTTATGTCAACCTACAAATTTCCTTTTTTCCCAGTTTTTCTCCCCATCCCACCAGGAGGAAGAGGGAGAAGTGAGCGAGTGGCTGCATGGTCCTAGCTGCCAGCTGGGGTTAAACGCAACACCATCCTGTGATCGTCTGCTGGGACCCTTGGAGGGCTGCCTGAGTCCCTGCAGGAAGGGCAGCAGCTGGCACCTGGGAGACGGACTGCTTTCCGTACCTGCATCAGGAAACACCACGCACCACCCAGCAAGCTCCGTGCCGCAGGCATGGCCTCAGCAGCACCTGCACACGCTGCTCTGCTTGGACTCTGCTGCCTCAGACACAGACCACCGCAGTTTGTCACTGTCACCCACAATCATCTTGTTCACTGACACCAAACAAGCCTAATGGAAAAATGAAGCTATGCTTTATTTAGCAAGACTTCAGAGCACCCTTCTAGTTATAAGTTTGGAAACAAAAGTTCCAAGTAAAACAAATATAACACTCAGTCTCAGTCTGTATGTAACAACTATAGTCCCTTCTGGTTGCTTAACCTCTCGTGCTCTGGAGTCCTGGGACAAACGACAGCCAGCAGACCTGATACTTATCAGATCCTGCTACAAAACTTTACAGCTGTGATCTTCTCAAGCCAATTTGCAGCACCAGTGAGCAGTGTTTTGCCTGGATCCTACTACTACAAATTACTGCCTTCATTTTTTCCCCCAGCTGTCCCCCACTGCCCTCCTTTTATTTCATTTCTTCCCTCCTCCCCAAAAAGCAAGTATTGATGGTGACCCCTCTTCTACTTCCACACTGGGGCTTTATAGCTTTATTCTAGTTTAACGTGCTATAACCCATGCTTGTTTTCCAACTTTTACTTCCCTCCCAATCTAAAGGATTTTAGCATTCAGTTATACAATTTCCTGATTACTGCGATAATCTGGAGATCAGCTGAGTAACTGAGTATAGTTATAAGTGAGCATTGCCCTATTCTGCAAATGAAACAGTATAAAAAAACATTTACCGTATAGCTGTTTCATGAGCTCATGAACTTTTGTAAGTGATTCCCTTTCTGTCGCATATGATATATGAGGGCATGTTAATAACGGACACAGCTGAGCCAGGAACAAGCTCTTATGGGCAAGCTACAAGAGCAAGTTTTCCCTTCCCAGCTTTGGCAGGGGCTGGGTGGGACGTTCGGTCCAACTGGCTGCCCGGAGGCAGAAGTGATCCGTCACCCCCGCAGATGCCAGTGGCTGGGGAAGGCTGTGCTGGAAGGAAAGTCCCTCTCCTTTGTAGCTGGGCTCGTGAATATCTTCCTTTTGGTGGGCTCCTGTTGCTTGTGGCTTGCCTGTTTCAGCCCTTACTGAACTGTAATGGCGTTTCTCCTTCACATGATATGGGCAAACACACAGACTAGCTGAGGGTGAATGAACAGACTGGCATCTCTAACAGCATGCCTGTTCCCTCCCAGCCGTCTTGCCTTGCTCATCTCATGTCCCAGTCCTCAGCTCGGACCAAGCAGACTCCTGACCGGGTGCTGTCACTTTCTAGTGTGACCATTTGTACCAGCACCTCACTCACGATACCTGTGCTCTGGTCCTTGCATCCTTGTGTGCCTCCACTAACGCAGCAGTAAGTCTTAAAAATGTCCGTTGGAGCCATCAGCTACCGACAGACACCAGAGAAGAACACTGCAATTACCAGTTCCCCTCGCAAACCTTCCCATTTGCCTTTTCTCAGACTTGACAGTGCCTAAACACCACACCTAATTCAGAATTCCAGTATCCAGTTGGTCTCTTCTGCTGCAAGCAAAGAATTTGTTCTGCATTTTTGTTTGGGATCCGCCTGCCCTAACTGAACAAGGGAAGCCAATGGGAAGAAACAGGGTGTCTTCAGCAAGGGATTCATCTCATTGTAAGGCGTATGTCAGAGTCACTCTCTGATGATGCCTATACCTGTTTACTGGCCATAAAATCTTATTTCTTGTGTTTCTATCCTGCAGCAGAATCACTTCTCCTCTCAAGAGCCAGTCCCAAGCCCTAGATATGCAAAAGCACCTTCCCCTTCCAGACAGCTCGCCTCATGTACTGTTCTCCAGCCCAACATTTTATTTTACAGGTATAACTCTCTGGCATACAAAATTACAGGGTTCACTGGCCTCTGAGTGAAAATTGGAGAGCAAAGAAATCCTTCTTAGTTCTCAGGGAAATTATTTTGTTCCCAGCAGCAGGGGAGGCTTCCAGAGAACATGGTCACCTGGTCCTGTCTCCATAGGGTGATGCACATTGCAGCAAAACCCTTCTAACAGTCACCTCAACGAGGCAATGGAAATCAAAGAGTCACTGCCCTCAGTCATGGGCCCTTTCCACAAAGAGCAGAGCACACTGAGCCCCGCAGGTTGTGGAGCTGTCTGAGCTCCTGCTCGCTTCTTCCCCCAGCAGGGACCGTTAGCAAAACCTCCTCTGATCGCAGGGTGACACAGGTCAGGAAATGCCACCCTGGAACTTCTACGTGAAGCTGAATAGCTTGTGACTGAATGAGGGCGTCTCTTTGAGGCACACATCCAGTCGCAACTGAGAGATGGCAAGTGATGGCAAGTCTACCACAGCCCACTTAACAAAGGTGGTCAGCAATCATCGAGACACTGTTCTGACAATTACCAATATATGAAGCATTAAACAAATCAGAACAATATCGTTACCTAAGAGGCTGGCATCCTCGGCCACTGGGGAAACCAAGGCCAAAAGCAGTCACATGATTCGACCAAATTGCCCCAGCCAGCAGAAGTCAGAAAAAAAATTGTATGTCCCAAGTCCCAGGCCAATGTTCCCGGTGGACCTCAGGCCAGTCTCTTTAAGCTCCTGGGATATCATCTAGGTCACCTTCCACACCTCTCAGCACACGCCTGCAGTTCACCTGACTGAATAAGGTGGTCCCAGATCTGTGGATTTCTTTCTTCTCAGCTGCTCTGTGCAGAGAGCCCGATTATGCTTTACAGCATAAGTGTTTTGTTGGAAACACACAACGTTCTAAGCTTAATACAAGCATTATGGTATAAGCTGAATTTATACCTCACTGATTCTGAATTTTTAAAATGCCTAGAGAGACAGCCACTCTGTTCAGCAAAAACCTTACAGAATCACCACCACGGATCCCTGCACTCCCCCGCTCTATCTGATTGCCTCTTAAAGCCATTTATTACCCTAATTTTAAGTTTACAAAATCCACTATCGTGAAGTGTGTTGTTCTGCTGACTTCTAACATACCACAGGTACAACCACCTCTGAAGAGAGAGAAGGAAAGCAGCACTTACCCGGGTTACTTTTGGCGGTGCGCACTGGGGTGTAATGGTTTTTGGAAGATGTCCTGACTGGGGTGTTTTCTTTGGGGGAGGTATCTATGGCCGAGATAGTCTCTCTTTCACAGTGTGCTATTGGGATTGGTCCCTGCTGCCTTAAGATGTCAGCCAGAGCCCTGGGGAGAGAAAAATAGGGAAAAAACATATTTTCACACAGTAGCTAGAATGGCATTCACGATTTTAACTTCCACAGTCACTGTGCGAGTCCAGCAGTAGCTGGATTTCTACCATAAACAGAAAAAAGCAACAGAAAAAAGCAACAACAACAACAACAAATATATGGCTTAAAAGCTTAGTTTCCTTTTGTGTGTCTGCTGCATGTATTTCCAGGCTTGCCTGGCCTTTGTTGAGCTTTTCATACACTTCCACTAATTCACTTCACCCCACAGTTATGTTCTCTCTCATCCTTTTCTTGCTGCCCGTGACAGTGCAGATGACCTGTTCTCCACAGCATAAAGCACTGCCTTCATAAAGAGTAACCACTGAACATGCCAGAGCCCTAACATTCAGGCACTGTGATCTTCTAAAGGTTAAACCAAAATTGCCCCGCACAAGCCAAACTTCTTTAAGATTGAATTAGGTGAGGAGTCCGGTCCCCACACTCCTTAAATCCTTGCTTCTTCAGCACAAATCTCAATGCACAGCAGTGACAGGAAAACCAGCAGTCCAGAAGAAAAGGGTTAAACAATTCTCATGGGTTACTGTCAGCAGAGCCATTAGCCTACCTTTAGCTTTTTGTCCATTAGGGATTTCTTTAATGGTACTGAGGTCTCTCTGCTATTCCCCAAGAAAAACAAATGTCACACAGTTCAGTTGCATCCAATGTTTTCCCCTTGGATGAGTGGAGACTCAAAGATTTTTCTCCTCTGTGAATATCACGGACACAGTGGAACAATTATAGCGTGAATTGCACGGATTTTCTTAGTGCAGCCAAAAGCTATCTCTTGAGCCACAGGAAAAGGAGGAAGGGGGTGGCTTTTGTGGATTATAAGGGACAGTGACATTTTAAAGATGATAGAGTTTGAAAGGTTCTGTTCTCTTGGCAGAGGGAATATGCCTAATGTCACCTCGGGTACCAAGAAAGATATAAGGAGGAGAAATTCCTTCGCCACATATTGACGTGAATGATGCTGGTGTTGCAACTGGTGTTGCTCATATCTACTAGCATTCCTTAAATGCCATTTTTCTGGTCTTTCATACGAGAAATACTTTGGGACCTAAGTCCATTCCATTTTCCAAATCATTTCCTCTACAGACTGCTATCCTTGTGCATAATGAATTGCAGCAATAAAGTGCTCTACAAAAGAAACTCTTGGAAGATCTCAGAGGCTCCAGAAGAGGATTACATTAGTTCACATCCACCCTGTACAGAATAAGAAATATTTTAACCTTATTTGATTATTTATTGTTTGTAGAGAGAGCAGGCATAGAGGTTATAACCAATCTTGTGATATGTATGTGTGCACACATACTGACAAACATGGAGTAAAGGTGTCACACACAGGGACATGAGAGCACAGATTTTTTTTGTGCTAAGATAAGCTCAGAGAGGTGAAGGTGGCAGCAATAAGAGACAGATACTTAGCTCTGTCTCAAATCAGGGCTCCTTTTGTTTGCTCCTATGGTTATTCCTCACTGGAGAAACGGAATTGGTATTTGGTGTTCTCCAGCAGAACCTGAACTCCCATTGATTGACACAGATCTGTGGGTGCTCGCCATCTTTTACAATCAAGCCTGAGGTAACTCAAGCTGGTCACCAACTTACAGGCCATGTTTGAAATTCTGGCCACTTGTCCAAGGTGGTACAGAACATGAGTGGCAGAACAGGGACCTGAAGCTGGGGCCTGAATTCCCTGCTCTGTGTGATATTGCATGGTTCGCTCCGGAGGAGAGGATTCATTCAACCACCAGTAATTCTGCTGGCTTTTCTAGGCGAATAGCTCCCCACCGCATTACAGATCTTGCTGACTGGGGAAGATGTGGGAAGCTAATGAGGTCTGTCTACTTGGCACCAGCACGCAGAACATCCCATTGGAGACAACACATTTTCTAAAGACAGCAGGTTGGCAGAACTGAGCCCTTACAACATATCTCCAAGATATATTAAGCATCAGATGACCATTTAATGGTATCTGCAGTACAGAAATGCTGAGAGTCATTTTTCAATCACAGAGATTGTATTAGGACCATTATTTAGTGGCCCATGGTGGCTTGGGCTCATTTTGAACACTTGTCGAAGACACTCTTATTGTCAAGAGTGTAATAACTCAGAGTTCAGAGGAAGATGACATCATGGATAACACTAAAACACTATCTACCACTTAGCTTAATATAACAGAGCAAGCTAGGCAGAAAAGGTCAGGTCAGGGAGTGGTGCACACTCAGAAGGGGCTGTGTGGGATGAGGTACACGGAGGCAATACAACAAACTCAGAGATGGGGAAGTGGAGCTGGAGGTACTGGTGGGATGGAACTGGAAGAGCTGAACCCTGAGCCTGCTGCCCTCCACGAGGACAAAACCATGTGTCCAAGATAATACTTCAGTTTGTGAACAGTTTCTCATAAAACTATGCTTGGTTGTTTCTTTGGTTACAGCCAGGACCTGAACTCACTGATCCTTACCACAAACAAAAATAAAACTCAGGTGATCAGAACGGATTTAATCCCTTCTTTGTTTTTCATCCTGAAGAAATAGTAGTAAGAGCTACTCTCTGGGTTAGTTGTCGGTCAGAACATAAGAAGAAAATGATTTCTAGTCGAGTGCCATCCACGCAGAAGGGAGGAGACTGTTACTCTCAGAGGAACTGAAGAAATCACAGGTTTTACTCAGGAACGCAATGTCTGCCGCGTCAGGCTATACACGAGATAAATTGAACGTAACCATCAAAAGCAGACCTAGCTCATAGGTGTATGGGACTAAAACCATGTGAGTTCAGCAGTGCTGAAGGTGTAATCTTCTAACACCCTAGACACAAAGTGTGTGTCCTGAGGCTCACCCTTTGTGCTCTTCTCTAACATCTACAGAGAGAAAAAAGACTGTTCAGCACCAGGAGAACAAAACATTATAGGTGGAGGAGAAAGTCAAACTTGGATCAAACTGGTTAGTGCCTTGCCAATTCATTCACATTGTTGTCTGTGGTCTGGTTTGCTTCCATCAAGCACAGCGGGCTGAGTCCCACGCTGGTGGAAGGTCAGTCACACTCAGCTGAGGAAGGATTTGCTCAGTATAAGTCTCTTGGGTAGAACGGTCTAACTGTCCACCGCAAAAGCTTCAATAATAAGAGAGTCATAGCATCACTTGAAATATTTGGGTCCTGCATGTGCAGCCATTTGGGTACAATTAGTCCCGCTGATGTCAACAGCATCCAAATCACCTGCACACGGCTATGAGACACTTCTGAAATCTTTCTGTGATGACACATCTCTTATCTCAGGAAAACAAACCTCACTCTCTGGAACGTGTTACCTGTGGCGGCGGATGGAGCAGTCAGAGTTGCGTAACTGTACAATCGTATCCCGAGATAATGATTTATGACAGCTTTTTCATTAACCTCATGTATGTGAGAAGACTAAAGCTTCTCTCCCTGTAAGCCCTGAACAGACGTAGTGACATAAGGGATGCTGTTCCAGACCAGTGCTGGACCAGCAGCACGGCAGAAAAACCTGCTGATGTCTTGCATGGCAGGACTTCCCAAGGCAGAGCAGGTCAGGTCCTGCTCTCAGGTGCCTCAGCAGGGAAGGTTCTCATGCAGCTCTGGACTAAGGGAGCACTTTGGCAAGAAACACAGTGGGATGAACACAGGGACCCCTAATGCAAAGCAGTAGTTGTGGGCATTTTCAAAAGGAAAAACAAAAAACAAAGAAGAAAGGTCTTGTTGGAAATACACAGGGCCAAAAGGGAAGAGTGTAAGCAGTAGGGTAGCAAGGCTGGGGATCAGCTGGGGCCCTGGTGTTGAAAAATGCAATGAACAGACTGCTAAAGAGAAAAGAGAGCGAAGTCAAGGCAAACTGGGAGAGGGGCAATGGCAGGGAGTGACAGAAAACCAGAACAGAACAAGGAGAAAGTGAGCAGAGTAGTGTAAAATGGAGGAAACACAGGGAAACAAACCGCAGCGAAGACCAGGCAGGGTGTGAAGTCCAGCAGATCCGTGGAGGGTATTAATCTCTCAGTCCCAGCATGGAGATGTGGGAGGGGAAAGAGGAGCTGCTTCGTGCAGTAGGGAAGCAAATATCAGTAATGATTTTTCAGGCTCGAGGGAGGTGATCCTTCCCCTCTGTACAGTGCTAGTGAGACACATTTGGAGTGCTGTGCCCAGTGCTGGGCTCCTCATGTGCATCATGGAGTGGGTCCAACAACGGGTCACAAAAGTGCTTCAGGGCTTAAGCATCTCATATATAGGGGAGAGGCTGAGACAGCTGGGACTGTTCAGCCTAGAGAATGAAAAGCTCAGGGGGATCTTATCAATACGTATCAATGACTGATAGGAGCGTGTAAAGCAGATGGAGCCAGGCCCTTCTCAGTGGTGTCCAACGACAGGACAAGAGGCAAAGGGCACATATTGAAATACAGGAAGTTCCCCTTAAGCACAAGAAGAAACTCTTTTACACTGAGAGTGTTCAAACACTGAAACAGTGTCCCAGCAAGTCAGAGAGTCTCCATCCTCGGGAACATTTAAACCTCAAATGGCCACAGTCCTGGGCAACCTGCTCTAGCTGACCCTGCCTGGAGTCTGGACTGGCTGATCCCCGGAGGTGTCTCCAGCCTCAGCCATTCTGCGATTTTGTAGGGTTTGTGTAGCAAAACCAGACTGTCCCACTGGAGGGTCCAAGCACCATAAAGAAACAGGCTCAAAACACAAAAGAGCGAACCTACCCTAGGGAGCCGATCCCAGCCCTTCCAGACCCAGACTAAAGCAACGACTCCCGTGGAGTTTCTTCAGGCTAGGGAATGTCATTGACAGCAGACCCAGGCTGGGAGAGCTTCACATCCATTTTTGTAAGTGGCTTTTCCTACAATAACTTTCACACTGAAACACTCCCATGCTCCACAGCCGCTATCACTGCCTTAGCTTCCTGACCTCAGCAATTCCAGCATGGTGATTTGCTTCTCTCCTGCATCCATGGGGAGAAATTCCTTGCTTTTAAGTGCTCTGTGAACTGAAGAAGGAAGGACTTATTTGATATCACCAAGAAATCTTTAGGCAGTGCTGGGACTAAAGCCCACAGTTTCCCTGTCCAGTTCCCCCTTCACTGGCCAAGGAAGCTCCATCTGAATAAACGCATCCCAGGTATCCCTGGTGATTTGTCAGTTTTTTTCAGCACCTATCTGTGGAAATGCAGAACTCATGTCAGTGTCCAGAGCTAGTATGGACTTTATGGACTGTATTTGATGGGGATATCTCCAGTCCACACGTGACCCTCTGCCCTTGGGCTGGAGAGAAAAAACACAAAGATCCTGGGGAGACAGGGAGAAGCAAAGAGCTGCAACAGAGAGGAATGTCTGGTTTAAGAAATGAGTTTGCAACACGCCGACATTTGCCTCTGCACCGAGCTCCAAGACACATTGGGTAGTGTGACAGGAGGGAGTATAGTGCAGAAATAACATCCACCTGCAGAGGCTGAGGGGACCTTGTAGCCACAGAGAACGTGAAGCTGCAGGGGCTGTGAAGGACCAGCTCTCCTTAGCACCCTGCCCACTCACCAACCCAGATGAGAAACTTAACCTGCTGTCTTAGTTACCAAGGAGGTAACAGCAGGCTGGAGGAGTGCTGTCCTTCACTACAGACTTTTTTTGAAAGTAATGTTCTGTTTTCCCAATATCCACAGATTTTCAACACTAATTGATAGTATGAGTGTGGGCACAGGTATCCCTTCTACTGAAGACAAGGGGAGCTGAGGTGACAGCTCCAACAGGCCCAGAGGTGGCCTGTAGGAGATAAGATTGGAGAGGTCTGCAGATGCTAGACAGGAAACGGCGATGGGAAGAGCTGACTATTTCCAGCAGTGCACGTTGTACATGTGCAGAACTTCACTCAGTTGCCTGCTGAAAATCCCCTCTCTTGGAGACCTCACTTACGGGGTGTTAAAAAACAGATTTGCCTGTTCCAAGTCCCCGTGAGTTTAGGGAAGAATGGAAGAAGAATGACCAAATGGATCTGGCAAAGCACAGTAAAAAGAGCAGTGTCTTTTGAGCTAAAAGCCTGCTAAAAGCATAGCTGTGATGGAGTTTGTGGCAAAACTCCAATTGACTTCAGCACAGCCAGGATTTTGCTACAAGTCCTTAAAAAAGGAGTGAGGTTAAAGACTCCCCTGTGCTCTCTTACTAACCTGGAAAGAAAGAGGCAGTTAATCTGAGAGAGGCGATTTACCCAGCCGTGGAGCCAGCTCACCTGGAAGGGACAGGTCTCTCCAAGCAAGAGGGATTTCAGTCATGGGCAAATCACGCAGCGTGGCCATGCCTTACTCCTGGTTCGGCTTGGCGCCTGTCCCCAGCCCTGCTTCGTGCCCTGTGAAGTTCCAGACGCCAACCACACAGAGCCACGTGCTGCCCTCGACCGAGCTGGGTCTGTGCTGTCCTACGAGACGGGCTCCCACACTGCAGTTTCTGCCAGCTGAGTGCTGCTCGCCCCTATCAGCGCCAGCTGTGAAGCAGCAAACGGGAAGGCAAGCGTACAGTGCCCTTCCTCAGCTCTCCCCACCTCCGCCGCCTCCTTGGCGTCCCCCCCAGGAAACATGTCTGGCCACGTTCTCTGACGGTGCTCTGATCTTACTACCAGAAGGACGGGGCTTTAATTGATTGCACAAACACCACCGCAAAGCGATACACGGAGGGAAACGCAGGGATGCTGCCGGCAGCAGACCCCTCTGGGAGGCAGCCTCCTGCGCGTGGAATCGACTCTGCCAAGGTAGATCTTGTTCCTGGAAGCGCAGGAGCTCAGCAGCGTACTAGAGATGCACCAGTCCCAGGTCGGCACGGAGATAACTGGTCTCTGCAGCTGGCCAGAAGCAAAAGCAGCCAGTGCGTCAGAGCAGGGTTTCTGGGGACGAACACTGGAAATGGTTTATCACAGTAACCCGAGCAGGCATGTGGTAGATGCCTGTATGTGTGTGTGTGCGTGTGGGTACAAGCATAGGTGAATGCACCCACAGGGTTAGGCAGGGAAGAAGACTAAGCATTCCTTAGGGCACCCTTCCGAGAGCAAAGAACTTGTGCACCTGCACCCAGCATAAGTGAGGAAATCTTCTTTCTTAAAAATAAATACTACGATGAAAAGTCAGATATCTTCTGAAAAATTTTTACGCCAAATACGGGGACTATTCATGAAGCTCCTGGAATTTAGTCCAGCTTTAATGACAAATTTCACTGAAAGCTTAATTATGGACATACTAAGGACCATATCGTTACCCCAGACTACAACTGCAGAATGAGGCTGGCAGTTTTCCTGACTGACTCTTCCTGGTGAACTCAAAACTAACAGGTAAGTGACATAATTACATTATAGATCCACACCCACTGTATGAATGCATGTGTGTGGAAAAAACATTTCAGCTGAAACAGAAGTAGAATAGGTGTCACACTGGTAAATCAACAAAAAAACCAACTGTCACTGTGAGCTCATCATCTCTCCTGTCTTTATAACGTGCTGTGGAATCAGCAACTGGAAAGTAAAGCACTTGTCTTTGGGTCAGGTTCTTCACACCATGGATCAAGAGCAGTAAACACCAGCAGTGCTTAGACTGCACATCTTACACAAGTACTTTACAGATCTAACACTAATTTAGAAATCGAGTATGTCTCCTACTATTGCCGTGATGTGGGCAAGGAATTTGCTACAATCACTAAACTCACAACGGGAAATGCTAGTTCCTTTGAGCAGTGATACAGCAGGTCCAACGACAAAGAAACCGATACGTAAAAATTTTGTCATTAAGAAGTTAAAATAAACTTTCCAACTCCAGTTTCTCCGCAGAGAGCTGTTATACTGAGCAGAAAGCGCTGGGGCCAAATTCTGTCCCCGCCGCTATCACGCTGCGTGGGGACAGGAGTGGCACCGAGCCCCCAGTGCCGCCCGCGCTCCCGGCCCTGGCACCCGCCATCGAGCAGCGCCCACAGCCAGCCCAGCACGGGTGCGGGCTGCAGAGACCCCTGCTCCGGGCTGGAGACCCCCCCAGCTCCGGTCCCGCAGCTCGGGAGAGCACAGGGGAGCCTCGGCGAGAGACACGAAACCAGGGGAGCAAGCACGGGCGCCGGGGAGAGCTGGAAGTGGTGTCGTTGGAGCTCAGCACTGGTCTTGATGGTGGAAAGAGGACAGAATAGAAATAGCAGGTCTTGCTAGGTATTTCACAGGCATGGGCGCCTGCAGGCAGTAAGCCAAGGGCTCAGCTGGTACGGCTTTTCAGTCTGTTTTTGTCTGTGCTTGCGTGTCTGCATGCACAAAGCCAGGGACGGCACTTGGTGGACACGCAGCGCTGAGAAAAAACACATGAGTGCACGGAGAAGAAGTGGCACGCACAAGGTATCATCTATTTTGCACAAGTAAGGGACTTTAAACTTCTCAAAGAAAACTGTACAAGCCCTATCATTGCAACAAAGGAGGCTGGGGCAAGACCTGAACTACAGCAAAATATTTATTGTGAAGGAATTCCAGGCTTATCTGCCTGGGTAATGAGACATTGGAGACCTCCACGCAATACAGCGCACAGAGATCTAAGGAAATACAGATTGCCCATGCGAGTAGCGGCAAAGGCAAGCAAAAAAGCACCATGATCTCATTTTCCTGATAAGGTTCAGATCTTCTTATGTGAAACAGAAGTTTTAAAAGGCGTCTGATCTCCAAAGACGTGCAGATCAACTGTTAGTTAAGGATATAAGAGATCACAAAACTAAAAGAAATAGAAGTTCAGAGCTAGGCTGGATTCCCTTGACACCGCATGATGGAGGGTTACTAATAGAAAAAGTTAATTAGAAAGCAGAAAAATATCAAATAAATGGGAATTAGAGACACTGAAATGATTTGGTGAACGCAGCATGGTTTCTGAGAGTAGCCTCTCTTACTGAGAGAAGTTCAAAAGGAAAGGAGCAGACTCCGAAGCAGCCGGGGGAGGTCTGCAGCCAGGCAGCCCCTGCGCTCTTACCAACGCCAGTCTCTGTATCAGACTGATTCAGAGAGGAAAGCATGGCAAAAAAAGAAAAAACAAACAGTTACCAAACTGTGACCAGAGCTTCAGACCGAAGATTCTCCAGTACATCTAAGTGAAGCAAAAGGAAAAATCTCTTGTACAAGTACACGCATAAAAAGCACACACCCTGCCTGACTTGGCTAGCTGGGAGTGGGCAACTCATTAGTGCAAACAGCACAAGATTCAGGTCTCCTCCTTGCACAGGACTTACCCCAACTACACTAAGGCGCAATATGGGTTTGAAACAGAAGAACTAGTCATGAGTAACTCCTCTGAGGCCACAAGATTGTACCTTTTTCTGTTTTATCTTTATCAAGTCTGACACATGCTTGTGGACCTATATTCTGTGCCTATGAGAGGGATGGGGCACTTAAGAGACTCAGAAACCATCAGGAATAAACAATACAAAGCATGGCAAAGAGCAGATGAAAGGCACGTGAACGAGTCAGATGAATGAGAGCAGAGAAAAAAAAAAGCAGAGCATAAAAACAAATCAGTGGGAAGAGAAACAAGGCAGTGACAGCATCCAAGAAAGAAGAATCTTCTGTATAGCCCCTATGGCCAGGTGTGTGCTTGTAGCACTGTCTCCCTGCCCTGGGGAGGTATGGTTTGATCGTTTGGTTCAAGCAGCACAGAGCAGGGAAAAGCAGAACTGACTGAGCCAGCTGTGACCACAATTTGAAAAACTAAGTCCAGAGATAGGTAGTTTTCACAAGCTTCACCGTTAGCAAAGAGGGCTGAACCCAGCTACCCTCCAGCGACCCCTCTAGCAACCATAGGGTCGAAGAGCTGTGGTGAGATGCAGCCTGCGGGAAGAGAAAACATCCTGCATTTTAAGTTAGCGTCGTGAAAACACAGTGCACGGAGCCCTCCCGCATCTGGGGACAAACAGATCCATCGCCTCCGATTCCTGCTGAAATTCAGAGCTGCAGAGTAAAAATGGCAAGAAATTGATCAGTTTAACTGTGGCCCCTACATGGGAAAAGGACGTTTATAAAACAGTCACTGTTCTCATTCACAGAGCAGAGGATGCAAAGGCAGAGACCAAAGAAGAGCAGCACAAATATTTTTCCTCTTTGTAGCAACAAAGATGCCTCAAGAGTAGGGTAAGTGAAGCACTGAGTAGTAGCTGCCTGTTTCCCTTCTCCCTTTCTAAAGCTAAACACTGATCGGACACGTTCCATGCAAGGAGAGATACAGAGGCAGCCTTTTAGCAGGACACAGAGCTAGCTTGCTGGGAAAAGCCACAGAACAGCTGGGCTTCCACCACTGCCCCAGGGCCATCACCACAACGGTCTCCCTCCCGCTTGCGAGGATGGGCTTCGGCTGCCCGAGCCGCAAGCTATCCGGAAGGTTTCAAACCTCAGCTGTAAACTAGAAACAGTTTCCCATTCGTGCATTTCTAACTCTGCAGAGTGCAATGTTTACTGTTGCTGAGGGCTAAACAGGGGTCAGCGAGCAATACTACTAGCGGTGAATTATTTATGTGCTGTAGCATGGAGATTCAGGGTCATGGCCACGGGAAGAGAATATTCTGGGTCACCCCACCTTGCTACAGAGAAATGCACCCAGCTTCGAAAACAAACAGCTGATATTCCTCGTTCAGCGTCAAAGATTCCCTAACTCCTTCCCACAGTGACAGTAAAGCAAATGCTCTGCCCACTGTAGAAATGCTTGAGCAAAACTACCCCGACAAATCGACGAAAACAAACCATCCTCACAAACGCAGGCAGAAGGCAACGGCAGAGCAAACGTTGCTGGGTGCTGTAACTCCCAGAAATCACCCACAGTTTCCACCTAGAGCCCAGCATGGATTAGTTCTGGCTGCGTAACTCCAAAGCAAGATCCAGACAAGAGGCAGTCCTAGACGGTCAGGCTGAAAGGTCCCATAATCATTAAAAAAATCAGCTAAGGTTAACGCATTACAAGTGATTCTGCAAAGGACGAATATTTTAGCTCCTGTTTTTCAAAGCACTTCCACTTACTGCTCTTACAAATGAACTTAAGCATCGGTTACTGGCGCTGCTCAGCCCGGAGTCACAGCAGTGTCTCTGCTTTAAAGGTGCGTGGCAGTGCCTGAAAACAAGACAGATTTTCAGCTCTGAAACGCACATGCATATCTCAGCGCACAGCCAGCCTTCCATTTCACACGAGAGCCACAGTTCTCCTGCGAATTTGCAAACCCTGCTTTCTATCAGAAGACATAAAATGAGCCCTGCCTCCATCAAAATGCTCTTTCTAACTGAGTTAATAAGGATTTTCTGTAAAAGCGGGATGGGAACTTAGGAGAGAAATAACATCTACCCACAGCACTGCTAACCAGCCATTCATGATGAAATAAAATTTAAAGTGTGATCTTGCTTATGGTGAAGGCAGGGAAGCCTTGCTTAACCTTCCCTGGGTGCGGGATGCTGTTCTACGATGGGCTATTTCTAGTCCACCGTCATAATTTCTGTTTATATTGTCGGTCTCCTCATCCCGGAGGTTTTGGTGGGATGCACGCTGCGATGTAATGCACTTGTCATCACTACAGTGAATTATTCTGGATGTTACACTTCAATTGACACAACCTCAAACAGACAGAAACATCTGACTACATTCCGATTTTCCCCTGCTCTACCACTCAGCAGCCGTTCTCAGAGACAAAGACAAACCCTTCCACTCCTCACATTTACATTCTGCTTCGGGCACTGATGGCATTTTTCCTCAGACTGATGCAGACCCTGCCTGCTGGAGATGCGCTTCATAATATTTAAACCATCATGCAATGTTGATCAAGTTCAGGTAACACAGCTCCGAAAGGTATAATCTTTTTACAGCTACCGTATTATAGAAGTCAATCAACTCCTTTAAAGTGCTCTGAAAGTCAAGCTTTCCAAGCACTCAATCTGCCATTCATACTTCCGCACACAGGTGAATCATTTTACCACAACTCATCTAAATAAAGGAAAGCAAGCATCAAAGAAATGAAAACATCAGGAATAATTCAGACGAGCCTGCCAACACTGCCTGTGATTTCAGAGGGCGCAGGAGCCAACCCTGTAGCACACTGGAGCTAGAGCAAAAGTAACCTATGGGCATCCCAGTCCGATTTCCAAATTTAGTGGGAAGACAGGGCCCAGAGAAAGTTGCCCCGAAGCCACAAGAACTGGGTGGTTGGGGAACTAGCTCTTAGTTAAGAAAATACTTAAAAGAGTCTTTTTTCTGACTAAGCTACTTTCAGGACCCTTCACGCAAGTGACCTAAAAGATCTTACAATGTTTTTAGCGCTGTGAAGCTATTTTCTTGCCAAGGCAGAGCCCGGGGGCAGGGGGGGTTTGGGGTGGAATACGTGGGCCAGACCCCCAGCACATGTAAACCCACACCACTTCTTGTCCTCGCTGAAGACATGGTAACCACAGCAGCCAGCGCCCCGGGTGTGCGTAGTCGTACAAAGGGAAGAGTCTAAATAAAACACATCTTCCCAAATAAATAAAAGCTGCGTCGTCACTCATCTCTTTTGCTTTGTAAGAAGATAAAATTTCTTCCCCCAGACTCTGCTGATCGCGACTGAAGTTCAGCCTTAAGAATATGGGCAACGGTTTTAATTGTTTTGATTAAAATTTCTTAATTAAAATAACGTTTATGAAGCATTAGCTGCTAGGGAGAAGGGCTTTCCCCACTCCTGCTCACAACTCACAAAGATGCTCCTCACCCATTTTTATGCTCAGACCTAGGAACCTCTTGGGTCTGTCACACACAAGAAGCACGCATCACTTGGAGGGACTTCACCGAAAAATAAACACGGACTGAGAGAGTGGGTGCATTTGTCCAGGAGAATCGTTACGGAAGCCCGAGCTTCGGCTTTTAAACGGGGTTTTCTCTGACACATCAAGAGCGTTTTCTCTTACTAAAGAAACGTGTGAAACCACTGAGGAGAGGGTATCAAACTCCTCCAACAGCCGGCCAGGGGGGACAGGCTACCAGCTCGACTTCTCGGCATTTAGGGGGGAAAAGAAAGAAAAAACAAAAGAAAAAGAGTGCTCCCGGGTACCCCCCCCCCC
>Ga0065711_1001772_pt1 | contig 45003 bp, 38 predicted proteins | sample Hoacrofraction12_FD_59098 | JGI IMG/M metagenome (GOLD analysis project Ga0065711, IMG submission 59098) | Hoatzin crop microbial communities from Cojedes, Venezuela - Epithelial fraction 12 v2 (version 2) | ecosystem: Host-associated > Birds > Digestive system > Esophagus > Crop | place... | reverse complement strand
GTGCTCCGTCACCCTCAGAGGGAAGAAGTTCTTCCTCATGTTCAGACGGAACTTCCTATGCTTCAGTTTGTGCCCGTTGCCCCTTGTCCTGTTGCTGGGCACCACTGAAAAGAGTCTGGCCCCATCCTCCTGACACCCATCCTTCAGATATTTATGAGCATTTATAAGGCCCCCTCTCAGCCTTCTCTTCTTCAGACTAAACAATTCCAGCTCCCTCAGCCTTTCTTTGTAGGTGAGATGCACCAGTCCCCTCATCATCCTCGTAGCCCTCCTCCTCAGACACCCTGATCAGTGCTGACTTGCCTGGTCTTGGACATCCTCATCACACAGCTCTAGCTGCATGATACGCTCAAAGGGGCGGAAAAGTGCCTCATTAAAGTGAAAATGAGAGGGCTCATTCCAGTCTGTCAGCACTTCAGTGAGGATGTCATGGATGAAGGAGACAGCCTTCCGAGATACGTGTCTCTCCTTATGACAGGCAGCCTGCAGGGAAAGAGGAGTATTAGAGTTTGTACAAGCAAAAAATTTGCTTTTAGTGCGACAATTTTAAGGAAAGTAAGCACTTCATGTTGCTGAACCCTAAAAACGGCTTCACCGCTGATGTGAGTAAGGACCCCACTGCAATGAAAATGGGAGAGTACTGCCATGGAAACAGATGACAGACTCTGAGCTGCTTGGAGTCCCATAGATGCACGAAGGTTTGATGACAATTCAAAAAGCACAGAGCTAAAAATAAATAAATAAAATAATGAAACCCACAAAACAGAACTCACGTGAAATGTCTTTCGTTTCTACCATGTGGCTATTTTTCCCTTCAAAAAGGTAGTTTCAGCATTATGCACCATATCTATGTATGCATGACCAAATTTCACTTTCTATTTGGCTATTTATGGAACTTAAAAGTGATGAGAACCTTCTCACTTTAGAAGAGCTATTAAAAAATTAATCACTGGTGAATCTGGACATAAAGTTACTATTTTGAGCAACTATGCAAGTTATGACAAACTGTGTACTTTTGCTGATGTTGCTCCTTCCCAGTAATGCCCTCATGTGTACTGAAGTCAATCAAAAAGACTGACCAGTCCTGCATTCTGAAAACATGGAAGGTACTTGAGTTTAAAATGGCTCAGGACCTTAAAAGGCTTTAAAGAGTTCAAAATATGAAAAGTATTTAAAGTGGTCTCAGGCTGGCATCCAAAGGCAAGTGAGACACTAGTTTTTAAGATAAACGGCTGTTAAAGCATAAAACAAAACTATTCTCTGCTATTTTTACTTCAATTAGAGGAATTTCACTGAGACTCCCCAGTGTTTGAACTCTGCTGTAAGACAGTCCACAGATTTTCTTGAGTCAATGAAGTGTTATGGAAATTTACTGAACAACTCATCTCAAAACTCCCGAGAAGCATCCTCCCAATAGACCTGGGCATGACACCACATACCTCACCAAGAGAAAGAAAGGAAGTACCGCACGTTTATTCATACCAATGATACAAATCAAAAAGCTCTGAGAAGTCAAGACACCAGCATTTCACCAGGTAAGACTGAAAGTTTGGTTGAGGAAAGGTCATTTGTTATGACTCAAATCCATTACGCGGCTGCTACTGGCACGCCACTGACCAGGGTTCACAAGCAAAGAGAAGGAAAGGGAAAGATGTCACCATCTTCCCCGCTGAGCTGGCTTTATGCAGGAAAAGAAAGCCTGCACCCTCTTATGGGAAGATTCCCAGCGATGCAGACTTTGACTAAGAAAAAAAGGTAGATGGAAGAGTTACTTGTAACCTCTTAGGGTGGTTTCAGCTTCTACATCACAGACACAAAAAGTATCACATCGCAAAAACCCAACAGGCTGTCCCTGGACCTGCCCATTTCAGATATTTAAAACTGCGCTGTCAGTGGCACTATCACAATATATGAGACAGTATATACAGTACTCCAACAGAAGCATAACCACATTTGACAGTGTTGAGGGTTGATATACATTTTAAGAGCTACCAAGCCTTCTCCAGCCTTTTCAACTTTACGATCTCTTGCACACATTCCCATTTTCTCTCCCACTCCTACCTCTACAAGGTGAGGTGCCACCAGGCTCCAGCAGCGCATGAGGTGGAGCAACGGGCGAGATTTACTCCTTACAATTCTGAGCATGGCATCACCAAGTCGGAACAAGTGAAGCGCACTTCTCCTGTCCTGGGTAGATTTTACTTCACCTACAAGAATGTAAAAGAAAACAAACGGAAACTAAGCAACAGCAGCTCCTCCACCTCTAGATGTCTGAATTGGAATTTAAATCAGGTTAGACATTATTAGTATTAAGTCAGGGGGGAAGAGTGGGGAAGGTGGTGGAGAAAAAGACAGAAAAGAAAAAAAAATTCAATGTAAAACACAGCCCATGCCTGCTTAGGTAAAAGAAGAGGAGATGGATCCAAGTTTTAAAAACAACTTATTAAACCCACTTTATTTTCATTTAAGTGATCACTTCTTTTTGAAACATTTTAAAGACAAACGCCTGGAGAAGTCAAGTTCAGAAAAGTTAAGCAAGGAGTTAAATAATCCATATTGAGATCCAAAACAGTAGCTGCAAAAACCTTTGGTGACACCTACAGGAAAGAATACAAACTGCAAATTATTTAGTTTTGGTTTGTCCTTTTGTATTTCTTGTCAAGCAAGGGATGTGAAGCAAAGAATGTGACAAAATGCTTTTCTGTTCCCCAGATAGTAATATTCGTTATTTCCTTTTGAAAAGGATGCATCTTCTGTTGCTCTTACAACATTTCAAAACACAATTCGTTCTCTCATTTAAAATACACTGCTGCTTTTATCTCTAACGAAAGACATGATCGGGGCATACCACTTTTAATATTAAAAAAAAATATAGAATTAATTGGTCTATTCTAATTTTAATTTCATTATTACTAACTACTGTTGATTGACTACTGAATATGTGATAAGAGGGTCACCATTTATTAAAAATAAAGTGATGAATGCTGAGGCCTGGAGACAAGCTAGAGCAAAAACCGAACAACTTCAAGTGTCACATTGAGAAAGTCACAAGTAGCACTTCAGGGAGAGGGGAAATCGATTAAATCTGAGACATTTACCAGATAAAGTCCACGTCTGCCACAAGACAGAACAAAGCCCGTATGATTAATGTAACTTCTAAAGGCACAGTACAAATTTAAGTGAAATATCTTCCTTTGGGTCCAATGCTTCTGCTCTATTTGAGACAGTGATGGAAACCAAAACTTACTGGTTTTATACTGTAGGTATATGCTCCACTCTGCTCGGGAAGAGGAAGCAAGACAAATCCCACTGCTTTATTTAACATTCTTCAGCTGTGTGCCTTGTTTCCTATCACCCATTTTCTGAACACTTATGAGGTTATCCCACTGTCAAATGTCTAACCTAAATCCATTGTCTTAGGTCTATGTTCACCCAAGTTTCCTCACTGGATCGGGCTCCAAAATGGAGTTGTGATTAAATGTCTGTGGATAATTCACACTCCCACAGTCCAACAACCAAATGAATGTCCTCTGCAGTGTTTCATAGCAGGTGTGCATGTGGTCCCTGTCCAAAAGAAGCACTCTGCTGCTTCTAAAGACTTTGAATCTCTCCTACAGAAAGATCTTATTAAACTAAATACTGTGTTTTATTTACACCTGGGAATTCAGTTGGAAGAACTAAAACTGTAAAAGTACAGAGCAAGTCCTGTAAGCAATACAGTTGTATATGAAACACAGAACTCTGTAAGGGATCTTCAGGTGACTTACCTGGCATTGCTAGCGAGTAATCAACTGTATCTGTGACTGAATGGAAAAGCTGGGCCTGAGAAGCCTTCTTGAGCTGGTAAAGGAAGCCTGCCAGTGCCATCAAGTTTAACTTGTCAGTAGCATCTTCAAAGAGCCTGTGAGTAAAAGAACAGAATCTAATTGAAAAATTCATGAGATGCAGACTTAAATGTTTATGTAAGAGGAAAACCCTTATCTGTACATGGCTGCTATGTGTTGCCTTTGGTGACACGTTGGGTTATCGAGGTTTTTTTGATTTATACAGTGCTACAGAAAGACTTGAATCCAGAAACTTTATTAATTGCGGGGTGGAAAGCAGACTGCTGTAGGACCAACCAGCAGCCTTCCAAGATTCAGCTGTGGTACCAAAACAGAAAGTCACTTTTCTAAGGAAATCAACGCTTCCCCGTTAGTGCTATAATATCATATCTTAATACTATAACCAGTAATAAAAAAAACCAGTGAGAATATGACCAGTCATCACAACATAGGTCATCATAGCTTCACTGGCTTTGGAGTTACACCAATTTGCTCCATATAAAGTTACAGCCTTTTACATGAAAAACAAACTAATTCAAGTCTTAGACTAAAGTTGCTGTACCTGAATTGCAATTGAGGAATATAAACAAGAGTTGTTATTTTTCATCTGCAATGAGCTAAAATCTGTACGCTTAAAGCAGTAAACTTCTGCTTACATAGGAGGAGGGTTCCATAGAGATCACAGTGAAATTTCCCATGGTGCAGCCACAAGTTGACACAAATATGATTTTCTGACATTCCTTTTCATGAAAAACTTTCTATAGTCCTAGGAAACTGGGGACTGAGTCCTGATAAGGTCCACACTGAAGTCAGTGCAGAAATAAAACCTGCATCGTTAAGATTACAGTACTGCTATTCTCTAACGCTCTCATACCAGGTTGTATTGTGAGCTCCCTGAATAAAACGTACTTTCCATGCACAGAGTCAAACTCGCACAAGCAGTGTCAGTATGTATTACTTCTTCCTCCAAATCTGCAAATAATGCCCTCCTATGGGCAAAGATTAAGAATGCAAAATGTCAGCTGGAGAAAAAAAGGGGTATTACAAGTATGCAAACACAGGAAATTTTCAGCTCTAGTCTGGGCTGCCGAAAGAATAGCAGAAATAGAAAAAAAGTCTGCAAGGTATCAGTCCGAAGACTGTGTTGTAGGGAGACTTAACCCAGCCATTCTGTGATGACGCTTGGTGGCCCTTCCTCCTCTGGACATGCTGCAGCAGGCTGATAAGCTGTCCACACAGTCCTGACAGAAGCAGTTGCTTTCTAACCAACACTGGTCTTGTCACTCAGTCCCTTCCTGTCAGGGCAAGACACCCACTTCTTTTGTCTGCTTTAATGAACACAACAGATCAATTTATATGCAAGCAATCAATCCGCTCTCAGGATGCATTTGATTTACTTGGCGTATTCACTGTTGTGCAGACATACTCAGCCCAGTATCTGCAGGGCAGGTACTGCAGAGATGCAGAAAACCAGGTCTTTCAGGAACTGCTGGTTGTGATGCATGTGCAGCTCTCATCTGAAACTCAACTGAACCAAGCAGCTGCAACAAACAAAGGCCAGACCCCACTGCACCACAGGAAGTTCCATTTTGGTCCTGTTTTGGACACAGCGCTGCTTTTACCTGTCAGCTTGTGTGGAGAGTGTGAGAACAGCCTTAGCAGCACTGGTCCCACACAGCAGGCTGCCTCCACGGAAGTCAAAAGCTCTGCCCTTACTGCTCTCCTTGATGAGTTCCTGGATCGAAACCGGCTGAATGACAGGGTTGCTGCTGAGGGTGGTCTCCTGCTCCGGGGTCAGTGCCTGGGGAGACTCCCCAGGCTCAGAGTCTGGGTGCAGCCCTCCTGGTGCCTGCTGCGATTGGGTGATGGTAAGGGAGGGCTGGGAAGCACCATCTCTGAAGTGGGTGTGCTCCAGTGTGCTGATGTACTCACACACCCTGAGAACAAACAGGAGAAGAAATGATGAATGAAACGCCCAAAGCAAAAACTCCTCCTCCCACTAATCACCCAGCTCACTGAAGAAATGCTTGGGCCTGTAGTCCAGAGGTGAGTCTGAAGGATAGTGCAAGTACAGCTCTCGGCTGACTCACAGCCCCATCACTGTGAGAAGCCAGCTTACATGGAAACCAGCTGCCATTCACGGGCACCGATTTCTACGTCTGAACCAGATACTATGCACAGGACATTCTCCTCAAACTGTAAACAGATGATCTCTAACTCTCAGACTACACACAGACAACCTGACTTACGCCATCCCTTGGCCTCCCATGTGCCTAGATAGCAAATAGTTTAGTGGAGGTGCCCGAAAGCATCTAAGCATTGATTTTGGCTCCGAACAGTGGTGGAAAACAGCACCGTCTTTTCTCTTACAGATACTAGCAGCTGATTCACTCTGACAATGTTTATACAGAACACTCCCAGAGCACATAAAGTACTTTTTTTCTCAGTCAGTTACTTTCAGGCAACATGGTATAAATTCTGCTTCTTTTGGGAAAGCTGGTGAGTACCTGAACACATGAGGCCAACAGTCCTGATTGTGGCTTCCCATCTCCAGGCCCACGTTAAGGACCGCATCCATACACAAAACATGAGCAGTGTGCAGGCAGACTCCCTGCACTTTCCCCATCTGCTCCAGTTTCTGCTCCACTTTCTGTTTCACTGCAGCATGAAAAATAAAAAAAACCCATCAGTTTCTCCAGCTTTTAAACAAACACTGGTTTGTACATAGGGTGATGGCAAAGGTATACAGTCTGAAACCCATAAAAGAATGTGGATTTTAGACGGAAAAACAAATCAGAGAAACCCAATTCTTCCTAATAAACGTTAAGACATTTTTAAAATCAAAATCCCCTTTGGTTGATCTTATATTTATGGAAAAAAAAAATCAACACCAGATTGACACCCTCCACTCCCAAATTCACATCTTGTCACCCACAGAACAGATGCAGATTGCTAGCGATATTACATATTTTTCTTTGGAGCTGGCTGGCTGGATATTAATTTATTTTTACCAAAATCTCTGCTAATGAAAAAAACAAAAGAGTGAAGTTTCACCAAAGAGCTTTTGTTAATGGATACTCTTGTCAAGGCAAAACTAATCCTGATCTGAACTACAAGCATTTGGACCTCATCCTTTTTCCTGATAATCTCTGAAAAGCTTAGTTTTCAGACTGCATTGGAATTAAAACAAATTCTGAAGCTTTGCAAGCTTTCATAGAACAGCTCTGTTGGCTGCTGGCCACTGCTACTGCCTCCTCTTTGCTTCAGCGTGGCCTGGCCAACTCGCTTCCGTCATATCTAGCAGAGTGGTCAAAAGCTGGTTTGTGGTCAGGCCTATTCAATTTTGTTTTCTCTACTGAGACATCAAATTTAAATGCCAAGCAGGGCCATTTGTGCAACACTGTGTTTTGGGCTTCTTGCCGTTATAAATCAGATGTCATCAGACACATTTTATGTGCTTCTCTCCAAACAGCCACTGGAGACAACAACAGCCTTTACTGACTTCCATCAGGTTTGAAGTAGTGGTATAGAGATGCAGAACTTTTTAAATGTTATACATATCTCATTTTTTTATTCCAGCTTCTTTTAACATGATTCAGAAACAGTTTTAAATATCTGATGGCGACGAAAGACAACGAAGGATGTATACAAAAGACAGGGAGAGGGATGCAAACTCAGGGTATATTACCACCCTATATATATTAAAAAAAATAATTTCTATGATGTCCTTTGGTTGTACTAGTAATACAAGGCTTAAAAAGTGCACATTTCAAAAATGCTGTTGGTTTATCTGCTGTTCCACTGATTTCAGTTCCATATAAAATATAATTAGTGTGACATAATGTTAAGATCCTAGGACAGCAGGACATATACTGAAGCCTCTAGACATATATCTCATACGCCTACAAGTGAGTGGTGCACAGTAGTGACATTCCCCTCTGTGCTTCTTCTATCTGTAGCAAAGTATTTTCCAGTTGCATCTTTGCAGGCAATATAAGATAAGGTAGATAATTTAATCACATAGTTACCTTGAGCTATAGTATCATTGGGCTCTTGGATTTCTTTTTCCTCTTTCTCTTCTTGGACACAGGAGGCAGCAGCCATTTGGGCAAGAGCAGATGCACAGTTAGCAGCAACTCCTGTAAAGTAGCAATACAATTACTGTTTAACCAGCGTTTCTTCCCCAATCCCATGCAATCTCAACAACAGGCTGGGTCAAGGAAAATTGGCTGGATATGTCTATGCTGTAGGGCAGGTGGGCTCTATGGGGAGTCCTACAGTCTAGGTTCCTGTCCACAACTGCAACAGGATGCTGCTTTTCTCCCTCCCAAATTCCTTCAAGGAAAGTTACCACCTTGTTTTATGAGTCTGCCATGACATCCCACATGCAGTAGTACCTAGAGCACAGCTCAGCCGGGCTGCCCTCCTTAGTCCATCTAGGCTCACGCAGATTGAGTCCTTCTCCTTTTGGTTCTGCTCCTTGGCTCCTTCTGCTCCCAAGATGAAGGCCAGCCCCTTGGAGCTGCCCGCCATGCGGCCAGTGAGTGGTGTGGACAAAGTGTCAATCAAGTTCTTCCAACAGCCAATTAAAAGGTATCGGGCAAAAGCAACTCCTGGAGTGAGAAATGAATTACTACTACTACTGGAAAATGACACAACAGTAGCTTTATCATCAGTGGTAAAAAAAAACAGTCATATTTGTCCTCTGCATGCTGGACTACCAATTCACATGTAGAATGTACTAACATAATTCCCTCAACCCTTAAACTGTTGCTCTAAAACACAGTTTATCTGAAAATGCTTATGGTATATAACAACACACTGCTGGTAGATACCGTGTTATAAGCACAAGTGTATTGATACCTGCAACAACAGAATCATCTGCCTTCCGGTTTTGGGAAAGAGGAGATTGAGCTGAAGCAGATGCCATCAATTGGCCACCAATTGCACTGCTTCCCAAGCCATCGATGTCTGCCAGAACATTAAAAACCAACAGATTACTATTTGACACACAGATGGTATAAGGAAAGCATCTCCTACCGGCTTTTTGTTCAAATAAGTACTAGCACTCCTGACTTCTCAGGTATGCTTTTCAGCTGCTCTTCTCTGGCAGCCTTCTGCAGCCTTGGCATAAACATGAGCTGTGGCATCTTATGCTTTGCCCAGTGTAACCAACATTTGCTTGAAGAGGGGAAATAGCCCACTCTCAATAGTCCTGTCCACCCCCACGACATTACACAGTCAACAGAACACTCAGCAAAGATTTCATGACATTTCTTGCAGTTCAGACCTTCCCACACCCTTAAATCTCCATGTTTCTTAGTGATGTTCCTAGACCTCAGTCTGAGTCTTCAAGATGCACTGGGATCCTATGTCTTAAATACAACTTTTCTAGACCTATGTAGGTTCAGTCTTGACAAAAGAAATACAAGCCTTTTTCCAACACAACAGACCAGCTTCTCACAGAGAGTTTAATGTTAGGGATGTCAGACTTATTTCCCTTCTAGCAGCCTCTGTCTGTCTCTCTCTTCTCCACATACTTCATGGCTATTGTTTTTCCAAAGCGTTTCTTTCAGCTTCCCAGCTCAACAGCTAAAAGCAACACTGAGCTCAACACAGTCAGGAAAACACTTTAAGAGCAGTGCCCTTTGATTACCAGTTCATGGCTCAGCTGATGCCAGTGTACTCCCCACATACAGTGTTTTAATTACCTCTTTGTAATCATATAGTACACATATTCAAGCAAGACAGTGCATTTTATATCAATACAGTATCATAGACATCCTGCTGCCTTTCTGATGATACCATTTGATTTTTTCCCTCAAAGGAAGCTAAGGGTTTTTTTTAGGCATTTGTTAGAGGTGCTCCAGGTTTTAAGCTTCTCTATAGCACCATTTGGCATATCCCCGGCGTAGCACTAATCTGAGCCAAGGGGAGCCCAATCTGTGGAAGGCTTCCAGGATCACATGCCACTATTTATATTTGTACTGCACCACAGGCACACTGAAATGGCTTTGCTACGACATCAAAAAACCAGCAGCCTTACCTCTTATCATTAACAGGTACCAAGTTTAACTGAAGCTGACAGAAATAAGAGACATTTTGGTTCAGCAAAAAAACCTACTCTCCTTGTCTCCCAGGGACTGTTTGTTTTCAAACCCATGCTTCAAAAGCTTTCTGTCTGATCCGAACCAAACACGTAAGTACCTGCCACAGTTAAGTCTGATTCCTTCTCTAGCAGTAATTTCGTGAAACACCACATGCTGCATGATGACACGCTGTTCTGTATATAATGCAAGGAAGCAGCATGTTAATGTTGCTTGTTTTAGACACGTGCACGGAAGTTAGCCTTGCCACCATAACATAGTACTGACCAGTCAGCATGGTGATAAGTGGAAGATTGTGCTCTTCAGGGCTTCCCCAGTATCCAGCTTCCCCCAGCATGTTCCTTTCTAGTACCTGGTGATACAGTTCTTCAACCCAGGCCTGGGAAAATACCATCAGAACTCCACTGGACTGGACCTGCCTCATGAACTCCTTCTGCAGAGCGCCATAAAAGCCAGATGTAAGACAACAGTAAGCCCTACAGCACGAGCCTCAGCTCCTAGATACATTCCTGAGTGTAAAGGAATGCAGGAGTAGAAATAAAGTAATGCAAAAATAAGAATTAACCAAGAATCGCAATGTGTCTCTGGGGTGGAGAATGACATGAACAAGGAGCTTTGCCTACTCTTACTGCAGTTCATGCAAGATGCAAATCGCAATGACAGCTCTTGCACAGTGACAAGGGGACATGCTGATCTCTCACGATTTCCACAAGGTAGGGGTAAGACCTCAATTCCAATAAAAAGAAGTTGTGGCACCCAGTGCTGCCTGTCCAGCAATCGGGTGCTTCTGCATTGAAGAGTCACCACGGATGAACTGGGGTCCAGTTAGATATCTGAACTACTTTTAACAATACTTAGGACATGCTCAGGTCTCTAGTGAACAGCACTGCCCCTAGAGAAGGTTTTTAGTCACAGATTTGCTTTTGCAGCTGCTAAAGAACATACCAGAAGTGGTGACGATGTTAATACCCACTTGTTTTTGAGATCTTCTAGAATATAAATTTTCTTACATGGGAAGCTCAGCAATAATGGTACATTTTGACAGATTTTTTTTTCTGTTTTCATTTTTTTGTTCCATATATCACTGATTTTTTTATTTTTAGGAAAACTCTGAAATGACTTCTCTTAGGCAACTTAGTCAAAAAACATAGATTCATGTTTTCTAACTCCTGCAGCCTTCAAAACAAATTTTGAAAAGCCTAAGAAGTTGAGGAATCCCAGGTGCCACAAAAATCGTCAGTTCATATTACTAAAACCTAATTATTTTTCACTCTAACTTCTCATGTCTTCATCTGCATAAATACAAATCAAGTATTAAGCAAGAAATTTGTCGTTATGCTCACAAGTAGTTGCAACATGAAGGTATGTCCCTTGATAATGTGCACGAACAACACTTGCTGCATCACATGATGCTAATGAAGATCTGTTCTGAAGACAGAGTATCCATCAAAATAACTGCTACTTTAAAGATAATCAGTAAGCAGCATTCATTCCTCCCTGAATTACAGAGGAGCTGTGTAATTCAGCTGCATGACATTCATCATGCAAGATTCATAAGCAGCTTGGAGAACGCTTCATTTGCAACTGTTATTTCTCCACTTTGCAAGCAGCCTGAAGGCTTTACGTGTGGGCTGTTCTATGTGAAAGGAAGGAAAACAAATTTTCTTTTTATAACAGTTTTCCCACATTCCCCAACTCACCAGCAACACAGGGGCTTGGGCAGGCTTCTTCCTGTAGTAATCCAAGTTGGCCAATTTCAGGTTGAGCAGCAAAGTGTAATGGGAGACCATGTAGAGACTGTCTGCGTTCATCAGAGTCTGGAAGCTGAAATTTAGGTTTTCCTCAAATCCTGGTGAGTGCATCATACCTAACAAAAACATCATGTGAGCTCTCACATTTTACACAGATTTTGCCTGGAAAAAAAATAAACCAGAAACTAACCCTTGCATTTCAGCAGCAACAGATTGCTAGAATAGTTAATGAATCATCAGTAGAAATTACTCTACAAAATGTACTAGAATAGGGAATAGAAAAATAAGTAGTTCATCTAGAATTCAGTGCTGCAAGGCAAACTGAACACTCCAGTCACAGTCCAGCAAAGCAACGTGCTAAATTGGAAATACACAAGGAGCACCAGCATTCATTGGGATGAATGCCAGGCACAAAGCAAGGGGCAGGATACATCTGCAACGCTACCTGGAAAGGTGAGGTGGCAGGGGGCAGAGGCAAAGCCTGTGTACTTAACTGAGCATACATTGCACCAAATGGCGCTCATGAGGATGACAGTCCTTTTAACCCCTCAGTAAATCTGTCCTGGTTAAGTGAGTTGTGGGATGGGGACTGGAGTGCTCAGCACCTTGCAGGATCAGGCTGTAATTATCCTTCTTTCCATGGCCTAGAGGTATGTGGACACATACCTGGGGCTAAGCTGGCTGGAACTTGTTACAACTTCAAGCCCTGTTTAGTTCATATGAGACCTGCTTTCTAGATAGTTGAGCACTCGCAGCTCTGTTGGACCCATAAGCCATCTGTAAGCGCTCAGTACTCCTGAAAACACTATTTGTATGAAACAACAGCCTACAACCACGCCCAGTGGCACAATCCCTTCTTCCTAGGTAGGATGGACAGCACATACATTTTCCTGAGTTAGCTGACCTACTGGTAGAAAAGCATAAATCACGTATAAGCAATACCTAATTGAATCCCCATGATCTGTAGTTTGAGCCATGAAAAAAACAGAAATACCAGATCCCCCCACATGACCCACAATATTTCATGGTTTTCACATCAACTGTGAAATCCATTCATATAACGTCAATTAGGGAAAACTAAGGAGTAAGCTTTATCCTAGTGGAACGTTTGAAATGAAACAAAAAAACAGCTTCCAGGGTTAGTTACATGATGAAGCAAAGCTGTGTCATTTATTAATTGCTGCAGTGGTTTACTGTGAATATATTCCTCCCACCATAAAGCTTATGCCTCTTCTTAGACAAAATACAACAAACCATTAACAAAAAATAAAAATCCACACACAGAAAAGAAGCAAATGTTTTTCTTGCCTCGTGAGGGTTTGAAAGCTCTGTGCTGCTGCCTTCTCGGACTTTCCACTGTCGTCACTTTGGGGGCGTGGATAAGGTGAGTAACTGTTTGAGGGTGGATTTAGAAAGAGAGTAACTGTTCCAGGGTGGGTCTCAAAAATGAACAGCTGTTCAAGGGAGCAACCTTTGTGCAACAGGGGTGATAGGGCTGGCCACACTCCATACCCACACGGATTGCCGTGTGCTCAGGGTAGATTTCTCATGATGAAAGTCAACAGAGAATCTTTAACTAGTACCGAAACTGCAAACATGTGCTTGAAAGTAGCCTGTGAGTAGCTCCAGTGACTCCTTCATCACTGAAGGCAAAGGTGCATCTTAACACTTTGTTGGATGGAGGATCATGACAGTGATGCAGCTAGAATACATTGATTTGATGCCTCATCCCTCTTAAATATGTACCTCAAGGACTAGAATCTGCTAGAGTAATAAAAACCTCAAGGCAGAGAGGTATGTAAAAGAAAAAAAGAGATGACTTTATTTTACATTAAAATATTTAAAAAACCATGCAACTGCCTATACAAGATTACAATTAAAAATAGAAGGTGCATAACTTTACATAAAAGTAGCTACTACACAGTGGGCATGTATTTGAGCACCCAGCAGTGTTTGGGAAAAATACAGTCCCTAATTTCTTCTAAAATATGGGAAAATAAACAACTGCATTTGAGAGATGCTGAGATCTCAAAAGCAGAAGAGTAGCTGATGCGTAAACTTGCAATAATGCTTAACAACATAAAAACCTTGCCGCTAAAAGCTATGGAATCAAAACTGAAAAGAGGTGCAAAAAATGTTTGCTATGATTATTCACACAATGGCACACAATTTTTAGATTTAATGCCTTGACACTGCAATTCATGACAATAATTACATCCAAATTAAGAGAATACTGACCATCAACTTTAATTATAAAAATCTACCAGATATAACAAACAATGAGGTTAGCACACTGTCTTAAGAGAGACAACAGTTCATATAAATTGGCCAGGTAAAAGGAGGTCCTGAAAAATTGCAAACCATGTTTTGTTCAAGTCAAGATAATGTTGAGAATTTTAGATAGTTCGGTATTTGTTAAGATAGACATCACATTCCAGTGTCACTAAGGAATTTTTTGGCATTGGTTTTATCTAGCAACAAGAAGGAACTTTCTGAGGAAAGATGAAAATTTAGAAAGGCTTTTAACCAACTGATTTCCAAATTTTAATTTCACTATAACTCTGCTTAGCTGACTTCACTTTCTCCATGCTTATACTCCCATGTCAATGCCTCAAAATCCTACCTCCTTTCATTGCTTTTCAATCCTATGAAAACATAATATGACAGTACTATTTAAGGACCTAGCTTCTAGGAAAGACTACTAAATTGCAACTAATGTATTTTTCCCCTGAAGTGTAACAAAAATTGAAAAACGAAACAAAACAGTTAAGATCTCTCAGAAACATAAAAATACTGCTTCTGTACTGATTGGTCTCAGAACCACACCTGCCTCTTTTCTCCACTTGAATCTTAACCAATACTCAAATTTCCTAGGGTATTCGTCAGGAATTATACATGAACTGATGTTGTACATACAAGGAGTAGGATCAGTTCCTCTAACTTCATCACTTAATTTGTGGCTTGAATTGTTGGTGACAACGACGGAGTCCTGAAGTAAGGACTCAACCATTGCCTACAGAGGCAGATCAAACTGGTGTCTTGGAAGCTCTCCAGCGGGGAGTTCCTACGCCCAGACCTGTGTTTCCAACTTTAGTAAGTCTCTCTACAGGTCTTCAAACTCATGCCTCTCTCACCTACACAGAAGAGATAGGCAAGAAAGGAGAGGTGGTGGGGTAGCTGTGTATGTGAGGGAGTGTTTTGACTGCCTAGAGCTTGATGATGGCGACAATAGGGTTGAGTGCTTATGGATAAGAATCAGGGGGAAGGCCAACAAGGCAGATATGGTGGGAGTCTGTTACACACCACCCAACCAGGATGAAGAAGCAGATGAAATAGTCTATAAGCAGCTGGTGGAAGTCTCACAATCGCTGGCCCTTGTTCTCGTGGGTGACTTCAACTTACCAGATGTCTGCTGGAAATACAATACAGCAGATAGGAAACAGTCCACAAGGTTGCTGGAGTGTGTGGAAGATAAACTCCTGACACACAGCTGGTGAGTGAGCCAACTAGGGAAGGTGCCCTGCTGGACTTGTTTGTGAACAGGGAAGGACTTGTGGGTGATGTAATGGTTGGAGGCCATCTTGAGCACAGCGATCACAAAACAGTAAGTTTTTGATTCTTGGAGCAGTAAGGAGGGGGGCTAGCAGAATCACCACCTTGGACTTGCAGACGGCAGCCTTTGGCCTGTTTAGAAGCCCGGTTGACAGAGTCCCTTGGGGGGCAGTCCTGAAGGGCAATGGAGTCCAGGAAGGCTGGACACTTTTCAAGGAGGAAATCTTGAAGGTGCAGGAGCAGGCCGTCCCCATGTGCTGAAAGACAAGCCATCAGGGAAGATGACCAGCCTGGCTGAACAGAGAGCTTTGGCTGGAATTCATAAAAAAAGGAGAGTTTATGTCCTTTGGAGTACGGGGCAGGCCACTCAGGAGGACTACAAGGATACCGCGAGGTTATGCAGGGAGAAAGTCAGAAGAGCCAAAGCCCAGCTAAAACTTAGCCTGGCTACCGCCATAAAATACAGTAAAAAATGTTTCTATAAATACATTAGCAATAAAAGGAGGATGAAGGAGAATCTCCACCCTCTCTTAGATGTGAGGGGAAATTTAGTGACAAAGGATGAGAAAATGGCTGAGGTACTTCATGCCTTCTTTGCCTCAGTCTTTAAGAGTGAGGAAAGTTTTTCTCTGGACACCCAGCCCCCTGAGCAGGAAGACAGGGATGGTGAGCAGAAGGAAACCCGCAAAATCCAAGTGGAAATGGTCAGTGACCTGCTATGCCACACAGACACACACAGGTCTGTGAGGCCAGATAGGATCCACCCAAGGGTGCTGAAGGAGCTGGCGCATGTGCTCGCCAAGCCACTTCCCATCATCTACCAACAGTCCTGGCTAACAGGCGAGGTCCCAGATGACTGCAGGATCGCCAGTGTAACACCCATCTACAAGAAGGGCCAGAAGGAGGATCCTGGGAACTACAGGCCTGTCAGCCTGACCTCAGTGCTGGGGAAGGTTATGCAACAGATCATCCTGAGTGCCATCACATGGCACACACAGGACAACCAGGTGATCAGGCCCAGTCAGCATGGTTTTATGAAAGGCAGATCCTGCTTGACTAACCTGATCTCCTTCTATGAGAAGGAGATCCACCTAGTGGATGAGGGAAAGGCTGTCGATGTTGTCTACCTGGACGTTAGCAATGCCTTCGAAACTGTTTTCCACAGCATCCTCCTGGAGAAACTGGCTGCTCATGGCTTGGTTGGATGTACACTTCGCTGGGTAAAAAACTGGCTGGATGGCTGTGCCCAAAGAGTACTGGTGAATGGAGTTACATCCAGCTGGACGCTGGTCACGAATGGTGTTCCCCAGGGCTCAGTATTGGGGCCAGTTCTGATTAATATCTTTATCAATGACCTGGACAAGGTGATCGAGCGCACACTCAGAAAGCTTGCAGATCACACCAAGCTGGGTGGGAGTTTTGATCTGCTTGAGGGTACACAGGCTCTACAGAGGGGTCTGGATAGGTTGGATTGACGGGTCGAGGCCAACTGTGTGAGATTCAACAATGCTAAATGCCAGTTCCTGCACTTGGGTCACAACAACCCCATGCAACGCTACAGGCTTGGGGGAGAGTGGCTGGAAAGCTGCCTGGAAGAAAAAGACCCGGGAGTGTTGGTCGATAGTCAGCTGAGTATGAGCCGGTTGTGTGCCCAGATGGCCAAGAAGGCCAACGGCATCCTGGCTTGTATCAGGAACAGTGTGGCCAGCAGGAGTGGGGAAGTGATTGTCCCCCTGTACTTGGCACTGGTGAGGCAGCACCTTGAATACAGTGTTCAGTTTTGGTCCCCTCACTACAAGAAGGATATTGAGGTGCTGAAGCATATCCGAAGAAGAGCAATGAGGTTGGTGAAGGGGCTAGAACACAAGTCTTATGAGGAGCAGCTGAGGGAACTGGGGTTGTTTAGCCCGGAGAAGAGGAGGCTGAGAGAAGACCTTATTGCTCTCTACAGCTACCTGAAAGGAGGTTGTAGTGAGGTGGGTGTTGGTCTCTTCTCCCAAGAAACAGGCACCAGGACAAGGGGAAATGGCCTCAAGTTGCATCAGGGGCGGTTTAGATTGGATACTAGGAAGAATTTATTCACTGAAAGAGTTGTAAAGCATTGGAACAGGCTGCCCAGCAAAGTGATTGAGGCCCCATCCCTGGAGGTATTTAAAAGATGTACAGATGCAGAGCTTAGGGACATGGTTTAGTGGTGGAATTGACAGTGTTAGGTTAATGGTTGGGCTCAATGATCTTGAAGGTCTCCTCCAACCTAAACGATTCTATGATTCTATTCTACGATTCTATGAACACAAATCCTCTCCTCAGGAGGACTGATGGACTTTTGCTTAAGATCAGAGGTACAAGTTATGGTACTGTTTCAGCTGCACTGGGTCTCATTCTAGGTGCCCAACTGAAACACAAACTTCAAAGATCTTGTGAGTGCATAAAATCACAACTCTGAAACACCCACAGCTCTATGAGAACACCAGGACACCTCCTCCAAGTTATTTTAAAACAGTAACTTGCTACTGTATTTTTCCATTATTCCTTACTGAGTGGCATCTTCTAAGAATACTTCACCAAATCAGACTGGAAACATGGTGTACATTTTTAAGTACAGCTTTAGCCATCAGGGTGACTTTCTTAAGGAAGTGAAAGGTCTTTCTCAACAGTCTAAGTCCAAGACTAGGTATCTTTTTAAAAGATATGTGCAAACCAGAAATTATAGACTTAATGTAGAAATCAAGTGATATTCTTCCATCTTCATCACTGTATTAGTCATACTGAACGACAACAAAAGCTGCATTTAGCCTTAAAATCTAGAAATCTGCCAGGTCTACCTCTTCCAAAGCTTTAAAACATTCTAAAGAGATTTGACAGATGAAAGAGAAAAGAAATAGGATACTCATTCATGCACGAGGGAACAGGTGCACAAAAGTTTGAGCTAGAGTTCTAGTCCTGGTCTTTCGGCATAACCTCAAGATCACTATTCTTCAGGAAAAAGAAATCCCTTGTGACAGAAGGGATGCTTTTGAGCACCTCAATTAGGAATGTAATCAATACTAATGTCTCCTCGAAGATATTTCCTTTCTGTGATATAACATGCCTAATGTTTCTTAAGCATGTCATCTACCATCTTCCTGAGTTAGGACTTATTTGGGCAGCATTTAAACAGGGTATTGAGAATACCAGCTTCCTGTTTAAATTGTGCTATATGATGATGGGAGGCATCCCTTCTGAATCTGTATGAGCTTAATGTGTGTGAGAGCACAAATGAATGAAGCCATGATTAGGAAAGGAGCAATAGGAAAGGCAATTGTGGTAAATAAAGTTAAAGAAACAGAGAAATATATTTTAACAAACTTTTCCATTTTGGCCACTGTTATGAAAAAGAAACCCTTCTAAAAAAACATATATTAATACACATTTTAAATATACTATCAACAGGACACACCAGCCTTTTTACAGCATTTTTTTTTTTGATTGACCAAGCCAAGATCCCCAAGCTTCTAACCCTGAAAGAACCATAGGTATTTATTCTCTTAAAAGGTTTTTCACTTGGTCTGGGCTTTGAGCTTTGAACTTCTGTCATGGTAGACAGCAGTATTAAGAAAAACAAGAGTGAAGAAGAACAGTCGCTCCTCTCTTCTTATCCTTTCAAGAGCTTACTACTATGGAATTTCTACGGCCTTCTTTGCAAGGCTGTCATTACTAATAGTAATGCAGTGATGTACTAAGCTACTTAAATCTCTTTCAAAACAGGTGGTGGTCCTCCCCACACCCCTTTCATGCTAAGGGGCAACTCCAACCTCTCTTTAATGACAGTATGTGCAACTCTCAACCGACCTTCACAAATCTGTGAAGAGGTATCATACTACAGAAAATTCAATTTCTCTATTGACCTAGGATGTAATCCAGAGCCTGTTAAGAGTCAATGAATTGACCTCCCTTTGAATCAGCGCCTGCATATTCAATTTGCTTTGCCCTAAGTTAAGTGTGCTGCTGTGGAGGAATGTGCTTTGTAAAGCACAAACCCCCTTATTCTGGATATGTTCTCTGAAGATGAAATCCTACAAGAGAATCCGTGTACAGTGTTGTCACAGTGCGCATGCTGGTTAGACCGTAAATATTTGCTTGCAAACCTGAGCAGAAGGTTGAAGCGAAGCTCTGCAGTGCTCCATCCACCTCATCTATGCTGGGAAGAGTTATAAGCCGAGGTAGAAGACCTTCAAGTGACTGGATAAACAACCGTGCACTGTGCTGGTCTGCTTCTTGGTTTTTCAGCAATTTCAGAGAGAGAGCAGCAGTACGTAAAGACCTGTGACCTGGACAATCCCGTGGTGTCTGCTCCTCATCAGCCAGGGAGCAATTGTCAGAGCCTATGTCCGAGACATCTGACCTGCCCGAGTCCTTCTCTGCTGCCATGGAATACTGATCGCATGAATCAAACTCAGTCCTAGAAAGGTCCTGGTCATCTACACTGAAGTTACTTTCACTGTATCTGGATCCATAGGACCGGGTCTTGCAATCAACTGATAAGAAGTTAGTTATATCTGGATAGACTATGGTGTGGCTTCTCTGAACAACATCTGGCTGGTCGATGATTTCTGACTCTGGTTCTCTATAATGAATCTCTTTGCTTTCATGTCCAGCTGGAGATGGCAGTGAGTTTTTTTGGCTTTCTGGATTATCCTCTGGAGTTGTCTGTCCGATATCCCCTTCCAAAGTGGTCTGACCAGTGTCTGTGGTAACACTAATGCTAATATCAGGGCTCTTCTCATTTCCTGATTCCCAGGCAGGATTTTCTGAGGACAGGATGCGCCTCTGCCACCTAAAGTCGGCGTCATTGATCTCCATGGAGTCCCTGCTCGTCTCGGTCCCATCCTTCAACTCTTCTAAGCGCCGGAGCAGCAGCTGGATCTGCTCTTCACTAAGACCCCTTCCTTGGCTCAGCTCATCTAATGCTCCAAGCAGGGCAAAGACGCAGGACACTGAAGCATAACACGCTTCAATACCACCTTTGATGCACGCTTCTGTCATCCCATCCATGATACTACAATTAAAACAGAATTTAAGTGATGCAGCACGTCACTATCATCCAACACAATCCCTCGACAACTAGGAAAAAAAGAAGTGAAATTATCCTGTAACACTACTCCTGAGAAAGACAACTAGTATGTAGAACCAATTATTAGGTCTCCCATGTGGACAAGGCCATTCTGTAAAGGGAATGCCAACCAGGGAAACAGTTACCATGTATTTGTACCAGCATGCGCAGCATGTTTTCCCTTATAGACAAGCACTTGCACTAAAAAAAAAAAACAAACAACCCTCAACACCCAACTGAAGCTACATTTTAAGCCAGCTGTGTCCTGAAAATAATCTTATCTACAAGATACGATCTTTATTAGAACTGAGAATCCTTCTTGCTAAATCTGACAATGTTTAAATATCCGACTACCTCCTTTGACTTCATCTTGGAAATGTATCTCTAAATAAGCCCACAATTATTTCATTGCAAGGTTAGGGACACAAACCCAAGAATTTCCAGCTGTAAACCAACATATTTGGGTATTTTGGCAAAGTCCACAAGGTAGTTATCTATGCCTTTACAAAAAGGCCCAGACCGACCACAAACCAGTCAGAACTTTTACCCCTCTTCCATCTTTACAGCTTATTTAACCAGGGAGATACCCTGGCTCATACTTGCGTATGCCACTGAAGATGCAACTGTTTAAGTGTCCTGAGTGGACAGATTTAAGAGAGAAGAGGCTAGAGGAGGAAACAAAGCATACAGCTTAAGAAGATCCAGATGGGACTTCCTTTTAGAAATAGACCTCTTCCTGGATTCCGACTCAGCAGAGCAGGGCCCTGCCAAATCACAAAGCCGCCGAGGACTGCCAAGTATCTGAAAGGAAAGGAAACAGAAGTTACTAGACGATTATCTAAGCATTATTTAAATACAATAAACGAGTCCAAGTTCTATCAAAGCCTGGAACCTGAGGCAGCAGTACTGTAACTTCTCAGAGCAAAGGAAAACAGCACACTGATGTTCTACTTATGAAAGCTACCTTTCCTCTTTTTAAAAGCAGAAAAGCAGAGAAGAGCAGAATATTCAACAAGAATCGCATATAGAACATTCTCCACTGCTTTACATTCTTGAGTATGTTTCAACTGATATTGCACACGAGACAATCTTTATGCCTAAATATAGAGCAAGTATCTTGCTCCACAGAGGTAGACCAAGGTGGGTCTTTCTCTTCAGTCACCCAGTTACAAAATGATAATCATGCAAAGACAGGCAAAGGGATTCTTTCTGACTCAACCTGGGTGACGTCCTGTTACTGCCCGCTAGGAAATACAAGGAGAAGGTTTTACAAACAAGCCCATATTAATAAGCAGAAAGAGGCAACAGATACGTCCTCCAGTAAACAAGATTAGACTGAGCTTTTCCTAAAACTTCAAATGTCATCATGCTGTTGTTTAAAATTAGAGGAAGACAGATGCCAGGGTGACTGCCAGTTCAGACAACAACCCAGTGGGTAGCTGTGTGGCGTTAGGAGAGATCTTCAGACACAGAACAGCCTAGGTACGCACAAGCTAGAACAAAACTCCTCTAAGGGGGACCACAGTTCCTACAAATTGCCAAAGTTGCTTTGTGCTCCACAACATGAAAAGAAAGCGGCACATGTGGAATGGAAGAGCCCATGATTTCAGCTGGCGCTCAAAGAAGTCTCACAGTGCTCCAGTGCTAGTGCTGTCAGAGGCACTGCGCAAGAGGCCAGAATGGACTTGTTTTGATGTGGCCACTTAAGGCAGCTTTGTTGTGGCTATTCTAATACAGCTCAAGGAAACTGTATTTCAAAAACCTGGCACGTAATCAAAGCATATATCCACCTTAATGCCTGGAATACTACAGTGTGAGGATGAATGTCTCCTTCTAGCAAGAGCAGAGAGTGGGGAAAGATGCCAAAGAAGTTGAAACTGGATCACTGTACTGTGACTCACCCAAAAGAGCAGTCATGACTCAGTGCTAAGATCTGCTCCATGCAGTAACACAGCATGAACGCTGACAGAGCTGCCATAGCAGCTTGCGTTATGGAGACAAATATAGCTATTACGACTTCGTAAAACTAAAAATGTTTGGCAGAGTGGCTCTGATGTAACAGCTGTGCTCAGAAAGGGCGATTTCAGCACCCCTAGTGCTAAGGTATGGAATGGACTGGTACGCACGTATCGGCAACTCTTACTGTTAAATAAACATTTTGCTTTACATTCCTGGATTTGCACATGTGATTATCCTACCTCTTTCATAATTTTGATGGCTTCTACTCGGTGCTGAGGTGGTGGGTAAAGCAATATCCGGTGATAGAGAGACTGCAGCACAGGCTTCATGGATTCCACTGACCCCACCAGTCGAACCAGTTCTGCTGCAATATAATATATGGTCCGTGCAACGGGCCCACTAAGGGCAGGTGCTGTGGAGGAACAACCTGAACCCCGGCCGTGATCAGAGATCCCTGAAGAAGGTGAATCAGCCTCAAGGCAGATGCTGCTGTGGGCAGAGGTGATAGTTTTGTCGTGGATTGGATTTCCTAGGATTACTACTAGGGCTGGACACAGTTGCTTCCTGAGAAAAAGAGAAAAGCAGCAGATGGTAACTGGAAAAAAATAATCTCACAGGAACAGATTGAAAATAGCCCACGGTTAAATGAGATTCACACTCTTGTTTTAATGATCAGTCAATAGCAGTGGTTAGATAGAATAACAAATTACGCCAGGCTTTTTTCACCTCCCAAGCATCAGCATGCTAGTACATATGGAAATACTTTCAAGTGCCTTATAAACATGGTACTGATTTTGCAAGTTCATGTTGCTGCACAGTGCTACCCTTTACAGGATAGCATGCCTGCCTCTTTCATTGGCTGCAACCTATCACAAGGTAGAAATTCTAGGTTTGTACGGCCAAGTGTTTCTTCTTCAGTCCAACTTGGGAGCTTTAAAAAACTCTAATCAAACACAATCAATCTATGTTAACTAGAAGGCGTCATGTTCCATCACTGAACTGCACATGCATATATTTTAGTAAGGACCCTTACTTAGTTGTGAGCCTCTGTTGTGCTGGAATTTGAGAACAGAATTAAAGCCCTCTCAGTAACTCAAAGTGTGGATTGTAACTCCTCATATGCCACTCACTGTCCCTCTTTCAACTGTCTTTCTGCCTGAATGCTCAAGTTAAGTGATTCCACACCAGCAGATCACTCTTCTGTGGAACCAGAGCCAAAACCAACTCAGCATTTTGGTCCATTAGCTGTTATTTCAGCTTTGAACTCATGCACTTGACATTTTACTTCAGTCTGCTAGACCTTGATTTAAAAACCGAAGTTCTGCATGAGATTGCAGTCCCAAACCTGATTTTCACCCACATGCCTCAGAGGTTCAAGCTGGCGCCTAGAGGAAGCACCCAATGAGAAGTAATGATTCAGCATAGGGTAACACGTCCTCATAGGTAAGTACATCTTATTTTCTCAAGATTTTTACGCAGTCCAAAACTTTCATTGTTTTTCTTCACATGCGTGCTAAAACAGCTCAGCTTCCTGAAGTCACGGAAAGAAAAACAGCTTTTAATCAGACATCAGATAATGACTTTGAGTCTGCTTATTCCATTTCTTTCTCCAGTCAGGTACACTTCAAAACATATCAATTCACTGCATAAGAAACGTGCCTGCCTTGAAGCAGGCGTAATCACAGGTTGCCACAGCAACATATTCCCCACATGTCGTAGTCTCATCAAAGTGCTTAAGTATCAAACTATGAAGAACACTGTCAGAAGAACACAGAGCTAAATCTTCTTTGTCTGCTCCCTTCTTTATCTTCTGTGGAGAACCAACTACAAAGTGCCAGCCAGAGAGAAAGTTACGTGCATGTAGGCAACAGCTCCTTAAAGCACAAAGACAATTCTCAGTTTGGTTCACAACTTCACTAGATAGCTAATGGACTGCATGTACTGATACTGCTATGATGCTTGCAGTTTAAACTGTTTTATGTCTTCCTAGTGGGGTTTTTTTTTTTTGCCACTTCATCTTAAGCATGTAGCTGGAGGATGCATATTCCTCGGCAGCAATGCAGGTTAAGAAGTTCTGCCCCTGATGGCTTGCCCTCATGACACAGTTACAAACACCAACAGATTTGCAGCGTAAAATGGATCATCAAAATGATGTAAATTTAAAATAAAACAGGAAGTATTTTCTTATTTTCTTTTATCCATGGTCATTTCAGTGACCTTGCTTATAGGATGGCCCACAGTTAGTCACATAAGCATAAACCAAGGGTTGGGTGAAATTCAAGTGCACAAACATCTGAAACAGGTTTGCCATGAAAGAGAGAATTCTGCTCTTACATTAGAGCTCCCAGAGGCCTCAGCACAGGGTCGCTGTGCAACGCTACCAAGTGGTATTAACCTGAAGACCTCTCAGTTCAGCAGCCAGTGATTTTTCTGGGACAGTAAGGGACTTTATAGGTGCCTCTACATGTTACATCCTTAGAATTAGGCCCAGGTCAAACACTCCCATTTCAAAAATTACAGGGTAAAAACTCAAGGAACATATTTGCCATTAACAGTCACATGTAACTTTTCTTAACACAAACGCTCACCAAGATGACTGGATGCACACAAACTGCAAGGAACTGCATATTAGTTACACTCTTGCTTTACTACTATGACTGAATTATCCATATGCTATAAAAAAAAAAAAAAAGAAAAGCACTACTGCAAACAAAAAGAGGGAAAAGGATTATTCTAGGTGCTCTGACACGATGGTGTGAAACAATTTAGAGGTAGATATGAACACTAAAGATGTCAATCCCTTCTGGTTAAGCGTATTAAAAAGAGGATTTCTTGATAAAGTGGAAGCACCAGGAAGATCACTTAGGCTCAGCCCTTACAAATGCAGGTCATAAGCAATTCTGGTCACCAGCACACCATCTGACATTAATTTTGCTTATCTTCTTGTATTACTGCATCAGACCCGTAAGAACCTCTACAGCACCATCCTACAGTAAGCAGGATATTTGTGTGTTTAATGACACACACAAATACGTACTATTGCAGAAAGCGTAAGAGATTTTTTGTTCTGGCTAAGTACATTAGACCATTACAGTGATAACTCAACTACAGGGATTTAATGTGCTAGCTGAGCACGAGGTCCTAACCAATCTTATATGCGGCACAGAACAAACTGACAGTAGGTTAATAGCAAGTTCTGCTCGCATCTGGAGATTTATTAAAGGTTTGTTTGCACAGCTGGGGGCGAGAAGATCCTTCTGTACTTACAAACTGAGTATTTGCACTAATCTTCAGACGTACTCACCATATGAGATCAGTGAATCCTTTGTGCTGGTGCATGCTGGGAGAGGAGCTGTTTAACATGGAGAGGATGCACTCCAAGTAAAGAAGCTGAAGTTGCCGATTGTCACTGGCAAAAGAGAAAAGATGATATTCACGTCACGTTAAAACAAAGATTATTTAATTTTCTAAAATAACTACAGTAGTTCACTTGAAAATTATACTGCAGTTTACAGCGGTGATTTATTTTGCTTCTTCCTATGGATTTACAATACCGTGATCACCTTTATCATCCCCTTTATTTTGTACTGATCACATGCATTTTTTAAGTAATAGAAAGAAAACAGGTTTAATTCATCAAATTTCAGAGTGAGGAATAAAAAAAGGTATGTGAAAGAGGAAGAAGAAAACAGAAATAATTATTCAAATTCAGTCTAAAAACTGGAGGAGGAAGGAACCCTTAAGCAGAGGAAAAGGAGACAACCAGAAGATTTTGGACTATTGGATAGCTTCTTCAGGCAATCTGAAGGCGTTTAGGCTGCTGTCTTCTGGGTTTTTTTTCTCTTTTCTTGGTGACAGCCACAATGATCATAAGTCAATGTCTACAGGCAGAAAGTCATGTGATAACATGGCTTTCAGGGCCTTGCCAGTTACTCTGTACAGTTTTCTGGGAAGCTGGAATTGCAGGTAATTTTTTTAAAAGACTTTCAGTGATTTTGAGAGATCCTGTCAGGTAGTTTAGTTTTAATTTCTCGTAACCAGTAATTCAAAGTGATTATCATTTGGTGAACAATACTTCTCAGATGCAAGTTGTTCATGGCTTCACACGTGGGCAAAATGGACTATAAAGAATTAATCTTTCAGCTGGTTTTGCCACTTGCTATTGTTAGATACAAACTTTCGAAGATTTCTTCTTGTCCTGTAACTATGCATACAACTAAAAAAAAAAGTGTTACTCTAGTAGATTCAGAAACATGCTTTTGTTTTCCCAAATGCTGACACTGATTAAATAATGCTAAGTAAGGCACTCTTCCCATTCAAACCTTGCTGTAATTAGAGAAACTCATCAGAGGGAAGTCAATGGAAAAATCGCACACAATGATGTCTGTCTGTGCTGTCTTCAGCTCTGGTAGTTCCTAAGCCATAGTCTTCCTGAAAATGGTAGAGCATATAAAAGGAAGTACTGATGTATGCTTGTTTTGTATTTCTCCCATTTCTCTGACCTCATCACAGGCTACTTTCAGAGATACACAGTCCAACCAAGGAGAAAAATGTTACGCTACTTTTAAAATAGTTTCAGATTAGCTTTTTCACTACCACTCAGGCAATTTGCAACTGGCAGCAGTAGCAAGTTAAATCTTATTTTACTGATATGGAAACAATGTCATCAAGTAAGAACTTGTTTCTCCTTTAAAACTTTGGAAGTATTTCCAGCTTGATATATTTCTATGTTTTTAAATAACTGCTGTATAATGTTTGCGTTGCTTTTGGTTGGTTTGTCACCTCTCTTAACATTTAAAGCTCTTTTTGGCTCATCTCTCTTAAGAGCCCACTAGTCAAGCCATGCTAGAATGCCACAAGAAGTAATTTTTAACTCATGAGTAAGTATTTACTGTTACTGTATTGGCCAACAAGAGACTCTAGTATTTTAGTGCAGTGTAACACCGTATTACTGCCCATAACAACTGCATTTTAAAAGTCAGGCTCACGCATTTCCAAATAGGTAGATTGCATAATATTCCTACATTTAAGGAATGCTTTGGCAATACAAACTATTTCAAACAGATGAATGCTGCCTAAGACATACATATTAATTAATTCTGCATATTAAATATTTATGTTAGGTTTTTCCATGTCTCTTGGAATTGTTGTTCTCTCTACAATGGTTGCTTTCAAGTCAGAAAAGAAAACTTCTCCTTTGACAAGTATTTTGCTGCTATATGGAAGTTACTTCTATATTAGATTCACTGGAAGCTCTTTAAAGCTGAACAGTGTACAGAGAAGGCAAATTAGCTTCTCATCTCACGCAATGATTAAATTAATGCATCATGAATAATACTTCTTCTAATAAACACTTCATTTAAGGACAGTTTTGCTCCATAATCCCAGAACTACAACAGTACAATTACATGTATCAGTGACACTCTCACTTTCCAGCTAATAAATTCCAATTACAAATTGAAATAACTCACTTTATGACAGCCTGGAGCTTCTCACAGAGCACAGTGAGGACAGATACAACGTCATCACAAAGGGACTCAGCTGAAGTACCTCCAAAAATGACAAAAATCAGAGGCATTACATATGTGCAGCTGGATTACAACCTTAATTCACTGCAAAGACTTTCAGAGTCGGTCAGAGCTTCTAAAGAATGAGCAGGACTGCCAAATTTCATAGAGAAGATGCAGCAGGAAAAGTCCTAGACTGGAAAGTGATCTCCACACAATGAAAAAGCAGTAGTATTAAATCCAGAGACAGCATTAACTGCTTACATGCATTTACAGAACATTAGCTGAAACCCAGTTCAGGTAATAAAGTAATTATATAAACAAATAATTTAAGAAAGGACTGGCTCCAGAACTTCTACATGGCAGCCAAAATTTCTGTAACTCTCACTGTAGTTTGTTTCTGCTAACACAGCTTCTGATGTCTGATCAAGTCCTGATCTTAAAAGGCAACACTTGTGCACTTCAAAGATTTTAGCCTCCATCCACATGAGTTCTGCTGCAGAAATCCAGCCAGAAGATCAAAAGTAGGGATTATTTCTACCTATCAGGAAAGGCGGTGGAAATTAATCCAGAACAGGAGTAGAAACACTTCTCTTTAAAATAATCATTTGGCAAGCATGAACACACCTTTGCTAGTGACGCACTTTCAAAAGCTGCCATTATACAAACCGCATCTCTGGCCTGAAATTCAGCGACTCGGTCATTACCAGATTCCACGTCCTACTCTATGCTTCAATTTAGGAAGTAAAGCCACTTACTGCAACTTTCTCCAGAGCACTGAAACTCCTTAATTACAGAAATTAGCACCTGGAAACAATTATTTACTACTCTATTGAGTGGAATACTGTTACCATGGTTACCATGGTCCAATGAAGACAGGATTGAAAATACCAGGAACTAACAGGTCTGTCTCAGTTCTTACCACAGGTAACACCAAGCTATGGAGCAGGTAAGAAATCCTCAAGATTCAATTATTGTGACATCAAACAGTACTGTGCTGGTGAAAGGAAAGTGAAGAATAAAAAAGCTGGATTAGAAGGAGTCACTAAAAAAGTGGTACGAATACCTTGACTCTTGAACTTCTGCAAGGTGTCATGGTTTTCTGTTGTCTGTTGAAGACAGACAAAGGTGGTGTAATCAGTGGAAGCAGTAGAAAAACACTGTAAAAGCAGTACTTTAACAGCAGAGCTCTCTTAACAAATCCATGTCCTCTATCTGTTTTGAGGGTTTTGTTCTTCAGGTTTTTTTATAACTGAAGCACCACATTTTCAAAAATTCCTTAAGATCTGTTATAACAGTCATTCAGATTTAAGAAACTGACATCTCATTGAGCTGAATTAGGATTTTGTAAGTCCTTAAGGGATTTTCTTAACCCAAATATCCTCAATAATAACTAGGCACCTAAGTCACACTGAAAATCACTGAGTGGAAAGCATAGTCTAGGTTTCACAAAGTATTTAGAAACCAAAATCGATTGAGTATTAGAGAGTTTATCACATTGTCATAATTAACATTACAGTGCCAACACAATTAATGGCAGCCAGGAAATTGAAACGACCTCTTACATCACTTGGTTCAGCTTCAGTATAGGATTCCTCCTATCAGTGCACAAAGGGTTCAAGCCAAATTCTCCTCTCAAGCAACAACAACAAACTGCCAGGAACTAAATGCAGCTCTCAAATAATTTCACCTACTCCTCAGTTAAGAACAGAGCTAACACAAATCAACTTTCAGACTCACACTGAAATGTCAAAACTACTGGTTTTGTTTCGGTTGGTTCCCCCCCCAATGTTTTGGCTAGTAAAATGAACCTGCTTAGTACAGACAGAAGGTAAGTTTAAGTAAACCGATTAACTCTGTTCTGCAGTTGCTCATTAGGATAAAAGTAATCTAGTCTAATCATGCAAAATAGAATTGATCATCTTAACCCAAAACAGATGTAAGGAACATAATCTGTACAACTACAGTCCTTAAAATTCCTAACAAATAGAAACTGACTTTTACAAATCGTACTTTTTTGATCATATGACAATATACAAAGCAGCACGAACAGAGGTAAGAAGCCAATGCAATATCACACATGCCCAGAACATTTACAGTTTTGCTGACAATGTGCTGGGATTTCATCCAAACAGCTCTCATGGATTTTAATAATGCAATAAATAGAACTTAGGTTTTTTGCTAACAACCAAGCAAAGAATTTCATAAGCTTAAATTATCTTCTACAAAAAAGGAGAAGAAAAACTTCAATTACACTTTCCTTAGTTAAGAATTTGTTTTGTTTATGTAAATATTTATCATGCAAAAACTTTTGGCAAAAGGATTTCAATGAACCTTAGAAAAACAAGCAAATAAAATAAAGAATGGAAAAGGAAAAGGCCAAGGCAGCCTGACACTAGCACAAAGCCTCTTTCGTTTAATGGAAGAAGAAAAAAAATGTAATCAGCCAAGTAGAGCTGACAATGTGAGAGCTGCGTTTCTGATAGACTGCTCTGAGGCAGGCGCAGAGTCAGAGCCCAGAAAAGCTTTTAAACAGGATTAATTGTGGAAATGTCAAATAAAAGCCATAAGGCACAAGCAGCCAGTATAATACACTGCATTCAGAGAAACAAAAAGGTACGCAGCCATGGACATGGAACCAGTTGTTGATGCCAGAAGGCTCACCATATTTTCTTGCTTTTGTCGTAACTGTAAAGTCAAGTCACTCAACATTTGGCTGAGGGTTGCCCGCACAGCGGTGTTAATGCTCCGCTGGTGACAGCTAGATACATATGTCTCAATGCAAACCTGATGAGGAAACAAGATAGCAGTACATAGATATGAACTGTAACTTACCAGTAACACATTGTAGGAGGATACCAAGGTCTCTCGCATGCAGATAGCCAGCCTTCCTTACTAGTCCATATTGCTTTATTAGTGCATTAAAAGTTATCAGCAATATGGGAAACTAAGCAAGTAGCATCTAGAAGCAGCATGCAACTCACCAGTTAGTCTCACAGCTGCAGGAATGGTAAGGCAAAATTGGCAGAGTCTTCACCTTCTGTCAAACCCAAGTGATTTTGGCACTTGCTTTGCTCTGCAGATTAATTCCCTAAATGCTGCTTCAATTGCTCATTTCTAGATACATATTTGTAACTATCACTCTGCAACTCCGTATCCACAACATAAATACCCTCAAATTCTTTAAGGCTGTTGCTTCTGTTGTATACGTATTTACACTTTTTTCTACAATTATCATATAGAGCAGCACATCTGAAAGCCTTTGAAGGCTTTTCCTAATACAGAAAATACAACAATGTTTTACCATAAACAACATAAATGATTGCCTTTTAATAACTGGCAATCACCCGAGGGCTCCTCAGCTTAGAGATCTCATGGGAGCAAAGGTAGCAATGAAAGAACACTGATGGATCATTCCATTCCCAGCTCCACGTCCAGCTGCTTGCAGTTGTCTGACACTGTGCTGTGACCAGACTTATCATCGACTCTTGCCCCTAGATGATGTTCTACGTGTAGTTGTCAAAGCATAATACAGGTAGGATCCTGGGTACAGCACAATGCAAAATGCAGTTTCTATCCTTCATCAGATTTTCTGTGGGAGGTGCTGGTCTCTGTAAGAGCTGCCATAACTGTAGTAACCACTAACTACTGCACAGTAACCACTAAGATGGTAACAGTCCTGATGGAGCTGCAAATATTTGCAGCAAAACTGTACAATACAATCTTCTCAGACTGTGATCCAAAGTAGCAATATCGGCCCTTTGGCCTACAGTGAGCTTTATCATTAACAATGACCATAAGAAAAAAAAGGAAATGACTGTTCATATACTTTTCAGTCTTTGTGTTTTTATTCTATCATTGTTCATATATCTAGCTAGTGAGAAGAACCATGAACATAGAATAAACTGTGGTAAAAAAAATTCACAAACATCTCATATCAATGATATGCATGAGGAGTATACATAAATGCATCTGATCTACGTTTTTGAATGAGAATGGTATTATTTTTATAGTTCCCTAACAAGGATGAGTTTTTGAGGGGGAGAAATTAAAGTGCTCTGATTACATAGGCTAAATCAGTATTGACATGAGCACATGGACATGACTCTTGATTGTTTCTAACTCCTGTTGAAATGAAACCAAGCCATTCCATTGCCTAAGAAAGGCAGGCTGTGGGCTCGAGGCTACAAAGTTTAAGATGAACATGTTGCTGACACACTTCTGCGTCTGTTAGCGTGGAGAGGAAACCAGTGAAGGTATGTTCCTAAGACCCTTTTGAACTCCTTGCACTGGGCAACCTCACATCTCAGCATTTCAGTAAAGCCACAAGCACAAGAAAATATGACTGAGTTTCTTGGATACAAACTAGATCGTGAGTGATCTAAGACATCACACATGGAAGCTACTAAATTATTGCCCTTGCATTATTTTCCTTATTTCCCAAGTACACTGAGCGATAGCATTCCAGAGCTCTTCAAGTGTATGTATATCGCTCATTATCTCATGCTAGAAACACTACGTAAATGGCAACCTGAGACTGATTATCTCCTTTGACAATACACTAGAACAGTTTACAGTTGTATGCATTTGGAAGATGTAAGGGACCGAATCAACAGCATCTCTCATTCTTGTTGCCCTTTTTCAAGCATCCAAGATCCCCCCAAATAAATAAGGGATTTTATTTAGCTTGAGGTCAATTGATCAGTGATGAAGACGGTCTTGTAAGTTAAAAGTAGGCCTGGACCAACTCTGCCCATCATTCAGCTATCACCTGAACTTGGTGGACAAAAAATCCTAAAGCCTGTTAATCATGTACAGCACTCTGCAGAGGCCAAACCATTCCAGTGCTGCTAAGTTCATTCTCTTGAGCTGTAAGTCTTTTTCTAGAGTACCTGAATTAATTGATGAAATACCATTCTTAGAGGTAGGCTGACTTTCTGGAAAGAGCGTGGTTGATATCCCCTTCTTCTTCTCTCCCCTCCCCATGCCAGCTAATGAGCAACAGTACTGTCCACTTGAGCTCCAATCTTACAGAAGGCCTGTGTTCTAAAATGGCTGGGCAAGATACCTTTTGAAAAGCCATTGATGAAGAAGCACCAGTAAAAATGCGAGAGCTCAGGGCCCCAAGGAGGTGTGCAATGGACATTTTGATCATTTCATGCATTCGGGGACTTCCAGCTCTATGGCATGCAAAACACAACTAAGAGCAAAACACAGAAGGGTTAGACAATGAAACACAACAGAGTCAAACAAAACAAACCTCTGAAAGGTAGATGGGAATAACAAATGCACACATAAAAACAAGCAACAGCATGAACAAAACTTTCTTGAAGGGGTCTAGGCAAGCATGGGAAGGTACACACAGCAAGATATAGTCTGTTTTCAGTACTATTAATATTTAAGCCACAAAATATAGTGCTCTTCACGTTGGATGCTTCCTTAATTTGAAGCTGATAATATTCAGAAAGATTTGGGGTGCCTTTATTTTGTACACATGAATTGAGAACAATCAGGCAGTGCAAAACGGCCTTGTCAAAATCCTCAGAGAGTTCTATCAGTAAGGCAGGCAGCACCTTTCCAATTCTGCAGTGGCTCCACTTTGCTACAGAGGGCAGGCTAGGAAAACTAAGGGACTGACTTGGAAAGAAACACCAAATAGCAGGAGCACTGGAGCATAAAGCTCTTCTCTTCCACCTTTCCCTTGGGGCATGTCAGAATAGCAAATGCTGAACTCAAACAATTCTGTTTCCTACTGCTTATACATTGCAGAATTCAGATACAAAGGCATACTGAGTCCAGCTGTTAAAGTCTTTCTTAAAACCTGGCCAGGAGGAACCCGAGGAAGCACGTATCTGCCTGGGACGTGCTAATTGGAAAGACTGGGGCATTCACTGAGGCAACATTTTCTCAAGCAGTGTGGGGAAAATCGCTGTACCTCCAAACACTCCACGCAGAAACACGCGTGCTCTGTATTACAGCTTGTTCCAGTTCCCTGAAGGAAACGAACATTTTGTTTGCTTTGCTGGTACATCTCATCAGCTTGCATCAGAGCTCCTGTTCACTTTAACAGAAAAAGGACAAACCATCATTGTGCTAATTTGTACCACCATACTAGCAAAGGTTTTTAAGAGCCAGGCTAGCCCTTTGGCAATTAAAGTGCAACTACCAGGAACCGCAGAGTTTAACTCCAATCTATGAAAAAAACCTGCCATTTTTCAGGATGCTTTAAATGAATAACAGCCCTGGTGTTATTCAAATTTACACAAAGAAGAGAAAATACTATTTCTGACACAGCTTAAAGCACACAGAGCATGACTGATTGAACTTTTTCTCCCAGTCTTAGGCAGTGCTCTTGAAGATCGAAATCTGAAAACTTTAGAACCATTAAAAACTTTTCCCAGCAAGTATTTTGGCTAAGCTAGAGCTTTTCACCTTACAGCAAAGATGCACTAAGCTGAATTCATCAGCTTTTGCCTTGTGTGTTAGAAAGTCTGCTGAGAAAAACTGCAGCGGGGAAACTAACTGTATTTTCTTCAGTTTGGGACACTGACATAAAGAAGGTTTAGTAAAACTTTAAAAGTTGTGGCTTGCTCTAAATACCAATTCAGTTCATTCCTGCTGCAGCATCTACAGGTGGAGCTTACAAGGACCTCCAAAAACAGCCACAACTTATGGTCTCCATAGCACAAGGGAAACCAAAATCTAAGCTGTGCAGGACATCTGGAAAGATTACTGCTTTCTTTAATCCTGTATACGTTATATACACAATCTGTTTATGTTGTATCTCTGCCTTTCAAAGCTCATTTGTCACAAACTGGAGCTGTTTTCTTTGGTTCCCTGCTACCCCTACAACCCCATTCTCAGCTTCCAATAGGACAATGCAGGGTCAATTTCATTCCTAAACTTAGAAAATACTGTAACTTCCAAGTAAAGTGAGATATTTTCACATGGGATATTTTTTTTTTTTATAAAACAACCCACCCAAAATACCAAAACGTGAGAAGGAACACATGTCTAAATGTCTACATACACTTGGAGTGTAGGACATGTACATAACCTTTACATTGCTCCATGGACATTAGCTCTCCCCATACCACGTAAACAATATCATTTTATAATACGTTCTGCACACAACAGCATGCGCTGCGCAGGAGGATTAACTGTTCCTGTGCATCTTCTCTAACCTGAACAAACAGCCCCGTGGCTTGCTACGCACTGTACTAAAAATATCACCCACCTACAAAGGCTCACTTAATAGACCTGCAGGTATATTTTTCTATGACAAAGCTCCTTTACAATTTAATTCAGACTAAAATCAAATGGAATAAAGGGAGAAGAGTGACTAATGGCACCAGGACAACACCATATATCTAGAGGTGTAATAAATCTTTTACTTGGATGTATGAGGAAAAAGATACACGTAAGGCTAACAAGGCACACTGTGGCACTTGTGCTAACGTGGCACATTACGGCCTGCACACCTCTCTTGAGGAAACTTCAATAGTTTCAGACTTGCACCAGGTAAGGAATCAGCACAGTGCTGTGTTATAAAGAACTCAAGGACATTTTTCTAATGCAAAAGGCAAAGGAAGGTACCAGGAGTAGTAAGTGTGCAATGCTGTAACATACAATTGTCAGTCAGTTTCCAAAAGTGCCTTCCCATGCAAGCCCATCAACCCTGCCCAACTTGCAACCATTTCTTCATGCTAGACATCAGGTAATACCAGTCCTTTAAGATGGTAATTGTGATTTGGACTAGTTCAGTTTCAGGGTATGTATGGAAGACACACTCTAGGTAGCGGGGGAAACATTAAGTGACACAAGCAATGGTACAGCAGAGGCACTTACCTCAGCAATCTTCAACACTGAACTCCCATTCAGCTCAAATGTGGAGGTGTATGTTATACAGAGCAAGACCTTGAACCAGAAGAGAGGAAGGAAGGGAAAAAATTAAGTTTCACCTGTTGTTGCCTCCCTTGCCCACCCATGTGCTTTTAGCCACAGCTCCTTCCATTTTTGGAGCAGACATCAGAAGGTTCTTAGCACCGTGTTACTGCGATAAAGAAGACAGCACAATCGAGTTGCTTCCTCCTGATAAACTGCAGCTGTTGGCCCCAGAGGTACAGCTCAATGGATTATTTATCACTGTCTCCTACGCCTGACCACGGAAGGAAAGACAATCCACTGATCAACTCTGGCGTTGGACTTCATAGCCAGAATCCATTCATAATTTAACCACAAGCTTTGCATGATTTATAATCAATCCTTCCACTCATTTCTATTAGTACAACCAAGGAGGAAGGGAAAAATGCATACAGTACAAGTTATTACTTAGGTGACCCAGACACATATGCATTATGTGAAAAAAGCCATTAACAACTACTTGACATGAGGATTTCCCAGCCTAGGATATTTCCAGTAAGTGTATTATAGTCGTTTGATAACAAGCAGCTAAAAAACAATTCATAAGCCCCAATCCATGAGGGAAGGATTGTCCTGTCTTGAACTCAGCAGGAGGAATAAGAACTAAAAGCCCTGGTCCAATATCTTACTTTGAAGAGAAGGAGAGTGGGAACGTGATGCGATCTACCAGGGATAGTGTGGTGGGTGAGCGGGGCAACATGGCAAGAGGTGCTGTGGTGCGACGCCTTTAGTGTTGGGGGTTGTCCTCCCTCCGTTCCCATCTTCCCTTCCAATCCCTCCTGCTCCACAGAACACTAAGAGAAGAACTACTGTTCTCTGCTTCACAAGGAAATTCGGGGCATCAGATAAGTTAGCATTAGTGGCTGTTAACCATTTCTCTTATTTATTACATGCTTTTCAGTGGTACTAGGTTTTTATTTTACACGTAGATTCCGTGGCAGCTACTAATGCACAACACCCAGGGGTGATCTCCTTAGCCTAGAATGTAAAACCATCAACTTTGCCACAGTGTGTCTGATCAGAGCTTGCAAGTTAAACAAAAAATAAGAGGCAAAGGGATGCATGTTTGGAAAGATTACTGCCCTTTGGTTCCTGTTACATATCATTTTTCTGGCCTTTTATTGTGTTGCACAGTTTCCACATTCTGGTGGAACAGCAAAATTCATAATGTAACAATCTGAAGCAGGAAACTAGATCACCTCTCAGGAGCAAGCTGTATCTTCTCTTTAGGTAGTGGTGATCTCTAGAACCATCTCGGAGCTTTCATAAAGAACAACAAAAAACCTGCTGATCTGCAGGTTAAGAGAAGCAGATAATTCTCATGTAGCATAGCTTAGCATGCTGGAACCACTGAACACCCATCATACTATTGAATCTCTGCTTGGGAGAATACTCCTCTATGCAGTTCTTTTGCACCAGGGAGGGGGAAAAATCCATTACTGGAAAGCAGGCATTTAATAACTGGGAATTTGAATTCTCTGTACAGTAGGAGCTCTGAGCATTAGCTACTTGCTCTTACAGGTACAGACAGAAGAGCCTGTCCACAGATGAGTGTTCCATTTTTCTGGAGAAGGACATAAATAACCTTCTTTGCATTTTGAGAGTCAGACTTAAAAGCTTCTATGCACTGAAATGCATTGCACCTTTACAAGTGTTTTTCCCAGCAGAAGAACTATTTCACTACAGGATGTCACACCTTACACCAAGGCTGCTTCTTCGTTTTGTAAATAAAATACCAGTCAGGAGCTCAATCCTATTCTTACAGAAGATGGCTTTACTATAAAAAGTGTTCCAAGAAAATCATTATGTAATGGCAATTTACTGGCATATATAAGTTATCTTGCCTTCATAAACAGAAGCTGAGTAATGTGGATAGATACTTGAGGTAATGAGAACAGAAAGGGCATCCCACTCTTCTGAAGTACAATAGTCCTGGACTAGAATCTCTTTTTTAGATATTTGCCATTTCCCTTTAGAGCCAAGCAAAGCTTCTGAGCCAAGTTTCTTCTTCACAGTTTCCCTTTTCTGTGAAATTGGTAAAACGGATTTTTTTTTGTCTTAAAAGTGTTACACAGCCTACCTCAGTATTACAAGGAGAGATACAAACTACAGAGCACTTGAACTTGCAGGAGAAGGAAATCTGTTTCTAATTACAAATTATTAAGAATGCTGTACTTTGTATTTCTTGATACGAACTCTGCAAATTTCTCTGCAATCCACTGCATTTGCTGGCACATGGTCAAGTGCCAGGGACGAGGAACAGTGATAACCTTTTTCCTGTCCACAGAGCAAATCCTACAGAATAGCTGAAGAGTAAGCAGCCAGTTATAAAAACCCTCAATAATCTCATTTGGTTAATAAGCACATAAGTTATAAGGGCTGTTATTTCGATCTGCTGCACAGCCTGTAACCACAAAATTTAAAACTTCAGAAGTGAACAATTTTGTTTGACACTAAGTAAATTCTAAACTACTGGCCAGCCTTGCAGCCACCTGTTGGGCCTCCCCTTCTCAGCTGTTAACTACCCCGAAATTTTACTGATGTTTGCAGTAGTTGTGACAGCTTAGCAGCCAGCTAAAAAAATATACTCAGTATTTAAGGAAAAACTGTGCTTTGTAGTCTCCATATGCTGCTGTGTAAAACACAGGTGTAGCGCACAGCGCACAAACCCAGAAACAGACAGCTGTCACCTCCCACCGACAAATCTCTTCTTATCGTGCTAAGAGCCAAGATGGACAGCCAAGGCCCAAGACTAATCTTTAATTCAGCGCTTTGCATGTCCCGATTTTCCCTCCTTGTAAAAGCTTGTTTGCTTCATGTGACTTCCTGCTCTCTTGTACCATCTTGGCTTTGTACAGTTTGCTAATACCTAATGCTTTCCATAGACCAAAAACTGGAAGCCATATACTACAATACATGGAAGTACACACCTGTGCAAGCATTCCTATAAGCCCTTGCTCTTTGAAATCTCTCCTCCTTTTTTTTTTTCTTTTTAAGTTTCCTACCTTTATAGAGCTGAACCATGAAAAGTTAGCAATTGTATGTCTAATCTTTTCTGTCACAAGTGCCGATAACCTACTTGTAACAGGTGAATGATTGGTAGAAAAGTCAGATATTGAGCACAGTACCGAGGAGATGATCAAAATCTTGCTATGAAGCCATACGGAATTTCAGTAAAAAGACTGCTAAGTTGTGACTGCTATTCTTTCTATAAAATGAGATCTGGGAACCTACTAGCTAGAGAAATGGCATATGATTGGATGTGATTAAATCACAGAAGCGTAAGAAGCTATCAGCCAGCATATTCTTGGCTTACTTCAGTCACTACAGTGTTCCCTCACAAATCATTTGTGAGATGTGAAACATGGTCTCTGACCAACGCACAAGGCTGCTCTCAGCTATGATTTCCATCAGCACCACTACGGGGCTCATTTACAGTCTTGGCGATGCTCCAGGCACTCAGCTTGCGTGTCTTCCCATTTATGTGGAACAAAATGAAGACAGCAGACTTCTGTTTGAGATTACTGCGTGAAAAAATGGGATTAAAACCAAACAAAACCATAATCATTCAGATCCACTTAAAACACTGAGTCTCCAGACAGTATATCCCATAGGCTGCTTAACNACTCATGATACTAACTCAAGTACCCTGTATTTAAAAAAATTAAAGAAGAAAAGAAANATAGGTTTTCTTGTGCAATGACATTTTGTTTTCACAGCCACTGGTAGGAGAAGCAGAAACAAAATGAAAAAGCAATTACTAGTAACACCGTCAGTACAAAACAAAACTGAAGATCAGCTTTTACTGTGTGTTATTGTGATGAGATCTTAATTGGTATGGACTCTAAAACACACTTTTTTTTTTTTTTTTTTAAAGAAGGAACTTACATGACTGTAGAGATAGTTTCTAAGTCACACAACCTCCAGGATGTTTTAGTTGGCTTGCATCATCTTGCAAAAGCCCGGATGAGAATGCATTTCAATGAATGGCTTATCCGTAATGAAAGTACTCATTTTAATTACTGTTGAAGCTTTCACTGTCACGCAACAAGAAACACAATTCCTACTTCTTGGAGTCCCGAGGTACCAACTGTAGTAGATGAGTTCATGCATGGACAGTTTTCATAATACGTAGGAAAAAAACCCCCAAACAAACCAAAAAGGTGCTTCTGATAACATAATGAAGTCAATTGACACAAAATGCACAAGATTTGAACTGCAATGTAATTAAACTGACATTACAATGTCATATTTTATGACATGTCATATTTTAAGAGATGTCTCCTAAAGAGAGAGAAAGAGGGAGCATTTTTAGATTGTAAGACTGCTAAATGTTGCTAGCCAGGTTCCCCAAGCACTTAGCACCTGTTTGTAGTAAAAGGCAATTCTCACATTGAAGAGCTTATGGTGGAGTCATATCAAATAAGGTGTGTAAAAAACCAAGTAGTATCCCCCAAGACTGAGAAACAGGGAAAAAGTACAAAACTTAAAAGCAACTAATCTGTCATCAGCTGAGCATGCTTCAGCACTTCACTGCATTTGAGTGCCAAGTCCAACATCCATGCTTTTTCTATTCCAGCACTAAAAGTCTCATTGGCAAAATCCTCTGAACACTTGTATTGCTCCTAGTTGGGATGCACACGGCCACTTCAGTCCTTAGAGTGCTGAAATTGGCAGCCCCCTCTAATCCCTTTGTGGCATTCATAAAGGAAGCCGTTGCTGACTTACTTTACTTGCAGGCTTGTAAACTTGGATGTAATGTATGCTTGGATGATTCTCAAATCCTAGCCCCCTAGGAGGAAAAACCCAGCCAGCAGACAAGGTAGGATGACCCTTTATCAGGGATAAGTTGACATTTAAAGCAGTCACCAGTGTTTCTGCAAAACAGTTTGGACAGGAGGTGTCCTCCTATGGACCATGCCCATTAGTTACCTAGACTGAAACAGACCTACTGCTGAACTCTCATTATGGTGGTATGAAACCAAGTGAAACTTCTGCTTATGTAGTACAGTTGTAGCCGGGAAAGAAAATACTTAAAGCAATTGCTTAACAGATACTTAATAGGATTTCTTAATGGCTCTGACAGGGGCTTTTATTTTTAGAATTCTACCACTTAAAGGCAGGGAAGATTAAAAAAAAAGGCTGACTAGCACTGCTAGGGTGGTATTTCCCACTTCACTGGTTACAGGCTATTTAGGCATACTGCATTACCTCACAAGTTAGAAGATATATATCCAAGCAAAACAAAACTGAAAAAGGAGATACAAAGAACTGAAAAATACCAACAAAAAGTTTAAAGAGTTAAAAAAAACTGATTAAACCCCTAATACTCCCTTTCTCATTAAAGAAAAATTATATTTTCAAATGAGAGATTCAAGTGGATCAGTCACAAAATAAAGTGCTATTTGGTCTGCTCAAAGCGCTTGGAACTTCCCTTAAAATAGGAGTGGCTAGAATTTTATGTGAGGCAAAGAAGCAAAGATGCAGAGAAGAGAAAGACCATCAACATAAAAAACTTAACTAGGAAAGTAGTAAAACCCAAAAGAAAGAAAATTCTACAATGAAAATTTCAAATGAGGCATCTTTAAAATAAACACAAACTAAAAAATAATGACCTACTTAAGTATACAAAAATAATAAAAAAGTATTTTTAAGGCAATCATTTTACATACTGATAAGCATAAGTAATTTTTTTTTTTTTAAAGTTTTTTCATGCTACAAACTATGTTGGTTTTAAAAAGGAGAACAAAAACCCCAGCATAATAGAGAAGGAGTTATAAAAGGGGAGAAAGGCCAGGTAATGAAGGAAATTAATGCCCACTCATTCATAGTTACTAACGCAAACTGCATGCATGCATGATTGGTATTTTACTATTTTTCTTGACACGTGCTGAATCCTTTCTTTCTGCACCAGACTAGTTTGTTCAACCATTCAGCAAATTACACCAATTGCCCTAAGTGTCACTTGGGCAAAGAAAAATATATTAAAGCCCCTGCTTCTCAGCTGCAATCCTTTCCATTTGAACTCAAATCTCAAATAAAAATGGAGTTACATGCATCCATTACCAACGTGATCAGAAAGGATGTCGACACATGGGTGTAAGTAAACCCAGAGCTGTCAAGGAAACAAGAACCAGTATCCCCTGCATGGAAAATGTTGACATTCGCTCTTTACACCAAGGGAATTTTTTGGACAGGTGAGAGGGAAGACAACTCCCTTACCCTCAGATAGATGGAAGGTTCCACTGAAACTGCATCAGGAGAACCTTCTGTGTGGCAATGTACTTTACAACAGCTAATTTAAGATTACTGCTTCAAGTCACTAGATTAATTGGCAATAAAGTAGCCCAAAGACAACTTTAGTAGCAACATCCCATAAGCAGTCTGGCCTGCCGGAGAATTTCACCCTGCCTCCTGACCTGAATCCAGGAAAGAGATACAAAAAAGCCAGATAAGCCGATTTTTGTGATTGCAACATCAACCACTATGCCACCTGAAGTTACCATATTTTTCTCTCTCACAAGAGCTACAGCTCTAAGGAAGAGGACCCCAGCAGCTGTCTGGCAGTGCCAGAACAGACTGCTGGGACAAGCTCTCTCCTCAGCTGCCCCCAGGTCCAAACGGTGTTAACAGCTACGGTGGTAGCAGCCCTCGCCATGGGAAGCTCATAAGCAGGGAAGGTCTAAGATGGGTGCATGCGGTCTGTGGCACATCTGGATTATGTGTATAATTGCATGTAAAAGCTATGGCAAGTGACCCTTCCATGCCACTGTTCTGTGGCCAGCTTGGCTAGCAGAATTTAGCACTGTCACCTCCAGTAAGCTGTAATGTTTGGCAGTAGGGAAAAGATTAAATGGCAATATATGAAACTTAAAGGGTTTCTATATTTGTTTTTGTGATCTTACAATGCCTTTCAAATTCTTTCTAATGGTTAAGCAATCTCCAGGTTCTTGGTACGTATCTAAGACTAAAGAAAGACTGTAAGAACTTGTACTTCCACACCAGACGTCATAAATTACACTTTCCAGAGCTAGGGGTGTGCTACTTTCCACGCTGACACTGGAAAACCTGCAGGTATGACCCAACGACTCACTGCTTGCATATGCTGCACAGCACAGAAGAGCCCAATGATAAAATTCCAACACTTCTTGTTTCTTAATTTCTGCAAAATCTGCACTGTTGCAAACAAGAATGCCAGTCACAAGCAAAGCCGCACAGTAACAAAAAACCCTGCATGAACAGCAACATGTGTGCCCTATTAACTCTACTCCTGAGCATGTATACTGTAATACAGTATTTGATCACAGCATATAACAGGCCATTATTATTATTTTTTTCTCCTCACAGACCAGTCATGCATCAGGAAACCCAGAAAGAAACCCACCGCTGAGTAAACCTGGAGTAAGAAACGCTTCTGCCATCCATCCACACATCCATGATCACAGGAGGAATGACCACAGAAGAAGGAAGACAGGAATCCTGCCCTCCTACACTGCCCATGATTGCCTCAGCCCCAGGGCAGACCATTCCTCTAATTACTGCTTTTTATGCCTGACCCCAACAATTTTGCTTACACTACACCGAGTGGGACAGCTCCAACATGACAGAACGAGCACGTTCACTGCCTGAAAACACCTTCATAACTTCACAGCTGAAGAAACATTAAGAAAGCCAACATTCCTGCATTAAAATTTCTCAAGGCAAGCAACTAAGCCTATTTCTCTATCCTGGAAACCTTTTAAGAGACAGGGCCAACTCTTTGCTTATATTTTTAAAGCCACATGGCTGCTCAGACCCAGAGAGGTTGTTCAGGGCTACAAATTCAAGCACAGAAAGGTACTGAGGGAGAGCCACAGACCCTGGAAAGATGCTGGATTTTTGAGATACTGCATTCATTACTTACTGGTTTAGGCAGCCCCGCTACAGTATCCATCACCATTCTCACTCTTTTGTACCCATTAAGGAGAAAGCTCAGGTATTTAACTAAGACTGCAGTTTCTCCTATGACAGCCAGGCACCGAAGAACCAGGGGAGTTCTTAAATCACAATCTTAATTATGAGTACGAGGAATTTACCATAATCCTAATTAATCTGGGAAAGGATGATCTTATCTTGAAACACACAAGGCAGGTCACTCAATCCACTGGAATTAACCTGGTTACTTCTAACTAAACACATGCACAGAATGACTTTCAAAAGTAACCAGAAGAAAAAAAAAAAAAAGAGAGAGAGAAAAGTAAACCCAAGAGAGTGTGGATTTTCAGTTGGTCTACATTACAACAATTAAACTTAGGAAAAGGCTAAGTGGAGGAAGCACTAAGAATTCTAGCTAGCATTCCTGGGCAGGACTGATCTTAGAAAAGAATCTTCTTTGCATGACATGCTCATCCTGATAATGACAGTCTCTCTTCTCCATCTCCATTTACCAGTTACATTTTTACTGTTGCACCAATGAAGTCTTATTTCTAACGGGCAGTGAAATCACTCTTTTTACTCCTATATAAAACTATCATACATGCCTTGCCTTCCCCACAGGAAATAACACAGTTTACATACACCCTGAAATCCAAGTTGTTTCAAGACCAACTTCCTCCTCCGTTTAATTTCACAGTTCAAGACAAAGCAGAACAACTGATATTCTAGTAAGCATAACGAAGCTGTATATGGAAAGATACACTTCATAAACATTAAGACAATGAGAAGTTACATATATTTGTGAGAGTTTATTATAGTAATCAGCTCATTTATCAGTATCCAAGAAAAAGGTGCAGAACATAATCAACCATGGAGGCTGGGATTTTACAGTTGTGTTCTGTCCACATTTTTAATCAAACCAATTAGAACTACTTTTCAAATACAAAATATAATTTGCCCTTTGTCATAGAGGACCAAAGAAAAAAATTAACTAGCCGTCCATCAAACCCTCCACGTCTTGGAAAAAGAAGAAAGTTAGGCTTCCCCTTCAATAGCAACAAAGTTCCTGCCAAGTTTTCTGAAAAAAGTTAACAGTAAGTTTTGCTCGGTTGCTCAAGCACAATCCAGCTTAATCCAATATTTGTCTTAGATCAGGACTATCTTCCTGAACCTGTAACAACATCATTGTGCAGAACCTAAAACAGGTCAACTGTGACTGTTACAAAAACTAAGAATAAACAAAAAAATGTCCCCCAACTACTCCTTGTAGAGACTCAGTAGTGACCTTCTCAAGAGCTAACTAATTTGACACCATAACTAGGGCCCTATCAATTAAATTAGTTATTACCAAAAAAAAAAAAAAAAAAAAAAAAA
>Ga0065711_1001313_pt1 | contig 45007 bp, 26 predicted proteins | sample Hoacrofraction12_FD_59098 | JGI IMG/M metagenome (GOLD analysis project Ga0065711, IMG submission 59098) | Hoatzin crop microbial communities from Cojedes, Venezuela - Epithelial fraction 12 v2 (version 2) | ecosystem: Host-associated > Birds > Digestive system > Esophagus > Crop | place... | reverse complement strand
AGGAAGTTCCGTCTGAACATGAGGAAGAACTTCTTCCCTCTGAGGGTGACGGAGCACTGGAACAGGCTGCCCAGGGAGGTTGTGGAGTCTCCGTCTCTGGAGATATTCAAGACACACCTGGACAAGGTCCTGTGCAGCCTGCTGTAGGTGACCCTGCTTCAGCAGGGGGATTGGACTAGATGACCCACAGAGGTCCCTTCCAACCCCAAACATTCTGTAATTCTGTGATTCTGTGTCAACTGCTTACCTCACCTTGTCTATGTTTACCAGGACCTGGTCAGCAGACACCTTAAGAAACAGATAGTACAAACATTTCAGTACTCCCTGTCCCACATCAGCCACTCTCAACATGTCTGATAATTCTTCTAGCTCTTCTCCAGATTTCTAGTCAAAAGGTTTTTTTGATATGTATACCAGGAAACATGGTTGCATGAGATAACACAGGTATAGTACACTGCGATAATTGCAAGAAAATACAAGAATAGAACACAGAACATAATGTAACAAACATCTTAAACTTCTCTGGGTTAGTTTATTAAATATATGTCACTCCCTCACAAAGAGAGACAAATGTCCCTAAGAGATACTGCCATGTCTTTAAAAGAGGGTTATTTTCAAAAGTTACCCAAGAGTAATGGATTCATTTGGAATTTGGTTTGTGCCTGCTTTTTCTTCCAGTAGGCAGAGTACCTTTCTCTACAAACCACAGAGAAGCAGCTATGTGTGGGGAGACCTCATGGTGGGAGACAGGCAGTGCATGATGTTCATATTATTTATCCTGAATTCCCATTCTTGGCTAGATTCATCTCACCTTTCTTTTACTGCTTAACTGAGGTTCTAGGTTGCAGTTCCTCACATCTGACTTCATCTCCGATGCAAAGGTCAGTGTCTGAAACTGAGGTTCTAGGTTGCAGTTCCTCACATCTGACTCCGTCTCCGATGCAAAGGTCAGTGTCTGAGCTAGCCAGCTCCCATGATACTCAACAGAAATACCATCAATGCAGTCGGTGAGACCTGGGTGAGGTCTATCTGACCAAAGGCAGACATCTACTGTGGAATGAGAGGAATCATAATCTCGACTCCACTGGCTATCTCAGCTGGCTGTTCATTCACTCATAAGGGAATGCCAGCATGGCTTGCTCAGAAGTGCGCCTGCATTGCTCAAAGCCATAACTTCTCCGATGAATTGCCCCTCCAAGCTACATGTACCACCATCACCAAAGGGCGTTGCAAGCAATATCCAGAAAATGATTCATATGCAGGAAATTCATATTCACATTTCCCTTCTGACAGATTCAGAGCAATGATTAAACCCATGCCCCAAAACTCACCTGAATCCAAAGGGAAAAAAATACCCGGTGTGGCCCACAAAGTTTGGGGTTATGATGCACAAACCAGTTACTCTGGGATCAAAAGTAGCTGCAAATCAGTTGCTTTGCAATAATTGTCCCTGTACATGTTCCTCCTTACTGACACCCTTCAATAAACACAAGGTAATCTGAAGAATTTTAGCCCTTAAACAAAAAAAGGCTGAACCTCCCTGGGCTTATTGAAGAGGACCATGTGATAAAGTCAAGAGGAGGACAACAACTGAGTAACTGACATAAGGGATGAGATTCATCTGATCAAAGGCAAGCATCTTTTGCCTGGGCTTAGGTGTAAAGTAGTCACCCAGGGCTCATTCACTCAGTTCTTCTTATCCTGAAGTAGCTCTCCAGAACGTATCAGATGAATTGCTCCCTAAATTTACATATCCATTCTACTGGCTGGAAAAGGAGCTGTGACTAGGTCACTTAGAGATGTGCACACACAGAGTCAGAGAGGATGAGCCCCTCTTGTGGAAACTTTTCTTTCCACAACAATTTACACAGATGTAATGCTATTCCAAAGTGGTATATGCACGTCCATGACTTTTCATGAGCTGGGCCAGAGATTAAATTTTCCCTCCTGTTGAAGAGTGTCTTGCCCAGAGAGAGGAGATGTGGCACAGCTGCAATAATGATTGTTTTTGTGAGCTTTTTTTGTGGGGATCATCTTTTATTCCAAACCTTTTAGGAAAATAACATTTTTACATTCATTAGCACTTTTATTTGTGTGTTTATGAAGCATTTCACGAATTTCATTTTTATTTATGAAAGCATTTCGTGCTGCCTTCAACACTATCCCTAGAAACTTGGATTGTTTGCATTAAAAATAATAATAAACAAGCAAGAGTTCATTTGAAAATAACAAGGTCTCTGAGCAATTTCATTGTGTTTGGAAAGAGGGTCACTGATGATAGCACTTTTATTGAGGCTGATTAGATAGAGCATGGGCTTTTTGCTGCAAATATTTTTGTTCCAGCAAGGATGATATTAACCATTTAAAGTCAGACATATAACATGGAGGCAGAACAACAGCAATCAGATTGTTCACTGGGGGCCCATTTAACCTGCCTGGCACTCTCCTGTGAAGTGTTCTGTCCACCCTCCCGATAACCACATAGAGTACCAGAAACAGCTTTCAGGTGGGAAAACTATACAGGTGCTATAGTGCAATTTTTTAGAGTATGAGACTGTCTCACTAATTCTCCATGCTGTACCGCTCCAGTTTCAGGGCTGAAAGAAGAGCCGTGACAGACCAGGAGCTCTGACGTTCAGGCTGTACGTATGTGACTAATTCTTTCCATCCTGCCATTAACCCCTATTCAAGGCAGATCAAGCAAAGCCCAGCTCAACACCAGCTGCAACCACCCACACACTGTGCAGTAAGTCTCTCGTAGGGTGAAATTTATGTTGTGCTGAAACACATCAATTTTGCTCACACAATCACACTGATTGTCCCTGAAAAATGTAAAGTGAACCAGCTCTTGAATACAGATCTAACAACACCCGTTTCTTTACTTTGGCTGTACAGATGACTCTGGCTAACTTGAAAATCAGAGAGAAGAGTTCAAAACGTGCAGGCGTACCCAGGCTAGCTTTAATCTAGCTCATTTCAGCTCAGGCTAACCTCTTCAGTGTGTTCCCAGACTGTGCTGCCACAGCTACCCTTTTGTTGATAACGGTTTGTGTTCAGTGTGTCTACACGTATTCCAGGCATACTTCTAGTTACTTAAAATACAGGGCTGCCTGGAATTTGGAAGAGACTGCCTTGAGCAAGGCTGGGAGTAAGTCAGGGCATATTCATGGGAGCAGAGCAGGAGCTGTGGCCAGCGCCGTGGGGAAGCGCTTTGAAAAGACACAGAAGGAGAAATGGTCAGTGGTTTTGCACTCGGCAAACAGAGCACTGCTTTGTTCTGAAAATCTTCCTGCATCACCACGCACTGTCGAGCAACGCCTTGGTTCCCCATCTGTAGTGTGGTGTGTGGTGAAGGCAAACTGACCCATCTGGCAGATGTTGAGGCCCTGCCGCAACAGGGGCAGGACAAGGATAGGCAGATGGTGGAGCTGGATGAGTGGGACGTAGGTCTCAAAATGGTTACAAGAGCCTTCTCAAAGTTCTGACATATTTTGGTTTCCCTCTTGTGGAGCAGAGACCTCTGGAAAATGTGTTTTGAGGAAAACTTGTGGTTGAGAGACCATCAGTAGCTCCTGCTGTCAAGTCACCCCAGAGCACTACTGTGAAACCACATGACACAGGAAAATGTCTGAACTCCGCATTACAGACATTTTCTTGGCAGATTGTTGGGTAAGGTTAACATAAGCAGAGAGGCAAGCAGGGGAATCCTATAGAGATGTGACTGATTAGGATAACAAACCACTTGTGATAACACAAAAACCCTAGCATTTGGGGCTGGAGAAAATGGGAGAGAGGTAGGAAACACCTCCTTTCTGTCCCCCATGCCCAACATTCCTGGGACAAGGCAGGTTATATCAGTGGCCAGGTATCCAGTGGGTGCAACAGGACCATTTCCTTAAGTAACTGTTTATTACAGGATGCTCAGTAATGCCATACGGAGTTGTATACCAGCTCAGAAAACCTGGGAGAGCGACTGTATGTACCAGCTTCTGTGAGTTAGCAAGATCCTCTGCTGCTGCTTTAAACAGTTATTTAATTTAAACTTGTCGTAATTTAATTCTTCTGCTCTCAAACTGTCAGCTCCAGTCTCTGCAGTGCGAAAAAGGCCAGCCTTCACTGTCCATTAATCCAATTTATGCTCAAGAACCATCGCCTTCCTCCCAGGCTGCCCATCGTCAAAAGAGGAACTCCCTGTAAAATCTGCAAAGCTTCAATATTTTCATCTTGTGAGTGGCTCTTCAGCCAGGGTGCTTGTAAAGCAGCACAGCCATGGATGAGCACATCAGTCTACTCTCTCTGCTGCCTCACAGACTGAACATGATGGTTTGATATGATTCTGTCATTTCCACTGTATTGGTATTGCAAATCCAATACAACCACTCTTGATCTCTGTCTGTTATAGTCAAACTATTCATAGTATAGAGCATGTGCACCCCAGTGAGCCAGTGTAATAGTAAATTCATTGGCTGAAAGGACTATTTCACCTGCTCTTTCACCATCATCTTAAGGTCTTAATCCCTCACAAAGACCTCTGGGCCTTCCTAGACATTACTACCAATAACAATGTCACAAATTATTTGGCCTGTGGCTGTGTCACTTTCAATATAAGTGGGAGTATTGCTCTTAACATCTGGATTTTGCTGCAGTTTTTCACTTCGCTTTACAGTATCATGTTCTAGTACATTCAGAATAAGAGAAGATTTTAAAGCAAACTATGACTTGTTCTCCACTCATTTCCTGGTCTTTAACCATTGAAGTACCAGCTAGATTAGCACAGTTATTCTTCAACTATGTTTAAATAGTCTTAAAACAAGGGAGAGGAGAATTGGATGTGAAACATCAATCGACAAGCCTATGATGGCCAGGGTTCAGGTTAGCTATAAACACAATGGATTTCAGTAGTTATGTCAACTACACAGAAGTACAGTCAAGAGCTTAATTTGATCTTAAAGTAACATTTCAGAAGGCTCATCAGAGCAGAGACTGGATTTTTAATAGCAGAACTTAACTACATTTCAGCTATGAAGTGTCATTAGTGTCAGTGGGAATGCTCAGGTGTAATTTGTCTCGCTGTTTCTGAGTAAGCAAAGTGGAGATGATAATTCTATTAATGAAAGCTGGAACTGTGTTTACAACACTGTCAGAAACAGAGTCCTGTGTCTATATATTAATGTGGAAATTAATCAAAGGAAAAACATGGAGTAGAAAGTGCTATTCTAAAAATAACAACAAGAAAATGAACCAATAATTATATTTTTCACCAAGGCAGTTATTTAGTTAATCGCAGTATACATGCAAGGCATGAATAAGCCTGCAGTTCTCTTGACAGAAAGATAGCAATCAAATCATGCAACATGTTCTTCTGCTGTCATGTTCAATACATTAAGAAGTGCTGAGAAGGCATCAGTAGAAAGCCTGCAGGACTTGGAAATAAGCACTGTGAGAGAGAGAAAGCATTACAAGTCAGTTAGACATTTTTGCAAGAGATGGTAGCATCTTTATTACTGGAGATGGGGAAGAGCTAGAGAGCTGTGAAGCTGGACCAGGACGCAAGTATTCTTATAGTTTAAGGCACTTTGTTAGTGGTACTTTAATTCCAAACCTGTGCATGCTTGGGAGAAAGGACTACAAACTTTATTCACATTCTATTTGTTCATTACCATGTCAGATTGTTTACTGGCTGAAGCAGTACCAGTTTTGACAGCTCACTATTTCATGCAACAATCTTCATCCATCGGTTTCTGTTATCGTTCAATTTCAAACATTAGGTCTAAGGGAAGGAAAGGAAAATTTTAATGTATTTTTACAGCATAACATATGAAGATACTGAGGAAACTAAAGCAATACTAAAATTAATCATAATTTAATGATATCATTCAGTATAACCATCTGTTGTAAGAAAATAACCTGACAGCAAAGCGACAAGAGCTTGACAAGACAGACTGCATGTAGATAATAAATCATTTGACAAATACAATCTGCTTTCATTCCTTTTGCTAACTAATCTATGTAACAGCTGTGCTGAGTTACTGGATCTTAAAAAGATACTACTGGCTCCTGACATGTACACGTGGCTGCTAATGCAGCTAGAGAAAGGTTACATTTTGCCTAAGGGCAAACTAAATCCAGCTTTATTGACATGCCCTGGTAGATGCTCTGAAGATCAGCTGGGAATTAAAGATACAGAACTATTAAAGGAATATCAACAAACTTTAAGAAATACCTGAAATAGATTCCTTTTCCACGTTGATTGCCATTACAACTTTACAGTCATAAAGACTAAAGCAGATACTTGTAGCTAAAATAATTAATATTTTGAATTAATAGACTAACAGACCAGGGGAGAACGAAAACAAATTTCCTCAGAGATGAGTCCTTGTATGTGCCTACTCAGGACTCTGAACAAGATACGTCCCACATTAGGACTGTGGTAGGAGTTTAAAGGTACACACTTCATGAAAAGCAAAGGTCAAAGCAATGATAGAAACCACAGCTGAGATTCTCCTTGCAAGGGCCAGACTTGTAGGTGCACAGAGCTGCGCCAGAGGGGCATTGCAGTGGGGCTAAGGCTAGCGGCAACTGCGTCCACAGTCTGAAGGCGATCAAACAAGCTCGTGCTTGAATTTCATTCAGTAAGCGAAACCATTGGTCCGCTTGATATCAAGCTCCAGCAGCTCACTTCACTTCTCCTTCCTACAAGGTGAAGCTTTTTACAATGACTCTGACACTACCTTTCCTTCTCCCAGAGAGAAGCAATACTAGCCATGCCAGGACCAGGGCTACCGAGTGGTGGTTCTCCTAATGTGACCCAGGCATGTGTTCACACACTGTGTGGACTCTGATGAACAGGGCTGTGTTTGTCCACCCACTGGGCTTGGATGGTTCTCACTCCAGCAAATTTGTTTTTGGCCTTGGGCTCATTGTCAATGGATCATTTATTTTTAGCATCCAGTGCCTGCTGGGTTGGGCTTGGAGTCCACACTGGCATTACCAGCTGCTTCACCAGCAACTCTTACCTCTCCTGCAAACTCTGCTTAGGCTACTTTGAGGGGTTTCATGCTCATCCAAGAGGGCTATGGACTGTCACTGACTGCAACCCACTGTGATATGCTCACTTCTCCTTGCCAACTCCAATGCGAGCTACCACATTGGGTTGCTGTTTTTCCTGTATTTTGGTCTCGCCTTTTTCTCTCCCTGAGTATGGTGCAGTAATCCTGCACTGCTAAACAAAAGAGGGCCAGGTAGTGATCCCTGGCTCTGGGGTCAAGAGGTACAGACCTACTTGTGTCTGTGTTGTTTAGAACTAGGTTCTTGCAGAGGAAACCAGCCAGGACCTCATCACACAGCTCTTGGCCATGAGTTTCTTCTGCTCTGAACATGGGATTTCTTTGTTGAAAAGATCAGAAGCAGGTCCAGAGGAGGACCATGAAGATGATCAGAGGGATGGAACAATTCTCTTATGAAGACAGGCTGACAAAGCTGGGGCTTTTCAGCCTGGAGAAGAGAAGGCTCCAGGGATACCTTCTAGCAGCCTTCCAGTACCTCAAGGGGGCCTGCAAGAAAGATGAAGAGGGACTTTTTACAAGAGCACGTAGTGATGGGATGAGGGGTAACAGCTTTAAACTAAATGAGGGCAGATTTAAATTAGATATAAGGAGGAAATGCTTTACTCGGAGAGTGGTGAGGCACTGGATCATGTTGCCCAGAGAAGCTGTGGACGCCCCCTCCTTGGCAGTGTTCAAGGCCAGGTTGGATGGGACTTTGAGCAACGTGGTCTAGTGGAAGGTGTACCTGCCCATGGCAGGGGGGGTGGACCTTTAAATGTCCCTTCCAACCCAAACCGTTCTATGAGTCTAAGTACTGTGAAGGCTGTAGTGAGACCACTTGCATGGCAGTTGTAGGACATGAAGCACAGTACGTATTTTAGCTCCCACGGTGACTGTGAGGGCTGACTGAGAGTTCCAAGCCTGCTGCAACAGTACTGCAGTGTTTGTATGATGGAAGGATGCAAACCTGATCCTTTCTCATCTACTATTCCCTTGCCAGAGTGGTCCCTGGAGTAAACCATTCATTGAAGGACACCTAAACTTCGTCTTGGAAATAGCAGCCTAGGACAGAGCCATCGAGCAATGCAACAGGCCACAAGGACAAGCAGTGATACAGGGTTAAACCTCACAACCACACCTTTTTTCTGACAGTATAGATAACCATGTAAAGAGAGGATCTTCTGTTCCAGATTGGGTGGATGTTGCACATCACGTAAAGGATACACACTCTAACCTATGTTGTGTGCATGTTCAATGTCAAAAGACATGCTCAGAGGAGGTGTGCACAATTTCCATGCTGTTCATGGAGTCTGTGCTTATCCATTCATGACTTGCAGTGGTTTGTAGGTGTGCTTCAGAGCTGTGACGGCTCATGCAAGGCTGCAAAATATTAATTGCATTGCATTGCTTGTTTCCATTTTTGTATTGTCAGAGCTCAATTACACCTTTCTCCAGTTACTGGAAGAAGGAAACATACAGAAAGGTTTTTCTTCCGCAGAGATCTCTCACAGGGAACAAACAAGATCTGGTATGCAAGTCTGGTGGGCTATCCTGGGCTGGGGGATTTAAGGGAAAAGCAGTCCCACAATCTTGCATCCTGGAATACCATCATGGGATAGTTCAGAAAACTCACAGCATCACGTTCTCTGCATCCAGAAGTCATCAGGTCACGAGGCATCTGCTCAAACTTTTCCCCAGCATGCTTCAACATCACAGGAAACATAGCAGAGCCATCAGGTAGGTTATCTCACAGGTAATAGCATTTTGCCCTCCAATATTCTTTGAAGTATTCTGTCTCCCTGTCATGCTGTTATATATGTAAGGCAAAATGCCCCTTCACAGAATGACTTCTCCCCTCAAGAAAGCTTTCAGAAATATGTTATATATTACCCCAAATCATTACATTCTCTATTATATGAGTTCGTTGCTTCATTCCGTTTGTCAAGGGACCACTGGAAGTTTAGGTTATGTCCTACAAGCATGGAAAATTCCAGGAGTTTTTGCTTTTGGTATGTAAGAGTCTGCCTCATTTGTTTTTTTCCTAGAGATTTGTGTATGATCAGCCTGAGGTTTTATGTGTAAGAGTTTGTCAGAGAAAATGACTTGTAGAAGGAGAGTTCATAAGAGAAAAGTTCAGTTGATACCGGAGGTTCAGCAGGCCACATCTGTATAATCATCTGCTAAACCAGCTAGAGCAACAGAAAATGTAACATACGCATTTTTTGAAATAATAAATGAGTCAAGCTATTCAGTTCCAAGTGTTCACCTTCTGCCTATCCTTTGGAAAGCAGGCCCTTGACTTGAGCAAAATCAAAGTACCAAGCATTTGTAGCCTTTTCTTTTTTTTCTTTTCATAATGGTGAGAAAAAAGCAACAGCAAGAACTAATAAAACTGCTAACACTGAAACTCAGGTGTCCAGCTGTGCCTCCACTTACGTGTTGCTTCAAGGGGTCCAGCATGCACATATTTAGCACTGAGGGATCACTGAAGACACTATAAAGGTCCAGTGTATTTTTGCGCAAGAAGAATAAAGGCTGAATTCAATTTGTTTCCCCACTAAACTGGGAATGAGGAAACCTCAGAGGCTAAGGATGCAATATGGATTGCAGTGAATGCCCAATGACCACAATGAAAAACAGTCTGTTTTATAAGGTCCCTCCGTTGAGTAAGTTATTTTGCAGAATTCCTCAGATAATGAAAATAGAGAGATCTGACCTTTTCAGGGACAAAGATTTAAGGGGCTTGCTACATAATCAGGGCTTCACCTTAAAAGTACAGCACCATTAGAACCTGAGGCTAGTCAAGTCAAACAATTTACCACACGAAGTCTATTAAGAAAGCTAATCAAGCATCACCAAATGAGGCAATGAACTGGGGGCAAGATACACTATGAGGTTCACTGTTGCTATAGAATTAAGCTCACAGGTGTGAGCTGTGGCAAATAACATCTTCAGCTGAAATACTGGAATATTTTCCACCAGAGGAATGGGAGTGCATGTCTACAGTGCAAGCAGAAAAAGGAATGAAGTCACAATGAAAAACAACAGAAGAAGATGAAAGTGGCTGAAATGTAGGTCCAGACTTTGATCTCTTACAGGAGAAAATGTTTATGCTACAACTGGTCCCATCGACTTGTAAGACAATATTCATGGAGTAAGTTCCTATTCCATATGAGAAACCTGTAAGAGCTTCCATCAGGTTGGTTACATTGTCAAATACTGACTAATCACAGGAAAATGTTCCCACTCTGTGTTAAAAGACAAGCAGAGATCATCTCGCATGGCATCTTTAAGGGTGGATAAAGGGGTTGATTTTTCACATACATCCATTTCATTCAACTCCATTACTTTGAAACAATTCTTATTAATTCACAATTATGTGCAGGAGATTAAGCTATAAATAAGACCTACCTGTGTGACATAAAATGTTGCATGTAGACTTCAGACCCATGGCCCTGACTCCATCAGTAAATCTGCATTAAAACCCTGTCTGCAGGCAGTCTGGGGGCAGAAAATGGCAAGAATGCAACTAGGGTTCTGAGCATGCCAGAGACATGGTCAGTTTGAAGAATTCAGAGCATTGTGGATTTAGCCAGTGAACAGTGTGGATAGTGTCCTTCAGTGCAGTGAGATTACTGAGCTATCATCAATTATCATTATCAGTTATCATATATATTATTATTATTTACCAATTATCATATATATATATATATATATCATTATCATTTATAATGTCAACTCCAGTACCTGAAGAGGGGCTACAAGAGTGCTGGAGAGGAACATTTTACAAGGGCCTGTAGTGATAGGACAAGGGGTAATGGCTTCAAACTGAAAAAGGGTAGATTTAGTTTTAGGCCGGATATAAGGAAGAAATTCTTTACTATGAGGGTGGTGAGGGACTGGAACAGGTTGCCCAGAGAAGGCCAGGTTGGATGGGGCTTTGAGCAACCTGGTCTAGTGGAAGGTGTCCCTGCCCATGGCGGGGGGGTTGGAACTAGATGATCTTTAAGGTCCCTTGCAACCCAAATGATTCTGTGATTCTATGGATTATAACTGATGTGTTTTGCTCTGGATGTAGAGGAAAACAGGGCCAAATGCATCCGTAATGTGGATGGAAAGGAGAACTTGCGGTCAGGCAGCTGCATACTCTTGTGTGATATAATGCACACACCGCTGAGAGTGATGCTAATGCTTCCTTTGACCAGTTCTGCCCCTCTAGCCATTTCCCTCGTTCTCTTCCCTGGGAAAGTCCCCACTTGGATAAAAATCTGTTATTCCCTCTAGCTGTCTAGCATATTTTTAAAGCCTCTTTGTGTAACCTCATGTCATGATACCCAATATTATTCCTATAGTCTAAGAAAGACTGAGCAGTCACAACAAAAGCACGAATTACACGCTATATTACTAAAAATTCCCCTTAACTTTTTCATGGAGGCAGGCTAAGGTGAGTTCAAAATATGTTTTAAAATTCAACTTCAATATTAACAAAAGATAATTCAACATCAGTTTCCTCTAACTCTAAAAGCAAATAAAAAGCAAAATTATATTCCCTTTGATTTTACTGAGGATGCTGGAAACTAAGATGAGCTGATTAGTTACAAGTATGAAATACAAATACTGAGCAGTCTGCTTCTGTTGAAGAAGCTGTTTCTAAGGAACAGAATAACTAGTGAAAATGAGGTCCTCTAACATTTCTGTTGGGAAAAATTTGTCCCTTTAGAGGAATTTAAAATTTCAACCAAGACCCACATTTCACAGTTGAACCTTCTATCTAAGCCAAACTTATGACCCTCTCATACATGTCCTTTACTCTCCTGCCTCCCTTCTGCTCAGAAAACATCTTGATTTGGTTAACACCGAGTTAAATAGATTATTTTTTCTGTTTCACTAAAACGAGCTTAAATCAAATTGGGTATTTTAGTGTTCATATGACACTTGAAACATTCACTAAAATGGAAAGAACGACATATATTTTTTGTAACATAAACAGTAATCAGAAACTCCATGGAAGCTTATAGCATGTGCAAAAAGACCTCCTAGATTTTGTCTTCAAAATTGCAGTAAATGAGACATAGTGGGAGATGCTGTTTTGTGGCACTAAGTAATAGATGCCCCATGATTGATTCTGCTTCCTTTTTAGTGACACTTTTAGAAATTCTTTATGCTGTTCAACTGACACTTAAACTGAAGAAGTAACCACACAGTCTTTTTATTTCTTATGATTAATCTCAGCTAATGAAAAATCTTCATTAAATTTTACTTCCAGGAATAGAAATTGGAGTTCTTCACCTCACCAGAGCACAGCTAAGACACAGGGAGAAATTGCTTCACCTCCCATGTACCAATCACATTGTGCCATGGTGTAATTGCAGAGCAGCGTGCATGGCTGGTTTCCACATGACTGGTGACGTTTGTGCCTCTCAGGGCTGCAAATGTTTCCTAGCTGGGTCGCTTAGAAAGGAGACCAAACCTCACACTACCTAACCCCTGTGCATGTCTCTCTCTGTGCCTTAGGATGTGTAACACCCTTGTGCACTTTCCACTAAAAGGCTCAAGAGTGGCAGCAACTGCATGAAACAGCCTGGCAGCCACAACAGGGTGCAGATGGATGTCTTCAGAGCTGCTCTTTCATTAATGATCATATGGCCAGCAAAGACATGTTGCAGCTCAAATGTTCTAGAGCCACCACTAGGTAGGAATCTGAACCTGCCCAAACTAGCTCTGTATGTCTCTGCTTTACAGAATCAGAACTGAGAGAGTTTTACAGGGTGGCTGAAAGCAGAGCATTCGTTGAACATGCATGGGAAAGGCAAAGTGGAAACATGAGGCTGGAGTATTTGCCATCCCTGGAGAGGAGAAGTTTTGTTATCTTCAGTAGAGGTTTCTCTGCAGGATTATCCACAGAGCATTTGAGTTCTTCCAGCTGTGAATAAAGCAATGTGGGTGGACACTGTCACACAGCCTAGACAGACAGTACAGATTCAAAATATCTTTAGCATTGGTCTTCACCTTGCTCCATAGTTGCACGCTGTGCACAGCAAGACAGCTGAGGGTGATGTCTCTGGGCGTCCCTCAGTCCTGGCACTCCAGTCAAAACACAGATTCATGATGATGGTAATTGTGCAGCTTGAGCCAGCAGTGGTTTTGTATGTTATCTTGCATGCTGAAATTTCCAAGGACAAGAGATCCAGATATTTCACTGCTGCTGCTGGCAGGTGCCATTGGGCTTCTTTAGTCTAGCTTGAAAACAAGCCTAAAAATCTGTTGCTTTTCACTTTGGCTCTGGTTTTATTATCAGGTAAGTGGATTTCAACTGACATGCCTGTCCTACGCTTTCCCGCTTAGCCTTGATAGCTGGTGCCAAGAGGAATGACATTATACCTTTCATTTTTACAAGCTTGGTGAGCCAGCTATGCTAAGGATCAACGTGGGCTCCAAGTCCTCTGGAAACATGGAGGCAATACAAGTCTTGCTGCTGGGATATCGGACTGTCCTGTAGCTCTGAGTCACATACCAAAAGAGTTGCCAAAAGCCACGAGTTATAAACTACATATCTTAGAAAGACAAAAGAAGAAGAACATACTGAAGCAGATACTGAAGTGGCTGTCAGGGAATTCAACAAGTAGCTCCCCTGTTCTGTTGAAGCATGGTGCTGGATTCATCCAGGCCTTGCACAATGATTCAGGCTGCTTCATTTCTTCCTTCAGCTGAGGACTAAATGTCCCAGCAGGTACAGCATTAGCCCCATCTCTCTGATCCACTGGCCCATTTGTGCCAGTGTGGGCCTGCGACTGAACTTGCTGTGAACTGCCTACAACACAGGAATGACCTGAGACCATGAGGCTTTTCTTGACAGATTAGTTCATCTTACACCTTTCATTCTGACACAAAAAGTTTTCATGTTCATGGACTGCACGTATCCATTAAACATCTCAGAACTGAGTTCTTCTGGTTCAGTGGGCTGATCGTCCCCATCACTGTCCCATGAGTGACATTTGCAAGTGGACCAGGTGAACAGTTATCTGCATGATAGCAATAATCCAAAGAGAAGTTTTTTGAACACTTAGTTCTGTAATCCAGTCCAGTCCAGGAATAGAGATAAAAGCACATCATAATTTATGTTTTAGAAAGCTTAAGGCAATGACTTTCAAGGAAGCTTCAAGCAACTGGTTTGAACTTCAGCTGTAGAAGGGCATGTCTGTGAAAATCTCTGGAGCTGTTTTGAAATGATGTAGGTCCAAGACCTAAGGTCCTTACAACACAGACAACAGCAATGCAGGGAAATGCTCTGGGCGTTCAATGTGCTGAATTTTCCCTGCAACATGAAATTTACACCTGTAAATTGGTTCCCAAAGGAACCATCAAAGGTGCAGGCAGGATCTTCAACACAGGAATTTTTATGCTACAATCTCAAAAGCCCCAGAGTGCTATGGTATAGGGGGTAGGTAACTGAAATATTTTGGCGATTTCAGCCTTGGCATTCATGACAATTTCCGTGCTACCTAACTGCTTTCTAACAGCATGTCTCTTAGGTTTTCCTCTGTCGTGTGACTCCAGTGGACTCAGGCAGACAAGGAGAGTTTGCTGGGATCAGAAAGGGCAGCTCAGGGAAACAGCATAAAACCTCAAAGCTCAATGTGTGTTCCCCTGGCCCACAGGGAGTTTTGTAAGACAAGGGAAGCAAAGCAAAAGGCATGTTTTACTGAATATCTCACAGTGTATTTTTGTTCATACCAACCCATTAACAGAGTCAATCCTTTCAACCTTTTAAGGCTGACCATGCTGAGAGATCAGTAGGAACTGTGGTCATCCAAGGGAAAATTGTGCCTTTACAGATTGTACCACTGGCTTTGGTACATCTTGATTAATAAAATTCTCTCTCAGCCACTTAGAATAGATCTCACCTGGTTCATCTCAGAGGTATAAAAGGCAATGATTGTGAAGCTGATAAACCTCTCAGCTAAAAAAGGCAGAGATACAGAAGACTATAGATTGAATGAATCATAGTTTGCCCACTGCTGAAACCCAATTTGTTATGCTGTAATACAGAAGAACTGTAGTGAAAATGAGAAGGGGTGAGGGTAGGGAACTGTCATATGTAATCATTTAGTCTCATGGATCAAGAAATTATGTCTTTTCATTTATATTCATCAAGATAAACCTATTATGCAGCACTACAACAAAATGTTACCTTATAAAAATTACAGATCCTTGAGGCTGCCTGTCCCTTCTCATAATCATCTAGTGGAAGAAAAAAAAGTCTTTGTGTTCCTGGAAAATCCACATTCAGAGTACGTGCTATAGTGATATGATTGTTCCCTGAAGTGTGGCATGCAAGAGCTTCTTTCACATTTTCGCTCACTCACTAAACTGCTAGACACTATTCACCATGGCTGGAAATTTTTTGTATCCCATGTTGAATGAAACTGATCGTTCTCTGATTGTTCCTTAAACTGGGCTTTAGAACAATCACTTAGTCCTTTTTAATCCATTGCAGTACTAGGTACTGACAGTAGCATAAAATAGACAAGTGATTAACAAATGGCCACCACTTTCCACTACAATAATCCATAACATTTAATCCTCCTGACCAATGCGCTTTAATGACTCAAGGTGACAAGTTCTCCCTCTGCCTCTTGGACCCTCCAGGTCAACCATTCAATTCTCATTCAAGCTAAACCAGAGCTGGTCCCTTATGATAGGCCAAAACCACCCCTGTTTCACCAGGATTTAAGGCAGCCATTAGAGAAGAAAGGTTCATTCACTGTTTCCGTGTGTAGCCATTACCTGATTCCCTGCAGCCTGACGGTCAAACTTTCTACTTTCTGCTGGCTGTGCTGAGTAGCTCTCCATTGGGTACGCTGAGACCTTAAACACCTGCAGGTAGATATCTCAGTACAGGTGTCTTATCCGGATCTGACTTTCACCCTTGGAGCTTTCCTGCTTCAAGGCAGACAGAGCAAAGATATGAGTATATGTCATTCTCAGATGTGTTACAGTGCAGTCTAAGATAAGTGTGCTTTGGTTTTTCCCATAGGCAGCAAAACTCCTGGCCCCTCACACCAGATGAGAGATCACGTCTAGGGGTCTACAAAAGAGAAGGTCTGCTAGGTCAGAGATAAAGACATATCTCACTCCTCAGCTCAGCCACCTCCCTGGTTTATTCTTTCCCCTCTGGATCGCCTGAGTGGCTTCTCCACAGGTTGTGAAGGACCCCTCCCCAGGGAAAAAGGCTGGCAGATTGCACTATCTGTCATCTGTCCTCACGCCATTTTTGTTCTTTAGCCCATTTTTCTGCATTTGGGGCAGAAAAGCTCATGAAAAGCAAATACAGGCATTGCTTTTTGTGGGATATGTCATGGTATATAGCTATTAAAAAAACTAACTCAAAATACCGCCCCCTGAAGCCCTTTGCCTCAATGTCCTCATTTGCCAATAGGACTGTTCAATAGACAGATGATTCTCCAAGTATGATTTAGCTTATCTCTTCCATCTTCCACAGCCGCTCCAATGACAGATTCACAACTTCTGAGTGACTCGTGGGAAGTTCATCTCCAGCTACTTCTTTTGCATATATTCATAACTTCCATCTATGTGATGTTGACTCCCTGCTCAGGGAACATTAAAAGTACCTTTACACGAATTTTCCATAAAGATACAATTTTGCTACAAGGACAGCAGCAATCCATTGCACACAAAACTGAAGTTTAGGAAAATAACCTAATATTCATATAGGAGTGGTGCACAGCATAATGCAAATACAGTCTTATTCATTTTGTCTTATCCTCTGGCTCACTAGCAGATAAAGGCAAAGAGCTTCTGATCTCTAAAAACTGACAAACACTTTGCAATAAACACAAAATAGGCAGCTACTTTAGAGAAGTTTTTGCCCATCAGCAATACCTGAAGACACAGTAAGAATATCCAGCAGCTCACATCACCCTAGTGTCTGATAGCCAGCTGATATTTGTTATTTAGTTTTAAAGGGTCCATAAACATCACAAAATGGCACTGGTAGTGGAATAGTTTTCCACAACTTATTCTCTGTTCTCACACGCAATCTTAAGCAAATTGGGGGGGAAAAATATCCTCACAATTAACATTTTAACTTCTATGTGTCCCTTGGGCAGCCCTGGGTTAATATTGTGAAGATTTGAAGTGACAAGACGAGGAGGGCAGAAATTTTGTAAACAGGAGGCAGAGGGAGTTCTACCTGACTGCTCTCAGCAAGTGTAGGTAGATCTCCTCTCTTGGTGTCTTTTCAAAGAGCAATACAGCCACATCTGATTCTACCACAATAGCGTCATTCAGAGCATCCTAAACCTTTAGATATATTACATAAATCTGAATTTAGAAAAGCTTTTGTTATTACTCTTCTTTATGTTTTCTGGGTAGAACAGACATTTTTCTGCTGCTTTTCAGAAGAACTTCTCCAATGAAAGTTACGGAATAACTGAGGCTCTGCTAACCTTGCCCTGTATCACCAGGCCAATGAATAATTCAAGAAACCCAATTTTTGAAGTAAGCATTAATTAGACAGTTTAACTTCCATCCAAAAGGAGTGCAGCAGAAAAATTGGACTCTTTTCTTCTGCTTGAGTTGAAACATTGGTGACATGATACCGTATGAGGTGAAAGTAAAACCAAAGATGGATTATAACATTGATAGCCTGATGAAATATGAGCCTGGGTTTCATTTTTTATTTTTCCTCAGTGTCCTTTTGTGTATTTATTTAATGGATGACCCTGAGACATAGCTTTGAGATAGAGCTGAAATTGAGAAGTGGCAGCTTTCTTTCCAGTGCTGGTGGAAGAGTGCACATTATGAGAAAACTCATAGGAGAAACAGGTTCATGTGTTCACTTGAATCCCGAGATTATCTTGCAGCCACTTGTCAGACCAGGAATCTCAGTCTTGCACTTTCACAGAATCACAGAATCACAGAATCACAGAATCACAGAATCACAGAATCATAGAATGGTAGGGGTTGGAAGGGACCTCTGTGGGTCATCCAGTCCAACCCCCTTGCCGAAGCAGGGTCACCTACAGCAGGCTGCACAGGACCACGTCCAGGCAGATCTTGAATATCTCCAGAGAAGGAGAATCCACAACCTCCCTGGGCAGCCTGTTCCAGGGCTCCGTCACCCTCAGAGGGAAGAAGTTCTTCTTCATGTTCAGCTGGAACTTCCTCTGCTTCAGTTTGTGCCCATTGCCCCTTGTCCTGTTGCTGGGCACTACTGAAAAGAGCTTGGCCCCATCCTCCTGACACCCACCCTTCAGATATTTGTAGGCATTTAATAGGTCCCCTCGCAGCCTTCTCTTCTTCAGGCTGAACAAGCACAGCTCCCTCAACCTCTCCTCGTAGGAGAGATGCTCCAGTCCCCTCACCATCCTCATAGCCCTCTGCAGGACTCTCTCCAGTAGACAGTATCACAGTATTTAACGGGCTCGGGGGTTTAGCTAGTCTAAAGAGGGGTAGAAAAAAGGCAAACGGGCTATAAAGAAACAAAAATTAACTGATCATGGTTCAATTAGAGGAAGCAGTTAACCAAGTCAGTGTTCCACGTCAAGTCCAACAGAGCAAAGACCATATCTGCTGAATTTCACTCCTAGTCACATTTTTCCTGCTCAGTAAGCAAAAAGAGAAATTGGCTGTAAATCTACTGTCCCAGAGGTGTTTATATTTGAAGCAGTAATATTCACCAGCAGCTGAAAGTGCAGTAGAGAGAACATTGTTATCACCCGTGCTGATAACTAAGGAAAAGATAAGTTTGTCAGTGGATTTCCAGATAGCTCAAAGCAAGACTGCAAGGTCTTTCTTCATATTTGCTAAACCCATGCTGAAACTGGAATGAGTCTTCAAGTTACCATTAGAATAAGAGATAACCTGAAGCCTGTCATAAAAGAATCTTGTTACCTGCAAGAAAAATTAAAACTGACTTTTTTTAAACGTCTGATTTAAAAGCTACTGACTAGGAAAACCATCTTTGAATATGGTGATCTTTAATAAACTTCCAAAACAACATAAAACTCATCATAACTGAGGTTGAATTCACTGTCAAAATGACTTAGAACCAAAAAAGAGTTGATCTTTGCTAGTGTAACAGAACAAAACCAAGCTAAACACACTGAAAAAAAAAATTTAGGAATCAAATTTTAAATATTCTGCAAATGCCTTGCTAAAGATCCTATTCTTTTCAGCTTTTCCAACATTAATGCTACAGCATGTAAAATAATACCAAGCATAGCATTTTCGAATAAAAAGATTCATTGAAAATTTTAGAAGTAATGCATTATCAAATGTTATCTGACAGCTAACCAAGAAAAGTGGAAGTCTAACATCAGAACTGTGTAACTGACCCAGAGGCCCTTAAAGGTTCTACTCACCAAAAAAACTGAGCAGATTAGATCAGAATAAATACTTTTTTTAGAACACTTGTGCAAATAACCTAGATTGAATGCAATCAAAAAAATCTGCTCGATAAACAGCAGCTGAGAATCTTTGAGGCGCACTTCGTGAAGGTATTCACTCTCTTACTGTGACACACTACACAGGCACCCATGGTACAGGTACACCATACAATACTCCATCATCTCTGTTGTCCAACTGACAGTGAAAGGCTTAAGTCAAGAGGCACATGCATTTCGTTATCTCATGTATGATTTCCAAATGAACAATATCTAACTACTGGGTTTTCTTCTACTCCTGCAAAGCACGCAAACTGCTTAGGATTTGAAGCAAAACCCTCTCATAACCATAACTTCCTGATGAGCTGCTGAATCATGTATCACTTATGTAAAGACTTAGAGGGGTTTTTTTCCCTCTCATTATTTTCTACAGCTAAATGCATAGTGTCTTCTTTTAACATCTTGGCTTAATATTACCAGGTGAAAATACTTGCTAGTTAATATTAAACCTCGTTTTTCTGAAATAATTGCCCTGAGAATAAGACCTTCTGAGTCATCATCTTATGGTATGGTTTGCTTTGCATCATTCTGCTATAATTTTTAATCTCTTCTGGAATATAGTCTTCCCTATTCCGCATAGAAGCCTTTTCATTTGACTCTAGCAGTTAGATGCAAGCAGATGCCTAAAAGTTAGGCTTCCTTTACAGGCTATGTAAAAAAAAAAAAAATAAAGTATAGAAGACCCCTAAGGCTGATTCAGCTTATCTTGAGCACCTACTTAAAGCAGATGGCAATTCATGTCTCCTGTATCTCTGCTCCTGACTAGCAGAGCTACTTTTAAGAAGCTAAAGTCAGACAAGATGGAACCCATTCCTAGTGCCTTACAGTTATATCTGCATTAGCAGCTAGTATGGTGCAACAGGAGTGTATCTCTACAGTAAAACACATGGTGATGAGAAGCACACTTTCACATTAGGTACACTTCAGGGAGAACAAGGAAGCAGTATTTCAAACTTGCTGTAGTCTGTCCCCACAGGCTGAAAGTCCATTACCAGCTGGAGCTTATTTAGGTGTGCTCCTGCAGCAGGTCTGACAGTTCAGTGTTATCACCAGTCTCCTTCCACAGCCTAAGACTATTCCACAATGAGAACCCAAATCAGTTAAGTGGGAAAACCCAGGAGATTCAGTTTAAAAGCACATTCTTTGTCCAAACTAAACTGCTAATGTAGATGTGTCCCAAGTCAGTATTTGTGCACTTTGAAACACAACTTTGGACTTGTTGGCACATTTGATCAGTGCCCTGCCATCCATGCAATTACAATCCCTTTGGTAAACTGCCTGCTCTTTGTATCAACTCTGCATTTTTGACCCTCATTGCTGTGCTGGAGTGCCTGTCATTAACACAAATGCTGCATATGAGATGTTTCGAATGAAGGCTCAGCACCAGCTAAACCACCAGCTCTGCTACCCAATGAAAATACCTTGCCTGGTACTTATGTGATTGCATCCAACATCTTCAGTTATATATGGACACCTCCCTCTCTTGCTCCACAGGTGCCTGGCTTGAGACAAAAAGCAATGGATGACAATACTATTCAGAGTGAGGTGAAAAGCTGTTGTCATGAGTTAAAGAGCAAAAGATTCCAACACTCCCATTTTCTCAAACACATTATTCTTGCCTTTGACCTTAATGAGTTTCTCATCATTCAGGTTTCAAAAGCCTCTGATGAATCTAAGGGCAAAACATTTCTGTTTTTAATAAGAAATCAGGCTAAACACAGCATGAGGCAAACTAAGTCAGAAAGTACTCCCTAGGAACAAAGTAAAGACTAAGAACAGACACTCTGAATCACCTGATGGCAGGTCTCACTAGCAAGTGTCACTGCTAAATCAGGCATCCTTTGTTACCATACACAAGGGATTGTATGGAAAATTTAAATCTCAGAGGGAACCGCTGATTTTAGAAGAGAAGATAAAGACCTACTAATAGTGAACCCAGCAACAATATAACTTCACAGATATTTAACAGTATAAACTGGGTGTCTTGCATCTTTGGGTAAGCACAGACAGCCAAAGGTCACTCTGCTTTGTTATGAACGTCAAAGCCTTTCACTTCCGAGGCTCTGCTACCACCCACAAGAAAGAAATCTATGTGCAGAAATCAGCATTTTGCACATGGAACATAGTTACCAACATGCACCTTCATTTCAGGAATGCTATAAATTTAAAATTTCCAACCCAGTTGTAAGCAGTAGAGTGATTCAGCAGAGATAAAGCAATAATTCATAATATCTTCTAGCAGAAACAAAGACAGAATTGGTATTTACCTCTCCTCCTGCTCCCATATCACTATGAGGAAAAGCTACTCAAGGGCTACTCTCATCACCAGAAAGAAAGATCTATCTACTCCCACACCCCAAGTCTGCATTCTCACTTCCCCCGTGGCCCTTTCAGAATCTCCCTCCGACCACCTCCACAGATGAGGAGAGAGAACGGTTAGAAATCACTCCCAGACTCTGAACTCTCTCAAGTGAGCTCACCATGCTCAGAGAGCACGTGCAGAAGGCCAGTCACTGGGTCTCCTTGCCTTTACATCCCAGCAGCTCCCTACTCCTCTGCTTACATCATCCCTTGCACCTGCAAGTCAGAAGGGGTAAAAAAAGTCTAAAGTAGAACTACCCTAACCTTTACATGCAAATAGTTAAGTTTCCCTACCAGCTCTTTCCCTTGGTGTGCCCCTCAGCAAGAGTTTCATCAGTCCTCAGAAGCAGCAGATGAGACTCTGACAACAGAAGTAGCATGCAAATTACATCTTTACATCCATGTGATGTTAAAGCCATCTCTGCAACACAGCCAAAGCCTTGAACTTAGGTCAGGTTAAACTGAGCTAGCTACAGCAACAAGCTCAGCACAAGGCTGGAACACCTTTCCTGGAAGCTTAGGAAATTCTTGGCAGTTACGCGATGCTACTGCACTCTTGCCAAGCCAGCTAATTTAAAATTAACTAGGGTACACCCCACTGTGCAGTCACAGTAGCAACTACGCAAGAGTAGACAAACCCTAAATAAGAATTTACTTCTTTCCTGGTCCAGCTCCCCACTGATTTGTATTCTCTCACTACATAATGGATGAAAAAGAATTACAAAGTATTCCAGTTCTATCTGAAAGAATTTCATATATAATACACATACACACAGTTCACGTGGAACAGCTTTAAATATCTATTATAAAGACTCAAGGGAAGCTGGAATCAAATGCAAAAGCTCCAATTCAGATCTCTGAGAGGCTTTACATCAATTTTCCATTGTTATTAGTGTATTAATCCCAGTTTACATCAATGTAAGTAAGAACAGATGCCAAAAGACTGTAAAGAAACTGAGTCCACAAAACAGGAAAAGAAGCAGCAAATTATATAAACAGAGGAGACCTTTAAGCTGTCCAAATTCCTAAATTTGCAGCACCACGCATCATATATTTCTGCATTTATATCTACTACAAAACAGTTTTTAACTAATAAAAAAAGTTGCCCTATTAATCTGAACTAGAACTTCAAAGACTAAAATCTGTCAGGACAGTCCTGAGAAAAAGCTAGAGTGTTACATGTGTCATTTGAGGTCTGCCCTTGATAATCTTTGGTACTGAAGCTTTTTGCTGAATTCTACCCTAAATCCTAAACCCAGAGCTTCACAAATTTTACAGAAATTTTTAGTTTAGAATTGTTTAGTGTTGTTGTCAGCTCTGTAAGACTACTGCATTCCTGTCTTCACACACAAAACAAAAAAGCTGACAGTTGCTTCTCATACAATAAAATGCAGTGAATTACTACAGTAAGAAAGTATATCGAAATAGAAAGTGCATGATTCATGTAGATTTATTCCAAAATTGCATAGAAAGACATTTTTTATCAACACTGGAACATCATGCTAAAGCTTTTGGCACCATATTTAGTGTTCTTTTTCTTTTCATTCTTACTGAATGCCATAATGTGTCCCACAACCCTTTTCTTGCCTTATACCAAGGCAAAAATGAAAAAGAAAAAAGTGACATGTTTGGTGTTGTCATCCCACTTTGTGCTTTCCACAAAGATACAAAATTGCTTTTGGTGAGTGGCAGAAGTTTCAGTCAATAGCTCAGCTGAACACTGTAGCTTATCTAGACTAAAAGTACAAAGACATTATACCTCTGTACTTTGTGAATTTTTAGTCAATTCCCTGCAGCTGTTATTTGCAGCTTCTTTGGTTTTACTTATTAAGAACACTAACTGAGATTCAGTACCACAAATATTTTCACATAGTAAACATTCAGCTCAACGTTTTAATTATTGTGAGCTAGTTTCAAGTAACAAGTATATATGATAAGAATGAAAAATTGTGCACAAGCATTCTTCTAATAGACAACAACAGTTGTGTCATACTAGATACACTATGAACTACCCTCATGCAATACATATAATGGTTCTCATTAAAGTCTGTGCCCAGCTAGCAGCCCAGGCCTGAATCCGCAGTGCGAGTTTCCCCCCTTAACACAGTAAAGCTGAATGGTGAATATAGACTCTAAACTTTAGTAAAAAAAAAAAGCTCTAGACTCAAATCTGGAAGACACATATTATTACAGAATTATAGAGGATAAGTTGAGATCCAGAATTTTAATCTGAAATTCAGTAAGACCTGAAAAGCCTCATTGCACATTTGGACACTACAGTTTAGTTTTAGATAGGACAAATCAGCATCAGCCATTAACAGATACCCTTCTACAACCAGTCTAAGGGCTGAGACATCTACCTGTATACCATGTCAAGTGGCATTAGCAACAAAATATATTGTGTGGTCTTTCTTCCTGGTTATTTGTGAGATTGCTACACATGCATGTTTTGCATCCAAATCACAGACTGTATGAAGTATTTGGATACTGAAACTTCAACCCTACACACACTAGTCAGTAATGTTTCCTTTTCTCAAAAATATTTGACCTTATGTCAAAAATTGGTTTATGTCACAAATAGACTTATAAGACTTGAACATTTCACTGAGTATCGATATACTACATGCATCATCCTAATTACACCCCATCCTATAGCTTCATTCTGCAGGTTTTCCTGATATTGTCAGATAATTCTCAAAGCAGTAGTGCTTCCAAAACATGTGGGATTGCTTAAGGACCGCAGTGCTTGACAGCAAAGTACTGAGATACCTTAGGCCTGGAGAGATGAACTGTGCATACAAGATACATGCTATAAGTTGAAAAAGCTTCGTAAAGGTGAAGAACAGCAGATCTCCCTTTTTCAGAAGTTGCATGCTGCCCCAGAAGACACAGCTCCCATGCCCATGGGAGGGGGCTTCTTGGCTTCTGCACCAGCATCTGTCTACTTACACTCCCCAGGCTCCTGGGCTACCACCCTGCAGTGGCTACACACTCCCTTGCACATCCACATAGAGATTAACACCACCCCTAGACTATAGACTGTTCAGCTAAATACCTACCACACTAGGTAAATAAAATATTTGCGTTCACACTTGCTTCCATAAAACAGCTTTCACTTTTCCAAGCAGTTAAACATCTCCCAGGGAACATTAACATTGCAAAACCTTGGGAACAAAACAGAACGCGTACTCAGTTCTGAAGCTAGGTCTAGCTGCTGATCGCCATGAAGCTCGCTTGAAACATTTGCTCTAAAAAAAAAAACCAAGTCTCTGTTCTCACCTTGCAGTGACCTTGTAAAAAACAGTGTGATGCCCTGCACTCCTGGATCACAGCCTGCCATCTGGACTTTCATCTTCCTCCGAGCTCAGTCCCTGTCCTGGGCCACCTCACAGTTGTTAATTTGTGGCGCTGTCTACATGCCAACTACCCTGCCCATCATCATTTATATTATAAATGTCTTTTCCCCCAACTCTCTGCTATGTTCCTGCTGCTAAATGTACTTAATTTCAAATTCTTTATACTAGATTTTGCCTTTAATAACACTTGAATGAAAGGCAATTTTAAAGCAATCCATACTGTCAGCATTCCCCTCAAGCAAATGTGCTTTGTCTTAGCTTTGCCTTCATGCCTAAATTAAGAAGCTTAAATTGAGTAATTAAAAAAACAAAGTAAAACAGTAAATATTTAAGGTAAATCATTGAACAAGCCAAATTTTTATACTTTTCCCAAACAGCTGCCCATATGCTACTGACTTCTTGCAGACCATCGGTTTCCACTCCAACCTACTTGCATCAATTACAATCTTTAGCTTGCAAGAAAAGCTAACATAACACATTACAAAAGGAAAGTTTCAGTGATGGCAAACCAACTAAAGCAGAGTGGTAATGAATGCAACAGCTGACTGCCAACATGTTCTGTTCTGCTAATATTATATCTGCACAGCGTCATCAAGGAAAACGAGGCTTTTTGAAATGAAGAATTAGTCAACCTTGAAAAAATAAGCCAAATAAATCAAAAGCTATTGCTGACAATTAAGGAAAACTCTTGAGAAGGCATATACTTGGAGACAAAATCTTAGACTGGGATCCAGAAAAACAAGCTTTAGGTGTTCTGAGGTTCTTAAGTTTTCAGAGGTATGACTAAGGATCATGGTATGATCCCTAGTCATTTTGATAATGTCAGATTGGAAGAACCTGTTGATGCAGATAACTTTTTTGAAAATCCTGTACAATGGTTAAGCACCCAAAAGCACACAAATGCCATCCACTTCAAATTGCCAGAGGCAATTAAGTGCCAAAACATTTTTCAGAGTTTCGTCACAGTGACTCTGATTCTGCTCCACTAAGACAAGTATTCTTCTGCTCTCTACTTCCCATCTCAGCTGGTCTCCAGTAGCTTGTAAAGTACAAAGAATAAACTGGTAACTACAGCACAGAAATTCCCTGGGACTTCCTCTGCCCAAAGATGTAATAGAGCCAGCAAGAAAGCACCAGCACTTGTTCCAATAAAAGCTTGTCCAAATACTGGAAAGCCGAACTGGAGCAGCACTGACCAACTCTTGCATTCTTTGATGCAACTGGACAACTGTGGAGCATGAATGTGAGGGAAGACACTGGTGACTGAATAGAAACAGCATAATCTTGGGCACAGAAATATTTCAGGGCAAAAGCACAACAGACTCTGAATTGTGCCATAAGACATAACATTTGTGCAACACAACATAATTGTGCAACAAGACACATAAGACACTGCATGGTGTAATGATATCCCACTGGGCAAGCATTACAGAAACACTGGAAACCAGAACACCCTTTAAAACTGGTCCACCATTCAGCAGGAAACAGAGACAAGAATACCCCACCCTCTGCCCCAAAAAAACCACCACAGATCCTGAGCCAGGGGATAACAGTATGCTCATATTAACTCTTAATATAAAATAATTCATGAAGACATGCAAGAAAAGAGTTCTGCTGAAGTTTTAATTCTTTTCTCTGGCACGAACCGAGTGTAATGATACAGCACTGCAAATTAAATAGTCTAATGCAAAGCAGGTCCATTTCTGAAAGTCACAGTGACCTGAGCAGCCACCCAGAATAAAATCTTGCCAAAGTTCCCTCAACCAAAGGACAAGTCTAATAGCTCTTACAGCACACAGAACTGTAGAAATAGATTTTCTCCATCTCACATACAAATGCACACAACTTGAAATTAATTCCTCTGAAGAAAATGAGGTGGCTAGCACTTGTATGAGAAACTAATGGAAATTTTAATAAGGTACCAAAAAAATTGTGATGACACAGCTATTCGATATTTCTTATGTTTCATTCTGAATTTTAAATAATTAATTTTAAAAACCAAACAAACAGTAATTGGGTTTTAATAATTGAGAACACACCAGATAAGGAAACAACATCCAACAAACAGCAAAGAAAATTAAGTAGTAATGGAAATGGTCTTAGAAGAGCCAGATAGATTGAAACCACAGTTCAACGTATTCTGTTTTCTCCTCCTAGGACTTCATACACCCTTGAATCTCGTTCATGTTCTTGCTTAGTTTCTTAAGCAAGACTTCAGTATTTTTATGTACTGCTGCAATACTATAGTGTGTTCTATGGCTGGCAGTAGTGATCACTGCAATAGGATGGGCTTGTACTTATTAAGCAGCAGTTCTGCTAATGATATTCATGATCTGCTCTGTAAGATGTAGAAGTAAATTCAAAGATGTGCTCCTGCAGATTACACCTGCAACAGCTCTTTGAATCACGTACCATTTATCACTGCCAATTCAGCTTGTGACGGATGGCTGTACAGAAGAGGGGATCTGTATACAAGCAACAAGCAGGCATGGACAAGCTGTTTATCTGGATTGGTCTCTGTTTACAAGAGTGACATGGGTGGGCACTGATGGGAGCAATGACCACTGCTGTCTAGGAACACTTAGTTTTGCTCTGTCTTGCAACCTATTTAAGAATATAGCATGTATTTTATATGAGACCATGAGATAAAGGTCTGCCTATTGTCAGCTTTTTTCATTACATGGAGGTGCCAGGGCTGAAAGGGTGCTGTGGATTTATAGTATTTGAATGCCCACAAATTTCTAAACACATAAAGGAATTTCACAAGAGCCTTGTATGGAGAACTCATGAGAAACCTCAAGCAACAAGTCTGGATTCTCTTAGACAGAATAAAGAAGCACTTGAACTCATGCCAAAAGCCTTTGAAAAAATTGTAGGTGTTTTTTCTATCCCTGGCCATCCTATACATTTGTTTATTTAAATCAGTCTAATGCAAGATTCACAGACATGTGGTATGTCTCTGATATGACTAAGCCAGGGGCAATTGACTTAGCAGAAATCCCTAGGAATGCATCTGAAGCCCCCCCACAGGCAGTAAGCCCTCTGATGGCATCTCCAAGCTGCTCTCTGGGAAGGCTTCTGGCCCAGAACACTCCAGTGATGACCGAAAGGGCTATGTGGCTGAAAATTTCCCAAGGCTCACAGCACAGTTCAAACCCTGAAAAGTCAGTCATGCTTCACAAAGCTTTAAAAAAATTACAGCTTTTTTTGTGTTGGTGCTTTATTATAAAGTGTAAAGTTAACCAATGGCACTCCTCTCAATCATGAGCTAATGCATGGTCTGCTGTGCTGAAAGTCAGTAGGATTATTTTGACCATCAGGCTACGAACCAACAAGCATGTACAGTGATCCAGGTCCCATATGACTAACAGGGGCTAGATATTGTTACACCTTTTCTCCTACAAACCACTGCATAATATTTGTTCTTGGAGTAGCTGTACCTCACAAAGTGGAGTATATCTGGTTCCAAGAAGTGTTACTGCATCCCTGAGCATCACCAGTTAGAGAACTAGTCAGCAAGTGAATCGGAGCCAACTCAGTAGTTAAACTGCTTAACCAGCTTTACTGGCTGGCCCTTATTCTTTCCTCATACCAGTGCAAATCAATTGAATGAGATTGTTCTCTTGGATACAGTTGTAAAAACTGGAATAATCTGGCTTGTTCTTCTCAGGGGATACTCTGAGGTAGATTCTAGCTTGCACAGCACACCTCCACAAGCCAGAAGTCCTCCACTGTGCACAAGGACTTTATTTCCTCTCCCTCTGCCAAAAGAGGGGTGGGAATCGTACTATTTCCTAGTAGAGCACACTGGAGTAAATCTGAAGTTGTGTATGGACTGAGTTACAGTCTCTGAGAAAGCTAAAGGATGTGCTAAATAAAAAAAACACCTGCTTGCTGTTTGTCATATTAAGGTGGCATGTATCAAAGAGCATAATTAAAAACCAATTTAAACAGCATTGATAAACCATGCTTCACTGTTTCCAATATTAAAGAACCTCACAAGAAACTCACTTATGTCTTCAGTGTCACCCATTATGAGGTATTTACAAATGTCTCTCTTCCTGTGATTTATCTCCTTAAAAAAAATGTTCCAGGTTGTTTGTTAGCATAGTTTACCATTGGTGACCTAACACCTGACTATCCCAGGTAACGCTGTCTGAGAAGCTAAGTCATGCCACCCTTAAGAAACAGCCTTGAATGTCCTTTGACCTTTGCCACACAAATAGTTAGGAACTGGGGATCATTCTTCCCCTTTAGGAGCATTGCTTTTGAAAGAGTAATCAAGAGGGAAACTAAGCAGCAGCTGGCTCCTCTCCCTCCTGCAAAGGTGGAGATGCTGCTCCTCGCAGCACTACAAGAGCAGCACAATGCTCCAGCTGCTGCAGAGAGAAGCCAGGCAGCTTCTACAGCAGGCAGAAGGGTGGTACCACTCTCCTGCCTCATGGTCGGACCGGAGCCAGCAGAGCCTTCGACAGGAGGTCAGTGTTGGCAGCTCTCTATCTTATGTTCACTTGGGTAGGTTTCAGGCAGCCAGGGAGATCACTGACAGCAGAACCCATGGGACCTAAAGACTCAAAAGCCTTCTTTTCATGCATCCTTAGAAAGCACTGGCAGCCTCCCTCCATCCTTTGTCACTGCTGCCAGGTTCACTGCTGGCTGACAGACTTACACCCTATTAAAACAAGATTACAGCAGCAAAAGCTTACTCGCAACCACCATGCAAGCTGTTTAGAGTCCTGCAGTGACGCTGGATCATCACCCTCAGGCACCTCACTCAGGTTCTTTAATGTTCTTCACTCTACACTGACACTGCTTCAAAAACCTCTCTGAACTGCCCTTTTCAGCTTCTCATCCTGCCAGCATAGCCATGAGGAGCCCCAAAACGCACACTCTCATGCCTCAGTAAGGCCCAAGGTTTATTCTTGTTTCAGAGTGTGATTTTAACCCAGCACACACATTACAAATGCATGCAGATACAAATGAGACAGGTTATCATTCTGCTTTCTTGACAAGATCCGTCTTTTAAAGTCTATCCTGGTAATAAGCCGAAACAGCTACTGCTGGAAAGCACTTTGAGAGAAATAGCATCAGCAGCACAATGTAAATTATTAACGAAACCGTTCTTTTAGATTGCATTATGCAGAGAGGAATAAATCATCAGACAAGCGTTAAATATTTCATGAAAGTTATAATAAAGTTGGAGAATCAACTGTCCTTCTATATCATTTCAGAGCATGGAATAGTCATCAGTACATTTAAGAACTGCCTCTTATCCCCTTTGCAGCACTGAAAGAGATGAATTCTCTTGAATTCTACAGAAACTAAGCTTTCTACATCCACTAAGATTTCTAGAAGGCTGATTATCAGAATTTGCTAGGGGGGGAACAACAAAAAAAGAAAAACAGACCACACAGGCCTTTTTACGGCCTCTCAAATTGAGTAGCCAGAAATTGAGGCATACAAAATTGTTAGTCGTTTCTGAAAACACCGACTCACTGAGTAATGAGCGGTTGTGTTGCTGAATGACTATTGAAACAGAAGATATTATTCACCTCCCTAAGCGATACTTATTAGCAATAAATCTATCCTCAAGAGAAAGAAACAAGGCAAAAACCCAACCCAACTCCCTATTTATAGTGTTGCCAAATGAACACCTAATGTCGTATCATCAGAATTAATAAGTAGAAAACCATGGAGCTCATCCAGCCACACAACTTACTCTCCAAATCATTTAACATTAGTTTTTCAGGAACAATGGATGTTGTGTCTTGCAATTTTTGCTAATGATACATTTTTCTCTTAACAGGCTGCTAAATTCTTAGCATTACCACTGACTTTCCAAAACAGAAAACAGTTTTTGCAACACAGACCTCACCCGGAACTGAAAAAGTATAAATATTTTCCTATTTATCTGATTTATATTTACATTTCTCCATTTTAAAATAGATATTTTTCAGGTTTCCCTTTGTCACTTGTGCTCATTACCAACAGTAAATCTGCTCAAGTTTCAGCATTTTCTGCCAAGGTTTTCCCTCCTCATCAATCTTTAGCTGCTGTTTTTCATCCTACACTGAAATCCCAGGTCTTCCTCCTGCGCGATAAAACTAAAGCAGTGCAGTAGAAGGAGAAAAAGCTAAAGGAGGATTAGTGCATCAAGGTTGCCTGCTTTGCAGTAGTAGGTGTAGTAATCCCAAAGTAACTACTAACCTGAATTAAAATCATTATGTGCAAAGGACCTGGACACCTTCAATTTCTAATATCCAGCCTACACTGAAGAAAGTCAGTGCAAAAAGAGTTAGAGCTCTGTAAACACAAGCACTTCTTTGCTGGCAGAGTGTCTACACAAAAGCAAGATATGACCAGAATGTGATATTTCTAAGCTTCTGACAGTGTTTTAACTTATGACACGCTAAAGCTATTAATAAGGTATTTTTACATCACTACCAGATCAAGATAAAGTGAGTTGTGAAAGTTCTCATGTGAGTAGACATGATTTTTAAAAGGCAAGAGAAAAATTCAAGTTTGCCTTCAGAGTAAAAGCTTCACTTTCACTTGTTTCTAGAGCATTTTTGATGGTAGAGCTTGTGAAACTGTGCAATATGCAGAATAAAAAACTCTACAAAGATAAGACATATGAAGTAGTGATTACTGTGGAAAATTATTTTAAAACACATGGGCTTTACGCATGCCTGCATGTAACAACCATATAGATTCACGGTCTAAATCCTAATACCCAGACAAAGCCTGAATGACACAACTCTTTCCTAAAAGCCTGGGCAGGGGACATTTCACAGTTTCTCAAAAACTTCAGCAGTTGTGTGGAATCGGAGCACTTCAGAAGAGGCATCAAAATGCAGGCACTGGAGCAGTTGCACCTCCAATAGGCAGCAGGAGCAGTTTCACAGCTGGAGCGGGGAGATACTGGGTTCTGAGCCACGTGTGGGAAAGGCATTTCACTGCATCTTGTTTCCTATTTTGCCTCGGATTCATCAATTTCCAAAGCAAGATGCTGATACCAAGAGCAGGTTTAACACAGTTTTGAACAGTAATGCTATGATAAATAGGCAGAACTTTTATATGCATAAAAGTGCTTGGTTGCTTCTCCCTTTTTTCCTAACGAGACCAGCTCTATTCCTTTCTACCATGCAGTCCTGCCCCCAACTCTTAGACAGCTTTTGCAAGGCTATGAACACCAAAATATTACATCTGTAGTTCATCACAAAGCCTGGCTGTACCAGTTGTACTGGGAGGGAATAGGTGTGGTTATTTACCTCTTCCCAGTTTACACACGAACAGGTAGCCAGGCATTGCCCAGTCCAGAATATACAACATAATTTACCTGAGCTAACAGGCTATAGCTGGTGCCCTACATGTTCTGTAATTGGGCCAGATGCATTCAAACAAAATGCATTTTGGTCTCTAGTGCTGCTGTTTTAATCAGACTTGTTACTCTCACTTCTCCTAAAACAAATTAGTCAAAGTCCCATTATTTTATCCAGTATCTAGTCACTCTTAGCTATGCAATAATCAAAATATATCAAATCAATACTTATGAAAATTTAGTTTTATTTATTTAGCCTATAAGAGGCTCATCAAGCTGCCCTATATCAAATTCAGTGGCCTGATTAACAAATTAATCATCTTTGCGCAACATCCAGCATCACACAACACTATTATCCTGCTTTCTCTTTGTGAGCAAAACAGATATCCACGTGATCACATAATGAAACACCAGTGAGATACAAAGCACTGAGCATATTATTTTATATTATTCTGCAGAGAGCATGTGTGTTCAGTTGTCTTCCAACCAATGAAGCAGGGTTGTTGTATCTGACTTGTGTTGTCCTATAACATTGCATAATTTTAACAGCAAACCTGAGACTAAAATTGGCAAGCAAGGAACTGGACCATTTCCCAGAAAGGTCTCTGAAGGCAATCTATCCTTCTTAGCAACTAGTTAGCAACCAAGAGATGATTACTGTGGGTTAAAAATTTAAATAATAAAACAAAAAGTCTAATCATAAACACTGTTGCCAGCACTTCACTGTCACAGTGCCCACTGGAATAAAATAAAAACCAAAAAGCTCTAAAATTATTTTCATTTTGTCACAAAGTTAAAGGGATAGAAAGAGGTTTAGAGACACATGACAAAGATCAAAGAAATCCAGACTACTGAAAATCTTTAAGGAACCTGAAAGAAAATAAAATCAGTATTTTTTTGTAGCTTTAATAGCTTGGCTAAGTTTAAGCTAGTCAAATATCCTGGTACTGCACTTTGAATTTGCAGTCACTCTGTGATAACTCACTCATTTAGAAGAGCTGGAGCAAATTCAGATCTGGTTCAAGCAAGAATAGTTCTCCTAAAGACAAGACATCCTTGTTCATCTGTACCAAGAACAAATGCAGGCTGTAGGCCACACAAAAGCCAGAAAAGACGAGTTAGTGATTACATTCTGAACCTTAACATCTTACACGATACTCAAGTTTTCTAGGCAATTGGCAGTGCGGTCATTGGGAAAAATTAGTTGAGCCATATAATCTGGTACAGAAGACCAAAGGAGACCCTGCAGGAATAAAATGCATTTATGCAGATCATATAACACCTATACTACCTCTATTATTCCACTCCATATGCTGGAGCAGCAAAGGCCAGGACAGCAATCCAGAAACCCTGACCCTGGGTTCAAATGGGATAAATGCTTGAGACTTCTAGGGAGAGTCAATATTAGTCTGCCTGAGACAAGGAAAATTCCAATGAATTTTCAAACAATGGTATCAAAATTCAAGAGGTACCTATCCAAATAGTCTTAAGACTAAAGAATTTGGCAGGTTCCTTCTGAATTTTTTTTTCCCCTCTCTTGCATGCCAACATCCCATGACAGCTCCAGAGGTTTTCTTTGGAGTTTCCCTTCGCTGTTTGTTCTTCCTATGTGAAAAATAGTCATTAATATAACCATCTTTCACAAATTAAGGAGGCTACATGGTCAAACCCACAGAGCTCGGGGAGCTCCAGATTTAAGGTTAGCCTAACTTTCACTATGCCCTTACACATCCATGTGTTTTCACACAGTTCACAATGTACAGTGACCACAAACTGATAGATGCAATATATTTTAGCATTTTATGCAAATCTGTATGCTTCCAAGGAACTTTACCACACATTTATTCAGTTCTAGTAGGAGGTGGAATAACAGTCACTATAAACCTGAAATTTCCCTTTTGGTCTTTCAATGTATTGTTAATTTAACTATTTCCTTTCAGATTAATCTTAAAAGAGATGCTGTAATAATTATTAGTTTAGGTTATTACATACACAATCTGACATATCAGCTTGCATGCCTTTGGGTATTAAATACCATAATTAAAAAAGGTATAGTTACTTTTAGCATCATTATTTCTGTTTATATTTCCACTTAAAACAGAAGTCAGGCTTCTGGTGTGACACCATTTCTTCTAGACTCACTGTGATATGAGCTAGTGTTCATTAACATTTCTAAACTGCCAGGTAGGATATCAATAGCTACATATTTCATTCGGCTTCCAAAAATCTTAGAGAAATTCTACATCAGCTGTTTAAGCTGTTTAAAATTACAAAACCTGCTGTCACCATTAGGAACATGTAGGACACATGAGTTTTAGTCAGCTGATAGACTGTACTACCTAAGTTCCATACAAGGTAGCTTGATAACCAAGAAGCATTACAAAGGCAAGATATTTTTTCAGAAAGATTAATCCATTTCTCAAGGTCAACAGGCATTAAGTGAAGAGTTATGGAATGCACTTTAAAAATAAATAAATAAAATAATAATAAATAAAAATAAATAAAACAAAATTGCCCACCTTCCAGCTTGAAGCTCTCTCCACAGTTGACAGTTACAAGCCAAAAGTCTTCAAATTCTAAGTCAAACCCAGAAAGTTAACCACCCTAAATTCTTTTAAGGGTTTTTCCTGCAGACAGCATATGTCAAACATTGTTCCAAGCCAGTGCAGATTTGTGATCACTCTTGATTCTTTGAAACTAAAGCACCAAAAATCCTATGTCCTCCAGCACCAGGGAAATGCCATTTGTTCAGAAACATATGAAGAAATGTATTTGCATAGGTAGGCCAACTATTTTTCTCATATCAAATAATTAAATTCCCAATTTTTTTTGCACCAAACATGTTAGCTATACTATTTTTTCCAGAATAAATCTGGAAAGTTTATTTTCTTGTTTCTTACCCAATTTTCAAAGCTCTGTTGGTACCTCCGCATTTTTCCCATATCAGCTCATGCATTCGCAAAGGCTTCTGCATTTGTCATCATCTCTGTTTAATAAATATGCTGTTTACTTGACTTTTCAGGTCATTAATGAAGACGTTAAGGAAAATGCACTTAACACTTATCTCCAGAGCACTATTGGACATCTCTCCACAATGCATTGCTTTTCCATTTATCACTTTATAAAGACCCTTTCTCTGTAAAAATCAAATGGAAATTGGGTCCTTAGTGAAATCCCAGAAATTCGTTCACAATGAATCAGCCTGACTACAACCTGTTTCACTTGAGCCACCATAATTCATCTGTAATAAGAATACAGTAGGGACTAAATTAAGTGTTGCATCAACTGTGCTTGATGGAATTTATTCCAGATTACTTCAGGAACTGGCCAGGGCAATCTGAGAGCTGCTCAAGGCTACTTGTATGAATCTACAGAAGTTGACTAAGATTTCTGAAGTTTAAAGTTTTGAGACCTGTAGGTAGGAAAGGGAGGGAAGCCCCAATATCATTTATTCATCTGTAAAATACACTGTAATGAATAACAACACAAGCTTTTTACTTCTATCACAGCTGCTTACAAAGTTCAGCATGGATTTGCCAAAAGCATTTAATTTTCTTCTAGAGTATGAAAATAATGAGAATATAACAGTGAGCAAGCATGTAAGTGATATTGCAATGGTTTTTCTTGCACATAAAACAACTGGTATGAAAACACAAGCTGATCAGGATAAAGATACATAAGTAAAATCTAAGCTGAGGTACTACCAGATTCAGAGCATTGTACATTAAGAAACTTGTAGCCTGATAACAAGTGAATCCATAAGACAGCTGGAAAAACGTTCAGAAATCTAGAAAAATCTAGAAAAATCTCTTATTCAATGCTTATTTCATATGGTGCTGATATATTACTATACTGCCTTGTCAATTAAAAAGGTGGAGACTGATGAATTACAGAGGCACTTGACAGCTAGGAAAGAACAGGTGATTGTAACACCTACATATTGACTTCAGTGATTTGTGTGTCACACATACACAACCAGTCTTACTGAAAACAATCTGACATATTGCAAAGAAAGGAATTCTAGACATTGCTACCAGATATCTTGCTATAAAATTCTGGAACTTCTAATTAATAGCAAACATTTGCCAAGTTTCAGAAAGCTAAATAACCAGAGTCTCATTTTAATCACACCTCTTAAAAATTGATCCATCATGTACTGACCTGGCTCCAAATGTTCTTCTCCACATACTAATTAAACTAAGTTGAGATCTTATGGTGAGTAAGGCACTGGAAAAACACTGCAAATTGCTAATCTCTCAATCCCGACAAAAAAAAATCTGAAAATTATCTTAATTGACTGCTGCCTCAAAGCTACACTAGTATTTAAAATGATAGCACAAATGTTATTCCAATAACAGTTTTTACCAGGAAGCACATGCCACTGGCATCATCCCAGACAGTTTGACGTAATCACAGTTTTGAGCCATGGAGAGAAGAAGTAGAGAACCTGGCACCTCAGGGCAAAACAGTCTTTCACATCTATTCCCCATCCCAAGTCAAATAGCAGCACAAATTAAGCTTCACACATCCCCCTTTTCTCCCCAGTATTACACAAATTGCACACAGAGAGACCCACAGCAACAGCTGAAGGATAATCATGCCAAGTTTACAAAAAAACCTATTTTGTGCTACAAGCAGTTAAACTATTTAAGCCTGCAGCCGATCCATGAGGAGTGGCACTCAGCTACACAGCTTCCACAAACCCAGCGTGCCTCTAGCAGTAAAAGGATCCCAGAACACCTACAGAAGGCTTACGCTCGAGAGATGACAACGCATGCGATTGCACTCGCACCCAGCTCAGTCTGCTGGCTGGTGGTCAAGGACAAGCAACCTGTCAACTGGCCTTCCAAGCAGTTTCTAATTAGCTATTGCCCAGACTCTAGAGGGACTTTATGCTTTCCACTGCACAGTGGAGAGGCGGCAGCAAAGAGAGGAGGGAAGGATGAAGCTTCCCATCTCCCTTGCTGAGCCAAGCCTAGCAAATACCCTGGATCCCTTTCAGCAGCTGTGCAAGAGCAAGCATGCCCAAAGGCTTTGTTCAGACATCTCTGTCACAGAACTGAGCTGTTTACTACTTTTGATACAAAATGAATTAACTTTAGCACACCACTCTGACAGGACACTTGCCAGAAAACTATTAGGTTCAACAGCATGCAAGTGGTGCTACAGCTTTCAACTATTACCCAAGGTTTGAAGTGGTATACTTTTCCATCTCCCTGTTAAAGAAAGGAAACAAGACCCATTTCAGCCACTCCCTCCACTCATCTTTTTACCACCTGTGCTGATTTAAAACCAAGACAAGCAAAGCTCTTCACCAGTAGAAAGAGCTCTCTACCAGCCTCAAGGAACACTGCAACATCTAGAAGACCACAAAGGAGACATATCGCAATGACAAGCCTTTGCCCTGAGAAATCCATTTCTCACGGCCGTAGCAACTCAACTGTAAGTTTAATCTCCCACACGCAGAAGGCAGGTTTCACAGGTACCACTCCAATTCAGTGGAAATACAAATACTTATTAGTCTCCTTCCTCTGCACGTAAAGATAAAATAGTAGGATTTTCCAAGACTGTAAATGGATTTATTTGGGATCTTTATCCTCCTAAATTGCAGAAACAGAAATAAAAAGAACCACCAGGATAATTCCCATGGGGCAGCTTCTTATCCATCACATCAGGTTAAACTGAGTTTTGCAACATGGTCAGCTCTGCCATAGTGTAAGGGTACACGATGAGTTCAGGGGTTTTTGTCACTACATAAGATAGCCTTAAGCAGCACAACAGACTCAGCAGTGGTAAAATATGGTTAAAATGTTCTTCCCTTGCTCAGGGAAACTCTACCAGTAGAAATCAGCTCAAAGAAAACAAGAAAGGAACTGTAGGGTTAGAGCTGACATTTTTCTGATGGTCTGTCAGATAAAGCCAAGGAGACAATGAAGAGTGAGGTGGGAGGATTTGGTATAACATGCCTTTGACCAGTACTGACTTTTTTTGAGAAACAGTTATATATTCAACCTATTTGTACTTCAGAAAAGCATTTGATGTAGTGCCACATGAGATCAGCTACAACTTGGAAGAGAGGAATTTGTGTGGTGGAGCAGGGACTGACTGAAAGGAGTTGTGCTCAAAAGCAGAAGTGAAGGGCTGGAAGCGGTTTAGCAAAGGACTTTTCTCAGGCTCAATTTTGGGACAGATATTGCTCACTATGTTCACCAACAACCTTACAGAAGCACTCTTGCCATGACCCACATATCTTTTTTTTCCTCAAGCAAATGCTTGGATAAAAAAAAGAAAATCTTTCCTGTGTGCCCCAAAACCCAGCAAAATTTCCCTTCAGAAAACCTAAAGAGAGCAATACTAAATACAATGTGTTCCCATCACTATCTAGAAATCTATCACTTGTTCCAATTATTTTTGAAAGCAAACTCTTTACAGAGAAGTTAGAAATAACATGGTTAAAGTGTTTATATAGTACAGGAGGAAATCGCAACAAACTGACCTACCCAAGGTCTTCAAGACTAAAGCTAACTAAACATTAAGTTACATTAAAACTGAAAGCATTTAGAATTAAAATTGAAAAGCTGCTTTAGATCTTAAAATTTCAAAACATTTTCACAAGTTAAAAAAGTGTTTGTGATAACTTGTAAATGAGCTGCAAGTCCCAATGTAATTGAAAAACTCCTGCTTGAAATGCCTGAAAGCTAAGATTTAGGATAAAAACATTAACAGAACTTTAAGGTAACTGAACAATCCTAGTCACTACTATGATAAACAAATGCATACAACTAGCATGTGTCATTTCACAGGAAACGGCTTTCAAATAAATATATTTTGTTTTCAAGCTTAGAGGCAAATAGGAAAACAGATAAAAATGCAGATGGTGTTGTATCAGATATCAAGGACGCCAAAACACACTGCTAAAAGCTATGAAAAAAGCAAAGCCAGAGTATCTCAAACTGTTCTGCAGCATAAGCTCTGCAGAGACAAAAATTCAGACTAAATTCAGTTGATTTATTTTTCTTATACATAGAATGAACAAAGGAAAAGCAAACTGTTAATCCCCCCGTATATTCTTATTTTCCCTTACTGTTCCAAACAGTACATGTCAACCTTACAGGTAAGCCTGAATCATTAATTCATGACCAGAAAAATGATTGCAAAGAACTGTTACACCATTTTTACTAGTAAAATAATTTATTATGAAAGACATGAAGAGTAGGACTAATGGGTGAGGAAGAAGTTGTTCAAGTCAAGGCTTTGCCTGCTCTCCCGATACTATTTTAAAGAATAAGTTTCAACTCAAGATGTACTGACAAATTGTGTGTTAAAGACAATTATCTCTTTTTCATCCTCTGTATTTACTTATAACTTTTAAGCTGACTTGACCTTTTCCTTTTCCCACAGAATAAATGAAACACATTTTTCCTATCACTTAGCAAAATAGTTAAGTAATCAGAAACTCAGCAGTATGTATTTTCTGGCAGATGGGGCTGTTGACACAAGGAGCTAAGTTATCATAAGTGCATGGACAGAGCATTACGGGACAAGTTCTCACATCTCTTCTCAGACCCAGGACTCTGCAAGGAGGATTTATAAGGCATATCTCCTGGCTGGCACACTCCGCTTAAGACCACAGGGTTCCAGAATAATTGATCCATGCACTGGTATAGTGACATTACAGCTTTGATGCAGATCCTGATCAGATAAGGAGGTGCAGTTGCTTTTTTGGTGAGCAAGTTGGAGTATATACTTCTTTTACTCCAGGAGTTGAAAATACAGACTCAGTAAAGTTCAAGTGATGCACACAGACAATATCTAATCCAGGAGACCTGGTACATATTACAGACTTGCCCCATTAAAATTTTTGATAGTTGAATTAGCAGAGCAAGTTAACAACATAAGTTTCATTATGTAGCTCTGCTGTTTTGATCCTTAGTAGGTATCCTTAATCCAGACTTAATATATCTGGGACGATATCCCACAGAATTTACAATGATCTTAGCCAAGCTGAATCTTACCCAAAAAAGCTGTGACAGCACTTTTCTCCATCAAACATGCTTTTTCTTCTCTATCCCAGTTAGGCTTTGAGGAAGCCACAACAGAATTATCAATCAGTGCTAGAAACCTCAAAATTCTTCTCCCAAACCTACATCTCCTACCCACTCCCCCACTCAGTATCTCAGCTGCCCAGTTGTATAGATTTGCTTGCTAGGAAGTGTTCTGTAAAAGGTTTAGTTTTACTTGTTTCACAACAGAACAAAATCAGATCTTAAACCTGTCTGATTTGTCAAAAAATGCTGTTTCAGAGCATCTGCTAGTTTTGAGTCCTGCCATAGTGCACATATGATAACCAGCTACCACCATGCCCAGCACATTTAGGATCAGAGAAAAACCGAAATATTAGGAGCACAAAATAGATGAAAACTGTTCAAAGCTGATCAGTGGAGAATTCCCATTACCTTGGGAAGCCTGCTGTGCCAGGCTAGGAGAGCCATTTTTGCCATCCTGCCTCACAATTAGTCTGCAGGAAAAAATACCAGAGCAAAGTAAAAGTGCAAACCTTTGCACATCCATGTGCCAGCAATGTAAGGTCATGAGGTGCCCTAGCAACATGTACTCAGTGGGCTACAGCCAATTCCTCTGACTTGCTCCAACCTCCTCCACTTCAGACTGCAGTGCGGACCGGCAGGATAGCCCTGGGTTGTCTGACTTGAGCTACACCAAAAGATTTTGCTTTGAAAACACGATTTATCTTTCATTTTCAAGTTCAGGAATTTCCAGTGCAAAGAAGCTCTTAAAGTTTAGTGATATTCCAGATTATGCATCTCAAATATCCTTACATATAATGAACTATTCATTGTCTGTTAGTCAAAAATAAATTGACTGTATATTCCACTTCGAATAATTTAGTAGCTGTGTAATTTACATAATTTTAAATTATAGAACCAATAAAGTACTAATTACTGTACTTTTCTGTTATATTTGAATTTGCAATAAAAAGGTCTAAGGCTTTAATTAGTATGAAATCAAGTCATTCAACTCCTATTTTTGAACTTGGTATAATTACAATAACAAAATCAAACTACAAAGTACTTTCAATAGGTGGTTAGGATGCATTAAAGTAGATCTTAAAAAGCTTATGCTGATTTGATTGCAAATGAACTGAACTTTTTATTAATACAGACATATTAAGAATCCATGTATTATCTGGAGGGAGAAATACATTTTATGGTTTAATAGAAGTGTGAAACTTTTGGCTACAATATCTCAAGCAGTATGTTTTTGAAAGAAATTGATTTGGCCCAGCTCCAGGAAAAGATTTGCTGTCTGAAAGCCTGATTTTTCTTTAACTCCTGGATGCATAGCCTCAGAACAGAATCCAGAATTGATACAAGCAGTTAGTCTTTTTGTATGACATATCCTTGGCATCTCCTCTTACAGGCCTCACTTCCATGGTTAGGCACAGGTTAGCAAAGGATTTTCATAAAAATACTCCCTCTCACCCCTTATTTCCATATAAGTTTATGTATTTTTAAAAAAAGTATCAGTGAGTGCTCTGCACTAGCTTGTGCCTCAGTAGACCCACGAGAGAAGCTTCTCAGAAAGGGGAGTCTCTTGGTACACCTTACATGAGCAGAGAACGTCAGTGAATGACACACAGGGCAGCAACCCCAGAGAGAAAGGCTGCCATGATTTAGGCAAACAGTTCCCCACCCTGAACAGAGTTTTCCTTACACTGTCGTTGCTGGATTTGTACAAGTTTAAGACCATGCCTTTCACACTCCCAGTTCTGGCATTACCCAGATTTCCAGCCAGCTGATAACTTGGCTTACATTTGTCACTTCTGCCTTTCCACAACTATGTTGAAATTCTACTATATCTATGCATCGAAAACATACAGAACAGCCATGCCCCTCTCTGTAGATAAACACTGTCATATTTGCTTGGTAACCCTTGTTAGCCTGTGCAGCAACAGCCATAGCTGTTTTTCCTTAAAACGTTGAAACCATCCACTCCCCAAACACTTTTAAAAGCTCAGAGGGAAGGCAGAAAGGTTATTCACATAGCAACAATCTAACAGTTCAGTCGATTTTATTTATTTATTTTTAAGTAAGAAGGGTTTATTAGTGCTGCACTGACATGGGTATTTTTACTCTTTTGTAAGCCGCTTCTCAGCAGTAGCAATTAATGCTATTGCATATGCAGTCTGCTGTGAAGTACATTCTGAAATGGTTTCTAAAAACAGTCTAGCTAATTTTCCTAGCAAAATCTTGCAACAGCCCTGCAAAAACACCCAGACATAAAGCAATCTTGTTCAGACAGGTCTTAAATAACTGTCCCCTTACTCTGAAGTATTCCTTTCAGCCACATCGTTATGTTTGAGTTGCGCAGATGAACACAGATTGCAGTGCTGTTTACAGTTCCATAACTGTAATGATGTAATTCTAATTTAGAAAGAGATATTAATCTGTAAAGTTAATTGCTTTTCTTGTTAGCAAACCTTATCCTAGTCCAATGGCTAATTATCAAATAGTAGCACAGGCTAAAATAAAGCTCCATTGACAACTACAGACTCGTTTATCTAGTTAAAATGTAGTCAGGACTGATGAGTTTGTTTATTTTCCAAATTTCCTCCTGCTGCACAGAAAGTAACACAAAGGGTGCATGCCCTATGACTGCAAGCATGCCCAATGACCATGAACACTTGACTTCCTAAGAACTTTGCTCTCAATAGTAAAAGACCAAAACTACAAATATTATGAACCATGACAAGAGATTAAGAGAGAAACATCACTAGTATGCCTAGTCTGGGGTCTCATGCAATAGCAGAAAATTAGGTAAATATCCCAGCTATCCCAAGTGGTCTACTGTCATTAATAGGGCTACTCGTAGCAGTTTTAATGAGCTTAAGCAGAGCTTTAAGAGCTTAAGATACAAAATTAGGTCATATTCATATCATATTCAACATATTCATGTTCAAAACAGCAATACTCTGATTTGTCAGTTCATTTATTTGACTTTTTTTATGTCACATATAAAGTCCTTGTACATAGAAAAAGGAGAAAATGCATGAAGGTGACCCGAGCTGCATAGACTGACAGCTGGTAAGCTGATGTTCTGTTATGCAATGTAGGAAATTAAGAACTCAGCCTCATCTTTGGAGATTATGCCTCACAACAAATTTTATTGTGACTTTTCTGAGCAATCCTACTGCGCCCCTGAGGCTTGAGGAGATAAATTACAAATTACAAGGGCCTAAATATTATCTTAATGAGCAAACAAGTACAGACTGAACAGTATTGTGTCAGGCTGATAGCCACAAAATTAGCCTCCTAAAAATAAAAGCTCTTTTTTGCTCTGTGCTACACTTCATCTTTTCCTCTTCAAGAGATACAAAGAAAGTTTAATCATCCTAAAGACTGAAGAGGCTGAGAGCAAAGATTCTTGAGCCCTGAAGAGCCCTGCTTGGAGAAACATCACAGAGCTGACTAACCTCTTCAGAGCACAGCAGCATCTCTTCAATAATACGGTGCAATTAATAGTCACCGTTCTTAACCTCAGTAATCTGACAAAGGAAACTAACACCTTTTACCTTCATGGCTTCTTTTTTTCCATCTCTCCTAGTGCATTTGTGCTCCTTAATGCAAAATAATGCCAAGCTGAACAGCAACAGTTTGAGAGAGAAACAGAATGTGAAAAGAAATTGTCTTTGAAGTTACTGAAGAACCAAGGCCAAAAAAGTTCACTGAGGGAACAGGAGGAAAAAAAGAGAAAGAAATCTCCAAGGCAGATATCCATCTGTTGCCGATCATCTTCTTTATAAAGAAAATAATTCTTCTGGTAATTACGGACACTCTTGTTTCTTTACAAGTTGCAAACACACCACCCTAACTACCAAAGTATATATTTTCATTAGACTTCTCTGACAATTCTAAAGAGAATTTGCCACATAATGCACAGAACACATTTGCTTGAGAAAGAGAGAAGGTGGCAGCAACCAAGGGCATACACAATCCTTTTCCAAAGCAGCCTAGTCTTAGCGATGGATAGTACCACTGAGAACATCCTGTCTCCCAGCTATTTGGGTAGAGAAATGCAGAAGCGTGAATCACAACTTCCATGAAGTTTAAAGTGTCCTTTTGAGAGGAATACAGAAAATTTTATCTTCATTTTTTTCACAGCTGCACAGCAATTCTTTGCAAGCAGGTCTCTTCTCTGACCTACACTGATGTATTCAAGGGCATTCCAGGAAATTAACATTAGTCCATGGTCAATAGGCACAGAAGACACCCTCCCACAAAACCACAGCGAGCAAGAAAACTGTGACAGATAGCAGCAACCTGGGTCCCATTAAAATAAATGAGAATTTTTATTTAATTAGCTTGAGACACTGACTGTTTAGGTGGCATGAACACTATGGAGATATATAGTAATCACTTTCTCTTCCTCCCCCCCCCC
>Ga0065711_1001311_pt1 | contig 45013 bp, 23 predicted proteins | sample Hoacrofraction12_FD_59098 | JGI IMG/M metagenome (GOLD analysis project Ga0065711, IMG submission 59098) | Hoatzin crop microbial communities from Cojedes, Venezuela - Epithelial fraction 12 v2 (version 2) | ecosystem: Host-associated > Birds > Digestive system > Esophagus > Crop | place... | reverse complement strand
CCCCCCCCAGTATTTACAAGTCACAAATACAGACTGTAGAGTTAATAAAATACTTGCTTTCATAGTGGGATGAATGGCTGCACGTCAATATCGCATAGCATTTGAGAATATAGGGAGGTTTTTGTGTTTGAGGAAATGACTTGTAAAGCAGTTGCTGGATTGTTTAGTGAACATAAATCAGCCTTGTGACTCAAATCTTCAGTAAAGACATGCTGAAATAGTGGTTAGTGTGGTTTATGTGCTGGTCAATAACCAACCGCAGTGTTGCTGCAAGATGACATTGGTAGTTTCTGAAAGACTGTGATTTCCTCCTATATTTCCTCCTAATGGCCCGATTTTCAGAGACATTACCTACATTTTTATTTTACAGTTTTTAAGAACATCAGTTTAGTGAGCTAGGCTGAAATTTGTAGCACATCTGTGTCAACGTGATGGGGATGATTGTGACAGGTAACTCTCTTGTTTTGAGACAATTTGAGTGGACTTTTTATTGTTTCTACAATATAAAGCAGGAATATTTTATTATGTGGAAGGGTTTTGATGTTCCTTTTTATTTTCGTTGAAAACCTTTCCCTCCGGCATCATTAGTTCATCTGCTTAGCTGTTTAGATGTGCTTTGTGGTTTGGGTCAGCTTGAACTGGAAGAAAAGTGGTGTCTGGGAGTTTCTCCTAGAAAATTAATCTCTTAGAGTTCCTTCTTATGCTGCTGGCCGTGGTCAGGGTTTCTTGTAGTTCCACCATAGAAACAAAGTGGTCTGGTGAATTCAGAAATGGACCAGGGTCATCATGATTGATTGTTTGGTCCAGAGACAGCAGCAATAAGACACATATACGCCTGATAAAAAAGAACATGATAAATGGTGGGAAGTAGGATTTTGAAAATGCAACTGTCTTGTGTTTTAAGTAGAGTAAAATTTTTATAATATCCCATATATGTGTGTTGATTGTAGCAGGAGAAAGAAGATAGCACCGATTCAGAAATTCACTTATGCGGTAAACTTGAATTATATATGTATTTCTTGTCCCTTTCCATTAGTGCCTTCAAATACAACAGGGTCTTCCCAAGGCTGGGAACATGCAGGCTTTCCAAAGCAAGAAGAGAAAATCATGTCAGATGTCCTCTGTCCCTTTATTTATCTCTATTCTTTTTTTTCTTTTTTCGTGGTCAGGGTGGGGGAAGTTACTGAATTCTACCAGAAACTTCCACTTTGACATTGATAAATTTTTAGCAGAAAGACAGGATATTAATAGTATAATATGGTATAAAACCCCACCCAAGATATGGGACCTCATTGTTCCAGACAAAAAATAATTTTATTTCCATGATGATGGCTAAGGCCATTATTTAATTGAATAATGAAATGATATTGCCCCTACCATAAATTTTTTTTGTTCTGGCTTCATGTGAATAGACATGTTTGTTGCAGAGAACTTTGACTGATATTACAGTGGGTGTGTAGGGACTTCACTGAAAAACGAAGGTGTCAAAGATGATAATGGGAAGTAGTATTTTCTATCTGTAAAAATGATATAGGCATTTAAGCTTCATCATTCTCCTCTACTGGAATTTTCTTTCTCCCTGTGAGGCCTCTAAATAGCTATCCATGACATATTGTTCAGAGTTGTTAATATCTTTGAAATTTCAGCTGAATATAGGCTGTAGATGGGATTGTCTTTAAAATACAGGATATCTGTCCTTCAACTCACATGAACCTACTAATGCTTTGTTTGAAACAAAGAAAAAAACCGAAAACTCTAACCAAATAAAAAATGACAAAACCCCCAAGTCCACTACACCCCAACCAAACAAAAACCTGTGCCCTCTGCCTCTGTCCCCAGGTGTTGCTATTATTGTTGAAATTAGCTGGTGGATGCTAGTGATGGAAGATAATATCTATCTAGCTTAGGATGTATAATCTGAAGTTGCTTTTTGAGAATGTTAAGCAGGGTGCCAGGTCATTGCTGTTTTATGGAAGCTCTTGTGCAGAACCAACCTTGTGACTTTGCATCTGATGCATACCTCCAAGGAGCTATATAGGCCCACCAATTGCTTTCAAGTTTCTTTTGTGTGGTGGTTTTTTTTTTTTCAGCTTGTAATGACAGGCAGGGCAGGCTTTTCAAGATTCAAGCATAGTTTTTTTCATAACAGTAAAGACATTGTACAAAACAAAAAGTAGAATCTTTGTAAGTGTTCTGAAACATAAGTCTGATCTCCAAGGAAATTCAGAGCTGTAGCAAGAAGTATTTCAGTGTAACTGTCACATGGATATTGTGATTGCTTACTATTTTTTTGAATAATGAATTTAGCTGGCTATCTTCCTAAATGAACACAGATTTGCTTATTCAGATATGTTGTATGCTTATTCAGACATGACGTAAAACTAACCACGTTATTAAATGAACATTCATTTCTATATGAATATTTGCTATGCAAACATGGCTTTGCCCACACAAGATACAAGAATATCATTAGGCTTTAAATCTTCACCTTAGTCATGCCTGGGAGAAAGGTGGATATTGAAGTAGCATTGTGTGAAGTTCACCACATTCACGCTGCGATGAACCAAGGAGAAAAGGCAACTTCCAAAGTGAAGAATGTTTTGAAAGCATTTTCCAGTTCATTCAAAGAGTAACTCACACCTTAGATATCCAAGAGCCCTAGTAACACCAAAAGGAGAGAGTGGGCTTAAAGTGCAGATCTTAAACATTGCTTGGGTGTCTGTTAATAGTAAGTTTTAAAAGTTACAGAAGAGAACTATCTGTTTTGTTTGAATGAAATACAGTTGATAAGTTTCATATTCTGCATTAGCTCTGATGTGCAACCAATTTGAAATAATCCCTATATACAAATATATGTGTTTGGGTATAGGTGTATATAACATGTTATCTGTGTGCATATATATGTTTATATAGATATATATGTATGTAAGACATATATCATAAGGCAGTAACTAGATCAGAAAAGAAAAAGAAGTATACTTAGCAAGTGTGGTTGTAGCTAGTAATTGCAGGTTTCTTCTTCCCACACTGTGAAGCAGTCCAGTGCTGCCCTGTGGCTAAGCCCGCAGGCAGGACGGCCTGTTGCTCTTGCACAGTCACCCCTTTTGCTAGCAGTTCGTTTAGCAGAGGGCTTGCTGTTCCTCAGTGTGCCTGGGCTCTTCAGAGGGCTCACCCTTATTCTTTGTTTATTTGCTTGGACAGTTATGGCAGTGCCACCACCAGCTTGGTTGTACGTGTGTGGAGTGGGGAGTGACAGTGTTTCTCTTCCCTGACAAGCCTTTTCTTTTCAAAAATCTCACATGGAGGATCTTTGCTAGTCTATCAGCCCTGCATGGTTCCCACAGGAGGTAGAACAGACTTTTACTTGCCTCGCTCCAGTCCCTCCCAGTAGCTGGTGTTTGGGGGACACGCTGTTCCCACCCCAGCAGCTGGTGGCCAAGACCAACACTTGCTCCTGTAGCTCACATCACAGGCCCAGGGTGTATGCAGCCCAGTTTGACTCTGTTTGCTGTCCCAGTGTCTTCTCTTCTCATGCTGGTCTTGCCAGCAGCTGGCACTTGGTCCTTGCAGCACACACCCTTGCACAGCACAGGATTTCTGAAGAAGCTAGAACTGACCACCATGTTGAGGCACAGGACTCAGTCAGACAACCATGGTGACTGGCCCTGTTTTATGTGCAGCTGGCCCCTTCTATAACCCTTCCTGTTTGTTCTTCACGTTGTTCATCCCCAACCCCGTTCACCTTCACATGCCCTCATCAGCTGATGTGGTTCCATGCACCCCCCTCCAACACTCTGGGCCCTCGGGTTTGTGTGCTTATCAGTTGCAAAGTCCTGTTTTGCCCATAGTTTCTTGATAGCCCTTCGCCCAGTGTGCCTGACCAGGTTTCTTTCTTGTCTTCATGTCTGTAATGTTTGTCTTCAGGTTTGTGTCTCTGTATATTTTGATATATTTCTATATCTTCTGTTTCTCTTGTCATCCCATTTAACAAGGTCCTTCATCAGATAATCTTACTGAAAGAAACACTCACACATTTCCCCATACCCTTATCAATAACTGGGACTGAGCAGGTTTGGTTCTTGTTACTGCCTCCCTCCGTATTTGTTGGTTAGGGTTGTGTCCCTGAGTGTTCTTCCTTATGGCTTCTTCCTCTTCCTACATCCCATTATCCCCTTTTGCACTGAGAAGATCCTTGTCCAGACACCTGTAAGGGAGCAGATGCTCTCTCCTTCCGCATTACTTTATACTGGTCATCAGAAGTTTTGTGTATGTTAATTTGCCATGTATAAAATTAGAAAGGAGTGAATAAACATAAGCCTTTCTGGGTAAAAGTCCAGAGTTAAATATACAAGTAGACATATATAGAGAGAATTCTGTTGCTGGTTGGCTTATGAGATTATAATGTTATTGAAGGTGCGGTGGTGACGTCCCCCTAAATGTCAGAGATACTAAGAAAATATCTGAATTAAAAAGAGAAACGAGGCTTTGATTTATAAAAAATAGTTAACAGCCTGTGCCCTGTCAAGAGCACATAATGATTATGAATCAAAGGGGAAGATGAGTCACCTTGACATTATCAGGTTTAGACATCTTGTGGAGAACCTACTCTGATGTTTTTTGACCTTTTCAGTTTCATTTAATTGTACTATATATGACATTGGTGGTGTAGAAATAAATACGACTTGCATCAGTGGTTGTTATAGAGACAAGACAGGTAAGATGAGAAAACATGTTTTCTTTCTGCTGTTCAGGTTGCTCTGTTAGAAAAAGCAACAGATGGTGCAGCCTCTTAAAATTAACTTGTGATGGCCCTTTTTCTCTGATAATGACAACTTTTTGTTAATTGCTTTATTTGAAATCTGTATTTGAAATATTTGATTTAAAATATTTTACTTCTATCTTCATAATAGATGAATGGGCTGCTTTGTATAAACATTGCTGTCCTAGTTTTGTTCATTATTATGGAATAATATGCACAGAATAATTTCATATGCTACTTTTCTTCATTTTTAGTGCAGGGAGGAGTTTTTGCAAAGGCATTTGAGTAAAATCCTGCCAAATCTGGACTTCTGTATAATTTTTTGACATGCTGAATTTTGCACTTAGTGTCAGAAATTCTAGATGAGCTCATCCAGTGGACATCTTGTTGCAGAATGGTTTAGCTGTAATAGGAAATTAACTAATTTGTGTAGTTGTACATTTAATTTCTCTAAGCGGATAAAAGAATTACACAGAGAAGGAGCTCTTTTTGTATGACATACACCTTTCAGTTCTTCCTCTGCTGCATCCTGCTGTCCCTTCAAAACCTTTTCATTCATGTCAGTTGTCTGGGTTTCCACTCAAAGGCCTGGTGGCATCTTTATAAGGTTCTTGTTCTCCAGGTTTTGTGTAGATGACAATGCCATGAAAGAGACAGTTATACAATGCCAATTAGTATAGTTGTGGGTTTCATTATCTTTCAGGGTCTCTGCTTTCTTTTGCCTGAGGGTTTTGCAATCCACAGAAGCCTGGTCTGCTTTACTGTCAGTCAGTAAAGTGCAGTGAGCAAGGGCTGTATGTGCCTTTCCCCTCTTTCTTTCCCCACCCTATATGCCTTTAGCCACTTGTTATTTAAGTAAATTATTACAGGAAGACACTGATATTTTAATACATTGAAAATAATAGTTTGCAAAGAGATCTGAATTTGTGCTATGTTTAAAAGCACCTTGTGTTTAAAATTAATTTTTTTCTTTTTTTCTTGATTGAATGCACATGTGTTTTTGAATTATGCTGAAAAAAAAGTTCCTGTTCTGTTTTTAGGAAGAATGATTTCATTAATATGTATATCTGCTCTGTGCCTGTTCAGGTGAAAGGAGATATCTCTAACATAAGCATAGGTAGTAACTTTTTTGCTGTAAGGGTGGTCAAACACAGGAACAGTTTTCCCAGAGAGGTTGTGGAGTCTCTGACCATGGAAATACTTGAAACCCAACTGGACGTGGTCCTGAATGACCGACTCTGGGTGACCTTGCTCTAAGCAGGGGGCTTGGGCTAAGCGATCTCCAGAGATCACTTCCTGCCTCAGCCATTCTGTGATTCAAAAAATGTTCACTACTTGATTTATTGAAAGTTTATGTTTATAACTTGTAAGACAGGAAAAAACCTAGGTTGTGCTATTTGTATTGGATCTGCCATACCCATGAGGAAAAATACAAACGCCTGAATTTCTCCTATTGGTGTAATTTAGAAGGATTCTTTATCATAATTTCAAGAAGCAGTTTTGTTCAGCAGGAAGTCAATAACTATTTTATGAACTATGAAATATGTTAACAAAAAAAGTAGAGTGCTTTGTAAATTGGTTTTGTGTATTTAGAAACAGTTGAGTAAGATTTCTTCCCCCTTTATCAGTAGAATTCATTTTAAGGAGTATTATTTCACTTGCTGGTGCATAGACAAGTTCACCTTTAGGTCAAAACAATATTTCTTTTAAAATATGATATATGGATTTCTTTTATCACAGTTTTAATCATTAGACCTGTCAATGTATAGTGCCTTGGAGCATTGATTCAAAACTAGCACAACTCACCTAATGTGTTTCCATCTGAAAACTAGCGAATGGATCTTAAGTTGAGTGAAACCACCTTAAAAACAGAAGACAAGATGCTTAGTTTTTGTCTGCTTTCTCTAATTTTGATGTATTTTTGGTGAATAGATAACGTTTTTTTCAAAGCAAAAATCTTTAGACTAATTTAAAACTGCTATAATAGCAAGTTCTTGCTGATACTTTCTGTGTAGGTTCTGAAAACTTTTTCCCTCTATTTAGATGTAAAGCTGTGGAACATCATTCTTGGCAGATATCAGGAGGGTGCTGGCACAGCTTTGCCTTCTTGTCTGACCAGTGAAGTATAATTTCAAGGCTCTCTTAATGCTTATTAGGATCAACTGCAGAGGTTACTTAAGATTTTTTTTTTTTTTAATCGATTGTAGCAGTGTCCGTCTCCAAATTTGATGCTGATATCTTGACTTGGAGTACACTAGGACTTACTATTATTGTTATGCATATGTGTAGCTTATTGCTGTGGTGTATAGCATAAATTAAACACTACAGTGAATGTTTTTTTAGCAGTATAATTAAAGATATTTTTAAATGCAGCTAAACCTTTGAAATAAAGGTGAATAGTCAATGTGATTTTGGTCTATTGTTTTAGATGGCATTAACATTGAAGAAAATTGTCTTATGAAACTATACACTAAAATATTGAATAGTAAAGGTGTCTAATGCTTATTTTCTCCCTTTTTTTATTTATTCAGTGGAACAAGTTCCTGTGGAGCCCTACAACATTCCGCTGTCTCAAGCTGAGGTGCTGCAGACGGGCAGTGATGTGACACTGGTTGCTTGGGGCACTCAGGTCAGTAAGGCTCTCAAAGCTTGTTGTCATCCAGTAAAGCCTAAGCTAAGGGTTGGCGATGCTTGAGTAGTCTTGTGCTCAGGCTCAAGTGCCAGACAATAAACTGCATGCATCTTCCATCACTATATACTTGAATAAGTGATTGCCAGTGTTTATATGAAACCTGCATTTTATTGTGTAAGTTTTTACTCATTTTTGGTTGAAGCTGACTCTGGAAATGTGGAAGAGGTACCTGTGCAGGAGGTTAGTGATTTATCTGTGGTTATGAAAGTGATCTATTTAAGAATGGCATGGCAAGATGTGACTCTGAGAAAGGCAATGGGAAAGGAGAGTTCAAAGTAGTATGCTGAAAGAAAAGCATAGATTTTTACTGCACGATTTAAAGTGCAGTTTAGGGTTCCCTTTATACAGAAAGTTAAAATCCACTGAACATATAATACAAATAGGGTTTGACATAGTTTTGGTTCTAACAGTCATATTTCAAAGCTGTTAAGGACATGATTGGACACACCTGACCCCCACCCCCCAAAATTAAGATGTGCAAATATTGAAAAGTCTGATTTTAAAAAGAAAAAAAGGTTTATATTCAGGAATTATAGAAAGGAAATTTGAGTTTAGTCTGGAATTACCAGAAAAAATCTTTTTATTGCCTTTAACCTATAATTAAGAAATTGCTGTTTGGCTGGTCTAAGTGTATTTGAGAAGCTTTTAGAGGAGTGTTAAAACTTTCATTGCAAGAGTATTGAATCAATCTCTGGGGCTGTGCCTTTTGGTGGTGTGATTTTATTTTATTTTTTTTTTAAAAATTTTTGTTTGACATCTGTAATCTGCGGTGCTTTTCTGTGACAGTTTCCATGTCCTCAAGACTACTTGATCTCCTTTATATCTACAGTTATTCCTACTAGTCTTTGATACTTTGCACTCATATTGAATTATGGACTCCTTCAACATCTTCACTTGTACTCGTTTCTCCAGCAGAAAACAGTTTCTGCAGTTCTCCGTGTTCACTTTTGAAAGCGCAAATTTTTGCCGCATTTGGATGAAACCTTAGTGTTCAATTGAGTTGATAAAGTAATGGCTTGAAAGCTGACTATGGAGACTTAATAATATCCTGAGTTTATCCAGTAGGCAATAGTGCAGAGGACTTGGAGTAACATACTTCAGAAAAACCTATGTGCTTTGCAACTTGGAAAATGTAGGCCAAGTGTTAAGGCAGGTGGTTCTTTCGATATGAAGAGTAAAAGGACAGATGTCCTTTTCAAATCCATAATCCATATTTAGGGGCTGACCAAACTTTGGGTGTGGCTGTGTAATACAGCCTGGGGACAGATGCTTAGCGCATACGCATTAAAGAAGTGTCTTCAGGACGTGTCAGGCTTCTGCAGATCAAATATGTTCAGTGAGTTTGTGCTGAGAGTGTTTGCAGGCTGTGTACATAAACTTGGAACTTGATTGCTAAATGTGCAACCAATCCAGAGTTTATTGTCAATAAGCAGAGTGATTGCGCGTACTCACTGGTTACTTCTTGTATGATTTCGGATGTTAGGTGGTTGCTTGGCAGCTGCTGCTCTGGTGGGGTTGACTGATGCTTGTTTTCCTGGGTGGTGCTAATGACAGGCGGTAAATGCTATTAGCTCCTCTCCTTATACCCTGTGAACTAGGTAAACATTCTCACTTACACATCAGAGAAACCGCAAAATCATCCATCCCGTGTGTCAAGTTGAAAATTCTCAAATTGTCTTATCGCAGCCACCAGAAGTATTAGAAGTTTACACAAAAACACTGCAAGCTGTATTTTCTTTGTATTATTACAGTACTTCTACTGATTTACCTTTTAAAACAGTCCTTTGATGTTTAGCTATTCATAGTTGCATTATGTAGATACATCTTTAAATCCTTGATCGTCTTGTTTCAGCATAGATTTTTGCTCTAAGTAGAATTTAATACTGCTTTCTGACCCTCAGGCAACTGACCCTGCCTGACCATATCTTTATTGTTGAATTCTGTTGCCTACTAGGCCAAGACACCCTCAACCAAATGGCTTATTGGGGATCATCCTTGGCCTCCAATCCCTTACCTGTGCCTAGAAGTTGCTCAGTGGAGGTCGTGCGCCCCAGTCCAAACCTGTATTATGAAATGTTCTAACAGTAGAGAAAGCATCAGAGTTTATTGACAACATCATATCGAGAAATTCTTTTTTACCGTCATATCTCATGAGCAAATACTTTTTGCTGAGATATTTGTGGAGGATAATCTGAGTTATTGTCATAACAGCTGTTATTTTCTGTGTTGGAGCATTTGCTTGCTAATGTTTGTTTTAGCAATATGTTTTGCTTAAAAGTTTTGTATAACATAATGTCAAGATACAGTTTTGTATGTATGTAGAATTGCTTTCTTTTCTGTTCATATAACATACCTTATGATTTTTTTTTTACGTGGTCCTTACTGTCCATCCTAACTCTTCATAAGAAAATGCTTTGGAGATGATCACTTAGTAATCTATTGCACTTTCAGTAAATTGTAGTAAGTGTAGTTACTAGGGCTATTTTTGAATGTACGTAATGTTTCTTGCAAGATTTCATGTGACTGCTACATCAAAATACATTATAGTGATATATTTAGGTCTTAGCTTAGTTTCAGTCCTAAAAAACCTTATCCTAAACCCCAAACTGATTACAAATATAGAATCCTAGGTTGGAAAAGACCCATAAGATCATCAAGTCCAACCATCTGCCCAACACCACTATGCCTGCTAAACCATGCCCCAAAGTTCCACATGTACATGTTTTTTGAACACCTGGTGACTCAATGACCTCCCTGGGCAGCCTGTTCCAATGTCTGACCACTCTTTCAGTAAAGAATTTTTTCCTAATATCCAATCTAAACCTCCCCTGACACAACTCGAGGCCATTGCCTCTCATCCTATTGCTAGTTACTTGGGAGAAGAGACCAACACCCACCTCACTACAGCCTCCTTTCAGGTAGTTGTGGAGAGCAATAAGGTCCCCCCTCAGCCTCCTCTTCTCCAGACTAACCAGCCCCAGCTCCCTCAGCTGCTTCTCATCAGACTAGTTCTCTAGACCCTTCACCAGCTTTCTTGCCCATCTTTGGAGATACTCCAGCCCCTCAATGTCCTTCTTGTAGTGAGGGGCCCAAAACTGAACACAGTACTTGAGATGCGGCACTGCTGAGTGCAGGGGCACGATCACCACCCTACTCCTGCTGGCCACACTATTCTTGATAGAAGCCAGGATGCAGTTGGCCTTCTTGGCCACCTGGGCACACTGCTGGCTCATGTTCAGCTGCCTGTCGACCAGCACCCCAAAGTCCTTTTCTGCTGGGCAGCTTTCCAGCCACTCCTCCCCAAAATAGTGAGGCCTGATACTGTTCACTAAAATATAGTTTTCTACTAAGATACAGTTTTGTTTTCAGCAATTCATCACTGAATTTAGTTTTTGAAATACTAAAATACTAGGAATCATGTAAGTGGTAAATAAGAAGAAAGAACTGAGAGATAAATGCTTATTAGATTACTGAATAAAAATGTTTCTGCTAAACATACAGATAATATGTTAATTCACTGCTTGTATTCTTTATGCGTAATTTGTAACATTTTAAACAGAAATTATATGTTTACTTGGTGCTAATACGTTGCCTTTTCAGGTCCATGTGATCAAAGAGGTGGCAGCAATGGCTCAAGAAAAGCTTGGTGTGTCCTGTGAAGTTATTGATCTGAGGACCATCTTACCCTGGGATACAGAGACCGTTTGCAAGGTAAGGAAATGATGCAAGTAAGTTTAAAAACACAACAAACCAAAAAACCCCACTAATAACAACAATTTAAATGCAAAAGCTGATGACTGTTCTGTAAGTTTTTTTAAAGGCCTGCATTTTTGCTCTGTATTGTTCTGTATTTTTTGTTCGGTATCATATATGTACAGTAAATACACATTACATGGACCAAACATTTGCTTTAGCATTAAAAGAGACTTTGTTCAAGGGTTCAAAATGATGTTAGAATACATGCGCTTTGCACTGGAGCAGAGGGCAAGACTTAATCAGACTTGTGCTTGAAAACAGCTTTTCCATGATTTCAGTCACTTTCTATCATCTTTGCTGTATTTGGGTCTGAAAAGATCAGGTGAAATCTTTATCTTTTTTTTCCTGCTGTTTTACACCAAGACCTTTATCTAGTTTTAGGTCTGCAATACTGTGTCTTAGTTTTGTTGATCCATAAATCTGGAAAGAAATGTTTTGATTTAAGGTATATGAATTCTTGGGCTGGGGAGAAAAGGCAGCATTTACTATTCTCAGACTGGTTTGAAATTTACAGGTACTGTGAAGTTCTTGTCTGCTCTATGGGACTCTTTGATTTTGCAAATAATTTCTTTCAAAGCACTGGGCAGCTGAAACTGGAATTTGAATTTCCATATACCGAGAAACCATGAAAAGTGGTTGTTGTACTTCCATATACCTTGGTCTGCTTATCTTTTTTTTTCTTGTGTACTGCTTTCTCTTCAGCAGCTAAGAGCTATTGGGATGAAAGACCTTAAATGAAATGGAAGGGGATGTATTTCCCAAAAGTTCTGTAAATGTAAGAAAGAATCCCAAGGTACATTTTTTAAAAGTGCTTTTTGGGAAACTAGGAACCCCCCCCACCAGACAAACTGCAGGTCACTAAAGCAAAACCTCATATCTGGAAACCTTGTATCCTGATTTCCCCCCTCTTAAATAATATCTTTTTCCCTGTTGTCCTGAATTAGCAACTTTTTGTGTGCATTATTTACAGTGCATGTAATCTTTTTTTTCATCATTTTTCACTTACCCATTTTCTGAGGTACTTTTAATGTTGTAAATACGTGAATAAACTTAGTTTCTGCAAAGTAAATGTTAGTATCGCTACCTTGGGAAAATCTTGTAGATGGATCTTTTCCGTAGCTACCTCATGAAATTTGGTCTGAAATCTCTTCCATGAAACTATTTTTTTGTCAAGCTGCTTGGGAACTGTGGGAGGAGGGCTGCTACCTGACTGCCATCCAACAGTACAAATGCTGGGGAACGTGCTTGTGGACTGCAGTGCGCTGAAAGATTCTGCAGGTGTTTTTGTCTTTCCATTATTTACATTGTTAACAATTAGAGCAATAGCCAAAGGTTTACCCCTCACTTCACGGTGGTGGCTCCCTTGATTTAAGCTTGGACAAGTTGTGTGGGTTAGCAGAATGCTTGCTGCTTCTACTAGAGCTGCGAGTTTCCTTAGGCTGGCAAATCCATGATCCTGCAGGACCGTGGTTAACAACTCCTTAGGTCCTAATTCAATCTCTGTACACCAGCTCATTTTATGCTGCTGATCACATCATTCTGAAACTTGAGAGATGTCTGCAGCTTAGCTAACTCAGGCCTAGTGACGGTAATGTACTGAGTTAAGATAACCATAGGGATGAGAAGAGCCATGGGCTTGAAAAAGGTGTGTGATTCTATCAAGTACCTTCTCTGCCTACAGTTTCTAATTTAAGGCAATATGGTATCATATCTACAGCTAAGTTAGATTGCACAGATGTTTAAATAGGGCAGATCAGGCACACCTCCTTATCTGACTCTCTATATATTTGGAGTATCATAATTGCATAAACAAGTGTTTTGTCATTCTGTAGTTGCTCAGTAAGGGACTTTCTCTTGGTCAGGTAAAGTATAAACAGATAAAGTGTGATAAAGGGAAAGACGAGCCGTTGTTCTGCTACTCTATGGCAAAACTTGTATTTCTCCACAGCATGAATTTTACTGTTGTGTTTGGCTGAGGGACTGCTGGTGGGACTGGACGGAGCAGATTATGGGAGGAAAGATCCGTGTTGGGCGTCCGCTATTGGCAGTGTCCTGTTGTCCGGTTGTGGATGTGTAACAAGTTGTGTACTTACATGCATAGCTATGTGTTGCTTCACATAAATATGGTCTTCTCAGTTGAAGTGTTTTCAGTGTTTGTTTGAAGTGCTTTTCGTGTTGCTTGGATGTACTTTCTATCTGTGAAAAATGAAATGTGTTGGGTTGTCATCAATCGGAAGAGAAACTTTGGCAGTAATAAATCCTTTACGACCTCTTCTAGACAAGTAAAATTATTCCATTTTTTTTTAGCTCCTTTTTTTCCCTTCTTTAAAGATTTGATCTGTCATTCTATGAAAACAAATAATCTCTTTGAAAGAGCAGTGAAGTCTGTTTTGTTGGATTGGACCTGCACTGAAATGCCGTCAGGAAAAAATGCAGCTGTGCATGGGAAGTGCAGAGCTGTAGTTGTACAATGTTTTGCAAATCTGTACTTTAAAAATAGGTATTCCATAAAGATTTTCAGCTTACGTTCCGTCCTGAACATCTTTTAAAGGTAAATGTGGCATAAATAAAAAGATGAATCAGATAGATCTGTTGCTTTAAATCTATTGATGAGTTTACTATTAAGAATTAAAAGAGTTATTTCAGGAGAAATATAGCGCACATTGGCTAGGCAGTTCAGCTGTTTATTATAACAAATATCAAACAGTAGATGTTTCTAGCATTGCTCTTATGTTAGTATGGCTGTAGGCTGGCCAGTCGGATGGGAGAAATGTTAAATTATCTTCTGTACCTCTCATCTGTTTTGCCCAGCTGAAAATAATTAGTGGTTTGCATTTGGTACTATGCAACACTGAAACTTTTTAACTCCGTTTGCATCCTGGACAGCTTTTAAGGTAATCGCCAACATAAATAGAAGGACGGAAACGACAGCTGTAGCTGCTTGCTTGTAGCCTCATCCCAAGAGAACTGCTTGGTGCAGCTGTTGAAGATGGCAGTGGCTTACAGGGTCAGTTCTGGTGGTGAGACCTGTTGTTCCCTTCCTGAGATGCCAGTGTCAAGGACCAAGAGAGCAGTAGAAAAGTAAGCCATGCCAGAGAAAGTCATTGGCTGTCCATTGGTCTGCTTAAGTCCTCTTTGCAGGCTCTTATATGATAATGGGATTGCTTTTACTCCAGTCCAATCAACAAACAAATCATCAGCTGTTACAGGCTGCCCTTTGCCTCAGACTGTTACTTATGTCAGATAAGTCTCAGGCCAAGTTTTTGTGGTTTTCCTTTGTTTCACATATGCCTATCATCTCCTTGTCTTGTTGGACGCAGAGGAAAAGGATGGTGCGTGTGATACGCTGCAACCTTATTGCCGTTCTGCTGGTGCTGGGATTCATGGTCCTCTGCTGATGGGAGTCTCTGCTGTGATCTTATCGGAGAGCAGGACTTTGGGTTTTGGTGTAAAAACACATCTGTCAGTGTTGCTTCTGGGAGTGGTGGCTTGGGAGTGCAGGCTGTTGTTTTAGTCCTTGGCCTGCTGCTGCTTTCAGTCCCTGCACACGCACATCTCCTTTCACACGTCTTTCATACCAGTCTGAACATATCTGTTACAATTCTCCACGTTGTTATGATTCTCAGGTCTGCTGGCTCTTGCTAGAAGACAGGGAGCCTTATCTAGCTTCGTGTAGGCTGAGTGACTGTTCCTAACCATGTGCCTAACATTTGGGTTCACTGGTTTCCATGTGGGTCAGTGTCATGAAGCTCTAATCAAGGAGCTGGATTTTACAGAAGTAGTATGCATTTTCCAGTCTAATATGTTTCGCTCTGCAGGCTTATTTTATTCTTATGCTTATCCAAGAGATACTGCATTTTAACGTAGAAATATTTCTGTGAATTTTCCTTCTCAGTGCATGTAATTTTTAAACAAAATCAAGAAGCCTTCATGGTTTGTGTTGGGCAATGAGCAGGCCTCATAACCTTAGCTTAATTGTTACTATCTTTAGAAATTAAATAACTTTAACACTAACATTTTCAATGCAGCTATTTAAAAATGAGATGCTTTACTTAACTGGAAATATATGCAACTTTAAGACTAATTTGACAACTGTGGTGTAGGTGTGAAGAAAGATGGGCTGAAATGGTTAGTGCCTTGCAGATGAGCAGTAGTATGTCAAAACTGTTACTGCAAATCTGACTGTTTAGTCTGCTTTCAGTAGCTGTTTCTATATAGAAAATTGTCATCAAAATATGTATTTCATAAAACTATGAGAAGTTATACTTCACAACTGCCACCAGAGGCCTCTTTTTAGCCAAGTTAAGCAGCTACTTTGAATTTGCATTGCTCCTGTCAGCGTGTTTATGAATACATAGCTCTGAGTGAAACATAAATAAACATTAATAATAAATATAGTGCATGTAAATAAAAATTGCTGACTAATTTTACTGATATTTTCTCTGCATTTTTAAGATTTTGAGATGATATTTAGTTTGGAAATAGGCTAGCATTTGTCATCTGCATGAGAAGCAGATGAGAGTGCACCTGCCTGGAGTAGACTGCCACGGGCTTTGAATGGAGCCTGGCAATAACTGAAACCTTCTCTTCAGTACAGCTCCTGGGATGGGTAAATGTGCAAACAGGAGCTATATTTTCTTTTGCCAATCTTCAGTTGTCTGACCATTGGAGTTTGAGCTAGTTACGGTAGCTCATAGAGCTGTTCTAGAGAAAGGGTGTCTCCTGAGGGTCATTCATCCCAGCTGTTTCAGGAGCCTGTTTTGGGATGAGATAAATTGACCTCTGGAAATGTTTGGTTTAAAAGTGTTTTGATTTTTTTTTTTTTAATAGTTAAGGGTTCCCTGATTGAGTGTGGTGTAAAGTCAGGTGAAATAATCGCACCCTCATTGTATAGGTGTTTAAAAAACTGTCTGACATCTCTTTGCTAGAATAAAAGCTAAGAATCTCTGTGTGTGTATATTTGTATATGTATTTTTTTACATAAGGTTTCACTATTATTTAGCTGGGGAAAACTTCTTGTGAAAGAAAGATGTCCTTCCTTATTTAAAAGCAATAGATACAAACAGTCCCTTGCCCCAGAAAAATGATCTAGCCTCTTCCAAGGTTCTCTAGCATTCTTAAAAAAAAGTAGCATTCCTGCTCTGGATCAAGAGAAATCATTGATTTTACAGGCTGACTGCTTAAAAGGACATACAGGAAATATTTTAAGTCACTTAATTTAGTCCTGTTTTTTATACTTTCTTGCTTTTCACATAAATATGGACAGGTAAAAAAGTTAGACTACATAAAAAGTAGTATTTTCCTTAGATGTCTATATTCATTCAGAATTTGTAATTTTGAACATCCTTCAAATTGCTGAAATTGTGACTTCTGTGTGTATGTTGTTTGATAGGATCAATGCTGTGAAAGGTTGATGTGATGTTTCTTCCGAGCTTTACATCTGAGTTTTCACGTGCTGAGAAAACTAACTTCTAAAGTGATTACTTTTCTGAATTTTATGAAGTGTTTGTACCAGAGAAACTTACTTTAAAAAACTTGACTTTGTTTTCTTTTGATGATGGCAAGGGCTTCTTTTAATATATCACTTATCTTCTGGTTATATGCTTAGGTTTGAGCTAGTGTGCTTGCATGTCATGATCACTTAAACTTGGACCGCTTTTCTGAAATGATTCGTGTCACACTGAAAGTGTCACTAGCTGAGTCTGCCAGATTTTGATGCCTTTTGCGCTGTAGAGCCTTTTAATAAAACACAGCATTCTGAAGACGGAGCTGGCAGCCCAGGATCTTCTCCTTTTGCAGAGTGCCCTCCTGCAGAAATGGTCATATTCCCTTTTTTCTCTCTTGCTGTTGTCTGCTGCTTATTCTGGGTGGTTTAGGGTAACAGCAGCAATAGCGTATGAGCAGGCTGATCTCCCAGTTTATCCTGTGGTTCGATAACACGGTCACACCCCAGGGAGGTGGAAGATTGGATAGGAGAACCCATGTGCTGACGAGGCATTGAATCCAGGTCTTGCTCCTTTTGAACATGCGCCCTTACCACCATCTCTAATGGAAGAGCTGAGTAGCTCGTAAGCCTTTGTCCCCTGGGCAGTGATACTGTGCTGTCAGTTCAATGTTAGTGGATTAGCAGCATGCTCAAAGCACACTGCAGTCTCTGAAGGCTAAAATTTGTTGTGGTTGCTTAGGCAGTGAATCCTAAAGGGCTGTGTGTGTGAACTGTGTGTTTAGGTTCTTAAGTAAGCCTTTCATCATCCCTTAGCTGAGAAGCCTGGGTCCCACCACAGACTTGATGCAACGAGTGTCCTAACTTCCTGTCTCTGATCTGCTTTAGTGCCCATGTCAGGTTGCTTTTGGCTCTCTCTGCGTGACACTGCAGTGTGATGTGATGTGATGTACTGTGAGGCACCTGGGTAGTTACATGTAGTTATTTTACATTGTTGATGTGAGCAAGTTTTTTAAACTATTTTTAGGACATTTTTTGCTCAGTCACCATAGCCACTTATTTCAGCCATATGGAAGAAGTGCAAGATCTCAGTAGTGTCATACGATTGTTCTTATTTATAGATCTCCTCAAAGGAAGAAAAATGGTTTTATTTATAGTTCCTTTTTAGTGATAGAAGCTGGAGATTTCCCTTATGGAGGTGGAAGCAAGCCTTTTGTAAGGCAAGTCTGTCAGCAGTTTACTTTTAATGAGCGTAGAAAGACTTTTATATACATCAGAACACACATGGATCTGTAATCTTTCTAAAGCCTTTCAAAAGAAAAATGGAATAGATTATACAGATTGTACTTGCATAGAGCTTCAGTATAGTGCTTCTGAATGAGACACAATGCAATTCTTTGTGCTTCACCTCTAGAGGATTTAAAGTGAACCCAACATCAGCTCCCAGCATGTAGCTGAATAGATCAGCATAAAAAGCTGTGGTGTTATGTGTTAGAAAAGTGACACAAGCTTGTTTAAGGAGTATGTGCTGCCTTTGCTGCTTTCTTAGGAAATGCAACAGACAAGGCTGTCTTTAGATAAGTGAGCCTCTTGTGTATGTATATATGTATATACATTCTCAAAGCACTATGTCACTCCATGGACCAGTGCAAAATTTGGTAAGACTCTTGTTTACTTTGACAGTCTTCACTGATTTATGACTAAAGCTCTTACTTTATTCCCCAGGGCTGGAGTATGAGTGATACAGCGCTTATGATTCAGAGAGAGAGGAGTTAGCTGTCCATAGAGTGGATTACTTTTTTTTGAGGGAGAGAATGCATTCCCTGTGCTTATTCTAACATCTGCATCCTATGTCTGTGTGTTTTATTCGTGTACGAGGGAGCTGGGATCAGGAGCCATTTCTCCGCTTTATACCTTCAACTGTAAACATGAACCTGTGAAATTAATGTGCTTCTCAACATACACTGCTGATAACGAAACCTCTGCCTTGACCACGCTCTGCTGACTCCCCAGCTGTTGCATGTGCATGCAGACATCTGCATTTAGTGCAGCCACTGCAATGAGGTCAGTTCCTATCTGGGCAGGTAACGCTTTCCTACTCCTTCATCGGTCAGCTGTGTTGTTATTGGAAGGCTAAGCTATCATGAAGGGTGCTGCTCAAGAAACTGAAATGTGAGATGTATGTGAAATATCTATAAAATTTGTTACTTTATAGCCTACCAAACTGTTTAAAGATACCTTTTTTTTCCCCTTTCAGAAATTGAGTGCTCAGACAAAACTTTTTTCCCCCTTCATTACCCTTAACAGATTTGATTGGAAGCTTTGGCGAGATTAGGCTGTGTGGATTTTTCTGTCTATGAACTGTTGGGTGGTGTGGTATTGATTAAAAAGCCAATGGCACACTTCCCAGTGCTTCACTGGTCAAATTCAAGGTAAAATTCTGTGGTTATGGTGTTTTTTATATTGAAATGCATGTGCTGCTGAAAGTGGGAAATCTAGCTCAGGATTAAACTCTTAAGGGATTGTGCAAGTCACTGTATTTTATTCACCCTGAATTGAGCCAAGCGTGTTATTTAAACTTTAAATTGATTAGTATCCATCTGCCATTTTCACTTTTGCAAGTGAAAATTTGCAAATGCACATTGTTGTACTTTTGCATTGTTTAGAAGGCAAGTGTTTGCCATACGTAATGATGGAGATTTGCATTTACTACCTAATTAGTCATATCCTAATTTTCTCTGAACTGTTGCTACTGTAGTGCAAAGAAGTGCTGAGAAGTATTCCTTTGTGACTTAGTAATAAAACCAGTGTAAACTGAACTGAAATATTAGGGGCTTGTGAGTTAGTGAGCCTGGATAACTGTGAAGTTTTCAAAAAATAGTGATGTCCTTGCAGAAACATAGTTTATGGATGGACATTATCAATGATAGTCATTCTGAACTTGCTTCTTTAGGACACTGTACTACAGACAAGCAAAGGGATGTGTATTCTTCTGGGCACTTGGCGTTGCTTGGCTCTGCTGCAGGAAAGGGTCTGCAGACCTCCCCATGGAGGTCAACTTAAATGCTCGGCAGGCTGCAAAACCATCTGCCCTCTCTCTGGGAAGGGCAAATCTGAGCAAAAGAGAAAGCAGCCGCGGTGGGAACCAGTAGGTAATACAGCACTGGGGAGCAGATTAGGGCAAACTCTGTGTCTGTTTTCCATCGAGGCTATTTGATGGGAGCCGTTTCTGCAGTGTGTATTAGAGCTTTTTCCTTCGTGCACTGGTGGCATTTTTGTCAGCCGTTGTCATCAAAGTGATGAATTGATTGAATAATTGTCAGTAGTAGATCCTTGGTGGTCTGTACTTAATAGGCAGCATACGCTAGCAGACCTATTGGTCTACCAGCTTGTTGTTCCCCTTCCTTTAAGTTTATTTCATCTAACTGGGCTGTGAATAAACGAAAATCAAGATCAGCGAGCCTGATGTGGTTTTTTATGCGTTAACTGCGCTCACCAGGCATCGAACTGTACAATTGTAGCACAGGTGTCCTGGAACGAGATTTGTGTTTCTTGGCTATCTGTTCTTCATCTTTTGCTACTTTACATCTTGCTCCTTGGATTTCTTACTGAATGGATTGCGTACCTATAAAATGTGATTAAAGTTGTACTGCTTGCATGATGACAGTTAACTTTGTCACAGTTTCCGAAGGAAACTTGTGTCTTTTGATCTTGTAGTTTCAGGTTGCTAGAGAGCGCTGCGGACTGTTGCTTGGCTTCCAGAACTGTGCTTGCAGGCAGGCATTTTAAAGTTATGAGAATATGTACAACCATTTTAGAAACCAGTTATTCACCTTGTTTGCTCTTCTATATTTCAAGAAAGCTTTGAATGGAGGCCTGGTTGTTGTTTGTTGTTGGTTGATGCTATGCATCTTGTTGTTTCAGGGAAGCACCTCAAAGATGAGGCATTTGTGTATACATAGTTCTGTTCTCTCTTTTCTCCCTCCTGATACAAAAATAGTTCTCAATCTTTAAATTCCTGTGTCTGGCTTTCACGTATATATTGATAAGTGGTACTTGAGAAAGAGTCTGAATATTGAAAACCTGGATTAAATAGAGAAAAGGCATTTGTGTGTAGTTTCTGTTAACATTGAGTATGGTGCTGATGATATGGTCCATGAATTCCTCATAAAACCTATTTCCTTTTGCCCACGTTCTGCATCACAAGCTTCAAATTTAAAGGCACTTATGTAAATAAATGAGTAGTGGTGCGTGGTCTGTAGTTAGAAGTTATTTTATAGCTCCAATATGTGTTTTTATTTTTTTTCCATTGCAACTGGTGCTGATTGAATTCTAATGGAAGTTGGGACAAAGTTCCATGATGGTAATCATATATGAATCATTCTTCCATAGGGATAATTGTTACTTCTCTACAGTATTGCCTTTCTTTAAATGTCTGTAGCTATTTATCCTGCTATTATCACTTAGTTGAGCCAGCTACTTTTTTTTACGCTATTTTTTAGGATTCAGATGCTATAGATTCTTACTATTTGTGCGTTATTAACTTTTAACCCATGAAAATGTAATTTTAGATATTTCTGCAATGCTTTTGTAATTTTTAAGATAATGGTGAAATTTCTGATGCTAAGATTCAATCTGCTTTTACTGAATTATTGTGTAATAGCATGTGCATTTATTAATAGCATAATGCATTGTATTTGGCTTATTGTAAGTCTTTTTCCTTTCACAGTGAGCTTTCTGTGAAGGCAGTCTGAAATGCTCGTAATACAAACATAGACCACATAAACTATGTAGACTGCAGAGATTTCCAAATGTAAACATTTAAATTATTTTTAATTTATTTTTTTAATAGTAAGATCTTTGTTTTTCATGAAGACACTTACTCATTAAGATATTTACCAAGGGTCTTAGAGCTGTGTGTAGCAGGGTGACAGACTAAATGCTAACCTGATAGATATATTGACTAAACATAGTTTTGATTATGCTGTTACCTTTTCCAGTGTGGGACTGGACAAACCATTTACATTCCCTCCTATCTTTGTTATGTGCTAAGAGCCTGTACTTATGGACTGTGTTCATTTTGGTCTGCCACAAAAATGCTCAATAAAATCAAAGGGTTTATTCTAAATAAATTCAATATATTCTATGGTAATTTTTTTCTATTAAGCTACTATGGAGTATTCCTAAAATCCTTGATGTTTTTTAGCCAGTTCGACTATTTCCCCCTGTAATTCTGGAGCTGGATTAATGCATGAAATCCTGAATATTTGGTTACCTAATTGATTCCTTACGATAGAAAACAATTATTTTCTTGTGTATTATCCTGTGTTATATTTTCTTGTTATGCACCTTTTGAAGGCTCTGTCACATATAAAGACCTTTAACATGTTGAAAAGTTTGATTTTTTTAAAATGTATTTTAATAAGGTCTTTATTACTATTTTTATGAGATGGAAATTGAACTAACATTTAAACTTAGTTTGCTTATTTGTTCTTCGTATGTAACTTGCACTGTCCTCAAATTTATGATAATGTTTCACTTCAGGATATGGTAGAGTAGGAAAGAATTTGCATGGGCTTGGTGGATATCTTACTTTTGCTTGTGGAAACAGGAAAACAAAAAAATTACTGTCCTGTAATGTCATGAAAAAAGTGCTAGAGTGAGATGCATGGACTTTAATTATTTTGTGGTTTAACACATGGAAAAAATCAGGTCTGGAATTTTTTTGTTCCACCCAGAAATAAATTGACTAATTTTTTTTTTCTAGCTCTTTATGTTTGCAAAATATCCCTTTGATATGTAAAACTGTTACTAGTAGTATTCAGAAATTGTTTCATTTGATGTACATTTTTGAGAATCTTAAACTGATGTCTATATTTCAGAACTTCCTGAAGACTTTTTTTAACATAAATAATAAAATTCAAGGACATTAATTACACATTTGTCTATGGTACTAAATTCCAGCAGAGTATTTTAGCAATTTTTTCCCCCTTGTCTCTGATTTAATTTCAGTTGTTATACAGAACTAACCTACAGAACCAAGAAGCTGCCTATTGTGCAGAATATCCTTTTGCAGATAATACGGGGCAGAATTTCGAGGGACAGATCTTACCTTTTTCTCTTAGTCTGTTTTGCCTGAAATGTTGCTCTCGGTTCAATTGCATATAGATTTTGTTATTAAAAAGGAATGTAGTAGCTCTGTCAGTACTTAAAACTGAAAGACCTATGAGAAATTTAGTATCATATAAATTTGCCAGACTTTAATTGCTCAGGCTTTCCCATATTGGTTGTCAACATAAAAATTGGGGTTTTTTTTGTGGGGATTTTGCCTGTGGTGTTACATTTGCAAAATTATTCATCTGTATCTCGAAGCGTGGTCTAATCTGCTGGTTGAGCTGTTTGTTATCTTGTCCATATCAATCATAATGAGCTGTGCATAGAATAGCATGACTGTTCGCTTAACTATGTTGGCAGGTGCTCGTAGATTGTGGATACCACTTGTACAAGTTTGATTTACTAGGTGGAGAATTGTTAGCTTCATGGTTGGGAAGCCTCTAATTGCATTATATTATTTTTGGGTGGGCTGTAATGAGTGTGACTGGCATTGCTGGAACCTACAATTATAATAAAATACCTGTATCGTCTGCTGTATTTATTCAGGGCATTTGTACCTCTGCTGAAAAAAAGTGAAGGTAAAGAGAGGTTGGGATTGTACTGAAGGAAAGGTGTATAAAAAGTGAAATTAAGGATGGAGAAGAAGGAAAAAGATGTCATCCAACACCTGGAAGAAAAACTCTTGTGGAAGGAATTTAGGGATATGGAAAAAAATGGTTCCAAACTAGAGAAGAATGTGTGTTATGGGCTTGTGCTACATTTCATCAATTAATGGAATTATAGTTGAAGGATACACTACTACTTCATTTTATGCAGACATCTGTCTGTAGACAAATTGTATAACATTGTGTAGCAAATGTAGGCTTGTATTATTTAAATGGTTAAGAGACTTCAGTAGCTACAGCACGAGGACTATTGCACTAGCATTTTCATGTATAGCAGCACATTTAACAGCTATCAGTCACCTTGCTCCTCTTTTTGCTTTGAGTATTTTAGCTAGAAACTTTCATTGAGCCTATGTCAACTTCACCTGCATGACAGTGTGGCTTTGATAGGTGCCACTGCTGTGTAACACCCGTACTCACCTGTGTGGCTCTTACATTCAGTGTAAACTCACTGGTTTAATAGTTCTCTACAATGACTGAGAGTACAGAATGTCTTAGGATCACTCTTTATATTCCTTCACAGATTTTATGATCAGCTAGAGTGTTTAATTTTAGTTGTTGGGTTTCAGTTTCCTGGGCAAGTTACAGAGAAATCTTATCTGAAAGGAACCATGTGTTTCTGTGATGTTGTTGGAAACAACAAGTTTTTCTGCAATTTACTTAAGTTTAAGGTGGTAAAATCACAAGATGATATTTTAATCTTGTATTAAAGACTAATTGAAAACCATAGATTTTTAAAATAACTGATATATTTTCTTTTTCTGTGTAACGTTTTAAAATATTCTGAGAACTTCTGAATTGCAGTTGCTTTAAATTGAAGACAATGGATAGAGCAGCTGATTAATTAATGTGTGGCACCAATGTGGCTTCATCTTTGGGAAGATCCTCAGCTAGTTTACCTTTAATATCAGCCCGTTAATATCTCTGGAGATCTTTGTGCCTGCTCATTACTGTCACCTGAGCATGTTCTGTTTTCTGTGCTGAAAAAGAGGAAAGCTTTGTTATTGTTGTTCAACTTGATTCTTCTCCTAGGCACTGAGGAAAAAAAAAAAAAAGAAAGAAGAAAAGAATAGTAGTCTTTGATTCCAGTGGTTGTCTTTGTCTCTTCCAAACCCCAAGAGCAGGAGGAATTACTGTTGCAACATTTGCTACTGCTCTTGTTGCTCTGTTCTTTCAGGTGTCCATTTCAGGGATGTGTTGTATTAATTTCTGGCCTTTGCACTTGAAGTGTAATCCAGTTAAAGCTGTAAATGCTGGGTAAGAAGGAGCCAAATGAAGGGAAGTATTCTGAGCTATGGTATGTTGTTACTTCAAGAGGAACAAACGAAATTGGGCCATAGCGGTGGGATAAGCAGGATGGACCAGTGGCATCTGAGAAAAAGCAGGAGATTCAACTGGCAGTGCTAGAATGTCATTGTATTCTTGATTCATGTCCTCTTCTTCTGCCCATCACTTGACTAAGGACTACCCATCTGTACAGTTCTGGAAGCGGTGTGATTTTACTTATTGTGTAATGAATCTCACTACAGTGCCCAGCATGCACGGCAGTCACGTGCTCTTTGATTTTGGTAAATGTTAGCACAGAATATACTTCCCGTATTCTCTCATGCACGCTGTTCTTCCTCCCTTCCTTCTACCTGTGTGATTACCCTGCAAATGCTTTTGCCGTTAATTAACATTGTAGCTTGTGAACTAGAGCCGCTGGTGTTATGTGGTTGCTTTGCATGTTTATTTAATTTTAAAAAAAGGTAAGATTTTTATTTGTAAAATATAATTGCAACAAAGAAGTCTTTAGGAGGATTTAGTTCAGTTCTCTTCTCTTTGAAGACAGAATATGAAAGAAAATATATAGGAACAAAAGCAGCCAGAAATTGAAAGGTCTTAATCTGAAGCAATCTAAAATAACCATGTTAAACATTAGAATAAACTTTATCACTTTTTAAAATCATGATGTGAGGAGAATAGTTCACTCAGCCTAAATTTCATGAAGAGGCTGCCAGCATTAGAAGTGCTTACAATGATACAATTTAAGACCATGCAATTCATTCTTTGTTCCATTTGAACTGTACATGAGGTATTTATCTGCTTGCCTGAGCAATATTCTGCTTAAACTATAGTCGCATCACTTAGATCAGCAGTGCAGTGTGCTGTAAGTTGGAACTGTACTTTGGCTTATGTCTCGTAGCTAAAGACTTGCAATTGTTTACAGAGAGTGCTAATCAAACTTTCCAGATGAGAAAAAAGTAAGTGGTAATTTGCAACCGCTTGGTTACAGTATAATGCTTGTGCTGTAAGTGTGCATCAGAATTTCTCCATCCAGCTAAAAAAAAAAATTGCCAGTTTTAAGTTAGTTGATCTGCAAATGGCAAAGCTCTAAACCCACTCTTTTGGCATGTGGTCAGGCATTACCACTGAGTACTAGTCTATACTGTATTATCATCTCTTGCATTTGTGATGCATTTACTGACATGTTACCTAGACTTTGAAGTTCACAATAGTGCTGTGTTTTGAAGATTACAAACTGCTTAAGGAAAAGAGCTTAAATGGCTTTACTGCGAAAGAGGAATCTATTTTGAATTTAAAGAGTAAATGGTATCTATTTATCATTGTCCAGTAAACTCCTTCATTATTTTAGCACTAAAAGCAAAAGTTGAATTACTAATTTTTTTCAAAATATTGAAAAATTTCTCTTAGAAATTTCAATTTCTTTAATAAATTTAGAGGATGTGATTGTTTTGTCTGCTTATCCCTACAGGGAAAATGGAGCTAGAGTTGAGGAGAGAAAAAAAAGATGTTTGGCTAATTAAGCACAGCAATGTGACTTTTAGTTTCCATTTGTTAGTGGTGAATTATTTGCAATATAATGGCAACAAATGTTGTGCTTTAAAAAAGCCTGTGGAAACAATTAATTTCTAATTACCAGCTACAGCGTTCTGTTGACATTAGAGAAATCTCTTTATGCTATCATTTTTTTTGGCTTAGGGCTTAATGATGTTTTAAGTAATGGACTGACTAAAGGAAAATGTGATTTTTAGATCTTAAAAATACTGTCAGCAGTTTGTGTTAAAATACTTTTATAGTTTTCCTATGAAAGAAAAGTCTATCAAAGTAATCTGTCTACCTAATCATGTGTAAATTATCCCTTCTGCTGGACAATCAAAATGTATATAAAGTACTTAATGCATATGTTACTGGGTATCTATGCATCTAGATTTAAAAACTATCAGCATGATTGATGTAGCTGTTGTGAAGTAAAATCTTAAAGATCTTGGTTGTTTTACCTAATTACACTTGCTTGCACTGATGAAATGCTCCGAAATGTAGAGATTTACTTGGGGCAGTTACTTGGAGTAGTTTAAAAGCTAATATACGGAATCTTTCTTATGTCAGAAATGAATTAGTGTCACACTGGATTTTCCTTATTACAAAAGATACATTTAGCTATGGTTTTTTTTCTGTGACTTCTATAGTTGCGGAATATGTAATAAGATTGTAGCTAGTTTTACTTAAAGCATCATAATGTTAAATAGTTCTCTGACCTGTAATAAACTATAATAAAATAGCAATTTTATTCCAGTATTGGAAAAGGTCACTGTAAAGTAGAAGTCAGGACTTGTGTTCCCCTTCTCTCCTGTATTCTTTATTAATGTCATCTTTATTTCATTATCACCTAAATTAATGTCAGAACCAACACGACTGAGCAAGCTGATGATACAGCAGTGCTGAAGAAATTGCTGTTGCAATGAAGTTTTAAGCTTTCACCATGTGCGTTCTTAAAATATTGTGAATCTTGTATACATCAGCAAACTTCTAAAGAAAAAATATATTTAGAGGTAATACAAGAATCACAGAATCATAGGATAGTTCAGGCTGGAAGGGACCTTTAAAGGTCATCCAGTCCAATCCCCCTGCAGTGAGCAGGGACATCTTCAGCCAGACCAGGTTGCTCAGAGCCCTGTCCAGCCTGACCCTGAATGTTTCCAGGGATGGCGCATCTACCACCTCTCTGGGCAACCTGTTCCAGGGTTTCACCACCCTCACTGTAAAAATTTTCTTCCTTACATCCAGTCTAAATCCACCCTCTTTTAGTTTACAGCATTACCCCTTGTCCTATTGCAGCAGGCCCTGCTAAAAAGTCTGTCCCCATCTTTCTTACAAGCCTTCTTTAAGTACTGAAATGCTGTTCTTTAAATAAATAAAAGACTTTGAACAATCAAATTTGAGAGGCTCAATGCTTTTATAACTAAACATCATTAGAAATGCAGGAGTACTGAGGAAGAGACTGTGATTTGTATCAGTCAAGTGCCTTACTTAAAATTGCTCTCTACCATATACTGCTTAGGCTATTTGGCAATTTGGGTAATCTGGCAAATAGTGCAATGGTCTTACCATTTATAAAATATGCATCTCTCCTTTTTACTGTGTTGTCTAATGTAGATATATTCATAATTTTGGTCTTTCAGTAGCTTTTAAAGGTTTAGATCATTTGTTTAATTTTTTTCAAGGACCTACAACACAACCACTTAGTCCTTTTTTCCAGTTTTCTGAATTCTGCATGCTAGCTGTTTAATATTTGTTTTACTAATTCCCCTTTGAGGAAAATAAGCGACAATAAAGGCTAAGCAATAGTGTCTCTCTAGAACTGTTACATTATACCCTAGAAAACTTTACCTGAGAAATCTAGAAACTGTGATAAACCTGCTTATGGAAAGATTTCTGCAAAAACAGCGCTCCAAAGAATATCAGAGAACACAGATTTTGTTATTGAACAGCAGCTTGCTGAGCTTCTGTGAAAGGGAGCGTACAGTGGTTTTCCTGTAAGCAAATGCAAATGTTGCTCAGAGTAGGAAAATAGAGAGAACGAGTAAAAAACCAAATTTTCTTTACCAGTTAGAATGCTGGATAATTGGTCTTCCCTCTGGCCCTTCCACTACCAAATCAGGTTTTATGAAGATCCATAACAGATCTGCAGCTCAGCTAATTACCACTCTCCAAGAATGAATTGACATTCTGGTCAATATAGTTTTGCTTCATTGACAAGTTGGGTTATGCTTCTTCATTGACATGCTTTGAGATGTACAAAGCTCCTTAGTATTTCTAGAGATCCATTTTTAATGTCTTCTTTCTCTGGTCCTTGCATAGACAGAGGATGTAGATGAGGAGATCTTTACAGGCATTTCAATTTTTACAGAGAAGCGGAATTAATTTCTGACTTGGAATGAGTGTTATTAAACAGCATTACATTAGGCAATCAAAGCCTTGGACTAGAAGGGCTCATTTGCGCCTTGTATAGCTCTTAAGCCAACTTCATTGTTTTCTGTCTGCATCATATCTACTGTTGAACATAAAATCTGCCATAGTGGTTTAGGAGAAAAATCTTCATGTAACAATTAGTCGAAGACTGTTACATTTCAAAGTGTTTACTCTAAACACTGTCTCAGATGTGTAAATAATACATAATAAGCAGAAAGGAGGGAACAAAGCATTTATTATTCAACAGTATTCAGAACTCTGAAGTGAATCACTTACAGGCTTTGGTTATTTGTTGTGTCATGTACAAAGATGACTGCTGTCTTTTAGTTGATAAGCATGTAAAGGGTTCAATGCGTCTTTTAAGCTGTTGATCTAAGTGAAAAATGCTGAAACCTGTGTATCATGTTGAGTACAAGAAATCAGATAATTGGTTCTTTGAGGACTATACACTAAATAGATATGGAATATTTATAACCTCTTAATGCTGATAATTTGTTCATGCTGCTGACTCATTTTGATGCTATGGTGATCAGTACAATGGAAAAATTGGTAGCAGTTAATGGAAGCAGGCTGTTTTTCCCAGGTTACTTTCATGATTCTTTCTAGCTTGTCAAGAGAGGCTATTTAAAAGTAAAATATATTTCTTGGTCTATAGATAGACTTTTCTCTTGTGTACATTTTAAAATCACTATAAGTAGTGATTCTTGGGCTAACACTTGTGTTAAAAGATTCAATGTAGCAATTAAATGTAGCTCTATTTTGTGTCAAGAAATGTCTTATCTCAAATACGAGGCTTGATTTGGTGTTTGTTGATGAAGAGACTTCCATTGTTGTCAATGAAAAATGCATATATTTCATGACAGATTCTTGGTCACTTTTTATGATACTGCTTTACTGTCTGGTGCTAAGCTATCAAATGTCATTAGCTTATTGTACCTCTAAGTAGCATGTCACTTGTGCACAAAGACCATTAAGCTTAGTGGAAAATGAATTTGCCTGAGTACAAGTAGGACTAAATGTCACATGATTAACCTTTTTAATGTGTTTGAACATCGGGAGAAGTTCTTTTAGTGTAATTTAGTCTTTCTAATAGTTTGAGGGATGGAACACCTCTGCTGTGAGCAAGGACTACAAGAGTTGGGGCTGTTCAACCTGGAGAAGAGAAGGCTCCAGGGACACCTTAAAGTAGCCTTCCAGTACCTGAAGAGGCTCTACGGCCCTACAAGAAAGCTGGAGAGGGCCTTCTTACAAGGGCCTGTAGTGACAGGACAAGGGGTGATGGCTTTAAACTGAAAGAGGTTACATTTATGTTAGATATAAGAAAGAAACTCTTTGCTATGAGGGTGGTGAGACACTGGAACAGGTTTCCCAGAGAAGCTGTGGCTGCCCCTTCCCTGGCAGTGTTCAAGACCAGGCTAAACAGGCTTTGAGCAACCTGGTCTAGTGGAAGGTGTCTCTGCCCATGGCAGGGAGGGTTGGAACTAGATGGTCTATAAGACCCCTTCCAACCCAAACCACTCTATGATTGTATGACAGATGTTGATGGAACATGCTGGAAGATTTTAATACTGGCATTTGCCAGAAAATAAAGTAATAAATTATAAAACTCAAGATTATCTATAAAGGGAAGATTGCTGAATCTCAAACTCTGTTTACATGATGACTCAGTCTATATAAATTTGCAGCTTTTACTGTTCTGGTTTTCTGGACCAGTTGTATGTGACAAGAAGTCTGAAGCTGTATGGTGTAATCTTAATGAGTTGATACTGGGAGATCATGTTCTACCTTTATCCAAAGCATTGCAACTGTAGTCACTCTTTTGTGGAAAAAGAAGTTAAATCCAAATTACTGGACTGAGTGAGACATCAAAAAGTTCAAACTAAGGCTATTGTAATGGAAGCAACAGAATTGTTACTTAAATAGAAAATAACTGTTGTTTCATGTTTCATAGTATTTTAATGGAAATTTAAATGAAAAAGTCACAGGCAAATGACTGAGTGATAACTCTGTGTTAAAGATTTAAAATCCCAACAACATAGTAGAAATGTTCCATGAAATGGAAGCCTGAGGAAAACCCAGAGAACTCTCAGATACAGGTTCCATGGATTTCTGGGTTTAGCCTTACCATCTTTTCTCTTCCCATGCAATGCTATGAAGGCATACAAATGAATTTATTTTTTTACTTTGGGTAACAACATTGTGATAAAGAATGAAAAAATAATTACTGCATGAGTAATGAAGCCTGATTTTTCTATAGATTTGTGTTCCATTTTTCCTGTCTTCCACCATTCCATATTCTCCATTTACCTACATTTCGATGCTCAACTCCATTCTAAATGGCCAGCTAGACCAAAAGTAGCAATACAGACAGTTTGTTGTTGCTTACTGGTTGTTGAAAGAGCTGTGGGAAAGGTAGTGTTAAGTGCAGCTTGTCTTTTATTGGGGTGCTAAGTTAGTAGGAGCACTCATCTCCCTCGCCCATAGAGACTGATTTTTACCAAGCTTGCAGGAGCTTGATATCTTTAAGACTTGCCTTTGGCTACAGAGTAGCTACCAGGAGACTGACAAATGAACAGAAATATCAGATCAAGTCCTGGGACCCTCATTTCCTTGGCTAAAAGACTGAAAATGAATATATACCTTGAAAATGACTGTTCATTCCTCCATAAGATCAAGTAAGTCAGATATGGAAAGTGTGTAACTGACAGAAAAGAACGGAGATCAAAGAAGAGATGAGATGAGGATTCATAAGATGGTTTTGGTGAAGAAGGCACAAAAAATAGAAGGGAGAATAGGACTAAATACAGCATCGAAAGAATGAAAAGAGAAGGAATTGGTTGTTGCTTTAGAAAAGTTAATTTAAATGGCAAGTAATACAGAAAAATGTATTCAGAAGAACATAAACAAGGGATACAGTAATTTTTAAGACATGAGTTTGCAAGATATTTGGCACAAAATTCTGTAAACAAGGTATCATTCAAATAGTTGTCACATCCATTAGACGCCCTCTAATGCTTATTTTTGAAAGGGGTCAAAGATGGCACAGGTCTCATTTTCAGACATTTACTTCACCATCTTGGTCTAGTTCATATTTTTCTTAAATTATTTAGTGATATTTTGCTCAGGTCTTTCCATTGTATTGCCTTGTGATTTCCCATATATACCATGTTAGTAATTCAGATGCTAAGTCTGATGAATCGTAGGCATAAGTGGGTTCAACAGCTGCAGTGAGTTGGAGTTAAGTTTGGGAAATAGAAATGAAGCAGATGCTGGATGCTTAGATGCTGTAGCTTCTGTTTCTTGTGGAGTTTCAGGGAAAATTTCTCTAGAAGCATGTAGATTTTCAGAAAGGTTATTCAGATTATAAAATACATTAGCTTTCAGATTTAGCATACATACTCTTGTCTTCCTTGAGGTGATTCTTTCAGTATTACTTGAGAAAGATAGTTGCTGATATGAAGAATGTCAACAAAGTGGTTGTCCTCCCACATGTACTTGAAAGACATCTTCACAGGTGTTTATTGGTGGCTAGAGATGTTCCCTTCTTCTGTGTCTAAAATGGTTTGTGAACATGTGGCAACTAGACAACACTTGAGTTAGGGCTGAGTTCATTATTTTAGCCAAACTCTGGATCTATGAAAGTTTGAAGATTTGGAACAACCTTTCTAAACATCTATGGCTCTTTTTAGAAGGCTGCATATTTATCTTGGTTGAGAAATTTTTTGACTTTCACTTGCTATTTGTCTACATCATAAGGGTAATTGCCAAGATGTCTGGGTTGTTTGTGAGAATCTTAAGAGCACGGACCATCTGTGGTTAGGTAAATAGATGCAGGGAACAGAAATCAACTTAGGAGTGTTTTTACCTGCTGAGAGATGTAGATGACTTCTGACTCAGGCCAGAAGTGTTTTCAGGCACAGAATGTCTTCCTCAATCAAGAAGACTTATTTTCATGTGGTGCCAACTTTTTGGTACAGAGTAGAACAGAATTTCCCTGTTGTTATTTTTGGTCAAAAAACCAAACCCCTTTGCCCGGTTCTGAAACTTCACATTTGATTAGTTGTGTTATCGGTTGTTCTGGTTGGCATGATTAGCTGACAGATAGATGATTTTTCATTGGATTTCATGTGCTATTCACACTAGTCTTACAACTTGACTTTGTCTCCTGTTTCTGTTGAAAGGCTGGTGAGGTGCTTGGTCAGATCAGTTCCACAGAGTGGTCTGAGGATGCTATGCATCTTAGAAGGGTTTCTTTGAGCATTGTGAGTGGATTTTTTTTCTCCTAAAAGAGAAAGGTAAACAATTACATTTGTGGTTTGCAAGACTGTCACCAAGTGTAAGCCTTAGAATGTAGCAGAAGCAGATGGAATGGAGTCTTTGAAGCTACCATATAGGGATAAATTGCGTAGGTCAGGCTAATAGTGGGCTGTCGTGGCCTGAACAAAGTCTTGCTGCTGTCCTGGTCATGCTGGAACTCCAGTATGAACCAGAGTGAAAACCAGACAAGTGGTATGCCGTAATTGATACTGCCAACATTTTTCTCAGTTCCTTTCTTAATACTTTCCAGAATCCAGGTCTTTTCGTACTGCAGCTTGGCATCTCTCTTGCCTTGACCTTTTCTTTTTTCTTGCTGTTCTTTTCATCTACATTTCTGCACTTCTCATTTTCCAGAATTCATGTTTTTCCTGCTGTCTTTTCTGCCTTCATGTTCTTATATTCTTCTCACAGTCTTTTTCTTCATCTACAGCTATAAGAAACATCAGTTTTATTTGATTCTTTCTATTTGGAAAGTAGAAATGGTGCCCAGGTAGTAAAAATGACAATTGCAGGCTATCTTGCATCTGCCTCCTGTTGTTCTACCTACTGGCTTTCAGTCACATGCTGCACCTTCTTATTGACTGTCAGCCTTTGTGTTAGGAGGTGTCTGTGACTTGCCATATATTTTGTTAGGCTTTTCTTTACAGTTTTAATATAATTGTAAAGATGAAATACAGATGTTCAGATAGTTTCTGTACATATTTTATTGTTGTGTCACAGATTGATCAAAACAGGGTTTTTGCTGGGACACTCTAACTATTGTCTGTCTTACATGGTTATTTGAATCATGTTAGAAGCTACTGAGCAGTTTTATGGGGGAAAGTGAAATGAAATGATTATGATGAGTTCAGCAATAAAATTTCAGACTTTTACGTGCTTTCTAGGTGACCTGATGCTTTTTTTTTTTTTTTAAGAATTGTTTGCTTTTCTTCAAGTTCTCCAAACCTATAGTTAGCTTCAAAAAGATTATTCTGAGGAAGTCTATTATAGGGGTCATATCTGGCAGTACAGTATTTTTCTTGTGGATGAATACTTCTAAAATTTATTCCAGACAGTGTTTTTGTGTGTGCATTGGGGTGTGGGCATGGCAGTGAATTAGCTGGCCCATTCTTGGATCCTCCAAAATACCTAGAGAGGTTGTTTATCTGATGTTCTGCACAGTGTAGTACAACATTTGGACTAACAGAAGATTTATGAATCTTACAATTAACTGGATTGTCCATGGGAGCTCTTTCAGAACTGGCCAAGCTCCCATCTGTTTTTCAAGAATAAAAGAATAATTTGCATGTAGGAGTCTAGCTCAGCCACTGTTCATCCTTGTAATGTTTTATGACTCAGCAGTGGAATTAACAGCTTCATTGTGTGAGTTTTCCACATGACTCCAAATGAGAGTTAAAGCACCTGGAAGAGTTACGGTGCTGAAGAGAAAGGTGGTGGTTATGAGGAAAGGGAAAAATAAAGCTAGCTGGATCCTCTTATTGTCTTGGAAATGAGTTTAGCTACCTTGGTAGTCCTGAGGTAGGTGCCTTTGAGAGTTTGGGACTTGCATCCTATGCAAGGTGAGTGTTTTCCCTGCCTTTTTAGGTGTAGAAGACTGCAGTCTTTCCTTAAAAGTTGACTTGGGGAACCTCAAAAAACATTCAAAACTTAAAACCTTCTCTTTTTTTAATAAAAAAGCGTTATAGTGAAAAGAATATGTACTATTACAGCCTGATTATTCCAGGAGTTTGTGGGACAGCTGAAATTCTCAAAATCTGCAACTATTAATAAACAATATGCTCATAATTTCTGAAAGGCAAAAGGAGGGCTAACTAATCTCATGTTTAAATATTAATTTATTAATAGACTTGTAACTTCTGAGACCTAAAATAAATCTTGAGCATGAGTATAGAAAAACTGAAGAAGCAAGTTGATTTGTGAAAACTTTATTTTGTATGTTTAACAGTGTAATTAAAATGATAAAGGAATAAAAAGCCTCAGAAAAAGATTCTCTCCACAGAACGTCAGCTGAATGTGGTGATGCCACACAAACTTGAAGGGGTCTTACAAGGTGTCTGTGAAGATTTGAGGGATGAAGAGGACCTCTTTGGTGAAAAGGAGCTCTTTGGTACAGCATTGTCTGTCTGTATTTGCCAAGACTTTCTGGTTTTGCTTCCATAAACGGGGAATTAAAAAGTAGCATAGTGGGGGAGTGAAGGACAAAGTTGTCCACGGTGCGTTGTTAATGGTTGGTCATGCTGGTGAAATTTGGAGGCTTCTGCCGAAGTTCTTGTTTTCTGAAACCTTTACTATTAGTTTTACGGTTTAGGCTACGCACTCAGGAAGATTGTTTGAATAGATGTATTCAATTGTGGTTAAGTAGGCAAATACAGTTTGAAGTATTGAGGAATTATGAGTTACCAGTCCAGTGGAGTAATGAATATTTTCCATTAGTTCAGTTGCCTTTATGCTTAAAAAGACTATTTAAAGATTCGGTTCATAGTTATGACTAGAAGACAATGACTGGAAGGTTTAGAGACATTCAGTCAAAAGAAACTTTTTTGATATGCATGTATTTACTTCAGTAGTGTTGTCCAGGTTGTATGTGGGGTCATCAGAAGTAAACAGGGACTCTTTGTACTAAATATGTATTGGAAATATTAATTGTCACTGCTAAGGGGAGCTTCCAGTATCAAAAAACAAATGAGATATGAAGAGGTGGAGGACAAGAATGCAATAAAATCAGTATAGTGTATACGAAGTGATAAGAATGAGCCAGGTGGGTTATATTTTCAAATTTGCTTTTGACTTCTGAATCGGTTTTCTTTTGTAAATAACTGTTTCCAGTGTGTAAGTAGGAATTTATCTTAAGAATATCAAGAGGTCATGCTGTGGAATTCCAGAAGTAATTTTTCTTTGCCTGTCTCTTGCTGAAGTTGGTTAGTATGTTCCTAGATCTTTTTAGGTTAAGCAGGAGTATCTGTCTGCACAGAGCATAACTTTTCTCTATTGTCTCCACATCCTATGACCACTATTAGCAGCTACTGTTTTCTTAGCAATTAACTGCTTTAGGCTATGTAAAATGGTGTTATGAAAGTATTAAAGAGCCTTTGTAGCAACATTGTTTTACAAGAGTAATTTTACTGAAAGCCATTAGAAAGTTAGTCACTGGTGGATTGAGTATCAATCCTTTTAATTTAATTTAGCACTCTTCTATTAAAAAATAAATCAAGCAGCCCAGACTGTGCTGAGATGCGCTCTGCTGTGTGTCAGATCTCTTTTCACAGTCTCAACTATTTAAATTGAAAGTTGTTTTGGAGAGGAATTCTCTGCTACTCTGTATTTTTATGGTACCTAACACGTCGGGAATCTATTTTTGGTTTTGCAGGAAGCTTATAAATCTCTCTGTTGAACATCTCAGCTGTACCCTGACAATGTTGTGTAGGAAGCAAAGGCCGTAGCTTTTATTATCCACTCTCTTCATTGCTTCTTAGGATGTTCTAGCCCTGTAGCCAGCCCTTTTGGTTTTGATCGTAACTAAAAATTTTCCAGGTTACTTTGTGTACTCCTGTGCCTGTTTTCGTTTCTCATTCTCTCTGCACCATTGTCTTAAGACTACAGCATTATGTTGTTGGTGCTATGCAGGAAGAAGGCATGTTAGTCTTTCAGAATTATTTTTTGCATTTGTAGTGTAAAATGATATATATTGGAACAATAAAGTTGTGGTGTGTTGAGGCACTAAGTTTTATAGTTGCGCTAACATTTCTCTGCAAGATGTTTCATATGTGCATCCCAGCTGTGGTCACATTAGTTCTTTATGAACCATTCCTGCCATGCATACATTTTAAACTGGGGAGAAGATGCATCCTGATGTGGGTTTCAGAGTGGTGAGGTTTCACCAGAGTGTTACGCAACATCAGCATAATAGCATAAACAAGACAGTCCTGTCCCTGGGCACCACTGAAAAGAGCCTGCCTGAGGACCCCAGGGCAGGACGCAGCACTCCAGGTGTGGCCTTACCAGCGCTGAGCCGAGGGGACGGATCACCTCCCCTGACCGGCTGGCAACGCTTCTCCTGATGCAGCCCAGGGTACTGTTTGCTGCCTTTGCTGCAGGGACTCGTGGTCAGTGTGGTGTCCACCAGGATGCCCGTGTCCATTTCCTGCCAAGCCGCTTTCCAGCTGTGCAGCCCCCAGCGTATGCTGGTGCCTGGGGTTGTTCCTCCCCAGGGGCAGGACTTTGCACTGCCCTTTATGAACTTCATGAGGTCCCTGTCAGCTGGCTTCTCCAGCCTGTCCGGGTCCCTCCAAGTGGCAGCTCAGCCCTCTGGCCTATCAGCCACTCTGCTCAATTTTGAGTCATCTGCAACTTTGCAGAAGGTACACTCTGCCCGATCATCCAGATGTGACTGAAGAGTTGCCTGAAAAGAAAATGGCAATAATATTTTTCTGAATAATGATCTAGAATAGTTCTGTAAATCTGTATTGAGGTTGCCAGGCTGCTCCCTACTGTGGAGTAGGGACTACGGTGGAGTAAGTACTACTCACTGACAGCACTCAGACTGCTTGCAGGTGCATGTCTTCTGCTTCAGTGAGCACTTGGTTGCCTTTTTGTGACCAAATTTAGGAAAATGTTGTATATTTCATGAAGGAATTATCAGTAAATACTTTGATGCTGTTTTTAATCACTAAAATTAGTGTTCTTCACCCAGACTGAAAGTTTCCCATGATTTCTGAACATATTAAGGAGAAGATGAGGAAAAGTAAACTTGCCAAAGCTGACTCATGCTCGATCAGCGTGATTGCATTCTGTGATAAAAGTGTCTGGATCAGTGGACAGGAGCTGAGCAATGGATGAGACTTATCTTGAGTTTTGGTACTATCTCTCAGAATACTCCTGTATCCAAGTTAGGGTGCTGTCGTCCAATGTTAGCGTTACGTTGTCTAATCAGAGGGACAGCTGGATAGGTAAAATGCTGTTTGCGTGACTGGGCCTAGAGGGTTGTGGTTAATGGGTAGAGTATGGTGTTCTACCTGGAGGCCATTGACAAGTACGTACTGCAGGGGTGTGTGCTAGGACCTGTCCTGTTCAAACATTGTTATTAATGATATGGAGGAGGTGAAGTGCACCCTCATCAGGCTTAACAGACAAGACCAGACTCCGGGGAGGGGGAAACAAGTGATGTGCTTGAGGGCAAGGCTGCTGTCTGGAGGAACGTAGACAAGCTGGAGGAATGGGCTGATGAGGAATGAGCTGACAGTGACTTTATGAAATTCAGCAAGGTCAAATGACAGGTCCTTCACCTGCGAAGGAAGAGCTTGTGATGGCAGAGGTGGGGAGCGCCGGGTTGGGAAGCCATGCAGTGGGCAAAACCCTTGGGGCCGGGGTGGGCAGCGAGCTGAGCGTGAGCCTGCAGTGGCACTGGCAGCATCTGAGGCTGTGTCAACAGGAATGTGGCCTGGCAATCGAAGACAGAAATTGTCTCCTTCCACTCAATACACAAGTCTTAGGCCCCCCCCAAAAAGAAAAATATTAAGAAGAAGGAGCGAGGGCCATCAGGATGATTGAGGGCTGGAGCCTTTGCCCTTAGGTGGATGGGCACAGTCTAAAAGGTATAAATGGTTTTGTAAATAAGTGAGGCAGGCAGATTGTTACACTGATGCTGATGATTTTATTTATAATCCTCTTATTAAAAGGAGATTCTTAGTCAGATCCACTGCTTGGAAACTGTACTTCCATGTAGGAGGAAGCTGGGATGAAAACCTAATCCGCTGCAGGGACCGCACTTACAATTAGAGACAGTAAAGCCTCAGCTGCTTAGTGCAGTGCTGTTTGAGGTGTAAGGACCATGCTTCTTCATGGGAACTGTTTTTATTCTGTCATAAGAGGCTGTGTAGGTTTAAACAGGAACACAGTAGTGAATTGTTTAAATGAAGCTGATAAGAGAACTGGGAGTTAGTTGTTGGATATCATTTATTTTTAGACAACTCAGACATTATTTATACTGAGTGTCAGAACAAGTTGTGAATGATGACTATTGAGCAAAATATTTTTGTTGCTTTAACACACTGAATTTGAGCTATTCATCTGAGTCTTCAGAGATTTTAATTTGTTTTGGTCTTGATCTTCTGAGAGATCAATGTAATATTTGCATTTCAGTTGGTAACACAGGAAATAAATATATAGACATATACATCTGCATGCAGATAGCTGGATGTGTATATTAAAGCTGACAAAGTGCAGAGAAGTCTTCAAGTAACTTTTTTTGAAGGCTTGGATGGATCCTTAATAATTTATCAACAAGAACACTTTTAATACACTGTTGGTTGTTCGCAGCAAGAAAATAAGTATTAAAAAAAAAATCAGAATTCTACCTATTAAGGTAATTTCTCTCTTCTGCATGGCCAGAGTTCTTGGAGAATTGTCTGAAAATAGCTTTTGAGAGGTATTGCAAGCTTATTAACTTGTTTCTTCACTCCTGTTCATCTAGTAGAAGTACAAATTCCTCTACAGAATGTACAGGCTGATTTCTTGACCACCAGCCCAGATGTAGCTGGAAACCTTGGAAGTGATTTTATTCATAACCTTTCTGACGACAGGAACAGGACTCACCAACTCCAGCAACAGGTGATGCATGTGTGTAGGCTGAAGAATGCTTCAAGGGAAACAAAGTGTTTACTGTCTTTGGGCCAGCTGAGTTATGGATGTATGTGCACTATGTATACCTGTCTATGTGTATCTAGAATTATATCAAAGGGTAAACCTTAAAAATTCATTATGAATCTCTGCTTTGTTTAGTATATCAATGTGATTTCATTTGAAGTGTTTTAAAATCCAGATTTATTGGGAAGCAGAAACATACTAATAATGTTGCCTTTACTGTATCATCTTTTCTATGGAAAACAGTATTTATAATATAAAATCTTTTTGACACTTTAAGCTTATTCTTAACATAATATTAAAGGAAGGTCAAAGCTCAGAGTTATGATGGACAGCTGGCTATAAATAAAAATCAGTTTTGATTTTCTTTCTTTCCTCGTCCTGCTGTTAGCATCCCTTCCTGCTTCTGCCTTTGTCACTGTCAAAAATGTGCTCCAGCTTTTCCCTGTGTTTCAGATAGCTCAAAGGAAGGGGAAGCAACAGACAAACTACCATTAGGATCTTCATCCGACAGTATTGTGCTGATGCTGTGGAGTTGGTAAAAGTAGTAGTTGTGTAGAAGTACAGCAAGGCTGACGTGTTAGGGAGAAAGATTTAATGTGGCCGTGTAAAATTAACTCAAATTCTTTTCTGGGAGCTTTACTCATTATTAGAAATCAATATTTGAATGCACAGTGATAACTTTCAAAGGTCTCAATGGATAGTATGAGTGTTGTCTACAACATGCTACACCTTAGTACACGTTTTGATAATATTTTTTCATGCAGCATTAATCATTAATCCACTCACCATTTCAAGTAAATGACTCATTCGGCAGCAAATACATTTTGAATACTTGTCTTAGTTTTCCTACCTTTTTTCTTCATTAATGTGATACTTGGAGTTGTATTACATTATGATTTCAGATCTTTGTTTATTTTCTCTAATAGCTGATCTTTTAGTCTGATTTGAAGTGAATTGGAAAAGGGGGGAAAAAAACCACTTCTGGGGTTTGGTTTTTTGTGTTCGTCTTTTGCTCCAGAGAAGGCATATAAAGCATGGACGTGGCACCAGAGGAGTGTTGGGCAGCAGGACAGCCTCTCGTGCTGCGCTGAGCACTGGTGGAGGGCTGTCCTCTCTTCTTTCCCTTGTCCCTGTTTCCTGTGAGCCATATCTCCTCCTGCGGACCGTGTTTTGCTTCCCTTTGTTAGAAACCAGAATCAGTGCCTCTTCATCTCTGTGCTCGTTGCGGTCTGGAAGCCCTAATGCATCTGCTTGTCCTTGCCGTGTGACTTGGTTGTCGCAGATCCTTTTGCTTTTGGGGAAATTTGTTCTGCGCTTCCGCAGCTGGCAGTAGGTCCGAGCTCTGTCTGGGCCACAGCCTGGGCCATGCCATCTGCAGTCAATGAATTCCAGGCTTGTAGGTCAGAAAGCACAGTCCTCGGCTGCATCAGCTGAGCAAGCAGAGAGTAATGGATTAAAAGCCTCTGTTTTGGTTAACTGCTAGCAGGAAGGCAAAGATTTCTGCTCTGCTGACCTCCATCAGTTAAGATGATTGGCAACTTTTTAGCTATTAGTGTCAAGCTGAAAAGAAATGGAATTTCTTTTTCATTCCCTGCTGTTAATCAGCATACTCGTATATTACAGAACTGCCTTTTTTTTTTATTTTATTGTTTGAAAAGTTTTGTTAAAGATTTTTCTCCAATGGCTTTTCCCAAGTGGTGGAATGAGAATGTCGCGTTTTCCTTTCCAAGCAGTTTTATGTTTGATCTATGTACACTGTTGCCAGTGTTCAGCTAGGATTCTCTGCTATGTTACTGTGACATTGTGATACGTTTGTTGTACTTACAGTAGCCTTATGGATCTTAGCAAAGTGAGTGTAAGGCTGACTGTTATATTATCAGTAGTTGAGAAATCTTGTTCGTACTTTGGGCTGTTGAGCTGTGTGTGAGGAAATAATGGTTTTTCACATCATTTGTTTGTCTTTGCATCTTGATTTGACTGATAAATGAGTTTCAATCAGCTTTTGGGAGTGTAGTATAGACATTGTGATAAAGTAGATTTGAAGGCACACTTTGATTTTCCTTCTCTGGGAATTTCGTAATGAAGTTATTTAGTTTTATTTTAATTCAGATTATTTATTTAATATTTTGTCTTCAATGTTAAGAATTATTTTTGCTGCTGGGCTGGAGCTTGAAAGAGGGCATACTATTCCTAGCTTTTACTGCTTCTAGGAGAAAGTGGTTCTTCTGGGCAACTGATAATTACAATTTGCAAATTAGATCATGATCATTAGGAAGTTACAGGGCTTTCACATATCCACACTGTTAGGACACATCATATTCCTGTTCCCTTCAGTTCTTTCTCTTGGCACCCTAGTAAAAAAAAAAGTGTTTGAGGATCCATTTGGTTTTCCAGAGATCCCGTAACTCCAGTAAGGCTCTGGGATGTCTGGAAATTGGGGACAGAATAACTGTATTTGTTAAAATTGTTGATATATTGCATGCACAAACAATTCGCTATATCAGGGATGTGTCACCGTATGGATCTGTACGTGCTAAGTAACCGTAATCCTCACCGATTCATCTGGCAGGTGATGTTATATATTTCTCTGTGGGAAATGCTGAATAGAAATCTGGGATCTTATTTCTATCCCTATGCTTATGATGTTAAGTACCAAGAATGCTGCTATGCAATTTCATTTGTTATTGAAACATTAAAAGGAAAGTAGAACTAATGGACTGGGGATAGTAGCCTCCCTCAGGTTTTACAGTTTCCAAGCATAAATTCATTAAAGCTGATCTAAAAATGAAAAGGAAAAAATGTTTTTCAACTTGTTGAAACTTTACCAAGTTGCGGTGCTTTTTTTAAGCTTCCATGTTCTGACTAGTTTTCGGGAAAGGCAGGTATCTTTTAACGTTAATTTTTATACAATTTCATAATTGTTTCATACATGCTTAGTGCGAAATGGTATATAATACAAATACAATATCAGTACTTTTGCCAGCTTCTTTAAAATTGTTTTGGAAATCTAGTTTTTAAAAAGTAGGCAACTTGCCACTGTGACACAATAATAGCCATTTATAATAAATAATTCTGACTTTGATCATTTCTTTAAAGACTTTTGCTGTGTTAGTGAAGCAGCTGGTTACATTGGAAGTGGCGCCGTTGCTATGTGTGGAGCACAATAGTGTAAAATGCAGTTTACCATCAAACTCATTTTGGTTTAAGTCTGATTTCTTCTAAGGGCGAGCATAGTATGTTATTGGTAGTGTCAGCACTTAAATTTCAAAGCCCTTGGAAGTGCCAGACTTGTGTTGTTTTCTTCTGTCATCAGTGCCTGTAGGAGAGGAGAAAGCAGCCAACATGACAAATTGAGAGTTGAACAGAAAAGTGATTATAGAAACTCTTGGATAAAGAGTGTGGTCAGGGAGGTTGAAAATAATTCACTCAGCTGCTTCACTGCAAAAATGCTGGGCTGCACTTCAGAAAACCTTCAGAGTGCAATCTGAAAGCATTAGTCTTGCAAAAGCATTTGTTTTTTTTTCACATTTCAGTATTGGGGTGATCATGCTGCTAGCCTTTTGCTCTGATGTAACATTGGTTGTCGTCCTTGTGGATGACACTGATGTAAAACATTCCTGACAATGAAAATGAGGTGGAAAAGTATAGTCAATGTTGGTTTCTGGTTTTGTTTTAGGCTTAATTTAGTATTTGAAAGCCCTAGAGTCTTTCCTCTAATGACTGGATGTAGCACAGGTGACAGTGATGTGCCATGACCTGGGTCTCAGCTGCCTTCCAGAGGCAGGGAGCACTGCTGAAGCTTTCTGTGAGTGAATCCTCATCTGCCTCTGATCTCTGAATCTGCCTCTGCTCTGGGGTGGTGTCTGCTGGTTTGTGCTAGCTGTACACTGCTGCAGGATAAATGGGATTATCTCTTTCAACCGGCTTATCCCACGGCCCCTTCAATGTTTGAGGAGATGTCAGGGATGGGCTGGGAACAGAAGATTCAGGGTAAAGAAGGACCTCTCCCTTCTGGGAGCAACCACGGTTGCATCAACTGAACTCAGCTGTGAAAGTGCAGAGTGATTATGACGCAAACAGGAGCCATGCTCTCTAAATGCCCAGATGTTGCTTCTGACTGCCCTCTATGATCTGTTACTGAAGATGGCAACAAAAAGTTTCCATTTTAAGTTATTATGAGATAGGAGATACCTGCAGAATCTCTTAGTGACCTCAGAAGTCTCTTTGGATTTTAAAGATCAGCAAATAACAACTTCTGGTTGTAGATGTGAAGAAGGAACATGTTTATCAGTGACAATCTTGTAAGCCACACCATATTTTTTGAAAATGCATTTTTAAAAGTACTCTGTATGAGATGCAGAATGTGCATGTGTTTCAAAATTCTAGTCTTACTGAGGTAAGAAGTAGTGCAAAGACTGGGATTTTGGAAGACAGAGCGGGGATGTTGGGGAAACGGAGGAGAATCAAGCCCTTACAGAAATTCAACAAGTCTCTGGCTGAGGGGACAAAACACATCGTTGCTTGAAAGGCCATCTTTTTCTCTAAAAACAACCCCAAACCCATGCCAACTATCCACCTTTTCAAAAGGTGATAAAATGGTAGGATTCTATGCTGACCAGTTTGTTGCACTGTGCTGATTTAATCACTGTTTGCTTTGGGTTTATGCCAGTGGTATTTCCCATGAAGTTTGAAGGGTGAGGACCCCATTGCTGGATGCTACTGTGCTGTATTTATTTGGACTGTAAATGCTATTCTGACTGTTGGACTTTGATTGTCCTGGAGGTTGAATGCTTGCCTCATTTGTTCTGACATGGAATAATGTTTTATAGTTTATATTTTAAAAAATAGGTTAATGTTTTATGGAAGAGCATTGATATCTGAAAATAATCATTAGCAATGTCCACTGTGCCCTACAGACTGTAGAGCAGTTACTTTTAAAATTTTCCCTTTTAAGTGATTAACGATTTTATTTCCAGGAAATAAGATTAAGATACAGGAATTAAATGTTAGCCTTTCTAGAACACTACCAATGTAGGAAAAGTTTGGGCTTTCTCACCATGGGCTACGACTCTCTTCTAAGCTCTATGGTCTGAAACATTTTTACATGGTAATATATATTTACAAAATTTGCTGAAGAAAATCACATCACTTGCTATTGGCTGCTGCTAGTACTGTATAGTACTGTTATCTGTAAGACAGAGAAAGCAATATAATAATTAAATTGAAGAGGGCATACGGAGATTCGATATATTTGATGAACCAAAATATCTTTCTACTAGTAATTGATTCATTTGATACCTTATGGAGTGTTTTTTCCAAAAAAAACCCCACCAAAACAGAAACACCAAAAAAACCCACTTCCCCCCCCCCCC
>Ga0065711_1004685_pt1 | contig 45016 bp, 24 predicted proteins | sample Hoacrofraction12_FD_59098 | JGI IMG/M metagenome (GOLD analysis project Ga0065711, IMG submission 59098) | Hoatzin crop microbial communities from Cojedes, Venezuela - Epithelial fraction 12 v2 (version 2) | ecosystem: Host-associated > Birds > Digestive system > Esophagus > Crop | place... | reverse complement strand
TTTTTTTTTTTTTTTTTTTTTTTTTAGCAGACAGAAGCAATAAATCAGCTAGTTTCAGAAGACCCAGCTAGCCCAACACAGATCGATTTCATGGGGAAGTCGATGGGCTGCTAATAGAATTACAACTACCTGTCAAAATAGGGAAAACATATCTGTGACAGTGACAAAGGGCAAATCAATTGAAGAAGTGTTGTGGGCTTTTTTTTTCTTTTTTTTTTTGGCAACATAGATGCAAAGTACATGTGTGTCTTTCAAAGCCTGCAGCTGTGTAAAACGGCAATGTGTTTATCCCTTTACAGAAGCCACCAGTCCTGCAATACTGAATTATACTGAATTCTGGGGTCACTTTATTTCTACTGCAATCGCTAAGCTACTCCCCAGAGACAAAGCTAAAGAGCTGCATCCGAAGCTATTTGAAGAGTTTCTCATGTATTACGAACGCTATTTAAATCGGTTTTATTAACAGCTGTAATAATTTGCTGCAGGTGAAAAATCTTGGCGCATTTTGTTTACCACAAACTGTTTTTTTTTTCAATTATGCACATGAGCTTGCCAGTTTCAGGTGGTTTTTAGTGTTTGTACAGTTCAAGCAGAAAATCAGTTACAACAATGTTGTTGGCTCAGAAATTATGTTATAATTCATGATAATTAGATAAAAATTGAGTTATTGAACAGTGGAAAGTTGCCATTCTGCTGCAACACTACTCTGCCACCTGTATAGCATGTATATAGACTGTGTCCTTAGTATTACAGATCTACATTAAAGATCAGAAAATTTGCATGTAGTTAAAAATGTAACTGAAATATGTGCATACCTATAGATGCAACAGTTTGTGATGGCCCTGCAGATGTCATGGTTGAGTACTGAAGTTGTGAGATATTTACCAAGTCATGCCAGCACAGGCTTCTGCTCTGCTGGTACAGCTCCAAATAATGAAAAGGTACTGCAGGAAAAGAAGTGGGGTGACACTCCTTATTCTCCTCTCACTCCAGCCGTTCATGGGTCTAAAGCTGCCTCTGACTTCCTGTAGAGAAGACTGCATATCTTTATGAATTTTGTATATGTGTGAATGACAACTTGGAACAAAACTCTAATCAAAGTTAATTACCTGGGAATCATCCTCTTGTCCCATTACTTGAGTAAACCAAAGAAGTAGAAGTCCTTTTGTTTCATTTCTAAGTGCATACCAGTTTGGACAATGATTGCATGCCAGAAAACTGTAATGCCAAAATTTAAAAAGCAAACAGTTTTATTCTCCAAAATTTACTTATGTAGTTTTTTTCGAATATATGTATGTACACACACAAATACATATATACACATGTATGCCACACATTTATATGAGTAATGAAAGCGGCATTTAGAGCTAGACTGCTTTGTTAAATAGCCTGAAGAGCAGCTGAGATGATACATTTTGCAGTGCTACCTCTGTAGAGGCCCGAATTTCGGTGGTTGGAAGTATCATGTGCAACTAAACTGGGGAAACTTCCCTGAAGTCAATTGAATTTGCATTTAAATAGATGATAAAACTTCCATTGACTCCCAATGAGAACAGGATTTCATGCAGCACAGTTAAACCCGACTGTAAGAGGAGTCAGGGTCAAAATTCTCAGACCTGAATGTCTTGCTTTTCATGCATTTCTTTACTTGCTTTGCCTATATGAAATCAGCACCCAGCTGTGTTCTTTATCATATGCTGCAACTTCTGTTGACTTTGTTGGGTCCTTCAGGCTTACATGAGCATGGCAACAACGTCTCTGGAGGCAGAACTGTGTTTTAAATTCTTTGGAGCAAGGAATAAACCATAACATTAATCTTTTTGTAGAGCATTCTATGCATTTTTAACACTGTGATTTTTAATAGATAGTAATAATAGCAATTTTGAAGTACCCTGCAGATTCTAGTAAAGGACTTTCCTTCAGAAACACTATCCCCTGCTGCTAGTTTGCAAATCTTCTAATTCATTGCCACATGGAGTGTCCTATGTGCACAACATTTTTTTACTTCAAAACAGATAAAGCTGTATATTGTAAGAACAAAGGTTCCCTGACAGCATGTTACCATTTCTCCTGTGTGGGACTACAGCTACTTTAAATCATTTCCAAATAATGGTAGTGGATAGTTTAAAGATCATGAATAAGTCATTTATTTAAATTAAGCATTTAGATTAGCCATCTGTATTTCAAAGCTCATAGATCCATGCTAAACCAGTATGTTTTTCCTGAATAGTGTTTGCACGATGTGGGTTATTCAGTGAGTCACAGTATTCCTCAGAAAGTGACATCAGCCTTAAGTTCTGTATACCTGCGAGAAGCATCTTCCCATCCCTGGCACGTTGTGGATGTGGATCTTTTGTGCTGCGTAGACCTCGGGAGCCCAGCGGGGAGCAGCTGGGCTGGCGGTTCACAGCTCCTACAGCAGGGAAAACAACGGGGAAGCTATTGCTGAAGCTCTCAGAACAAAAGGTATGAAGTTAGATCCAAGCACTGAGTGATGAGAGAGTAAGTGCCTCTCTGCCATAGACCACGGCTCTTTCTGGAGCCTTACTCGCTTCAAAAGTAGTGGGAAAACTCCAGGAAAGAGGGCAGATGTTCCCATTAGTTTCAAACAGATATATAAAAACCTGGGTAGCCAAAAAGGGTTGAACAACAGCTTTGTAATGAAACTCGGGAAAGAACAAGTGGCTAGGGCTTCGTCATCATGGCTTCAGAGCACATCTGGTTTATGCAGCCCAATTTGAATTGCATATGCCACTTTAACTTTGATCTATGTTTTATAAAGTAAGGCTTAAAGCTCAAAGCCTTAGGTGGGACAGTTGCCATGAACTTTTAATGTCTCACAAATAAAAAAGCTTGAGGAGGATTTGTCTCTCCAGAAATGCCAGAAAACCTGGTTGTACATGTCTGAGGAAAATACCTGGGGGAGTGCGTTGTGGAAACAGTGAATCTTCAAGCACTGGCACAACAAATATCCTGGCACCATAGGTCTGTGCCTTTAAAACCTGGCATCTTTGTGCCAGGTTGTACGTGGGAGAGAAAGCTACCAGGGACAGAATGTGTAAGCAGTGCTTTCTGCTCAGTCTTGAATCACTCTCGTGGTTGTGTTTGGCCCACTTTTGTAAACTATGTGTTTTAATATGCATTATGGACACTCCACTAACAAAGGTATTCACTTTTCTGAAATAGAATTTCAGTGAAATGTGTCTTGAGAGGATATATGGCCCTTTTAAGGCAGAAGCAACTATTAGTTACTATAGAAGCCTAGAAAATATTTGTTCAGTGCTCTCTTAAGCATGCAGCCTGAATGCCTCACAAACACAGTGTCTCTATTATAAATTAAGCAGAGACAAAGTGCCTGACTATCGTTCCAGTTTGATACACAAAGTCCTGCGAATTCCAGGCCTTTTCAGTAGCATCACGTCAGTGTAACATCGTGAAAAACCAGATTCGAGGGGTATTCCCAGTTGGTTTATTAGCACTTTTGAGAAGAGGTCATGCTTCTACCCTTTTTGAGGATCATGCTTACTAGATACTGCTTTAAAAGGGCTAATATTTTATTGTTGTGCTTAGGATACATAGCATATACTGAAAATATTCTAAAATAACAAGAGTAAAAAATCGTGCATCAGCTTTAAAAATGCATCTTTGGAGCCGATTCTTGCACCATTCAAGCCACTGAGCGATTAAAGGAGCATCTGACTCTCTGAGGTACTCAACACTTGCAGTGCAGTGCTATGCAAACTGCAGATTTCCACTGCATTTTAAAGGAGACGAAGAGCTCTGTGTCTCCTCAGTGTTGGCATTTGACAGGTGATCTAGTATGACCCTAAGCTTTAAATAATGTAAAGTATATCTGAAGAGTTTTAGGCATCTTATCTGCACATTCAGCTTTTGGTCATTTCATTGCAGTTTTCAGATGAAAGGAAAATTAACAAAGGTGACAGAAAACGAGGAAAACATGAATTTGTTACTATATTGTTCAGTTTTAGTGCTACTTACTAGGAAAAAACACCCTCACTCCACAGAAAAAAAATTTAAAACAAGCAAAAAAATATCAAAATTTCAGCAAAAATAAAGTGCTCCCTCCAAAAAAGTCCCAAGCCCAAAACAAGGCAAAGTCATTCTAATTAATATAGTTTAAGACCGACCCACAGTATGGAGATTTATCTTCTACAAAGCTTTCACTCTAATTCATTAGTTCCTTCCCAGAATTATAAACTGCATTAACTCTCCTGTGCAGAAATCAGCACAGTTACGCAGCTCTTGAGCAGATGTGGTACAAGAGAGCCTTTTGATTTTTTTTTTTTTAAACTCAAAGAGTAATGACACTGCAATATCATGTGGTGAAGGAGCAATAATTTGATAAACATTGTCTTTCCATTAGATTAGAGCAATTAATCTGATTCTAATTTAGCTGAAACATTACCATACTGGAATCCCTAGAGCCCGATGAATAATCTCTAAACACATTGACACACTCAGCAGACAAACATTATCTCCACTCATACTGTTATTCCATATGGTCTCCTCCCATTCTGATGGAGGGCACCCTGCTGTTTCAATCAAATAAATGTCAATTATCTGAGATAGATTTTTTAGTTCACAAGCACAGGCTTGCAATTCGGCAACAGTGGCTGTGGAACAATTGTCTGCAGTTCTCCCCTGATTGCCACTGCCTGCTTTTTCAGCTGCGGAACTTGCCGGATTGTTGTCAAACTTCATTGCATCATACACAGTTTTAAAGGCTTTCTCCTGAAAATTGTAGGCACAGAAAATCATTTGTACCTGGGGAGAAAGCAGCAAAGCATAGAAGAAACAGCAGAAAGGTTAGCCATGTAGACTTCTTCCCAATTAGCTGGGATGGTGTTTATTGCCTTTTCTATTTGTTGGTCTAGCAGGGTGCCAAAACTCTATGTGACTACAGGCTGCTTAGACGATTTGATAGGATCTTACTCTGCTAAGGCAATAGCTCCCAAGCCATTTGCTTCAATGGATGATGGGCGCACTCACCACTTCCAACACACTGCTTTTCACTTTTAGTTGAAAACACTATGAAAGAAGACAGGCCGAAAACTGCAAGCCCTTGCAAGCCACAGTTTTGACCACTGCTACAAGGTGCAAAGCTTATCCAAAATATCCCTTTGGCACGGTAATCAGACTGCTTAGTATATTTGCTCAGTGCAAGCCTTGTGGCTACTCTGCTGTCTTAACACTGAGGGAGCAATGTGCTGTTCAGGTTGCTTACTGCCTAATGCCATCAGCGCAGAGAAACAGCCAGAGCACCCAAGGAACGTCCCTCTCAGTGGTGGTCTGAACAGAGCACTTTGCAGGCTGATTTCCTTTTTCTATTATATCGTATGTGACCCCTGTTATTTAGGGCAACGGTTTTCTTCTCTGGATATGCCATGTTAGGCAAATACACCTGATGGAAGGAAGGATGGAGGTGGAAGATTTTGTTGAACCGTGCTTTATTCAGCTTTCAGTTCTTTGGATGCTCAAAGTAATGTAGCGGAAGATACTCTCTCTTCATTGAAACACTTTATAAACTCTGTCAGATAATCCAGCCCTCTGGCTGAGAAAACCTTTGGGTTGAAGAAGTCCTTTTAGGTCCAGTAGACTGGGATAGTAAGTACAGAGTGAATAGTTTCTCAGCAACTGTGAAACTGTCACACCTGTGAAACTGGCCTATTTTATCTCAGGTATAGTATATCTGCTCTTCCCAGCTCTCTTCCCTCCTACCTTCCTCACCAGTTTCACTTTAGCACCTATCACGTAAGCCTGAAATACTATAATAGCCTATTACTTAGAAAAAGTCTCATTTTCCAAGATGCTGGGTACCCTCCTCTCTTCATAACATCAAATGGACTACCAGATACTTCCGTACCTTCATTAATCCCCTTTCCTCCAGAAACCTCATCCTTGTCACAGGCAGCTGGAAACACGTGCAGCGTGCAGCAGTTATCCATATATTTCAACAGAAGATAGAGCTTTCAAGCAGAGCCGTATGGTTATCGGTTTCTAATCTAGAGTTGAGGCTATCTGTAATTGTATATTATAGAGATAAAAAGTGTCTCTTACTTTGGGTTTGGACATTCTGTCACCATTAAAGTGCCAATAAAGGCTTTGCTTGAGGACATTGTGGAACAACACACTTCTGTTAATGTTGCTCAATAAAACTATTAATACGATCAATTTGATTTGAAATGTCTCTTGTCTGTAAAGTATCAGATCATTAACTTTAACAATGTCAGAGAGTTCTGACTATCATATGCAACTAAATTAATGTCCAAGGAATAGCTAAGAGCTCATTTTGCATAGTGGAGAGTATTAATGTGCCATAGTAGAAAGTATTAATGTGCTACTGGATGTAAATAAACTGAACAACCTTCAAATGCTTCAGGAAGGATGTAGGCTTGCACTAGTACATGCCATAAAACAGAGGCAATGAGACACATCAGGCATAGAAAGAAACAATAATGATTCTTGAACTGAAGGTATAAGATAAAGAAATATGGCACTGAAATTTGCTTGTAATCACAGGGATATGTTGGTTCTCAGGGTCTCAGAGTAAATCATGCTATATACTATTGAGAGAAAAGAATTAGGGTCAGGAAGTGCACAAAGAAGAAGCTCGACCGGGATCTCTGCAGTAACATTTTAGTTCAAATCTGGAGAGTCTTCTGAAGCACAAGTCTTATTTTTTCCATTTTACAATACTTTGGTTTGCATTGTAGAGCAGTGTTGGGGTGCATAAAAGTAAACAGAAAGGTGTGATGCCAGCTTGCACCTAATTCACTTTGTTCATGGCTTGTGAACTCCATAGGAACAGACTGGAGCTAGTCAGAAATAAAGTCACAGAATCACAGAATCACAGAATGGTAAGGATTGGAAGGGACCTCTGTGGGTCATGTAGTCCAACCCCCCTGCCGAAGCTGGGTCTCCTACATCAGGCTGCACAGGACCTTGTCCAGGTGGGTCTTGAATATTGCCAGAGAAGGAGACTCCACAGCCTCCCTGGGCAGCCTGTTCCAGTGCTCCGTCACCCTCAGAGTGAAGAAGTTCTTCCTCATGTTCAGACAGAACTTCCTATGCTTCAGTTTATGCCCGTTGCCCCTTGTCCTGTCACTGGGCACCACTGAAAAGAGTCTGGTCTCATCCTCCTGACACCCACCTTTGAGATATTTATAAGCATTTATAAGGTCCCCTCTCAGCCTTCTCCAGGCTAAACAAGCCCAGCTCCCTCAGCCTTTCCTCATAGGACAGATGCTCCAGTCCCCTCATCATCCTCATAGCCCTCCACTGGACTCTCTCCAGTAGCTCCTCATCTTTCTTGAACTGCCCTGAAATCCTTATGAAGTGTACAGTTAGTCCTCAGCACTGACTATTTCACTCATCAAATCCACCTCTATTGGGCCACACTGCTTGCTTGTGTGGACATAGCAGGCGACCCTGCTTCGGCAGGAGCGTTGGACTAGATGACCCACAGAGGTCCCTTCCAACCCCTACCATTCTGTGATTCTGGGATTCTGGGATTCTGTGATTCTGTGAAATGTGCTGGGGACTCCTTCCCCTGGGCCACATGTATGCTGTCACCCATGCACCCAACGTGTCTAAATATTGACCAAGCCAATAACAATTGTCCTAAGTATGTTTGAGAAAGCAATGATTTTAAGCCTAATTTTAGAAGCATCTGTGAATGCTCTTGTACTGGCCGTTCCAACAGCTACATTTAGTAATAACATGGGGCAGATCCTAGTATGATGAGTACAGAAGGGGGAACTAAGGGGATAGTGGGAACTGAACATGTTATTTTCAAGCTCCTATGGATGTGCAGTGCTTTGTTTTTTTTATCCCTTCTCTGGTCCTCTGCCTAAAACAAACTCGCACACGAATAATCCTGGGAGCTGACTGCCTGTGTGGCAACTCTTCTGAAATGGACCAGGTGGATGCCAAACTGAATCTGAGCTGACAGCGCACTCTCATCGGAAGGGAGGAACATGCATGCGAGGTGTGTTAGGAGGAGCGTGGCCAGTGGACTGAGGAAAGCTACCCTTCCCCAGTCCATGCAGGTAAGTTTGTACCTGGAACAACTTCAAGGCCAGTCACAAAGATGACACAACTGCAGCATTCAACAGTGGTGACAAATCATATAACAAGGGGCAACAGCCAGAGACTGCATTCAGGTTGGTCAATAAGAAAAAGTTTTTGCTGTAAGCACAGCACTGGAGCAGGTTACATAGAAAGATTGTGTAATCTCTAATAGTGGGTATTTTAAAGACACAACTGGGCAAAGCTGATCCAGTGCTTGTTGTGGCCCTGTTTCAAGGGGGATGGTGGACAAGGTGATGTCTAGAGGTCCATTCTAGCTAGCACTGTTACTGTAGAAGACTGTAGAAGTCTGTGAACCAGGTTTAAGTGCATATTAGAGGAATGGCGTGATGAGTAGGTTTGTTAACGGCAGCATTTGGCCTGGCCTAGCTTTGCAGAAGGTCATAGGCAGTTTAAGCTGTGTCACTCTCTGGGACACAGCAAGTCTGTAGCATTTACTAGGGGCGAGACTGTCTCTTTTCATCTAAGATTTCTTAGCAAGTAGAGGGATAAAATGAAGGTAGAGAAAATAGAGTGTGGGCCTTGGAGAGCCTTGAGGAGCCTTGGGGAGCCTAACCTACCATTGCTGAGAGGAAGAGAAGGAATAGTAGTTGCTTCTTGAATGATACCCCTCATCCTCCCACCCAGAAGTAGCTGCTGCCCTGCACTTTTCCAGCTGTAGTGACAGCAGTGGCTGATTCCCACCCTGGCAGCCTGCTGCCTGAGGCACTGCCTGCACCACCTCACCTTGATGACTAGCTCTGATCAGGACTTGCAAACTTGCTCCAGGGAACAGAGCAGCTGTACTCAAAATATTGAGCAGACGTCTTCACCTCCAGCTCAATGCTGAAGGCTTGCCTGTTCCTCCCCGTGGGGTGACTCAGTGGTACAGGTTAGGAGCAGAGACAGGTGTTGGTGCGGCCTCAGTCAGAAATCCACATTTTCACAGCTTTACTGAGTTACTGGGAGATAAAGCCACAAGCTGGCCTCAGAAATGTCACACATATGGAACAGTAACTAGATGTTACTCACAGAGGCATAGCTGAGCAGGTGCCTGCTTAAAAATCAGCTGCATGGGTGATGGCGTTTCTTCACTGCCTGTGTGAGCTTTCTCATTCAAAGTCAATGGCATCAGTGGCATTGAAATTACTGAGTACATTGTTTCAGCTCTGATTTTAAAGTTAAAAGTTTCATAATTAAAAACTTTTTCTTTCAAAATACATTTTTTCCAGTTTGACTTTTTTGGATGATATTTTTGATTAACATCGCAATTTAGATTATTTTTTCTTGGAAATCGGTGGCTTTATTCAGTTATTGTGTTCCTTTCTGATAGTTTTAGTGATGCAAAAGACACTTTCTGTATTATGTGATTGAAGAAGCAGGCTCCATTTACAATGTGACAGTCTGTTAGCGAATGGTAAATATGACCTATGGCTGGAAGTGTCTAAATGGATTTTTTTCCCCTGCTCTATTTTCAAGATGTGATAAAATTACTAGGTGGCCTATGTATCCAAAGTCAGAAATACACTGGGAGCTGAATACTGTCAACAATACCAGAGAGCCTGATTTTAGCTCCATCGCAACACAGCAGAGTTCTGCTTTCATGGTGCATTAATTCAACACCTGCAGGCGCTTTCTTTCCTTGCTGAAATTACAGGCTGTCTAGTGAGTAGTTAAGGCTTTGGACTGGAGTGTGGAGTAAAGTCATGCGGCCTTTATTGATCTGCACAGGGCCAGATCCTAATAGCGTGTTGTAAGTTACAGATGATCCCTCATGTTGCCTGAAATGGAGACAAAGCACGAGACATAGCCAGGGGGTTTTGCTGACATGTGCAGTTTTTAGAGTTCTTCACCTTTAGCCAGTCATCTTTAAAACAGCCATTTCTTTAAATTCAAGAGGAAAATAAAATCATGGTGCTGGAAAATGATCAGTATTCAAAACTATTTATAGTTTAAAAGCCACCTCAGCCTCTCAAAAAAGATTTTGAAGCACAGGACCACACGAATTGGAGAAAAGCCAAACCAAAAACTTTGCTTTTGTTGTATGCATTAATACATTAAATTAGAAGCATTAGAGAAGCTTAATTGAATTTGAAAGTAGGCAGTTGACAGTATTGTTTGGCTGTTGGACTACTGAACCACTCTGGTTCCTGTGCTGGTAGGAGGGGCTGGAAGTAACAGAGGGGCTGGAGGGGAGGCTATGAATAAAGAAGACGTTTATTTAGGTATCTCGGGTAAATGTTGAACAGTCATAATGAGACTGCTGAGGGGCATGTTAATATGCTCCAATAGTCAAAGTGTTATTGTTGTTCCTTTGGTTTCCCTAACATGGCAGTTGCTTTATAAGCTCTCTGCCCCACAGAGTAGAAAACAGGGATATTCCTGAACTCAGTGGAGAGTGAGAGCTGCTGTCTTGTACCGAGTGGGGATACCACCCCTCTCCTGTGCCTGGAGCAGTGATGCTGCAGGGTTCCCCACATGCCTCATGCTGCACTGGGGTTGCGTCTCTCGGCTGGTTTCTCACCTTCAGGCAGACAGGGGCTCCCAAGGCACTGCGCTTCTCCAGAGCTTTGAAATGAGAGCTGCTGCGTCGCTGGCACCGGATGCTTGGTGGTGTCTGGTCTCTGTGGTGGAAGATCATGCCAAATTCCAGCTGGTGTTCACAGTGAGCCGATCGCCTAGAAGTCTTGATGCTGCTCATTTTATCAATGGATGTGTGCATATAGCTGCATGTACTGTTCCACTCTGAGTGTTGAACAACTTGCATAGACTTAGTGGGGACTAGTCATACCTTGTAAAGATAGGACATAAAAAAAACAGACTGTAAGAGCACTGAATGGTTGTACCACGTGGCTCTCTAGCTCTCTGTCCTGTCCCTGCAGGCCGTCAAAAGGAGATGTCTAGGAAAGAGTGTAAAACCAGGGTGCAGGATACGTGATACTTCCCTGGGTACTCTCCCTGCTTCCAATCATTTGCAGCTCAGAGACCTCCTGACCTGGAGATGTTTCTTTGAATTTACAACCTGAAACTATTTCTGATCTGTGAACTTGCCTTGCCTCTCCTTGAATCCATGTAAGCTTTTAGCATCTGCAACATCCTGTAGCATGGAGTTCATCAAATGCATGTGCTTTTTTAAGGTGACAGCCTCAGAGGTCAGGCTGACTCCTCATGTCAACAGGATTCAGTCCCCCATTACAATCACAGCAGGACTGAGCTCCAAGACCAGTTCGTATTCAGTATCCTGTATCTGTATCTGTTAATACACGTTAATATTGATTAATGCACTCGCCACATATGGTGTAGGCACTTGTCTTACTCCCCATCCACCTGGGATACACATTAATCAACAGTACAGCGTGGTATAGTATGTCATGTCTCATTGCTTAAGCCGTTTCCTATTCCCTTATGTTGTTATTAAATTGAAGAAAACTAAGTGCTCAGACAGAAGTAATAGATCAGTATAACTGGATTTGTCTTAATACACCCCAGGTGAATTTGCCTAGAAGAGTTTCACGGAAAATCTTTTTGGGACTACAAAATCTTTTTGAGGAGTTAGATCTCTGAGGATTGCTTTCTGCAACTGTGGTAAAAACCAAAAAAGGCCATTTGTTCTGTTCCCGTATCTCCCACAAGATAAAGATATTATTTCTCCCTCCCCTCTCCCATTAAAAAAAAATAAATTAGATTACTGGCTTCAGAAAGACAGCATTTCAGCTTCCCAAACTTTCGGTTTCCTAACCAGTGTCCTGTTAATAGCTTATGAGCTAAGTACAACTGCTGTAGCTTAGTTCAGCTGAGCCCAGTGGTGGTGGCACTCAGTGTCCCTGATGTTAGTCACCACAAGTCAGGTGCCTAGTTTGAGCAGCCGGCTCTGTAGCTGACAAAGGAGGATGGGTGCCTCCTGAGAAAGATTTATTTTACCCTGTGGTGAGTGTTTAAAATCAACCTCTAGAGACATCTTTCTTGTTCTGTTGATTAGTGATTATTGATTCATTGCAAACTAGATTTCCTGGCTTCCTCTAGCAAAAGTTAGACCCCAGGACCTGGAGCTTAGAGAACAAAGCAGCATGACGGAACATTGTTTCAGTTGTACTTGGTATAACAGGCTTCAAAAATATAAAAATTCATATTCAAAAGACACAAAAAAAATGGAAAGCCCCAAGTTTTCGTGGAAGCGTAATGCACAGAACACGTGCCAAAAGGGCTTATGGTGCAAAGAGGAGGTCCTTCCAGTGTGAACGGCTGCTGGTGGGAATTGCTCTGTTATAGGCTGTATGACTAACTTGTATGTCTAACTCATCACTAAATAAATATTGTTGCTGATCTTAGTGTAAAGTGAGGAGCTACTCACTGAGAGCAGGAAGTGGTGAAACTATCCTGTAATCAATGCATTTCCTTGGTGTGCCGGTGACGATAATGAAAGAGCAAAGGAGCTGAAGACGATCACCAGAGGTTCTGCAATCTGTTCTGTGCTGTCTGACCTGCCTTTAGGGTACATAAAGCTTCTCTATTTCTCTTCTATTTGTTTCTGAGATTATGGACACAACTGTGTCTTTATTACTTAAGAAATTTCTGAGCTCATAAACAGCCTACTAATTACATGTTGTATTTTAATGTGCTTACACAAAAAGACCAGGTTATTGGTGCTCTTGCAGTCCTTACCATACCATTTTATTACTTCTGAATGCAAGTTCTGTGGTCCATTAGCGCAGTTTTTGAAAGTTTTTTAAAATTCTGTCAAATAAGCCCATGGCTTCCTTGGTGTTTTTACCTTCTAGGTGTGTGAAGACCATTATCAACATGCTTTGCACATTATTGGCACTATACGAACACCATATAGAAGCAATGATGTTCTTACATTGACTACGTATCAGCTACTGGGTAGTAATTTATCTTCTGAGCATTGCAAATGTAGCTTCTGATGCGAAGAGTAAGTCCAGCATAACTTTGATGCAGGAAGGATTTTGATGCATAAGCGAGAGCTTTTTCATGGAATGATACTTTCCAGAGTATTTATGCAGTGTCTTACATCTTTAAGCAACTGTATAAACAATAAATAATCCTCCTCATCAGTGTCACTAGATCCTATTGAAGAAGTCCCCAGGGTGCTATAAATATAGGTTATCTTGCAGCCATCAATAACAAGCAGGAGAAGAAGGATTTCCTCACTGACTTTTATGAAGTTTTCAGTAGTGTTTTGATTTGATTTAGCATTTCTGATAGTGGTGTAGTGTTTGCCTGCCTGTCTGAGATGTTCAAAGGCAAGGAAGTTTGTTAGGTTCACAAATCCCACAAGCCTCTGAAGGACTTCAGGAGCTTGCTGGGCTGTTTGGTAACTTCACTGCAATCCACTGCTCTCCAGGGTACATTTGAAACTGTACTTGTGTTGAAACCTGTGTCAGGAGTGTCCCTAGACATGCCTATGGGATAAAAACAAGCCAATCTCCTTGTGTGGCTGTTAGCCAGCTCAGAGTATTAGGCAGCATAAATTTGTGTCTGGCTACCCTCACCAACTTAGACACCCAATGTGTCTAGATAAGTACAGAAGCCCTCATTAGTGTATAAATACATACGACTCCAGATGGTAAACTATTACTCATTTCAAGATCCCCATGAGGTAAGAAACTACTGTAATCATAATTTTACAGGTAAGAAACTGAGGCTCAGGGGCAAGATTGTTAAAGATACTTTCGTTTTTTTTTTTGATATCCGTAGAATGAGGGTCGCTGAATGGTAGTGAAACTCTTATGCTAGAAGATGTACTTAATTTCACTTGAAGGAACTTGTTGGACAATGTCAGGGAACGACCCCTCTTTATTAGATATCTGAGATCAGCTTTATTATGCCTTTCTTGCTTTCAGTTTAAATCAATTGGAAGGAAGGGAGATAAACTTGTTCAGTAAAAAAATAAACATTAATTATAAATCCATTATTATTCCTCTTAATTTACTTTTTTTCTTTAGTCTGCACATGCCTTCTTGCACTTATCAGTGAAAGAGCTGAGAATTGATCATCTCCTGTGAACATCGTTTGGCTTCAGCGCAGATGATGCTATGGGAGGTGAGTGCAGTTTTCTGGAATGAAAGACGAGCTCTGGGCTCAGGTCATGTGGACCCCCCCAGGTGTGTAAATTGCTTTGGAAATGGGACGTGGGGTATAAGAGTCACCTGAAGTGGGTGAGGCTTTCCTGCCTGAGGCCTCTTTCAGAGTTTACCAGTTCTGTGACAGTGATTAGTGAACTGCATGTTAAACAACTCTGAACTGCTTTAGTTTTCAGATCTGTATATTAAAATGGGTGAAAGCTAGATATTTGCTTTGACAAACCACAGGAGATTTTCAGTGGCAATCCTAGCAATGGCCATAGCAGCCTTAGCAAGAAGGGTTATAATCTGCTTCTGTGCATAGCAACACTGGCTCCTAAACTGGCTTCCAGTTACATTGCAGATCAATCCTTCTGAAAAAGCTTCAGTCTTGTGTTTTTTTTTTTAAATGTTGAAATTTGACATTTACAAGCATTGGGGTAAATAGGCAGTGCATCATCCGTTCACTGAGAATGGAAGTTCAGAGTGCATGGTGCAGAGACCATCATCCTCAGCAGGATAAGACTCAAATCAGAGCTGACCCAATTGGAAAAATTGGTTTGATGTGAGCTAATGAGCAGTGCTGACATTCTGAGATCATCAGTTTATGTGCAACAGGGAGCTGCACATAATGTGATCAAAGCGGCTTATTCTGGGCCAAATGTGCACTTTGTTTTGAACACATCTGATATGGCACAGTAACACCCAGTGAACCAACCTCCACAAGAGATCCTCTTCACGTCCATGGGAACTCCTGTTCCCTTCAGTGGAAGTCCTCTTACGCAGGTTATGGGACAGGGCAGGGTTTTGGTGTCACACATGGGTGCTGGGATGGTTCTTCCTGATGACCGCCCTCTCTTATCCCTCTCCATGCTCCAGCTGAGCTGCAGCCAGTCAGGAAGAACTCTCCACCCTTTTTCCTTTTCTCACCTCTCTGCCCAGGAACAGAGTGTCTCCCCCACCCCTGGTGCTATATAGGAAAAGAGGCCTGCCTTTCATACCTCTTCAGTAAGTAAAGACAGAGGAATGAAATTCAAAATTTCTAGAAGACCAAGTAATTCATGAATCATATTTGCAAATATTTTTACCTGTCCTGGTTTCCTTACTTATTCCTATGGTTCACTCACTCACTGGTGATAAAACTCCTTATTACAGTGGATACAAATTTTGAAATTGTGGTTTGGCTTTTTCAGATCATGCGTGCTGGTGGTCTATGTGAAAGGATTTACCTGGTCCTACTTGAGCAGGGACTGTGAAGTGCCATGGCTGAATCTCTAGTCCCTGCCCAGCAGCATGGTTTGAGCAACGCTGTCACTGGGATACGGTACTTGTTCTATTTCCTCTTTATTTGTATGTTCCTCGTGATGGAACATTTTGTTTCCCAGCTGAGATACATGCAAGAGAAACTCAAAGCTCAACCAAAGGAGAAAACCGAAAAGTCACTCAATGATATGAATTGGAGAAAACATGAGTAACCTAAAGCAGAGGTGAGCTGTAGATTTCCACATTCAGAGGACACTGCTTGCCTTGTACTTTTCAAACTTGTTAGTGCAGCTGCTGATCCAAGCAGTATTTCTGGCAATTCTCATTAGGGCTCTCCTGCCCAAAGTCAATGGATTGCCTATATCAGACAGCACAAGGTCTAAACCCACCTTTGCACTGCATGTGCTAAAAATGTTACTGAAATGCTGTCCGTTCACAAGACAGCAAAGGAATCAACAAAATTGGCCACCTGTGCCAGACGTGGTCAGATAAGAACTCCTAACATCACCTTTGTATGATGAAAATCTGATACTTCTGAGAGAAATAACCCAAAATGTTTCACAGGCATTTTTAGGCATTAGTATGAGGCATAGCTTTTTAAGGGCTCCAAACATTAGTCAGTCCCATTGCCTTTTATTACCACTGAAGGAGGTAGGCTTTTGCTTCTACACTGATAATATTTTTTAAGAGGAAATCAAAGCAAAACATGAACAGAAACACTAGGTCTAGAGATGTTCTGATTTGTTGCATCAGCAAGGACCTCCTATGCTTTAGCAGAGGCCCACACTGTGCTGTTATACTCCATAATTTTGTCACGCTTTGTCTCTGTTTAGATTAAATCCCAAAGCTACTGTTGGGTCAATTTCTGGTAGAGCAGAAGTGGCATAAAGCCAGTTTTTCTTAGCTGAGAAAATATGTTCCCTCTGTGTTCGTGTCTTTTGAAAAAAGACACTATCAGTAAAGTAATCAGTAAAGTAAGATATATCGAGGTAGATCCAGTAGTTGCACCAGAGAGTCTATTCACGTACAAGAAACCCACATGCTTCTCATAACACCACCATAATAGACTGTGGATATTTTTTGGTTTTAATTTTATGGCAGCATGAGCTCTGCTCTCTATAGACAATATAACAGTCTTTGTGCAAACAAAGTGACAATGACATCTATCCAAATACACTGACTCAGTGAGCCTTGGTTTTGATGACCTTATGCCTTTTTGGCCTTCTGATTGAACTGGGCTACTTTTATTGTTGGCTTTGAAGCAGTTAAGTGTAGTCTGAAAGTCTTTTCTTATTTCCTGCTTCTTTTTTTTTTTCTCTCCCTCTTTTTTTTTCTTCTCATTGTAGAAAAAATACTGGCTATGTCAAGGACAAACACTTAGGTTATGGATTTTTTTCTTTTCTATTACTATTTTTATTACAAAGCAGACCTGACGACCTTTTAATTCTCTTGATTGTTTAAAGAGGCTTCATGAAAACAAGACATCTCAGATGTGGCGATAGGAATAATTGAGTGCAAAATTCTGTTTACCAGGACTCTGCTACAGTAAGATCCTGCGGAATTCAACAAAATGGAAAGGGTCAGTAAGGGTTTAGTGGAATTTGATAGGAGGCCCCATACAAATATCCAGATGAAACTATAGCCAGTTATTCTGTGCTGCATATTATGCCCTGATGAAAATAAAATACCTGAGTTTAATCTTTCATTCAGAGTAAAGATTTGTAGTATAATGACCTGATTTAGCTGAAAAAAGGAAAAAATAAGTAAGCCTGACAGCTGAGAACAGAAGGGGGATTAATCTCAAAAGTTGCTAGTCTCTGTTTCCCATCCTTTCATTATTGTGCAATCAGAGCAAAGAGAGAACTAGCTGCTCTGACACAGCTCCAATTGCATTGCTCGGAAAGAGGGGGAGGCATGGTGGAGAGAGATTTTCCATTATTTATGGACAGAGGAACTGACAAGAAAACGGAGAGAAATGGAGGCAGTAGGTCCACCTCTGGGTCTGCCTGGGGCTTAGGGCAGAAGCAGGCTAACAGTGCCTGCATTCATCAGCAGGCGCAGCGAGGGCAGCTGCAGATAGGTCCAACAGGGTGGGATGTCTCACAAAGTGCAGTAAGTCCACAAAATGAAGAATTATCCCACTTTTCAGTCTTACATTTGACCTCCAGTGTGCCTGACAAGAGGACAAGCAGGGAGATGATGCTGTGGCATACATTAGAGTGCTGTCTGCTCTTTTGATCTCTGTCGGTGCCTCTTCTTGGCATGTGACGTGATGCCAGCTCTCATTCCACTTGTGAACGTATACATCCACCAGCTCCACTACACACCGCTAAATGCCAGTGGTTGCCTCAAGGCAGACTGCTGTGCACCTACTTGCTCCAGCTGACTGTAATTGCACTTTAAAGTACCACAACATACCTTTGTACTTCTTACACCAGCTGTTTGAATTAACGCTTGAGTTATCACATTCTCAATAATCACCATGCTAAAGTAGCAGATGACAGAATGGCTAATAAGAAAACTTTCCATGTATGTTTGGAGCAAGAGAAAGACCAAGGAAAAAACTGGATTCACTATTAAAAGAATAATAAAATAAGCTGCCAAAACATGAGGTTTAGATGGTTGAAATGTTTAGTGTTTTTTTTTCTGTCAATATTCACTGCAGGGGTCATCTGTGCTTGTAAATTTAACAAAGCTAACCTCAGAAGAAAATAATAAGGAGACAGGCCAGTTAGAGGATATTTAGGTCTTGGATGTTTTCAGGAAGTAAACAGGTTTCATGTCTCAGGCTATTCACTGTAATGTGACCTTAAAAAAAACTAAAGCAACTCTAAAGCAACCTTAGAGCTTTTAGTGGTTGTCTTTGATAATTCATGGAAGATGCATAAGCTTAGATTTAACTAGACATAGATTTAATTAGGCATAGATTTAATTATCATAAGACTGGTTTGACACTGTTTGAAAAACTATTTAGAAAGTACTTATGAAAAGCTCGCTGTCGCTTTGCAGTATTTTCATGAACTTTCAGACGATACCAGCATTTAAGGAGCATACTGGATGGCAGAATTAGACTTCAGAAAGAGTTTGACAAGTTAAAGATGCAGTCCAAGGCAGTATAATGCAGTTCAACCAGAGAAATTTCAAGATATTAGGCTTGGACAAGAATAATCTTCTTACATCAACACAGAGAGAGAAGAAGAGGTTGAAGAACTGGGTATTCTCCTTACTGGAGAATAAGAGGTTAGGCTGGATCTCCCGTCACAGTGAATTACATACTGACCAAGATTAAAAACTGTAATTTTGTTGTGAGTTAATGGGATAGTTGCACAGGAGTATTACCTGTAGTGTATGTGAAATCATCTCCAGCTCTATTAAGTTTTGGTAAAGGCTCATTTGCAGTATTATGCCCAGTTTTGGGTACTAACTTTCAAGAAGGACCGGGCTCAACTAGAGAGAATGCTGAAAACAGTAATTGTAGGAGTAGAAAATGTGATTTATGAAGAAAGGCTTAAGAAATTGTGATAGTAAAGAAAGGAGAATATTAGAGGCAATAACAGTCTTTGAACAACTTAAAAGAGGGAGTAAACTGTTCCCTTCATGTTCAGTTGATAGAAGAAGAGATAACAGGCTTTAACTGGAGCAATGAGGATTTATGTTGAAAGCTGGGAATGACGTAATGAGAGCAAAGACAGGAAAACTGTAGCACAAGCTGCGAAAGGCTGTGGGATCTCCACCTGAGGAACTCCTCTGTCAGGCATGGCTTAGGTGTAGTTCAGTGGGGAGAAGGATTAGATGTATGCTTGAGGTCACTTCCAGTCCAATTTTATGTAAATTTTTGCTGAGTCTATTTTTGTTTTCTTTTTGAGATGAGGTTCATTCCCAAAAGTGACTGTGAAGTCAAACACAGGTTATTTAGCAGAAAAAGACTAAATGGACTTGATATCCGCTTAAGTGCTCGAATATGTGCTTGTGACCACTTCTCACAAGCTCAAAATGGGCTTTTTGCATCCCATGTGAGCCTGTGGTGCTGGATGAACCTAGCAGGTAGATTTCAAAATACTCCTGACCTACTTGTAAATGCTTAACAAGACTGATGAGTTTTATTGTGTACATGAGAACGTTCTCAATGACTTAGAAGTCAGACGTACTCTTTCCAAAAAAGAAGTTCACTATTTTAAAAAGCCTCAGGCTTTTGTTCAGCTGGAGACACCCAGTTGCTTCAAACTCAGCTCTACAGCAAAATGGTGCATGAAACTGGTTGCCACTTTGGGAAGTGCTGGCTTTGCTCACTGTAGTTCAGCTTCCAAAAGAAAACTTCAGCTGTCCTCACTGTAACCTTCTTGCTCTTACAGTTGTAGGCTATGAATACATTGGCACTCAACCTATGATCCAAAAGGTTTTCTTGTTAATGAGTTTTCCTGTTAAGTTTCAGGGTTGTAAGGTCAGGTTCCAAACACTTGGGATTTTTTCTGTTTCATCAGAAGATGCTGAGCTCTGTTATTAGGATTGTTGATTTTGGCTTGTAATTGCAATCAAAGCTGAATAATTAAAAAAAGCAGCAGTGGTTCGAAATGATTGCCAGTTGTAATTACAAACCAAAATCAACAATCTTACAGCCTACTGGCACCGTCTGCTTTTTTCTGCTCACTGCAGCTATACTTCCCCCATTTCCTCTTCTCACTCAGCACTGGACATCTTCCACTTGCTGCTTGACCCCCTTGCAGGGTATCAGAGCTGGGATCTTATAGGAGAGGCTGTTGTTAGCAGATTGTCTCCTGTTATAGACATTCTGCCCATGTACAGGGTTTTTGTAATCTCTTCTCCCAAGAACCTGTCATACGAAGAATGCTTCTTGTTGAAGGAAACATCAGGCAGTTGACTGAATTGATTAAAAAAACTTTTATTATTGTTTGTTAAATGGACAGCTGGAAAATTGATTCTCAGTTAACAGTTCTAATTTCTATTACTGTGTATCTAACTCTTTCTTGAAAAGAATTCAGATTTCTCATTTAATAACTTGAATATATTCTTTATGCTTATGTGTCATATCTTGGATTTGCATAATGAGATTTGAAAGCATGTCCAGAGGTAAAGAACCCCTAAAATAACTTAGAATATGTTGAAGGAGACGAGGAGAAATTACCATATAGAAGATAGAAGTGGGTGAAGGATACCTTTTTCATGGCTGTTAAATATTCTGCAAGTTTACAGTTTCATCTAATATGACATTTCATCATGGGCTACAGAGGCAAAACAATTATAGCATAGGACATTACAAAAAAAGGAGCCCGAAGTATAAATACAGAAGAAGCAAAAAGGAAGATAGTTTAGAATATTGTTATTCACACTGGTCAGGGGCCATAGTGTAACCTCTTTCAGCTGCCCAAGTAGCCCATTTCTAAGCCTGTACCTTGTTATAGGTTCAGATTTCCGCTTTCTGGAAAAAAAAAATATTGCACTGGTTTCCGGTGATTTTTCACTAACTCTGAAAGTAAGAGAAAGTATATATTTTTCATCATGTTTAAATTCTTGCATAAATGTTCAGGAGAATGAAGTAACTGGAAACCCACTTAGATTTTGTGACACAGCCCCATGAATTACAGTACTGCTTATGAAGAAGCTTCTCACTAGTCAACACTTCCCTCTCAGGGAAAAAAGTAAATAACAGACTTGTTGTTCAATGCAATATATGGAGATATAAGACCATACCTGTAGCCTCTTCAGTTTGAAAGTGAAGAAGCAGACTACTAAACCCAAGCTGCAAGGCTCTGGGTGGTAATGAAAATCACTTTCTTAAGATGAAAATGAACTACAGAACTGAGATGCTGATGGGGTGAAAGGAACATCATCTCTTGTGATGTGTAGAATTTGCTTGGCATCTTATGAAAGATCTAACACTGCTAACTGATGTCAAGAAGTGACTAAACACCAGGCAGAGCATTAATATATCTATAAACAGTTCAAGCATTAATATATCTATAAGCAGTTCAGACATTAATGTATCTATAAACAGATCAGACAAATTGCTATATATTTACTGAACACAACTATGTGTACTTCAGCTGTGCCACCTTCCTGTTATGTAAGCAGAAATAAATACAATACTTTCCTAGGGTTAAACATTCTTAGTCAGTTTGCCTTTTATTATATGTTAGGAATATGAAGTTTTTTAAATCTTAAAAAAATTCTTAAAATCCCATATCAAAGAATTGGCCTAATAATTTTAATAGCATGGTAGAGACTAATTTATTTGGTATGTCCTGTGGTAGTTTGTACTCAAACATTTGCACAGCGGAGTATTTTCTTTAGTGTTTGCTTTTGTGGGAAGATGTCAAAAAGGGTGCATTCTGCTTGTGGGAACACAGTGTTCTTTTCTGTGGAAATGCTTTATATTTGATGCGATAGGGAAGAAACAGCAATAATGAGGTTAGATTTGATAATTTCACATAAATGATGAAAAGGAGCCCACATACTTTCAAAATAAAACTGATTGAAATTCATTCAAGTTGGCTCCCATTAATCTTAATTGTAATTCCATATTTCACTTTAATAGGTTGCTAGGTTTTAGGAAGCTGTGTTATTGTTCTTATATACTTGGTTAATTTCTAATTCACAAAGTTTTTCTGACTTCTGCATCTGGAAAGGAATGCCCCGTTTTTATTTTCTATATGGGTATTCATACACCAAGCAACATCTCTCTAATTCAAAGCAGCCAGAGAAAATGCAGAAAGTTTTGTTTAGGGGCAGACTTCTGTACCTATGGAAGTCTTCTTTTTGTAGTTCAGCATTTAAAACAATAATAAATCCTTCAGTCCACAAGAAACAGGGTAGTGGTAAAGCAAACCAACTATATAGCACAGACGTTGCTTCAGAAAACTGTTCTCAGTTTTTCAATGTCCGGAAGGAAGACCTGGCATTTGTAACACAGTACCTGGGAGGACAGAAATCTCGACCTTTTCTGCTTTTGCTGACTTCAAGAAGAGTTGAGTGTTCTCCACATCTTGCAAAACTGAATCCTTTGTAAACTTGCTCATGATTAATATATGTTATGAATATCTATTAAATGTTACAGTAGGTTGATAACACCCAGCCATATCCCTCATTTATTAAAAGAAACCGTTCAGTCACAGTCTGAACAGGGGGGGCGAGAGAGCAACTCAACTGCAGTTAGATTGATGATACTTCTAAAAATTGTCCAAGCATGTGTGCAAGAACCTGTCAAAGTAAGAGTTTAATAAATGAGAAAGTGAAGGACAGGTAACTTTGCCAATATACAAAAGTTGTGGGCATGCATNNNCANTCCTTAGCAGGTAAACAATACAGAAAGAGAGTCTGTTTGCCACTTTTGAGCTAGATTGTCTGGAAAAGAAATTTGCCAAGTCAGTTATTACCGGGCTTACAGCGGCATGCAGTGTGGTATCACTGAAGACGGCTTTCGCATCAGCAAATTTCCACCAACCTCAGTAGCGGTTCTTGCCTGCTGCTCTGAGAACCTGCTCCGGTCTTCTGGGCAGCGTCGGCAATGGCAGGATTTGCCCCCTGGGAGGACAGGTTGCAGAGGGGATGGGGAGGACAAGGTGAGGAAGCAGGGGGAGATGCAGACCAGAGATCAGGGAGCAATTGATGCTATGTAGTTGCCTACCCCAGGCAGCCCCACCCTTCCTCTGCAGCAACAGCATCAGCCCCTGATTTAATAGGAAATTTGCACTTTGCAGAGGTCTGTTGCCCAGGTTAATTGTTGATTTCGCCTTTGTCAGAAGCTGTCCCTGTTTATACCAGAATTGGTGAGGTACCATGGCACTATAAAACTCTCAAAGGCAACAGGATATGTGATATATCAAAGCATTTTTCCCTCTGTGATAACCTGGAGGTATTTGTGGTGCATATTTGGTAAACTAGATAGGGAATAAATTTTGAAAAAGAATGTGCCTAAATACAGGGATTGAAAGCTACATTTAGGCACTTACCAGACGTGGAACAGACACAAGCATCTTAATTTTAGGCTTTGATTGTGTAAGTCTCTGATAGGAAAATATAAACCACTTGGAGACGGCACCCAAGCAGAAAAGGGCCGTTGGCTGAGTGGATCTTAGTGCCTGAGCACTCGACAAAGAGGGTCTTTTCTGTGCAGTGATCTGCTCCGATTGCTTTCTCATAGCTGCAGAAGTTATTCCATTCATGCTTACTGTAAGAGGCTTGACACAGTCCACATTTCTAATAAACTGCTACAATACTTCTTTATCAGCTTGTTCTATTCATTACTAACCTCTTGTTTCACAGCGTAATTCATATGTAAAGCTCCTGAAAGGTTACTGAGTAAATATCTGGGAGTACAAACTCCTCTGTATTCCATGTTTTGGCATTATTAGTACTTATTTGACTGCGGCTCTGGCATCTTAGTGAGCGAGCTATGGAGTGCTTATGGTAAAATGCTGTATTGCTAAGTTTGGGGTTTCCAGTATTTTGCTGGAACAAAATTGTAAACACTGAGTGAACTTATTCTTTGCTTTAATCTCTGTCTGTTCTTGAAGCTGTGGTTGATATCTGGTATATGATCTGGTATGATGTTATATGTGGTTGCCTGATGGTCCTACCCTCCAGATGTTTGTGACTACCTATGTTCTGATATATGGACACTAAGAAAGCATCCTGGAAGCTGGCTGGCTAACCTTGGTATTTACTGCCCTTTGAAAGAGGAAGGACACTGTCAGGGCATAAGGGCACCCAAAGGCCTCTGTTGACATCACCACCCATGTACTCTCTGCCCATGGGCAAGGAGCCTGATTTCAGTACAGAACCCTACTCCTGGCTGAGACATGTTGGGTGTTGCTCTGTCTGCTTCTGTCTTGGCTTTCTGAAGGGTCTTTCTGCAGGTACTCTAGACCTATGTGCCAGTCAGGTGCCCATCCCTGTCTCCCACTGTTCCCAAAAGGTCTTCCTGGATGTACCCCAGGTCTGACTCCTTCACCTTGTCCGATGGTCACCAGATAGTTGATGGCTGTCACAGTCACCAGGTTCCTTCTTCTCGGATGTGGTGCGTCAGCACCCTGGTAGGAGAGGGCACACTGCCCGTGTGGTGGTCCTCTTGGCTCTTGTGGGCTCCTCTTCCCTCTGGAAGAGCCCAGCTTTCCCAGCGGCAGTATTTTCTGTTTCAGTTGGCTCAGGCAGCTGGTCATTATATAATGACCTCTTTGAATCGCCTGCCTCAAGTCTCGTTGGCAGGAGCAGGAGCCTTTGATGATTTTAGAAATCCAAAATAGATGAGGGTCACATTGCAGTCATGGTCAGGTTGGCTAGAAACATCTGCTTCATCTAATGGCATTTGGTGCCTTCTATGGGAAGGTGGATTTGTCCGGGCATGTGACATATTTAAGGAGTGTGAGTCATCAACATCTGAAAGGACTTTAGTGCCTTTATGCCATGTGCTTGGCGTTGGCATTAAATATAAGTGAAGACAGTATGCTGAGCCATATTGGAAACACTCACACCATTGTGCCTGTAGAAGAATTGGAATATTTATGGAGCACTGGAACTGGCTGCCCAGCGAGGCTGTGGAGTCTCCTTCTCTGGAGATATTCAAGACCCACCTGGACAAGGTCCTGTGCAGCCTGCTGTAGGTGACCCTGCTTCGGCAGGGGATTTGGACTAGATGACCTACAGATGTCCCTTCCAACCCCTACCATTCTGTGATTCTGTGATTCTGTGATCTCAGCAATCACTTCTCATGGCTCAGTTTGCCCCTCTGAGAGGGAGGAATAATAACTTATTATCAAGTTCTGTGTGATATGAATAATGTGCAGTTCTTGCCTTTTCCCTGCATAATTTCTCCTGAAATTGTACTGTGATTTCTGCTGCACACTTTAATGCATGGCAAATTAAATGTATTTCTGGGAAAGGAAAAACAATCCAAAAACAAGCCAATAGCCCTCGAACAAACTAAATGAGTTGTTTAATAATTTACCTTGATGGAAGAGGCACATGGATGGGAAAAAGTTAACCCATCAGAGAAAATCATATCAGCAGTAAAGAACAGTAATGAATGTGAAGTAATCACCACAGTACCTGAGTGCTTGTTTAAAATCCAAAACTGTGCATCAAGTCCCAGTCTCCTCCTGGCAGAACAGAGGTCACAGCGTGTCACTTTCTTTCATCTTGGCATAAACTGCATAATGTGAGTTAAAAAATGTAATGAGAAAAAAATGGCTGAAGTCCAACTTTGTGGTATGTGCCATTCGTAAAGAAAGTATCCTGTTCAGAAAAATGACTCCTATTCATGAAAGATTTAAACCAAAGCTAGATGGATTTTTAGTGTAGGTTACATAGAAGGCTGTACAATACAGTTTCCTCTCCTAAACTGAACAAACTTTGCATTCATCAATACGAGTTTCTTGGCATGCAAGTGGTATTCAGGAGCGCACAGGGGAGGGGAAAGATGGGCCAGAATAGAGGTGAAGAATGAGGGGAACTTGGCACTGACACAAATGATACCAAAAATGCTGATTTAGGGAGGAAAAATGTAAATCATTTTTAATGTCTTTTGAAGAAAGGTGCCCAAGTTAAAGTTGCCTTGAAGGCATATGACCCAGCCTGACATTGCTTTGGCAGCAGAATGTGAAGGGTGTGTATGCAGAGGTGAAATGTCCTTTGATGAAGCATGCTCACAAATAGCCTTTCTGACAATGACAGCAACGTGAGTACCTTTGAAGCTCCAGTTATTTTTTCTGTCTCTGGACAAAGAGAATCGGTACGATTTGTTATCTGTGAAGCAAAATGGATCTCATTTTCCCTCCATGCATTTATTTTATCCCTTCATTTCTTCAGAATCATAGCTAAACCTGGCACTGACTCTGAGCCTGTACTGTTTCAAAGCCTTGTTCTTTCCTGGGAGTGGAACTGATACTGAACCATTGTTCACTGAAATTATTGTTATACCCAGTTTGGGACTGAACCAACAAAGAGTTACTGCTTCAGAATACTGAGCTGACCATAAGGTGACATCTCTGCTGGGGAGCTATTGGGTGTGGGGGCTGTCTGTACGTTGTAGGGTATACAGAGCCACATCACATAGAGCCTCTTCTGCTCCTATCCCTCCTTTGACTCTCCCCAACCCTGAGTTTCCCCAGTGTGGGCAGGAGAAGCCCTCATTTCTGCACCATGATACAAGGTTGTGCTGCTTGGCAGGTGCTAAATTCAGATACTTTTTGTGCTCACCTAGCTATACTTTTTGAGTCTCGCTTCCCTTACAAAAGAGCAATGCTTTTTTTTACAGCAGAGCTCTTTATGTCTTTTGGACCTTTGCAGTTCTGTGGGGTACATCACTGTATAAACGTGTGTGAATTTCCATACATCTAGGATGTAAGGATATAGCAGAAGGTTATCTTTTTCTCTCTCTTCTGCTCAATTTCCACAGAACAACCGCACCCACACAGTGCTGAGGTTTCTCTCTATCTTCTCAAGTCAGATGCGAGGAGTATGAGGACTCTGCGGTGCTGTGCTGCAAGCGTGCAGGGTGCCTGTGCTGCTGGGAGAGCAGGGACCGTCCCTCTGGCTGAACCGTGCCCTGAGGTTTTGCCTTTGTCATGTGCCCATTCCTATTTTTAAATGCAGTATATTTCAGTGTTAAATGCTTCGAGGGATTGCTGGACCAGAGTGTGATCTGTCACGGGCCTGAACTGGGACCCAAACTAGAAGGGCTTTAGTCCCAGTTTAAACTGAACGAAGACTGGATTGAAAACGTGCTGGTTCAGCTCCCACCTGCAGGCTGATTTCATTTCTGAAATCTGTGTCCCGCTACACAGGCTCAAATCTCCAAAGGCCAGAAAGCAGCTGCCAGTGTTGGATGAGTCGATTATATTCTGTGGCAGCAGTTCCAGCCTGAAGAGCTTTAATTTCTCCTGGTGCTCTTTTGTGCAGGTTGAAAGCTTCATGGACTATCATTACCATCCACAGCCGTGGGAGCAGAAGAATTAGAAACGGGCTCTTTACAGAGGCTACCTGTGTCCTGCTGGGAGAACAGGATAATTTCAAGGTGGGGGAGAGAGACTTGCTGGCTGTATCTGGGAGCTGCTCCGGGCCTCTGCGGGTTGCTGTGGAGGTGAAGCCTGGAACTAGAGGCAGTCATCCTGAAGGGCAGGATTTTGGTTTGATTTCATCTTACAAGAATTAGAGGTGTTCTCTTCACTAATTCAGAAAATTCAACACTGCCAAGTTTACCTGTGAGCAAAGAGTTCCCTAGAGAGGCTTAAGCCTGCTGCTTGCCGACATGCAAACAGTGGCTTTTTGAGTCTACCCTTGGCAGTTTCTTCATGTGCTGCATTCTGGGTAAAACTAACCCCTAAGGAAGTAGCCCAAAGTCCATGCATAACATACTTCTGTATTTAACCTTGTGCTGACCAGTTACACAGGAATAAATTGAGTCCCTCCTGACTTCTGCTTTCCAATATGTGTTTTTTAAAAACCCAAATGAACTGAGATCTTTTCTCTTTTGCAGAAACCTTAATGACATTTCATAGCCTCTATATTCTTGGCTCAGAAGTGTATTTTCTTTCTGAAGCCTTTTCTGACTTTTAATAATGAAGGAACTGCCTGCCCCAAGCAGAGAAATACAGCAGCAGTTTCTTTTTTGTTGGATATTCATTAAAAATAACTCTCTAAAAAGAAGGTTAATAGCTTGTGACCTGGATATACCAAGAAGGAAGCTTACTAGTACCATTTACTTAGTCCTAGATGGAAACACTTTCTTTATTTATCAGTATCCTACAAAAGGGAAATTTGTAGAACCTGCTTGGAGATTTAGGGAGATGTTCATTGCTTCATTGCCAATTTACATTTAATGTACACAGTATGTGGGCTTGTCTTCCATATTTTGCAGTGGATGCAGTATAAGAATCATAATATATCACTTTCACAAGCAATTTAGCACAGCATAAGGGAGGAAATGTAGCTGTACAGTCTTAATACTTATTTTCTAATAAAATTCTAATAGATTTTGGGTTAATGACACAGAAGATGACATTTATGTCCTATGTATTTTTTTAATCTATAGCAGCACAATGAAGGAGGAAGTTACAAGACCAGATGATAACACACTCCTTGCTTGTGTACAGTAAAGTACCCTTATAAAAAGCTGGCTTGCCTTTGATGCTTAACTAATGTCTCACTGTGAGATAGTACCTGGCGGGCCAAAGTCACTAAAGCTAGTTAGGCTTTCCTTCACTAGAGATTGATTTGTTCCTTGCTTGAAAGAAGATCTACTTTAACCCTCCAACAAGGATTAGAAGACTTTTTAAAGAGAAAGGCAGGAAAAACAACAAGCTTTTTTTTTCTATAGTTAATAAAGGAAGAAGATTAAAAAGACTCCCCTGTTGATAAGATCTAACTGTTCGTGTTCCTGTGTGATGAAAGGTGAATACCTATTTAAGATTTATTTAGTATTTTGTCATCTATAATGAATCTAAAGGGCACAACAATTTGTCTTAACATTCTGAAATGCAATGAAGCTCATTTTAACAAATAACTGTATAAATAACACATTTACTAAGCCCCTCGGTTGACTGATCTCGTGCTTGAGCTGTAAAACATTTATAATTGATAACAGAGTGAAGCTGAAATAGCAGAATGGATTCTTTTCTGTATAAAAGTATCCAAAAAGTGTGTAAGGCACTTGTAGCTATGTGTACATGGTTCTGTAAAACTTGCTGTACATCTACGCAGAGTCTTATTTCATGCTCCTCAAACTGTTACCACTGATTACTTTGGACATGACACCGAACAACGTCTAGTCTGAAGCAGAGGGTCTTCAAGTTCTTTACAACTTAAATGAAGTAAGCATCACAATATTTCTCTGAAATGTCATAGTACTGTCTGATTTTCAGAGGCAGAAAGAAGAATTCTTGTTTTCTGATGCCTTAGTTCATTTTTTCACTACTAGCCAATCCTGCCACTTGGTACAAAAGATGATCACCTCTCTACAACAGAAATAAAAGAATATTGTGGGTGGATTTGCTGTTTATAGGATTATGCAATCAAGCAAAAAAAGTTGTGAGGCCTTAGTGGTATCACCCATAACTTTCTTTTCAGTTCTCAATGTTTGTGTTTGAGTCCTTCTCCTGTGCCATGCCAATTCAATATATATGTGATCTTCGAGCAGATTTTTTCTGTTTTTTGTGAGCTACTCAGCTCAGTTTTGGACAATTGAGAATCTGCAAATCAGTAAGAACATGAGAATACGTCATAAAAATATGCCCAGTGGAAGGATTAGTCAAGCTTCCCACACAATCATACCAAAGCATCCCTTTTTTGAGCTATGCCTGCCTACGAAGAAACTGAGTAGAAGTTCTGAGTTTTAGTTTGTGGTGCAGAGGATATGCTTTCTTCAGCAGTTCAGTTTGGCTGCACTGGAGTCTAGAAGGAAGGAGCACAGATACTAGGCTACAATAAATAACTTTTTGCTTCCAGGGGAAGACCTGGAGGATTGGACAAAGGCAAACTTTTATGTTAGTGAGTTTACTTGAGTAAAATTGGTCAGTGTGTTCTTATTTAGCTTGAGATATCTGAAGAAAATCTAGTACTGTTAATTAACTTCAGTTTGCTTTGGGTAAGGCCTAAATAACTTTTAAATGTGCAATATTAAAATAATTCAGCAACATTCATGCTACCTGAGGAGGGTACTTCTGCAGTATTATCTGACCTCTTATATACTTCTTCCTGAATATGAGTTACATCCATGCATATTTCTCTCAAAAGACTATAAGGAGTCCAGACAGGTGGCTCATATGTACACCTCTAGTTATTGAAACCTAATGTTAGATGTCTACATCATAGGCTCTAGCTAGCAAGTTCATTTTGCTGTAGCTCACTGTACTGCTTTTGGCTGGGATAGAGTTAGTTTCCTTTGTAGTAGCTAGTATGGGGCTCTGTTGTGGATTTGTGTTGAAAACAGTGTTGATAATACACAGATGTTTTCAAAAGCTGGAGGAAGAAGAAGGAGGGGGGAACGTTCAGAGAGATGGCGTTTGTCACCCCAAGTAACTGTTATGGATGATGGAGCCCTGCTTTCCTGGAGACAGCTGAACACCTGCCTGCCGATGGGAAGTAGTGAATGAATTCCTTGTTTTGCTTCGCTTGAATGTGTGCCTTTTGCTTTACCAATTAAACCATCTTTATCTCAACCCAAGAGTTTTCTCACTTTTACTCTTCTAATTCTCTCTCCCATCCCACAGGAGAGGTGGGAGTGAGTGAGAGGCTGTGCAGTGCTTAGTAGCCGGCTGGGGTTAAACCACGACACTTACTCTTGAATTTGAACTCATCTACAGCTATGTTTCCAATAAAACATTCTTAGAAGTAAAATACATTAAAAGGAGCTGGAGCTACAGTGCTGGCGCAGAGGAAGTGAGAGTCTGCTGTGGTGGAACTCTGAGGGGTCCTCTAAGGGTCTTCTGCTCTGCACCTCTACATAGTCTCTTAGATGATGTATAAGCATTTGTTGTTAGAAACAACGGACTTAGCACATTAACCAGGACCTTTTCACTCACCTTGTCTAGAAATCTTTGTTCTCTAATGCCAGTCACAGTTCTTTGCTTGTGTCTGTGCAGTGTTTTCTGTAAAAAGAATAGAATACAGTCAATGTCCAACTGAATGAGTACTAAGATTTTGTCATAAGATATGTTGAAAGCTCTTCAGATGTTTAAAGGAAATAATCAGGATTCAGAGGGTATATCAAATTATCATCTATTTAATAAGTGTGCTACTTCCCAGCTGGGATCCTTCTGGTACATTCATTCATCTTCAACCGGTGTAATTAAAGACGAAAGGTGTAACACTGATGATCCTTCTCTAGAGATCTCATCAGTTTAATACTAGAACTATCACTGGAAAGGGAATATCATAAAAAGTGTTCAAACTTAATTGGACACCTGCTGGAGGTCAAGCAAAACAACCAGGGTCTACTGAAATAGGGATTGCCTTCTGTAATTCAGTAATTTGGTAGGAGGGAATTTGGCAATGCAATACAACCGGTGTCTCATATCTGTTAAACCCAAACCAGATTTGGCTAGCAAATAAAACACTCGGAAAGTAGTGGAAAACAAGAAAGTGCTTAAAATATCACCATGAGAAATGGTAAATTCATGCGTGCAGCAAGTGAAGCAAGAACTACTGTGTCAGGATTGCATTAGATAGCTTCCTACTGGTGCAACAAGGGTGTACAGAACTATTTATTGTGTAACACACCTTCCTTATAACCTTTTACTCAGAAAGTATGCCATAGCTGATGAGTGAAAGTAGAGTGTTTGTATTTCTCAATTGCGATTTTAAATCACAGCAGTGCATTTTGATGTAGTAAAAAAAAAAAAAAAGGATGACTGTCTCTTCAAGTAATTTTTCATCCGGTGCTGTCAAAAATAATTTTTCATTGTGGTGATGTCACCAGACCCACTCGATCTGTTTATAGCTGTTATTTAAATTTCTGTTTCCATAAATGTATATGACTGTCCTGAGGGTGTCTATATTTGTTACAGGAGGTGTCTCAGGAATCTTGGAGCAACCTCCCAATCTAATTGAGAGTCCTATAATTACAGCATAAAGAGCAGTGTTGCTAATACTAAAGATTCAAAAATCATGAATCAGATCCCATAATTTGAGACTGGCCCCTAAATGTGAATATTTGCTTTTAAAAAGAGTATATTATGTTTTGGGCTCGTTTTTAATTTTTGAACTCCCTTTGCCCCTTGCCACAGTTTGTGTGTGTGCGTGTATGTGTGTGCATGTGTGTATGCTGTTGTAATTCTACCAATAATGCTACCTCTTCAACATATTTTTAGGATAAGGTGATGCTGGTCCCTACTCTTATTCCTGTTTACCCCCTTACTTTTAAGCCCGTGCAAGAACTGTTACTTTGTGGGTCCTCTTGTAGTACCTCATGTTATTCACTGCTGGAGAAGGGGATAAATTGCAGTGTCTTGTGTTCTTCTTTGCAGGCCTGGAGAGGAGAACTATGGGAAAAAGGCACAGAGGAAGCCTTCCCACATATGGGGAAGGGATGTGCATGTGGAGCTTCCGGTCTCTTTTTGCCTCTTCTTCTCTTTGCTACTCAGATCAGAAGTTTATCTTCCCGGCTTTCCTTTTCCCCAGAGGTGGGGAAGTACGTAGTGAATGCAACAAGTTCTGAAATGGGACCACAATCTCTGGATTTATCTCAAGACTAAGCCAGGACCTTCCTTGTCCTGGCTATAGGACAAAGTTCAGATCTGGTGATAATGGTTTGAGCCCATGTGCTGCAGGAAAAGAACTTATTATGCAGTGTTTTGCTTCTGTCAACATTGCGTTCAAGTTCTGTATGTACAAAAGGTGCTCAGCTACAACACTGATGGGTACAGTATGTGTCAGTCTTCCAGACAAAACAGAATGGAGGAACCTCCACTTGGGTAGACTAATACAAGACTTAATCTCTGCTTTTCTTACTGGTTTGCTATAGTTTAAGTAATTCCTGGAAAAATTTTTCCAGTTACCCCTGGAATTTCAATTAGTGAATTACCATAGAGCATCACCATGTCTTGCAAGGCAATTTGAATTTTTTGCCTCAGAAAAATGCCTGTGTTATGACTTGGTGTAAGAGCTGTTGCCTGTGGATGGAAAGATTTTTGATTTGCATCCTCATGGCCATGACATAAGTAAAGAAATCATCCAACACTCCCCTCACACAGCAGCAGGGAGTTACCTTGCCACAAAATGTTCTTTGCCGTGACACTTCAAAGAGGTATTGTACTAATTGAGATGGATATTTTTTTAAAGGATAAGAAGCTTTCAAATATTCTTTTAGATCCCTATAAATGTTTCCTCATACCTCAGCCTCTGTCATCCTCTGAATTGCATGGCATCATACATATGCTCTTCTACTTACAACCCTCCTTCAATCATTTATCTGTTTTGTATCAGCTGACTCGAGGTCCCTGGGTGCTGTTCTCCCATCATGATTTTGGTAACTTTCAAAGAGACAAGTTATCTGGTAGTGACTAATGGGAGATGCCAATTTTGACAAGATATTTTCTCATTCTAATAAGCATGTCTGCCACTTGATTTTTGTTCCTCAGTTCTGACTCCACAGAATGGTGCCCTTTGTATATCATCCATCCTTGATGACTGGGCCAACCACAAACACCACATAACCCCATTCTTACTTCTTGTTCGCACATCGTCGGTGTTGCACTTGAGCAGTGAGGTTCTCAAGTAGCCTTCTCTAATTGTTAAGGACTATATTTTTAAGCTGAAGACTGTGGGTGTCATTCCACAGGACTCTTCCTTTTCTTTTGCATAGTCTTTTGGAATAATGCAAAACTAATACCAGGATGAGGACTCCTTTAATGTTATCTGAATACAGGCAAGTCATCTTTGCCTGTCATCTGAGCTTTGTCTGTAGTCAATAGACAGAAAAACAGGTACCACAGAGAGTGCATCATTTTGTCCTTTCAAGAGGAATCTAAGTAGGAGAGTTTGTCCTCTGCAGGTACCTTTGTCCTTCCCTTGCATCTAGGAGAACTGCGATATCTAGTTTGCACAGCCTAACTTTAAAGACACATCAGGCCTATGCCTTCATTATCTCCTTTTCCAACACTGAGCAAATCTTCAGTAAATGTAATGGAGCACCGAGAATGGTATCTCTGCTGCAGGTCCAGCTCCTCCTGTCTCGCCAATGGCATGCGCCAGGTATAAGGTTTCTGAGAGATGTTTAAGTTGCTTTATTACCTGAGCTAGACAGTGCTCTGGAGCTTCACCTCGTTAAAAGGAAAATGTCTTTTACCTGGAAATATTGCTACTTATGCTTTATTCTTTGTTCAGGATGCAGGTGCTGAGTATCAGCAGTATGTCTTCATCATACGGGCCAAACATCATTCCTGTTTCATCAGCTTCCTGTAGAATGGCACAGGGATACGACACAATTCCTCCAGGTTCAGCCAATCATAATGCCTCAAAGCATAAATCATAATCTTCTACAAGTTCTTTTTTCTTAATAAACACAGCCAAACCCCGAGAACTACAAATTGATGTATTAACACTAGTGGGACAGTTGTATTGCTGAGCCTTAACAGTGCATGAGCTCTGATTAAACCTTTTCTGTTAAAATTCCTCAGTTCCAGGAATTTCTCTTGCACTGACAGCTGAAGAAGGTGAATTTGTCCTTGAGAGGACAGTTCTTCCCTCCAGACTTCATTCATTTTTCTAGAACTCCCCTACATTATACTCAGGTATTTCAGTATTGCAATGTATAGCATCAGTTCAGTTCAGCAAAGCTATTGAGTTATTGTACTGGTTAATATACTGAAATTTATACAAGCTTAATCACATTTATTATCCCTGACAACAATGCAGATGTTCTGAATGCTAAGTAAATTTTGTATAAAGAATGTAATTAATTTTTCTGGCCCTGTCCAAAAATGCTTAGTGGTCAGTTCTGCCACTGAAATGTGTTTAATAATATGTAAATCTGGCATTTTGTGAAGTAATTAAAAATAAAGTTGCTGTAATTTTAAATTCAGTTAATGTCTGTATTGGTCCCATTTAAAGTGGTACTAGGCTAAGTGCTTGAACTAATCGATTTTTAAAAGGGTTTGGTTAGTGATCTCAGGGGAAATAAGGTAGGTTGTATGAAAACATTAATTATAGAGCCTTCTTTTTTAATGATGCATGTCCTTTTTAGAGTACAATATATTGATGTAGCAACTTCTTCAACTTAAATCATCCAACAAACCCTCCTAGTTTTGTCTCATCTATCTTGATTGTTCACTATATTTATTACAGAATGGAAATAACATTTTAGATTTTTAATTATTAGCTATAAAGGATTCCAGAGCAGCTCAATGAATTAATTTCTTTGTAAAAAGTATACAACTTCAGCAAATTTTTGCTGACTAGGAAATTTGTCTTTCTCAAAGATTAATATTTCTTTCCCCCTCAGTATGTCATATTTTGCTCTCAAGTGTACAGAAAGCTTATTCATGAAAAAGTTTTTACTCTTCTAATAATATTTTTAACCAGTTTTAGAGTGTGCCCATTGCCGTCTTGTTTGGAGTGAATCAATATTTTAGGATTTTTTATTTCAAAAAAAAGCCTTTGAGTTTAACGCAGAGATAAATGCTGTGCTTAGCTCCCAGACTGGAGTGAAATACCGGATTATCTGGTGCAGAGAGGCTTGGGTTTTGTCTGCAGAATTCAGGGCAAAGCTGGAACGGCTTCCAGGGAATGGGGGCAAAGTCGTTACTGATGGGCAGGCCCTTTGCCAGAGGAAGCTGACTGCTTGCGGTCACGGTGAGACATGGCAGAAGCTACTCTGCAGATGGGAGGATGGGATGTCAGGATTTAGTGTGGGGATAGCACGGGTGGCTAGCTATGGGCACGGCCTGCTGATCTAAGTGGGACAGGATGCACAGTGTCAGAGCGCTGAGGTGGAGCTGCCTTGTAGCTTTCTCCGCCAGTGAGCGCAAAAGGACATTGAGTATCAGAAAGCTTCTGTTTACTGGAACCCAGCTTTGAATACAATAATTTTGAAACTAGAGATTGTTCAAGTCTGCTACATAACAACAAAAATTGGAAGCTTTGAAAGCAACTATTTCTCTTAACCATTGCTTCTTGAAGGATAGGTCCTTTCCTCCAGCTCTGCTCTCTGTTTTTGTGGCTTCCCAGGTTACAGCAAATAAATACTATACAAAAAGTCTGGTCTTTGATCTGACCCCTGCTCCTCAGGGTCTCTGTTTTCCCCATCCTGGGATCTAGAAGGTTCTCCCAGCTCAGTGTGCTCAGGGGCAGATCCCCACTCCCTCCAGAGAATTTTATTTGATCCAATGAGCACCTACTCACACAAATCAAATTGACAGTCTTCCCCTCTAGCTTCTTAATAAACAAAGCATGAAATACAACAGTCAGTGAGCTGTGGGCCAACAGATAAAATATAATCATAAAATCATTTAGGTTGGAAAAGACCTTTAAGATCATTGAGTCCAACCATTAATCTAACACTGCCAAGTCCACCACAAAACCATGTCTGTAGGCACCACCTCCACACATCTTGTAAATACCTTCAGGGATGGTGACTCCACCACCTCCCTGGGCAGCCTGTTCTCATGCTTGACAACACTTTCGGTGAAGAAATTTTTCCTAATCTCCATTCTAAATCTCCCCTGGTGCAACTTGAGGCCGTTTCCTCTTGTCCGATCACTTGCTACTTGGAAGAAGAGACCAACACCTTGCTACAGCCTCCTTCCAGATGGTTGTGGAGAGCGATAAGGTCTCCCCTCAGCCTCCTTTTCTCCAGGCTTAACAACCCCAGTTCCCTCAGCCGCTCCTCATAAGACTTGTGTTCTAGCCCCTTCACCAGCCTCATAGTCCTTCTCTGGACACGCTCTAGCACCTCAATGTCTTTCTTGTAGTGAGAGGCCCAGAATACTGAACACAGTATTCAAGGTTCAGCCTCGCATAAAGGGACCAGCTTTCCTGTTTTGTGTAATAGATGCTGCAGGAAGGATGGAAGGTATGTTTTGGTAATACAGTCCCTTCAAAATAACTCACTGAAGTAAGATTTCATGACTTCTTTTTGTGTGGGGAACATATTTCAAAGAGGTTATTAGTGTATGAATATTTCCACTGCTAGATGTGATCCTGTGCTGTCTTTGTGACAAATGGAACCACTACTTACACAGGTAAGACAATATTAGGCAGACTTTTCAAGGATTTTTAACTATCTTTGCAGGTAAGAAAGAAGATCTTGTGTGATGGGATTGGTCAAATTCTTCACAGACCATCAGAGAATATAGCTTTCAGCTAAAAGAAAATTATTATTAATACTTACATCTGACTATCCTGTCTGAGAGATGTGAGAATTATGAGTATCTATCTCAGTTACTGATCAGACTAGAGTTTTGTTTTCGTTGGGATAATCAAACTCTTGAGGTGTTTGCCCGAGCTTAGCAAGGTGGTGTCTGGAGAGTGGAGTACCCGGAACATATCTGAAGATGCCCATATTATCAGTCCCATTTTTAATGTTGGGATGTGGATGACAAGAAATCTGTGTTTCAGAAGATGGTTGTGCTTATTTGTCAGCACAGGAGATCCTGTGCCCCCTTCTCCCATTGCACTCTGGCTGTGTGACCCTGTCTGTTTTCTTTTGCTGCCTCTGAAGCCAGTCTGACCCCTTGATGAGATATTTCAGCTTATTCAACAGGCAGAAAATTATCTCTCTTTTTTGCTTGCTGAGTGAGCTGAATTGACTCGTCAAACTGTTGGAGCTAGCACAAAGGAAGTGGTAAGTACACACAGCTAGGAGGGAGAAAAAGGGAAAGCTGAACCATATTTTTAGTGGTAGGAATCTGTTAGACCAGCTCAGCACTCTTGTGAAAACTCATTCTCAACGAAGAACTCATGTGTCGTATTCACTCTGCCTCTGGTGTGGTGAAACCTGAATATGTTGGCTGCTAAGGCTGGTGGTTCTGCAGAAGTGTTTGCCAGAAGAAAGGTCATTTGATTTAAGTGGGTCCCTTGGTGGAGATGTCATTGGCAATGAACATTGATGGACTGGAGAAAATTACTAAATCCTAGTGCATAACATTTTAGTTCTTATATGTGTTTTTATAAATGTAAAACTAGCTATAATTTGTTGACTCTTGCAAAAGATTTTGCCATTTGCACTTCAAAAACATTAATGGAACTCCAGACGTTTTTGTTAAAACTACACATGTATCCACTTACTACTGTATCTGTTAGTCACATGAACAGGATGGGAATGCCTGTGAATCTGCAATGCTAAATAATGTGAGACTTACTGAAGAGACTGCTTGCTGGAAAGATATAAAGCTACAGAGAAACGAGCTTATTGGGGAGGTTTATTTTTGTCACTATACATGAATGCTAGTGATTATGTCCAGATTTTCAAGTTTTACAGTGTTCGGCAGCCACCATAAGAAGGAAAAAAAAAAAGCTGATTTTCACGATAAACCAGCTCCTGTCTAGGCATTAATGAAAGGGACAAATTTTTGAAACTGTATTAAATACACTCACATATGGTTCTTCAGTGCAGTTTTTAAACATGATCGGTGCTAAGGTTTACAGCTCTTCAGCAAATCTGGCTTAAGCTCTCCATACCGTGCTGAACAGCCTCCACACAGAAGTGGGATGGAATCGACTACCTGTTTACCGCAATAGAACAAATGATATGTCCAGATTCAGGCTGGAATGGATCAAAACAATAAAAAAGAGGAGGCTTGGGTGACATTCAGTGAAATGTTTCATTTCCCTGGAAGGAGCTCACAGAGTGACAAAATAGCAAAGATCAAATCATGGATCAAAGATAGGTGTTTTAAGAAGGTTTTTTAAGTTCAGCCCCAAGAAGATATTCACTGAAAAATACTTTTCTTTGTAGGTGGAGTTCACCTGAGCAACTAGAGTACTTAGCTTCTGATTTGCGAAAGTCATGGAAAGGTTTTTGAAAATGTAAAATGACAGAAGATGACTCTGAGAAATTTGTACAATTTTTATGCAAAATTATTGTCACTACAATAATTTGTTACAAATTTATTATATGGATAAATGGATATAGAAAGTGAGAAAACAAAGAAAAGGAAAAGGAATGATTGGTAGGTAGGCACTGAGTTGAGGCCTGCCACAAAGGAATATGTGAAACAGCAAAACAAGGAGTGTGGGCCAAAAAATGGAGGCATTAGAACTGTTAATGTACAGAATGAAGTTGCGTATCACAGAGAGGTGGCCACGGCTGGAACAGTGAAAGATACAAAGATCTAAATGATCAGAAAAGTCAGAATCAAAGAAATTACCTTCACTTAGTATTTAGCCATGTGATAAACTCTAAATGAAGAAAAACCCCCGAAACCAAACAGCAAAGACAGTGGCTGAAACAATCTCGGAGTAGAAATTATTTTGGAAGTAGATGATAAAAACCATAATATTAGCAATGGACCGTCAGGGCTGGATTTGATGATAGCTGTGGGTTTGATACTGATTTTAAAAGGATAAATAGCATTGGAAATGCCTTTATTTAACTAAAACTTAACTTCTCCAGGATAAATTAGAGAACAAAAGCTCTGAAAGTCTGTTGCCACCTTATTTATAAGAGTGGTCTTCCTAATTTTTTCCTGAATAGTCACTGAACCAGCAGGTGCTGATTCTATTTTAAGCTTGATTTTGCATGAAGGGAAGATGATTGAGAAAGGAGTTTAATAGAAAATTACTTTGAATTGAAGGGCCCTGCTGCCTTTCAGTCTGAATGGAAGGACAGACAAAGGAAAGTCTGCAAAATTTGCAGTCTGAATGGGAGAAAATCTCTTTCAGTGAACGGGATTTGGTCAGGGAGAGAAGCAGAGTGAGATATTCATAGATCTGTCTGTGGAGGAAACTCAGAAACAAGTTGAGCATGGAAAATGAGTTTAGAATTTCAGTCCCAAAAAAAGGGGGAAAATATGTTGGAATTGCAGCTGTGTTAATGTTAGCTGTAAGGGGTACCCTAGGAATGTCAAATGGCCTGTAAGGAGCCATGGACTCATAATGCCATGACTTCTAGAAGCCAGCTTGTACAATCCTCTCACAAAGCATGATCAGCTAGAGCAGGTTTCTCAGGACCTTGTGCAGTCAAGTTTTGATTATCTCCAGGGACGGAGATCCCAAACCTCTCGAGACAACCCTCCCAGCCAGAAGGTTCTCTCCCTTAGCCTTCTCTTCCCGAGGATAAACAAACCCAGTTCTCTGTCTTTTCTCCTACGCCATGTGATTTGGATGACTAAAAAGAAATAGCCTGCAAAGAAAGAGATCTTGGAGCTCAGAAAACATAGGGATAAGCTACAAATTTCCAAATGTCAAGATGAACTATATTAGAAAAAAAAGTTGGAGGTTATTAATTTAACCGTGTATGGAGATGAGCAAGAAAAATAGAATCAAGGCTCACCAGGCACAATGAGGACATTAAGATAACAAAAACCTAGCGCTATGTCCCCAAAGTCAGTTCAATATTCTGTTTTTTTGTAAAGGTAACGTAGCATGACTACAGAGCTGAATAACTAAGAGGAGCTGGATATGGAATGGATTTTTCCATTTCCAAAGTGAAAGAAATTAATAATTTCAAGACAACACACAATCATTATTGCATAACTGTGAAAAGACCAACCCACAGAATCACAGATCCAGTATCAAATTTTTAAATTATTTTCTTCATTTTGAAGTGGTACTGCAGTGGTGGAAAAGTAACCAGAGAAATCTGAATCTGGTAGCTGAATATTGTATAAAATTCAGAACACGTTTTGAGAGAAAGAATAATTAAGGACATCAAAACAAGTAAGAAACTGGGTAAAATGTCAGAAATTTTACCAAAATGGAAATCTACAAGCCTATCCTCTCACCTTATTGTTTATGAATGAAAATTAATGATTTTCTAGGCAAAGGAGATACAGTATACCTAACCAATCAGAATTACAGTAAAATAGTATATCAGGTTCCTATTAGCTAAACTTGATAATGAGGGTGGTAAAAAACGCCCCAACCTATCAGGAGAGGAACTGGCTAAAAAGGACATAGCCATATTTGTGATATATGGTAGAGGGAGACTGTTGTTAGACTTCCTCTGGCAAAGGTATTGGAATGTGTCTTCTACAATCTTTTCACGAATTTCTATGTAAAGGCTGTTTTGAACAGAAATTAACTTTGCTGGTGGTATAAATTGAGGAGGCATCATTAATGCAGATAAAGATCATAATATGACACTGGCAAGACTGGATGACCTTAAGAACTGTAATCACAGAAGTGGGCTGGAATTTAGAAGTAAAAGAGTGTCATATAAAGATTTTCTTCCATGATTTAGGATTGCACCATTAGAACAGACAGAAAAAAAAGAGTTTTTTGCTTGATCAATGAATGATGCAACACTACAGAAAGAAAATCAGTCCTTGGATGTGTCTGCTGAGGAACTGCTAGTGGAGGGAAGAGTGGATGTGACTGAGGAATGTCTTCACTATTGTTGTACAACCCTGGTGACCTGTGTTTGAGAAAGATAATGGGAGCCAGAAAAACTGCAGAGAAATGCTGGGAAGATGGCTGGGGGAGTGGAAAGCAAACAAAAAGACCTTGTCTTCTTTAGCCAAGCACTTTGAAGGCTGACAAAGTGTTTAGCATAGGTCTGTATCACTGGAACGTGTAGTCTGAGACTTCTGGGAATGAGACTTTTCTAGTCAGATATTCCTAGATCTGCTGATTTCAGTTTCTTTAGTACTCACTGTGGAATTTCTCTTAAAATGCAGCAGCTATTCAGAGACTAGGCATGGGGAATTAAAAGAATTTAAGTAACATAGCATATGCCTAGACACTTTCATCCTGTCCTGAACTGCCATTAGATGCATTTAAGGGGAAAAAGCTGTGGAAAATGTGTGGATTGAAATCCTGGCTCCAGTGAAGATAATGGTCAAATGGAATGGTTATAGTTTCCCCCAGCAGTATACCTTGTTTGAAAAAAAGTAGCTTGGAGAGAAGTAGTTCGTTTTTACTGTCATCTGATTTTTCTGTTGTTCACATTCTTTGTTCGAATTTAGAAGGGATAACACAACTGTTTTTTAAAGAATAAAAAGCTGAGTTTATGAAAGACTAATATTCTTGGAATAAGGAAATCAGGAAAAGTCCTGGGTTTTTTTATCTGAACAAATAATTAACAGGAATTAAAAGAACCCCACAAGTTCTTAAATACACTTTCTTTGGAATGAAATGTTCTTAGATTATGGGAGAGAAGAGGGCTGTAATTTTGCTGTGTCTTTTACTGTCACTCAATAAATTTCAAAGATTACTGGAAGCAGGTTCACACAAGACTCTGCCATTTGTCTTTCAAAATATGCACGAACTCTTAGGACAGTTCATCTAAATCACTTTGAAACACCCAACAGCCTGGTACTGTAATGCAAACAGAACTATTTCATAAATCAGTCAGAAGATCCCATTTTTTAAAAGGTACGCTACATTACTGAAGGCAAAAAGCTCTCTGTTTCATTACATAACAATGACAATTACTCAATTTAAGTGTATAATGACCCAAGTCAGCAGTCCACTGCAACAAAAATTTAATAGGAACCTTATCTAGTTTGCTGACACGTTCTTCTCTAGAACCCATTATAGGCTCTTCAGTATACAAAACAATTGTCTCTAATCTTTAATATTGCTAAGCAGCAGGGGGCAAATAGTCATTTTAGCACAGCTTTGCTTTTTATAAACATCATTTAATATATTCACATGCTCTTAGGCATGGAGCTTTATGTCAGATGTTTCTGAATTTTGGTCATTAGAACAAGCTCTCTCAAAGTAGATAAAAGTATCTGCACTCCCGTGGTGCCCTTTAAAATGGATCGGATGCCACTGCATTGCGAAGGCAGAAGACTCTAGCGTAGGTCTCCTTCGGGAGTAGCATGGTTTCTGACTATCTCTTCACATAAATTAAAGCCATGATAAAATGAATGGGCTCCAGAGAACCATTATAAAGAAAATCACTCTATTAAATACAAAACCAAAAGTAATTTCCTCCCTATTTTTTTCTCTAGTTTTCTATATACTTCATTTAAAGAGTACAGGCTAATTCCTATATTAGTATGTTGTAATGGCCACTTAGTTTATGATATGGAATATTATTATTGAGGTAGTAGTGTTGAGAGAAGGACAGCAACAGATGAATAAGCTGTCAAAAGAAAACTGTGTTTATATCTCAGTCATGGGTGTTTAAAACTCAGTCATTGTGTTCAGTTAAATGCCATTTTTGTACTTTTACAGTTTACAAGGCAATCAGAGGACATTAGATATAGATAGTTTTTTCATTATTCTGGTAATGCTACAATGCTTTAACAGTGTATATCGGCTCTCCTTTAAAGAAAAAATACGAAAAAGTATACCTTTCTTGTGACATGCAAATTTTATACAGAAGGCACTGCCTGAGTCACTGTGTTCAGTCCCCTGCCATCACAGATTACTGATTTTTAGTTCAGAAGGCTCTGCAGCAGGTGTGACTCACACACCTCCTTGCACTCTGGCCCACAAAAATCTTCCCAATACTCTTTAACACAGTCAAAGCCAGTAGTAAAGGATAAGGCATCCCTAAATGAGAAATGGGAAGGAAGAGAGTATATGGTAAAAGGAGCTGCTAAGGTGCATTTGTGGTTTTAGCTCTGTGAGCAGGAGAAAGCTTAGAGGCTGAACCTAATGTTTTGCACCAGGTTTATCAAAAAAGGTAAATAGGTGAAAGAAAGAAGAGGTTCTGGAGGTTACATCAATGTTTTTATGAAACCAGTCCCACTGAGTTTCCTTTGGCTATTTTTATGATTCCTCAGTGGGGATCCTTAGGGGTTAGGAAAATGCCCTGGTAAAGCATTTCCACTTCTAAAATGTAGTGTTGTGCTGGTACTAGACCCCTGAGTTGGCCTTAGGTCTTACTGTCTGTGATTAGGAAGGAAACTTGTTTCACACACACTAAAATGCCTGAGAAGTTGTTACTCTTCCTCCACTTCCCCACCATGAAGCTGGTTTTATTCTAATTAAGAAGTCTTTGGGTTTTTGGAAACATTTAACATTTTGTACTTGTTTTTCTTTTTCTTTATGAAAAGTAGCAGGGCCCAGCACTGCTGAAGAGAAGGTGAACCTGTGTTTGATAGAGAGCTATTTGCTATCGGCTGGTGAAGTGTGAACTCGTCTTGTCTCTCTAAAGAAACTGTCAGTCAGCATCTCTTTATTTTTCTCCCTGTAGTTATCATTGTGAAACAAAATGATTTTTGGAGTCTTGGGAAAGGAAGATTTCCTTTAAAGTAAGTCTTACTGATTTCATCATTCCTGGCCTCATAAGTGGCTGCTGATTGACTTTTTACCAGCCAATAGGAACATTCCTAGTTCCTCTAAGAGAAAGTGGGCTTAAGAAAATGTCTGTCATGCAGCAAAACCATAGGCTCAGAGGATTTGATATTGCTTATTTCTCTTAGAACTCATTCATTATGTTTCCCATTCTTTTTGGATTTCAGAGGCTTATTTCAAAAAACGAATGGTTGAAGACTGATCCATGCTGAAGAAAACACATGGTATATCTGGTGGATTGTACATCTGTCCTCAGACAATAGTGGGCGATTGGGTGTTTTCCAAGATGGTATTATGCCATAGGCCGTGCTTTGTCTTGTCTCTTACTAGAGATTTCAGACTCTCTCATTTTTGTAGCAGTCTTGATTTAGAGATGTTTCATTTTTTAACTTTCCCCCTAGCATCCTTCAGGAAGTTTTATCTGTGTTATCATACGAGCACAGATTGTACAGTGAAAATATGGTATAAAGCCAGAATCCTATAGCTGACTCAAATACCTGATCATGGAATTCCTCCTGCACAAAACCATTTGAAGGTGCAGGGCTCAAGTCTGCAATGTCTGTAAAGACAGAGATTGGAGAAGACTAAATGATTATATAATGATGATTAAACACCAAAGACTTTCTCTAATAAAGAAATGAGGTATGACCTAATTACTACTGTTTGCTAGTAAAGATCGATCCATTTATCATTTTACTCTCTGTAATGGTTAAAGCCTCCCCCCC